>Ga0181532_10001527_pt1 | contig 22370 bp, 19 predicted proteins | sample PEATcosm2014_Bin_33_FD_119768 | JGI IMG/M metagenome (GOLD analysis project Ga0181532, IMG submission 119768) | Peatland microbial communities from MTU Mesocosm Facility, Houghton, MI, USA - PEATcosm2014_Bin11_30_metaG | ecosystem: Environmental > Terrestrial > Soil > Wetlands > Peat | place... | reverse complement strand
CGCCGAAGCAGCGGCCGACAGGCTGAGAAACGAACGGCGGGACGCGGAAGGAAGTTTGAAGTCGCTGTTGAGCGGAGCCATCACTCACCTCGTGTCGGCAATCTTACCGCAAAATCGGTTTTAGATTCAGTCTGCCAATAACTGCTTCATCGTGGCGATATCGTGACCAAGGTCTCGGGTCATGCCGGCGGCCCGGGACTGGGCCGCATGGGCCGCTTCCGTCTGGCCGCCGATCTCGAGGGCCTGCGCGAGAAGCAGATAACCGACCGGCGACGGCTGGAGTTCGATCGATCGTTCGTAATCCTGAATCGCCGTGGCGATGTCGCCCGCTCGCTGTGCCAGCAAGCCCAGCCCGCGATAGGCGGGCGAATTTCCGGGCTGCTGGCTCAGAGCCGCTTCGAAGTCTTGTTTCGCATTCTCATATTGTTTCAGCGCGAGGTGCGCATATCCGCTGTTGGACCGCGCCATCGCCACCCAATAGGGGATTTTTGTGTATTGCGCTACCAGCGCATAGTCATCGAGAGCGGCCTGATAGTTGCCATGTATCTGCTCGTAGCTCGCGATATTGAGCGTGGCCGCTGGATCGTTCGGCCGCAACAATCGTGCCCGCTGAAGGTGCGGCCGGGCTTCCTCTATCCTGCCCTGGGCAATCAAAGCATTAGCGGCACCATCTTCGGCGACGTAGTTTCCCTCGGTGATTTCCAGCGTGTGGGTCCACAGCGTGAGATTGTCGCTCCAGAAACTCACTTGCCGATGCAGCGCAATTCCCAGTGTCAGCAAAATCGCCGCGCTGCAGATTGCCAGCGCCAGCCTCGGAACATGCCAAATTCTGGCGAGATCCGCCACGCCCCAGCAGACGATGACGAAAATTCCCAGCATTGGGATGTAAGCGTAGCGGTCGGCCATGGCCTGCACGCCAACCTGCACCAGCCCAATCATCGGTATCAGCGTTCCCAGGAACCAGGACCACCCCACAAAGAGAGGCCGGTACTGCCGCTGTCCAAAGATCACGGCAAAAATGGTGACCGCACTGATCGCGCAGCCGGACAAGAGAGCCGCACCGATGCGAATCGACTGCTCCGGATGCGGATATACCGGCGCCAGATTGACCGGCCAGAAGGTTTTTCCGACATATTCGACATACGCAATCGCCGCATTGCCCAGATGTATCCAGAGCGGGAGCTTCACCTGGGTTGCTCCCGTCTGCACTTTCATCGTGATGACCGCACTCACGCCCGACAGCGCAAACCAAGGCAATTTCTCCCAAATCAAACTCCAGAGAGACGCACCGCGAGCAGTTGAGCCCGCCGGTTCGCCTCCAACTTCGCGCGGTCGCACCGGACATTGCCCCATACGACACAAAGGCCAGTAGTCCAGCAGCAAAAGAGCAAACGGAAATGTAATCACTTGCGGCTTGGTCATCAGCCCCAAGACATACGCAAGAGTAACCGCCAGATAGCGCCCGACACCGGGCCGGCGCGTGTACCAGCCATACGCCGCCAGTGCGAGCAGAAAAAACAGCATACTGAGCACGTTTTTACGTTCCGCGATCCAGGCCACCGATTCCACATTCATCGGATGCAGAGCGAAAAGCGCGGCGACCATCAGGCTCCGCCAGACCAACCCCGTAGCAGTCTCCAAAATCAAGAACAGGAGCACCGCATTGGCCGCTTGAAGAAGCACGTTGACGCTATGAGGCCCCTCCGGATTCAACCCAAAAATCTGGCAATCGAGAGCATGCGAGAGCCAGGTGATCGGGTGCCAGTTCGCCGCTTCCGAGGTTTGAAAAGCCCAAACCACTGTGTTCCAGGTTAGTCCGGCGTGAACTTGCGGATTTTCGGTAACGTAAACGACGTCGTCGAAATTGAGAAACGGAGCGCGGGTGACCGGGTTATAAAGCGCAATCGTCGCGAGGGCAAGCAGCAGGCAGCAAATCAGTTTGCGTTTTTGCGGCGATTGAAAAACAGGCGACTGAAAAATATGAGACTCCCCCAGCCTACGGCCGGGCATCGGCTCAGCCGAGTCCATGGAGTTCATCTAACCCTAGTGAGCGGCCGGCTGCTCCGCCGGAGAGGCGGAATGCTTGTGGCCTGCTTTGTGCTCGCGCTGGATGGCCAGCATATCTTTATGAAGCAGATCGAGTGCATTCGAGGGAATCTCGGAGCCCCACTCATCGATTTCTTTTTCTTCCCAATGCCCGTTGAGCCGGAGGGCAGATTCGGTTAGATCTTCGGGAAACGCCAGCCGGTACGTTCCTTCGCGCAACAGCACATCGCCGACCTGGCGCCCAGTATGCATTTCATAGATGCGTCGCGTCGAACTGCCGCCGTTATTCGTGAACACCAACAGCACTTCGCCTTCCTCGCCGTAGTCCGGACGGTAGAACCATGCCTGCGGCGCATCTGCCTTCGGTCGTGCGCGCTTTCGACCGGTAACCGTCACCACTTCCTGTTCCGGCTTCACTTCATTCGCAGGATTGAAGTAATAAACTCGCGAGCACGATTCGCAGACCATCACCTTCTCGCCATTCCGCACTTCGTTATAGGTCTGCGGCCGCAGCATCACCTGGCAGCCCATACATTTCTGGTCGCGGACCTCCGCCAGCCCGCTGCCGCGAAACTTAGCCACGCGCTCATACTGACGAAGAATATCCTCGGAAATCCCATGCCGCAGCGCGTCCCGCTTGGCGTTCCACTCGGAGAGCTTCTTCTGATCTTCCGCCGTGACCCTTCGCGCGTCTTCTTTTTCCTTTTCGATCTCGGCCGTCTCCGCCTTGAGTTCAGCCTCCGCCGCCTTGACGTCCTTTTCCCGCGCGTCGACGTTGACCATCACCTCCAGGATGCGGTCTTCGTTGAGCCGTATCTCCTGTTCGGCAAACTGTATCTCGTGCAGCAGCGCTTTATATTGGTCGTTGGTTTTTACGTCGAGAGACTGATCGCGATACTTGGAGATTTTGCCTTGCAGGTCTTGGATGTTGGCTTCGAACTTCTTGCGGTTGGCCTCGTCGCCTTTGGCGGCGATTCGCACTTTTTCCAGGTGAGCCTTGGTCCCGGCCAGCTTTTGCTCGATCACCGCCACGCGTTTCGGCAGCGCGGAAACTTCGTCCTGCAGTCGACGGATTTCCTTGTCCGCGATCTGCAGCTCCAGCAGTTTGTCGATATCAGGAAGCATCGGTTCGGAGCGTCACAATAACGATTCTAGCATGTGCGGACGGCGCTCCCTACGTCCCCTCTTTCCGTTCTTTCCGCTGCGAGATTGCCAGGGGGAAGAGACGGGCGCCCTCGCCCGTCCCAGCTCCTTAAATTAGTTTGTCGTCTTTGTCGTCAAATTGGTTTGTCAAAGTTGGTTTGTCATGCCGAACGAAGTGAGGGATCTGCGTTCGCCGGCGTAAAGCTCCTACGGCAGCGGGACCGAGACGTGCTCGTGGACGATCAGCCATTTCCCATCCTGCTTCTCGAAGACGGCCGTCCAGCGCATGGTAGACATGTCATGCTTGCCCGATTTTTGCGTCATGTCCGCCGCCACTGTGGCCGTGACCCAGTAAGCATCGCCGCTCTGGTGAATCTGCGGATCGTCATTCACCGCAAACCGGGCGGATTGGTAGTCCCCGAGCACTTTGGTCACACCGGACTGGTACTCGTCCCAGCTGCCATACTTGACTGGCGCAATGTCGAAGAACACGTGCGGGCCCTGCGCGTAGTATTGTTTCTGCCCCGCCACGTCGAGCGTCGCCCAGCCATCCCAAATCTTCTGTAGATAGGCCTTATCGACCGTCCTGCCCGCAGACGTGGCTTTTGTTCCCTCTTGCGCAAAGCTGGCTTGCAAAAAAACCGGGATCAGCATCCAAACCGCCAAAACCAGCACAGCCATTCGTTTCATGTTTGTTTCCTCCAGGCGGTGAGCATTTTCGCATGTGCAGCGCAGCTCAGCCAATCCGAAACCCGAGGCAAGCGGAGACGGGGCCATACCGAACGCCTGACTTTGGTAATCTGCCCCGCGGCCGCCAACTGATGCCATACTGACGGGGAATGTCGTCCACCGCCAGCACGCAAAAAGGACACCGGGGCCAGCGCGTCAGGCTCGGAGGCTCCATCCTTGCTCTGTTGTTGCTCGAAAACGGACGCCAGATCCGCGGCCGCATGAATCAGCTCTCCGTCAATGGCGGTCTGCTCTCGCTCCAAAATCCGCTCGACGAAGGTATCCGCGTGACCGTCCTGTTCCACCTCGGCTGCACCAGCGTCCGCTGCCGCGCGCAAATGTTGTTCCCCATGTGGGCGACGCAAGGGTGCCTCCAGCCATTTCGCTTTTTGGAATTGCCCGAGACCAGCCACTCCAGCCTGAACCGGGAATTGGAAAACTTGGTCCGAGCCGGCGCGTCTCAGGAAGACGAAGAAGCCGAGTAAACGCTCACTTTCCTGCCGCTGTAAAAATCTGTTCCAGCGAATAATTCTGCAGCTCTCCAATCCGCTCAATCGTGATATCCGGCTTGGGATACTGCGCTACTAGCGCCGCATCCAACGCGTAGTGTCCCTGGCGCGGAAACACCGTCGTCACCCGCGCCCCGCAATGCTTCTTTATGGCCGCCAGGATGCGCACCTTGTCGTCCACCATCACGTAGTGCGTCGCCGGATACTTCGCCTCCACGTCGTCCAGTTCCTGTTCCTTATGGATGTAGATCAGAACATGTCCTTCGAAGATCTCATACAGACCCGACCGGTCGATCTTGCGCGGCTGAAAAACCACATCGCCGTCGCTCAAGATCGCTGCCCGACCCAACCGGCGCGCATATTCCACCGCATCCACAGACTCCGGGAACAGGCGGTTCGCAAACGGATAATTGATCATGAAGTGCGACACGGCCAGCAGCTTCGGCTCGCGCGGCCGCTCGACGCGATAACGCTGCAGCGCGCCCAAATAGTCCGCATATCCAAGTTCGTTGCGCAGCTGCTCGAAGATTTCCCAATAGCGCTGAGCGCTGGCCTCGCCTACCTTACTCGCGAGGTAGCGTTTCAAATCCTCCGCCACGCGATCGTTGTCAAGCAGAGTATTGTCCACATCGAAAAAAAATGTGACGCTCGGTTTGGCATCAGCGCGATTCAAGAGATCTCCAGAATAATGTTCTCCAGAATAAGCTCTTGGGAATAAAGGGTATGGCCCTTATCATGCCAGAAATCACCCGCCTATGTGGTAACCGTCACGGCACGGATTTCCGCCCTTCCTGTACACTTGAGCTATTCCGAAACATTAGAAAATTGCTACCGCCACAAAGGGCTTGTCAGGTTCCTTGCCTTGTAGTACAAAAGCGGCGGTCAACAAACAATAGATCAGCCGAGTCAGAATACTGTGACTCTGACTCATAAATCGAGCCAATGTACTGGCCCTCCTAGGAGACGCCTCTCGTGGAACACATCGATCCAGCCGTCATCAATCGCTTCGACACACGCTCCAGCCGGCCTTGCGAATACTGCCGGGAACTCGATCCACAATTTCTTCAACGCCGCCCGCTTGACCAGATGGTGGCTACGAGCCGCAAAGCTATTGCTTCCGCCCATTTGACGGAGGATGGCTACGTCCGCCACCGGATGCTCGAACTGCGCCGGCTTACTTCCCGACCGCCGCTCGTTGCGGCGTAGGTGAGAATTTGTACCCTGGCGGATTTCTATCCGAGCGCGAGTTTCTCGCGCAGCTTTGTGTGCAACTTCCGCCCGGGCGGCGCGCTCTAATAGTTAGTTCAGGCTTCAAATTGGTTTGCCCTGGGCGGCGGGAGGCTTTCCCATGCTGGCCGGTATACGATCCCGTTTCTTGCTCGCCCTTTTGTGGGTGTTTTCCGTCGCTGCCTGTTTGCCCGTTCAAGCTCAGATTAACGGCGTTCCCCCGTCGGTCACTTCCATCGGTTTCGGCGGGCGCTTCATCAACGGGGTTCGCCCCAGCGTGACCTCCCTTGGGCCAAACGGTTACGGCTTCGGCAACGACTGGTTTGTTTTTGGAAACTGCTGCTCCAACTTCCTCCTGCCACCGAATCCCAATCCACCCCTCTCCTCCAGACGCCACTACCGCCGCAGGGATAAGGATCACGATCATGCCGATTTCGCCGCAGGCATCATTGAGCCGGCCTACATTCCCTACTCGGCGCGCGATGCTCAGGCTGACGATGAGTCAACCGAGGTCGACTATGTTCACGCTCCTGGCCCGCCGAACCAGGATGCCCCCACCAAACCCGCTCGATATCGGGATCCGGCCCCGCAAGCGGACGCTTCCGCCAAACCAACTCCCGATGAGCCGGCAGAGCCCGTGACCGTCCGGCCCCCGACCGTGCTGATTTTCAAAGATGGCCACCAGTCCGACGTGCTCAACTACGCCATCGTGGGTAATACTCTGTTTGACTTTGCCGCTGGCCGTACCCGCAAGATCCTCCTCGCCGACCTCGATCTCCCTGCCACTCACAAAGCCAACGACGACCGTGGCGTGGACTTCCAGATGCCGGTGAGCACAGGCCGGCAATAAGCTCCTAACCGCGAGGGATGCACGGGCTTCCCCGTGTTCCTCGGTGTCCCCTGTGGTAATCGCCCTTCGATTTCCCGCTTGACACGGCCCTCCCGTCACATGGATACTTATGCATAGAAGTGGATTTTTATTCATGTCGAAAACAGCGCGTCACAAAGCCATTCTCGACCTGCTCGACGACGGTCCTGTTGAAAGCCAGGACTCGCTCCAGCACAGACTCGAGCGCAAGGGCTTCGAGGTGGGCCAGGCGACCCTATCCCGCGACATCCACGAACTCAAACTTGTCAAAGGCCCCGAGGGCTATCGGCGCGCGGACGAGACCTTGGCCGCGGACGGCTTTCTGCCTTCGGTCATGCATCTCGCTCGCCAGTTCGTGGTCGAAATCCGTCAGGCCCAAAACCTGCTCGTGGTGAAGACCACGGTTGGCAGCGCGCAGCCCGTTGCCGCCGCGCTAGACACCTCGCACTGGCCTGAGGTCGTCGGCACAATCGCAGGCGACGACACGGTGCTGGTCATCGCCACCGACAAGAAGAAAGCGCATGCCCTCGCCCGACGCATCGGGGAGCTTTTGTAAGCGGTTTGCCGAGATCAACTCCTCGAACCGCGGTCAAGTTTTTTCCGGAAATGGAGTGTCACGAAATGCAAACGAGAACCGATCCCATGGCCCTGATGAATCCGTCGACGATGAAGCTGAAGACGACCCCGGCGCAGCTGCTGGCAGAACCGGCTGCGCCGCGCGATCTTGTCTCCATTCACGACCTCGCCCCCGCCGAGGTCCTCTCGCTCTTTAGCCTCACCTCCATGCTTAAGCAGCGTCCTGCGGACTTCCGCGGCGTTCTCGCCGGCAAGCAGATGGTCATGTTCTTCGAGAAGCCCTCCCTGCGTACCCGGCTCACATTCGAAGCCGGTATGGACAGCCTGGGAGGCAGCACATTCTTTGTCGACCAGACGGCCAGCCGCCTCAACGCGCGCGAATCTCTTTACGACATCGCCCACAACCTTGACCGCTGGATCGACATCATCGTGCTGCGCACTTTCAGCCATGCCGTCGTCGAAGAGATGGCTACCTACGCTGACGTTCCGGTGATCAACGCTCTCAGCGAACTGGAACATCCTTGCCAGGCGCTCGCCGACTTCTTCACCCTGCAGGAGCATTTCTGCGATCTCAAGAAACTTCATTTCGCCTACGTTGGCGATGGCAACAACATGGCGCATTCTCTGCTGCTGGCGGGTGCCTCGGTGGGCGCGAAGGTTTCAATTGCTACGCCCGAGCGCTATGGGCTTGATCCCGTCATCGTCACCATGGCGAAGGCCATTGCGGACGAGACCAAGGCCACGCTCCGCATCTTGACCGACCCGCGCAAAGCGGTTGCCGGAGCCGATGCCGTTTACACTGATGCCTGGACCAGCATGGGACACGAGCGCGAGGCGGAAGAACGCGCCACCATCTTCAGCCCATACCAGGTGAACTCGGCGCTCATGCAGCTCGCCAAGCCGCACGCGCTGTTCATGCACTGCCTGCCCGCGCATCGCGGTTGCGAGGTGACCGACCAGGTCATTGACTCGGTGAACTCGGTCGTTTTCGATCAGGCGGAAAACCGTCTGCACATTCAGAAAGCCATTCTCGTATGGCTGTTGGACGGCGGCGTAGGCCGCTTCCCGGCTAGGAGCGCGCATGCCTGAAAAGATTGTTCTCGCCTACTCCGGTGGGCTCGATACCTCGATCATCATTCCGTGGCTCAAGGAAAACTATGCCTACGAAGTGATCGCCATGGTCGCCGACGTCGGCCAGGGAGATGACGTCGAGGCCGTTGTTAATAAAGCCTACAAGACCGGAGCCACCAAGGTCGTGGTCGAGGATCTGCGCGAAGAGTTCCTCACCGGCTACGTTTGGCCCGCGCTGAAAGCGGGTGCCGTATACGAAAACAAGTATCTGCTCGGCACGTCGCTGGCACGGCCAGTGATCGCGAAACATCAAGTCGAGGTCGCGCTGCGCGAAGGAGCCTCGGCCGTCAGCCACGGATGCACCGGCAAAGGCAACGACCAGGTCCGCTTCGAGATGGCTTACCAGGCGCTGGCTCCGGGGCTGAAGGTGGTGGCGCCGTGGCGTCAGTGGGATCTGAAGTCGCGGGAAGACTGTCTCGACTATGCCGAGAAGCGCGGAATCCCCGTGACCGCGAGCCGCGAGAAGATCCATAGCCGCGATCGCAATATCTGGCACTTGAGTCACGAAGGCGGAGAGCTCGAGGACGCCGGCAACGCGCCGTTCACGAGCACCTGGCAGATGACGAAGTCGCCGCAAGAGGCTCCCGATCAGCCGGAACAGGTTGAAATTGGATTCGAAAAGGGCGTGCCTGTTTCAGTCGGCGGCCAGGCTCTCGATCCCGTATCGCTGGTCGAATTGCTGAACGAAATCGGCGGACGCAACGCGGTTGGCCGCATCGACTTGGTCGAGAACCGCTTCGTCGGCATCAAGTCGCGCGGCTGCTACGAAACTCCCGGAGGCACGCTGTTGCTTGCCGCCCACGGCGAACTCGAGGCCCTGTGCCTCGATCGCGACCTGCTGCACTTCAAGCAGCACGTCGCGCTCAAGTATGCCGAACTCGTTTACTTCGGCCTGTGGTTCACGCCGCTGCGCGACGCGCTCGACGCCTTCGTAGAAACCACGCAAACCAATCTGACCGGCACAGTCACCTTGTCGCTGTACAAAGGCAACGTCAGCATCGTCAGCCGCAAGTCCGATTACTCTCTCTACCGCACCGACCTATCCTCATTCGCCATGGGAGCGAGCTATGATCAGAAAGACGCAGAAGGCTTCATCCGCATTCTGGGATTGCCCTCGCGCTGTCGCGCTGAGACACAGCAGGGTCGTGCGGTAGGAACGGTGCATGCGTTGTCGTCTCAAAAATGATTTGTCATCCTGAGCGAAGCGAAAGACCTGCTGTCCTCGCCTTGGCAAGGTCGCTGATGAACACCGTAGAGGTCGCACAATGAAGATGTGGTCCGGACGCTTTCGGCAGCCGCTTGACCCCGAATTTGAAAAATGGCAGCGGTCGTTTCCCTACGATCAACGGCTGCTGCCATTCGAATTAGCCGCCAGCCGCGCCCACGCCAACGCTCTCGAACACGCGGGAGCGATTTCCTCCGAGGAGCGTTCCGAGGTCGTCAAAGCACTGGAAGAAATCGGCCGCCGCGCCAAATCGTCGCCCGAATTTCTGAACGATCCGGAAGCCGAAGACGTCCACCATTTCGTCGAAAAGCAGCTCGTGGCGCTGATCGGTGCGACCGGCTACAAACTGCATACCGGCCGCAGCCGCAACGAGCAGATCGCCACTGATCTCCGCCTCTTCGTGCGCCAAAGCATCGACACCCTGCAAAACCTGACCGCCGATTGGATCGAGGCGCTGCTCTCGCGCGCCGAAGCCGCGGGCAGCAACGCCATGCCCGCTTACACGCATTTGCAGCCAGCAGAGCCGGCTTTGGTCGCACATTGGCTGCTGGCTTATGTCGAGATGTTTCTCCGTGACGCTTCGCGCCTTGCCGACTGCCGCAAGCGCGCGAACCTTTGCCCGCTGGGGTCGGGCGCTGTGGCCGGAGCCACGCTCACGCTCGATCGCCAAGCCATGGCCACGGAGTTGGGGTTCGATGCTCCAACCGCGAACAGCATCGACGCCACCAGCGACCGCGATTTTGCTATCGAATTCGTCGATGCGCTCTCGTTACTCACGCTTCACCTCAGCCGTTGGGCCGAAGAGATGATCCAGTTCTCCACTCCCGCGTACGGATTCATCGAGTTGCCCGAAGCCTACTCCACTGGCAGCAGCGCCATGCCGCAGAAGAAAAATCCCGATCTGCTGGAACTGGTACGCGGCAAAGCGGCGCGCATCACGGGATGCGCCACCACGTTGCAGACTTTAGTGAAGGGACTGCCGCTTGCCTACAACAAAGATCTGCAGGAAGCGCAGGAGCCTTTATTCAATGCCTCCGACACGGTTATCGGCATGCTGCCGCTCGTAACCGGATTCGTGAACACTGTCGAATTCAACGAGGCCGAGATGAATCAGGCTGCAAGTTCGGGTTTCATGAACGCCTGGGCCGCAGCCGCCTATCTCGTCGAACGCGGAGTGCCTTCGCGCCTCGCCCACGAGGCGGTCGGGAAGGCCGTTGCTTTGGCCGTGGAGCGTGGATACGATTTACAAAAGCTTCCGCTCGCCGACCTGCACGCGATCCACTCCGGCTTTGACGCCGCTTTCCACTCTTGCCTCGGACTAACTGAGGTGCTGGCGCTGCACGATGTTCCCGGAGGCACCGCGCCTCGCCACGTCAAGCGCGCCCTGCAGAACGCTCGGGAGCGGGTTGCTTCGCTGCGCTCGCAAGAACCGCTCGCTATCCGCTAGCCGAGCGTCTCACCTAAAGACGATGCCATCGAGCCCCCCAACAATTCGTTCCCAGCAGTCTCTCTGATTTGCCGGATTCTCCTCGGACATACCTGAGCAGTATTGATCAGACTCTGGAACGCCAAAGTAGGACATTGTTTCAAGAGATTTGAATCTCGCACTCAAGGAGAACGACATGCACCGTGGATACCGATATCTCAGTACACTTATTCTGACCGCTGCCCTTGCTGCACCTGTTGCGATGATGGCCGCTGCCAGCCCGCAAGACGACAAGAACCAGGAAAATAGGCAAGCCCAGAACAACAAACGCTACTACGACAAGGGCCACAAGGACTATCACACCTGGGACGGCAATGAAGACCACGCGTACCAGCGGTACCAGACCGAGCACCACGAGAAGCGTGCTTTCATTCAGTTGAACGATGGGCAGCAGACCGCCTACTGGAACTGGCGCCACAATAATCCAGATAACAAATAACGAATCGCCATGCGCATTTGGTGATCGGTGGGATATGTGGATGCCATCGACTATGGCATCCACTACCCATCTACAGCCGGCGGTCCGCGCAAGACGGGTTTCATCCGCGACCCTCGGAGCTGATTCCCCGACATTTCGCTCCACTGGATCAGCGATCAGCGCATGCCTGCCGTGGCATACAGCCGTGCCAACCGGTGGGCGTGCTCGTCATAGGCGGCTTCAAAAAGCTCCGCGGACCGCTGCTCACCGATTAGCGCTCCGGCGGTCAGCACCTTAGGGGGCGCTCCAGCCTGGGTGAGGAGAAGCGCGACTTCAGCCTTGATGCAATTGACCAGAAGGCATCCACCAACCGTTGATCCCGGCGAGACGGGAGTGTCTAACTTAGGAATGGACACCATGGCGTCGCCCACTGGCGCTCCGGTGTCAAGGACCAGATCGGAGACATCCTGAAGCTTTTTTCTCTCAGGATGACGACTGCGGCTCATAGCGCTGTGTTGGGCGCTCACGATCGAAACCACGCGAATGTGATTGCGGTGAAATTCCTGCGCCATCTCTACCGGGACCACATTGCATCCGCTGGAGCTGATGACCAATGCGGAATCGTCGGCGGATAGAGAAAAATTGCGAAGGATGCGCTCGGCCAGTCCATGCACATTTTCGAGAAACATCGCCTGACGCTGTCCGTTGGCTCCGACGACGAGGTTATGGAACGTGAGGGATAGTTCAACGATGGGATTGAAACCGGGGAACGATCCATAGCGAGGCCACATTTCCTCTACCATGATGCGGCTGTGGCCGGCGGCGAAAACGTGGACCATGCGACCCGCGAGTATGCTTTTAGCAAACCAATCCGCCGCCTTCTCAATGGCGCCTTGCTGCGACCTTACATGCTCCACCAGGGCCGCGCACTTAGTCAGATATTGTTCTGTCAGCGTCATAGCGCTCCAAGTTTGAATGTGTGCCCGGAGACTACACCTGCGAACAGCGACGAATCAACCGGCCGTGGCAATCACGTCACGGTCATGATCCGCGCATCTTTTGGCCGAGCCTTCCTCTGCTCGGAACGCATCTAAGATTAGGTAGCGTTGCGTCGTTTTCCTTGGAGCCTTAAACCTGATTATTAGTCGAGTTCTTTTCTTCGCGCTGTTTCTTTTAGCGGTCTACGCCGTACAACGCTTCTGGTTTGTGCGGGCGTGGGCGTGGATTGGTTCGTTTTCGAACGCCAACTGGCGTTTTGGTCTCCATGCCGGACTGATTGCGCTGGCTGCTGTGCTGCTGGCTACTCTTCTCGATCCGCTGCTTGGGCACGGGATCTCGCGCCTTAGCTTTGGCGGCTTGAATCTGGGTAAGTCGCTCGCCACGATTTCCCGCTTGTGGCTGGTCGCTTCATTCTTCGGATTCCTGGCGGTTGAATCGGTGGGAGCGATTGAGTGGGTCACGAACGTCGCGGCGCGGCTTCGGCCTGGAGCGGTCGCGGGTGGGTTCAGTTCCTCGCGACGGACATTTTTTCAGTACGCCGCCGTGCTTGCCGGAGGCTTTCCATTTCTTGCCGCTACCTATGGATTTGCCGCAGGGCGCTTGCACTATACGATCGAGCGCGTCGATGTGCCGGTGGCGAATCTTCCTCCGGAGCTGGATGGTCTGCGCATCGCTCAGCTTAGCGACATCCATATTGGCGACTACATGCCGCCTCGCGAAATAGCTCGTGCTGTGGACATGGCTAACGGGCTGCACCCCGATATTTCTTTTGTTACGGGAGACTTCGTCTCGAGCGAAGGCGATCCGCTGGACGCTTGCATTACCGAGTTGAGCCGGCTGCGCGCGCCGCTGGGCGTCTGGGGATGCAATGGCAACCACGAAATTTATGCGGGGGTGGAAGAGGAGGCAGAACGGCTCTTCCGGGAAAAGGGAATGCGGCTGTTGCGCGCCGCCTCCGCGGTGGTTGAGCACAATGGGGGGCGCTTCAATCTGATTGGCGTCGATTACCAGCGCGACCACATGGTGAGTGGCGAGCGTACCGGGCCGATGCTTGCGGAAATTGAGCATTTGGTTCGTCGCGACTTGCCGAATTTTTTGCTCTCGCACAATCCGAATTCGTTTCGGCGGGCCGCCGAACTCGGTATCGAACTCAGCTTTGCCGGACACACTCACGGCGGGCAGGTGAAGTTTGAGATTGTGGACCATAGCGTCAGCCCGGCTCGGCTAATTTCGCCTTTCGTCGCCGGGCTCTATCACTTGCCGATGCAGAACGGCGCCGCGTCCGGAGGGAACGGCTTCCAGAAAGCGGCGCTCTACGTGAACCGAGGCCTCGGAACGTTCGGCTTCCCGGTGCGGATTGGTGTGCCGCCGGAGATTACGCTGCTGACGCTGCGCCGGGCGTAGACGGCGAGCGGGTTCATCGCAGGGCATCCGCCGAAAGAAGAGCTTGAAAAGCCAACGTTTATGCACCCTTTGGCGGCCCGAACGTGGTATAATTCCGGAGTAAATCCGGTCGAATAATGCCTGCAGATGCAAGAACTTAGCGACATTTTTGGTGAGGCGCAGCTTCGCTCCACGGGACAGCCGAGGGCGGCTGTCCCGACGCAAAGTTTTTGTTGAGAACTGGCAACTGAGAACCGAGAACTGACTTTCATGGCTGACGATCCCCAAAATCCTGAACTTCCTTTAACTCCTCCTCCCGGAGGCGACGGACAAGGTCCCACCGGTCCGGGCGCCCTCAACATGCAGCCTGTCAACATTGAAGAGGAGATGAAGCGGTCGTATCTCGACTATTCACTTTCGGTGATTATCGGCCGCGCTTTGCCAGACGTCCGCGACGGACTGAAGCCGGTGCATCGCCGCATTCTTTACACCATGCAGCAGATGGGCCTGGCCCCGGGACGCGCCACGCGCAAGTGCGCCCGCATCGTCGGCGAAGTGATGGGCAAGTACCATCCGCACGGAAATCTTGCTGTGTATGACGCGTTGGTGCGACTGGCGCAGCCGTTTGCCATGCGTGCTCCGCTGGTTGATGGTCAGGGCAACTTCGGCTCGGTCGATGGCGATCCTCCGGCGGCGGATCGTTACACCGAAGCTCGTTTGACGCGCGTCTCCACCGCCCTGCTCGAAGATCTCGACAAAGAAGCGGTCGACTTTTATCCGAACTACGATGGCACCGAGACGCAGCCTGCGGTTCTTCCGGCGCGTTATCCCAACTTGCTGGTCAATGGATCTGACGGCATCGCTGTCGGCATGGCGACCAAGATTCCGCCGCACAACCTTGCTGAGATTGTCGACGCCACCATCACGCTAGTGAATAATCCTGGTGCGCAGTTGCCGGAAATTCTGAAGTTCGTGCAGGGACCGGACTTTCCGACCGCAGCCATCATTCATGGACGCGCAGGAATCTTCGAGGCTTATCGAACGGGCCGCGGCCGATTCATGATGCGCGCTCGCGCCGCCATCGAGAACGTCACCAAAGACAAGCAGGCAATCATCGTTACCGAAATTCCTTACCAGGTGAACAAGGCGCGGTTGATCGAGCGTATCGCCGACCTGGTGAACGACAAGACCGTCGACGACATCTCCGACATTCGCGACGAAAGCGATCGTGACGGCATGCGCATCGTGATCGAGCTCAAGCGCGGAGCCGAACCGCAGATCGTGCTCAACCAGCTTTTCAAGCACACCTCGATGCAGGAAGGCTTCAGCATGATTCTGCTGGCCGTGGTCAATGGCCAGCCGAAAGAAATGGGGCTGATCCAGGCCATCAAGCACTTCATCGATCATCGCGTCGATGTGGTGCGGCGGCGCACTTCGTATTTGCTCAACAAAGCGCGCGATCGCGAGCACATCTTGGAAGGCTATCTGACCGCGCTCGATCACCTCGATAATGTGATCGTGATTATTCGCGGCAGCGCCAACCGTGCCGACGCACGAGAAAACTTGGTCACGTATTTTGGCGGCAAGAAGATCGACATCAATACCACGGGACGCGCTCCGAAGCTTGATCCCGAGAAACCTTTTACCGCGAGGCAGGCCGACGCCATCCTCGAACTGCAGCTGCATCGGCTTACCAAGCTCTCGATCGACGAAATTTCGAACGAGCTGAAGCAGGTCCGCGAAGCGATTGCCGAGTACGAATCGATCCTCGCTTCCGAGGCGAAGCTACGCAAGGTCATCATCAAGGAACTGGAAGAGGTTAAGAAGCTCTACGGTGACGCGCGGCGCACGGTGATCGAAGATGAAGCCGCGGAAATCATGCTGGAAGACCTGATCGCCGACGAGCAAGTTGCGGTTACGGTCAGCCATTCCGGTTACATGAAGCGCACTCCGATCTCGACGTACCGCATGCAGCGGCGCGGAGGCACTGGGCGCACCGGCATGAAGACGCGGGACGAGGACTTTGTCGAGCATCTGTTCATCGCCTCGACTCACGCCTATATTCTGATCTTCACCAACACCGGACGCGTGTACTGGCTGAAGGTGTATGAGATTCCCGACATTGCCGCTGCCGGCAAGGGCAAGCACGTCGGCAATCTGGTTGGCCTGCAGCCCGGAGAAACCGTGCGCACCATGCTCGCCGTGCGCGATCTGGAAGAAGAAGGCAGGTACGTCTTCTTTGCCACGCACAACGGCACGGTGAAGAAGACCGAGGTAAAAGACTTCTCGCACGTGATGTCGCGCGGAATCATCGCCATCAATATCGAACCGGGAGACGAACTGGTCGCGGCCTCGCTGACCGATGGCAACCAGATCGTCTTCCTAGCCTCGCATGATGGACAAGCGATTCGCTTCGACGAAAACGACGTGCGCTCCATGGGACGCAACGCCACCGGCGTGCGCGGCATGAATCTCGCCGAGAAAGATTACATCGTCGGCATGGCTACGACGATCAAGCCCGAGGCGAAGGCGGTGTTGAAAGAAGGCGAGGTCGCTCCGGAAATCGCGGACCTGGTCCCGGAGAAAGGCTCGCTCATTCTCTCCGTAACCGAGAACGGATACGGCAAGCGTACCCCCGCCGACGAGTATCGCCTCACCAATCGCGGCGGCAAAGGCGTGATCAACGTCAAGACGACGGCGCGCAACGGCAAAGTCGTTGGCATCTCCCAGGTTTCGGAGAAATCCGAAGTGATGCTGATCAGCCAGTACGGCAAGATCATCCGCATCGAGTCAAAGTTCATCCGCGAATCGGGCCGCTCGGCGCAGGGAGTGCGGCTGCTGAACGTCGAGCCGGGAGACCGGGTCGCGGCGGCAGTGGTGATTCCGCCCGACGAGCCGAATGGGAATGGGATGCTGATTCAGTAATGCCGGGTGCGATTCAGGTGTACGTACAAAGTGCCGTGCAAACAGACATCACGGAGGAATTGCTGAGCGAATGTGAGATTGGGCGCGGCGTCTGAGTTGCCAATCGTCGGCAAGGTGGCAGTTCAGTGCGCCACCTTCTGAGAGGTCAGCTTGCAGGACGACTCTGCGAGCCAAAATCGCCGCGAAGAATAGTCTACGGTCAGCCGTGTTCCCACCAGCAGGTCGAGGCCTAGATTCATCGCAGGGCCGCCACTCAGCCCAGCACTTTCAAGATATGGCAGATCAACCACTCTCGCGATCACATCGTTCCGCGTAATGCCACCGAAACGGATGTTCCCGATGGGTCCGACGCGGGAGAGCACCGGCGTTGTTGTCGCGCCGCGAGCCGGCTCGCCGTCTCGAAAGGAGGAGGACTCGGGGTGAATCCCCGCCGCCGCGGCAAATTTGTAGTTGATCATAGTGCCACGCGCACCGCTGTCCAGCACGGCCACGCCAACAATTCCGTTGAGATTTACCGGAAGTGTAAGTTGCTTTCCGTCCTTGATGGAGCCCGCATTCGTCAACGTTGCATTTTTTCCGACGATTTCGGGTCGCGCGTTTTGGATCGGGCGCAAGGCAAACGTCGCACATCCAAAATCAATAATGGCCGGTCGATTCACCATCATATCGACGCCAGCAACGCCCGCGATCCGCGCGCCATCGGTCCGGTTGGGCACAGTATCGGCGTCGACGTCTCTTATAATGTGTCCATCAATGGCGAGCGTCGACAGCCGCGAGCCGGTCATTTGCACAGAACCGGTTGCGCCGCTCAGGTCCCGGCTCTCGCCTTTTGCAAGGTGGAGGGATTTTGCAAACCACGAAAAGACCGCGCTTTCGTCGGCTCCGGTATCCAGAATGAACTGGAACGGCCCCTTGTTATTCACGAATGCCGGGACGGTCAAGTGTCCGGTCGAGTCCTTGGAAAGCGGGACTTCCGCTTGAACTCCGCTGATCAACAAAGCGAAGCACACAGGGGCAAGCATCGAACCTCGCATCGCTCATTTCTCCCGATGGCACTTTTTGAAATATTCACACACAGCCAATGTAGATCATTTCAGGGAACTGTCGCTGAAGAAGGCTGCCCCAAGGTGCATGTAATCCGCTTCTCCGCCCCTAGCCTCCGGGAGAGGTCAGGAGTTCGAGTCCGATCGCCTCCTGTTGCGCCTCTGTCACCGGCATTACCGCAGTCACTTCAAAATAACCCCGCTTTCGATTACTGTTAACCGTAGTGACACTCCTCCCCGTGTGTGCCCGCGCGGTTGCAGACTATTTGTATGCGAGCGTTTGTGCATAACATTGACATCGCAAAAACTGAATCGCCCGCGTACCAGGAACTTCTTAGCCGGCCGATTCGCGAGCTGGGCCTTACGCTTGCCGGGTCGCCGGTGGAACGCTTTGTCGAGCAGCTCTATCGCGAGCTGGGCGCCAAGGGGCTGACCAAGTTTCGTCCGGAAGTTTACTTGACCGACGAGTGGGGATGTCCGTCGGGCGAGCCGATTATCGGGATTCCGTTTTACCTGGCGAATGCGGCGCTGGCACAGCTGGAAAAGGAAACGCATGACCTCGAAGACGCGAGAGAAATCATGATGTACCTGCGGCATGAGGCGGGACACGCGTTTACCTATGCCTACAAGCTGCACAACCGGCCGGAGTGGAAAAAGATCTTCGGACCGTTCCGCCGTCCGTATCACGACAATTACCGGCCCGCGCCGTTTTCGCGTGACTATGTGCGGCATTTGCCGGGATGGTATGCGCAAAAGCATCCGGATGAAGATTTTGCCGAAACCTTTGCGGTGTGGCTGACGCCGCGCTCGAACTGGCGCAAGCGTTATCGCGGCTGGGGTGCGATGGAGAAATTGAGTTACCTGAACCGGCTGGCGCGCATGTTGGGGAGGAGCGACCCTCCGCGACGGCGTGGACAGGCCGACATCACGGTCGATGACATGGAGACGACCGTCGCGGAGTTTTATCACCAGAATGGGCGCGAAGAAGTTGCGGTCACCGAACTTACGCCGGATACGGACCTGCGCGACCTTTTCCCCGTATCCAAGCGGCGCAAGACAGCGCTGCCGGCGCACGAATTCCTGCATCAGCATCGCAAAGCGGTGATCGACAAAGTTGCGCAGTGGACGGGCGCGCAGCGTCCGTTGATCAGGGCTTTGATGGACACGATTGCAAAGCGCGCCGGCGAACTCGACTTGCGCACCGACAAAACGCGCGGTGCGGAGCATCTGGCGGAAGTTACTGCCTATGCCACCGCGCTGGTGATGACCTATGTAGCGAAGGGAAAGTTTATTCAGCCGTAGAAAATGCTGCTGGCAACTGGATTCCGAGGAGACATATGATCGGAGCAAAACTCAAAATCGCACTGCTATACGACGTGTGGAACGAAGACCCGTTGGCAGCAGCGGCGAAAGAAGAGGCGGCGGCTTCGCCCACGCCCAAGCCCCGCAAGAAGACGAAGAAGGTCAAGAAAGCGGAGAAGACCGATCGCGAGGAAATCTTCGAAGCGCTGCAGAAGCTGGGGCACGAGCCTTCCTACTTCGAACTCGACGGTCGCCCGCACTCCTTGCATTCGCTTTCGCGTTGCGATGCCGACCTCATCTTCAACCTGACCGAATCTTTCGATGGCGACGACACCAAGGAAATGAACGTGGTCGCCTATGTCGACCTGCTCGGATTGCGCTACACCGGCGCGGGTCCGCATGGCATTTTCATGTCCCAGGATAAAGCGATCGCCAAGAAGATCTTCGCGTTTCACGGCATCAAGACTCCGTTCTTTGCGACCGCCTATCGCGGCCGCATCGAACACGCTCACGATATTTCTTTTCCACTCATCGTCAAACCGTCATGGGAGGATGGATCAATCGGAATCGATGCTGGCTCGGTCGTGAAGAACATCAAGGAAATGATGGAGCGGATCCAGTACATTCAGGATGAATTCGACTCGCCCGCCCTGATTGAGGAATACATCGAGGGACGCGAGATTTACGCTGGGATTCTGGGCAGCTACGAACGCACGCAGGTCTTGCCGCTGGTCGAACTCGATCTGTCACGCTTGCCGGAAGGCACGCCGAAAATCGCCACCTATGACGTGAAGTTCGAGAAGAATACCGAAGTCTACAAGTTGACCAAGTCAGCCATCGCAGAGAATCTGGACGAAGAGACGACGAAGCGGTTGGAAGATACGGCGCTGGCCGCGTACCGTGCACTGAAGCTGCGCGACTATGGACGCATCGACATGCGCCTGGCTCCTAACGGCGATGTTTATGTGATCGAGGCGAATCCGAATCCGTGGCTGGCGAGCCGGCAGGAATTTGCCATGGCCGCGAGGGCCTCTGGACTCTCGTACGCGGAAATGATCGGGTCAATTATTGATGTGGCGATGAGCCGCTACCTGAATGCCAATCTGGTGAATGCGGCAACGATGCATTAGAAACATCATACGAATAGTCATCCCGAACGAAGTGAGGGATCTGCAGTTCGCCGCAAAATGCAGATCCCTCACTTCGTTCGGGACGACAATTCTCTAAAGGTGTGGCGACCTACCTTGCCGTCGTGGCTTTCCCCGCCGGTTGCAGTCTTTCAAACGCCTCTTCGGCGCGGCGCAGGGCGTCCTGCACGTTGTCGCAAATATTCTCGGGACCAACCAGCTCCTCAAACTCCGTCTGCTGGATCAGCTTCAACGGCTGCTGCCTCGCACCGCAAAGAATGAGCGCGCGACCACTCTTCTTCAGAGTGCGCGCAACTTCTTCCAGAGCGAAGAGTCCGGTGGCGTCGAGCGCGGTCATATTGCGCAAGCGGAGAATCACGACCGGCGGCAGTTCGTGAAGATGTGCGGTGACCACATCGATCTTATCGGTCGCTCCGAACAAAAACGGCCCATGGATACGAAAGATAGTCGCGTAATACGGGATGTCTTTGTCTTGCAGAATGTGCACGCGCCCATCTTCAACGTAGTCGTCGGTGACCTGCGAAACCGTGGTGGTGGCGGCCACGCGGCTGATGAATAGCAAGGCTGCCAGGATCATACCCGCTTGCACCGCTACCGTAAGATCGGCGAATACAGTCAGCATGAACGTTACCAGCCACACGCTGACGTCGGTTTTTGTGAGCTTGAGCAGCGACGGAATCTCGCGCCACTCGCCCATGTTGTAGCTCACCACCATCAGAATGCCCGCCAGCACCGCCATGGGCACGAAACTCACCAGCTTTGAAGCAAACAGCAGAATCGCCAGCAGGGTGAGAGCGTGAAACATGCCCGCTACCGGTGTTCTTGCTCCCGCCCGAATGTTGGTCGCGGTGCGGGCGATGGCGCCGGTGGCCGGCAGGCCGCCGAACATCGGCGAAACCACGTTGGCGATTCCTTGCGCCACGAGTTCAACATTCGGATTATGCCGGTCGTTGATATTAGTGCTGTTGCTCATGCGATCGGACACGACCGCCGACATCAGCGACTCGATCGCACCCAGCATGGCAACCGTCAGGGCCGGTCCTAGAAGTCCGTGAATCAAGTCGGTGCGAAACACGGGAATGTGCAAGTGCGGCAGCCCGTTCGGAATGCCATGGAAACGCGTGCCGATGGTTTCGACCGGCAGTTTGAAAATCCACACCGCCAGCGTTCCCAATATCAGGGCCACGATCGCGCCGGGGATGCGGTTGGAAACCGCACGACACGCAAGGATGATTACGATGGTGCCGGCGGCCAGCAAGGTGGCTTCGGACGATAAGGTATGAAAATTCTGTGCCAGCGCTTGCATTCGCAACCAGAACACGCCAGGAACTTTGTCCAGCTTGAGGCCAAAGAAATCTCTTACCTGCGTGCTGGCGATGAGGATGGCAATGCCGTTCGTGAAGCCAATTACGATGGGCCGTGGAATGTACTTTACCGCGGAGCCCATGCCAGTGAGACCCATGATGACGAGAATGATCCCCGCCATCACCGTGCACATAAACAGGCCATCGACGCCGTGAAGGGCGACAATGCCGGCGATCACCACCACAAAGGCACCGGTCGGGCCACCGATCTGGGTCGTCGATCCACCGAGGGCGGAGATCAGAAAACCGGTGACTACGGCGCAGTAAATACCGGCTTGCGGCGTGAGTCCCGAGGCGATGGAAAAGGCCATCGCCAGCGGCAAAGCCACCAGTCCTACCGTGATTCCGGCAACTAAATCATGCAGGAATTTATTCAGAGAATAATCGCGCAGGCAGAGAACCGATTTGGGAAGCCAGCGCTCGTCGACAAGTGTGAATTCCATTGGAAACAACAATTATCGCAAGTAGGAGCCGCGGGCCATAGTTCCCGAAAGGAGTATGGCGAAGGCGATCCTTTTGGGGTGCAAAGAGAGAGCCGCTCCGCCCTGGTGCGTTCGGCAGGGACGGGGCAAAGCCCCGTCCCCACGCGAGGTTTCTAGAACATATTCCACAGGTACTGGTTGTACACCTCATGGTGAAACTGCACTTCGGAGGGTTTGACAATCGTACCCAGCAGGCGCGGGCAGCGGTCGGCTGATGCCTGCTTCAGGTCGGCGTAGCGACCCTTCACGTCTTCGCCGAGGAGTTTGGTTGTCCAATCGGCTTTGCGGAAGTCGTCGATCGCGGTGTAGATGTTGTCGGGCAGGTAGCGTTCGGCCGAGCGCAGATTCTTGATCTTGGCCGTCTCG
>Ga0181532_10001525_pt1 | contig 22394 bp, 16 predicted proteins | sample PEATcosm2014_Bin_33_FD_119768 | JGI IMG/M metagenome (GOLD analysis project Ga0181532, IMG submission 119768) | Peatland microbial communities from MTU Mesocosm Facility, Houghton, MI, USA - PEATcosm2014_Bin11_30_metaG | ecosystem: Environmental > Terrestrial > Soil > Wetlands > Peat | place... | reverse complement strand
CAGGTGGTCTATTTGTGCAGAAATTTTTTTTATCGGGGCTATACGATCTTTGGAGGCTTAACAAGCACCCATGGGAATGCGCAGGCAGGCGCTTCCGCGTTTCCAATCGAGCCGCCCGGGCATATGCCATGGCGCCCTCCGCGTATTCGTGCTGTGAAATGACCTATGGGTTCGACAGGACGCGCCGGTAGAGGTCTTCGTAAAGAGGAATGATCTTCTGGCTACAGAAAGTCGTGGAGGCGCGCTGGCGGGCCGCGATGCCCATCTGCTCGCGCCGGTGAGGGTCGGTGACGATTTCGAGGGCGTGCGCGGCCATGGCTTTAGTGTCGTGGCCGGGCACCAGAAAGCCTTCCACGCCATTCCTGATAACTTCCGGCAAGCCCCCTACTTCGGAACAGACGGCAGGGACACCGCAGGCCATAGCCTCGAGCGCTGCGAGGCCGAAAGACTCGATTTCGCTCGGCAGCAGGAGCACGTCGGCGCAATTGAGAAATTCTTGCACCTGATTCTGTTTGCCCAGGAATAATACGTCCTCAGTCAGGCCCTTTTCGCGGACCATCCATTCGCCGATGGTGCGTTCCGGGCCGTCACCGATCATGAGAAGCTTGGCCGGAACCTCCGCCCGCACCGCGGCGAAGATTTCAACCACATCCGGAATTCGTTTGACGGGGCGGAAGTTGGACAGGTGTACCAGAATCGGCTCGCCCTTGGGGGCGAATTCTTCGCGTCGGCGACGGTCGACACCCGGCTGGAAGACGTCGCAATTGACGAAGTTTGGTATCACTTCGATCGGCCGTTGCACACCGAATTCCCGCTGGGTTATGGCGCGCAGATACTCGGAAATGGCGGTCACCGCATCGCTCTGCTCAATCGAGAACCGGGTGATGGGCAAGTACGAGCGATCCACGCCGACCAAGGTGATGTCCGTTCCGTGCAGTGTGGTGACGAACGGAAGGCGGTGGGGGTGGCGCATGGCGCGGGCCAGATAGGCGCTCACGGAGTGGGGGATCGCGTAGTGGACGTGCAAGAGGTCGAGCGATTCATTCACCGCCACGTTCACCATCTGGGAGGCCAAGGCCAGAGTATACGGGGGATGATTGAACAAGGGGTAGTTGAGCATCTCCACTTCGTGGAAGTGGAGGCGCTCGGAAGGTTCGGTCATGCGGACCGGAACGGCGTAGCTGATGAAATGAATGTCATGCCCGCGCGCGGCCAACTCCAGACCCAATTCCGTGGCCACGACTCCACTTCCGCCATAGGTGGGGTAACAGGTTATGCCGATCTTCATGGGCCTTCTCTTGTAGCACGAGCACTTCTGCCTGTGCCCTGAACCTGAAGTAGCGGATCGAGGCGCACAGGCAACAGTGCCTGTGCTTCTTGTGCGCTAAGAGGGGGGAGTCTTCTTCTTCGGAGGGCCGCCGGAGAGAACCACAACGCGCGTGATGGTTCTGCGGTCGCCTCTCTGGTCGAAGCAAACGAGTACGTTGGTGCCCGGTTTCAAGGTTGCCAGCTTCAGCTTGTCGCCATCGGCGGTGACCACATGGACTTTCTTCTTAAGCGGAAAGATTTCGGTCGACTTTCCGTTGATGCTGTCGACGTTTAGAACTTCGCTCTCGAAATCAACGGATTTCACGATGCCCACAAACTCCTGCTGCGACGGGCCGCCGGAAGTTATCTTGTCGATGACGGGTACCTTTTTGTGCTCCTCCTGGGCCCGGAGTCCGGAGCTGAGAGGCCACCCCAGCAGGGCCAGTGCCAGATAAAGAAGGAACAGAAACCTCCCCCGCACCGCCGTCCGCAGGGAGCGTTCCGGTGGAAAGCAGGGAGGAGAAAGGTTTACCGTTGGGCTTGCGGCTGGCGGGTGGTTTGTGGTCGCTTGGTGAATCAATGTTTAGGCTCGCGATCCGTATTTGATGCGCACGACTATCCTATGCGGTGAAGCTTACACTGTCAAGCTTGCTTGGTGGCAAAGCATTGCCATTGGCCCGTAGCGCCAATCTTGAGCTTTGCATGCACATGCCTTTGCTGGCGCCGGAAAAACCCTCTCACGTGTTGTTCCGGGGAGCCACCGGGGCTCGAAAGCGAAACGGCGGAAGGATCTCCGTAGATTGTGAAGATTAGAACAGACGAGATTCTTCGCTTCGCTCAGGATGCCAGCGTTCGAGTGTTTCTTCGTAGCCCGTTGAGGTGAGCAGCGTGAACCTGTAGTGCCGGCCTTCGGGTGCCACTAACTTTGTATGTACTCGTCCTGGCCGTTATCGGGAACGCGATTGCCGTCCCCCCCGCCGCCGTGCTTGTTTTCGTTCTCCTTGTAGATATAGCGGATGGAGGACTTCATGATGAGAAGATTGGGTTCGTTCGGCCGGTGGACCTTGATGCAATTCTTGTCGTACCACTCGATGACGCCGCGGATGACTTCGTCACTGGTGAGGACGACCACCATCGGCGTGCGTGACTGCATTTGCTTCAGGTAATAAAAGCTCTCTGCGCTGGTTTGTTCAGGGGGAGCAGGCTTCTTGCGCTGCATCCGTGCGCCCATTTGGTCCTGGACTTCCGATAATGTTGGGCGGATCAGTCTTCGGTTCATGATCTATTACTCCTTCGGCCTGGTCCCAGGAGGCATGTTCAGAAACGCCGCTCGACGCCTTTCAAGTAGACGCTCGCTCCGGCGCTCGGGTTTCTTCCCGGTCGTTAAATGCCTTTCGAGGGAGAAAGCCGTGAATATATTTAGATGCTATCACGAAGCTTCGGGAGTAGCAATAAAGTTAAGTCGAGAGTCAAAAGTCGAAAGTCGAGAGTCGAAGACTCGAACAATCGACCATGTGAGATTCAGCCGAGTCGGGAACTTATGGGGCCGAAGTGATACTCAACGCTCGCCCGGCGTGTCATCCGGTGGAGTCCTGTTTTCGGGGACGGCGAAGGATCCCCGCAGTTGAACAGACACCTGGCAACTACCGCACTCCGGAGCTAACCTCCAGGCCCAGCGTCTCGAACCCAAGTTGTTGGTTGATGTTGCGAACTCGCAGGCGGTATGCCTGGTCGAGGCCGGACTTCAGGAGTTCGATTCCTTTTAGTCCCAGGCCGGCCGCCCATGCCTGTAGGCGCGGCAGGATATCCACGTTGGTCACTTCGTTTTCGGGTCCGTGCAGAAGCACCAGAAGCAGGTCGCGCAGAAGGGAATATCCGATGTCGAGTGTGGCCTCGAAATCGTCCCGCCTATCGGCCAGCGCTTTGGCGGAATCAAAAAGCGGCCGCCAGTCCGTACCGGCGGACTGCGAGACGGAGCGGCGTGACACCGCTGACAGGAATTCCAGCCAGGGCTTACGGCGTTGCTCATAGGCTGCAAGATCGAAGTTCCTGGCTTTGGCCACACTGCCCGCGCACACGCGGGACGCGACGGCCAGTTGTGGATTGCTTAAGCCGCCCTGCTGGGCCAGCAGTTCCCTGATCGCAGCCTCGGCCACCGGTTGGAATTGAATTTGCAGACAACGGGAGCGGATGGTCGAGCGCAACTCGTAAGGGTTGGAGCAGATCAGAATGAAAGAGGTCGTATCGGGCGGTTCTTCGAGCACTTTGAGCAGCAAGTCCGCAGCCTGCCAGTGAATCGTCTGTGCGTCATCGATGATAAACACCCGATGCGGGAACTCGAAGGGCCGGGTATAAGCTACATGGCGTAGTTGCCGAATCTGGTCCGTCAGGATAAACCGCGTGAGGGGCGCGATGATCTGGAAGTCGAAATAAACCAGCCCTTCAACACGCCTTGCGGCCTCTTTGATGTCGCGTCTGCGTTGCAGATCTTCTTCTGCCGAGGTAAACATCTCCTCAGCCTTACGGCAACGCGCACAGTCGTCACAGAAATCGTTTCGATCGCGCTCACACACCAGCGCTTTGGCCAGCATCCGCGCCAGAGTCTTTTTGCCCACTCCTTCCGGACCCGCGAACATCAGGCTGCCGGGCATACGTCCGCCCGCTGCCATCTCACGCACGCAAGCCAGTGCTCTGGAATTTCCGATGAATGAATCGAAAGGCATTTTGGATTTCGGATTTTAGACTGCGGCCTCCCACCGCATAGGGCAATTAGAATATTAATCCAAAATCTAAAATCCAAAATCTAAAATCGACTATTCCGCCTTGCGCCACGTTGAATCGCGGGCATATCCGGTCATCGCCTTCGCGATCTGGTCCGTTTTGGGGCCCAGGTCCTTTTCGTACACAATGCCGTCTTGATCCACAACGAATGTCATCACTCCGGTCGACCGGTACTCGGCGGGGTAGGCCAGGAAGGCAAATCCGCCGGTCATCTTTCCGTCTACTATATAGCTTCGCGCCCCGCCCGGAGCTTTCCCATCTTGTCTTGTGAGAATTCGAAAGAAATAGCCCTGGAATGGTTGCGGGCCTTGGTCCGGTTCAGGGGTATAACCCTCAGCCGCAGCCGACGCCAGCATTGGGCCGATGGGGCTCTCTGGCTCGCCCGAACCTGCCTCCCAGTAGAGGCCATCGTGCTTGTGGGGGGCGCTGAAGAGCTTCGGCGCGTATTCCTTGCCTGGATCGCCGTCGTGTGGCTGGGCGTAATATTCCTTTTCAGCCTCGACCAGTTCGTGGCACACCTGTATCACCGCCAGCTCGTTTCTCCCCACTCTTCGGTACAGGATTTCTTTCTTGCCGGCGGCCGTATCGAAATACCATGAGCCTCCCTTGTGGACCAGGGGAATTGGCGTCGGCCAGTTCTCGGCTCCGATGTAAAGCGTGGTGGTGCCGTCCGGCTCCGCTACCAGACGGTGCATTCGCTGGTATTTTTGCACGAATTCCGCCCGGTTGCTTTTGTCTTCAACGGGGTCGCCAGAGGAAATAATCTCTTTTGCCTCCGGACCTAGAATAGTCAGCAAGGCTGCTTCGTCGTTGGCCTTGAGGGCCTCAACCAATGCCTCAGTCGCCTCCCCCACAGACGGGTATGTCTTTTGGCCGGTCTGCTGAGCAGCGGCGACAAATGAGCCGAAGACTAGCGCTGCCGTGAGGAAGGCTAAGGCTGAAAACTTCGTGACGACGACCCTGCACAAATCTTTCAGGTGCCGCTTTTCGACGCGCATCGTGTTGACCTCCAACCAGGCTCTGCTGATCTGAGCGCAGCGAGATACCACTCCCAGGTGAGACGTTCCGGAACTGCGGACGCGGCTCGTACTTCCCTGCTCATCGAGGAGGGGAAACACGCCGCGCTCCGGCTGGGTCGGGGGAACTAACGACGGCCGCCCCCGCCATGAAACCCTCCGCCGTGAAATCCGCCGCCAAAGCTAGAGCTGCCGCGCGAAGAGAATGTTCGCGCGTCGCCTCCGCGGGTAATTCCGCCAAAGGCGCCGGAGCGTCCGGAGCGCAAGGACGGCGCGGAACGGCCGGTGAATCCCTGCGATCGCCCCTCCCGCGGCGCAAACCCGCGCATGCCGCGATCACCACGGCCAAAGGGCGCACTGCCCCGAAAATTACCGTGAAAGTAGGCGTTGCGATCATAAAAGGCATGGCTATGGAACACATAGCGTCCCCCGTGATACCAAAGGCCTCCCCCGTAGCCCCAATGATAGCCCCAGAAGGGCCATCCCCAGCCAAATCCAAAGAACGGGAAAAGGTTAAACCCGATCCCGAAAGAAATGAACGGCCCGTTGACGCCCCACCACGGGTAGAATCCCGGCCATAATGGAACCGGGTAACCGTAGATCAACGCAGGATCATATTCGGGCACGTAAACCACCTGTGGATTCGCGGGTTGAATGGCCACCGCATTGTCCTGGTCGGTCACGGTTTGCTGCGGCGTGCTTTGCAGATGTCCAGCCTGCTGCGCCTGGCGGCGCATGTACTGGATGGCGTCCATTAGAGCCTGGGACTGGTTGTAATTCGCGTCACCCAGCTCGGATGTCCACCCCAGGTCTTTGTCCATGTTGGACAGCACGGAAGGGAATTGCGTGAGCGCCTTGACGCTGGGGTCCCAATCCTGCTGGTCGACTGCCGAGGCCAGGTCCTTGCCCTTCAGATTCGGATTGTCCTGAAGAAACCGGTCGGCTTCAACGATCTGCGTTGGATACGCGGAAGCAGCCAGAATCTGTGCCACCAACGCGTCCGGGTAGAGAGCGATGGGCGCGACCAACTCCTGTAATTGTTGGGGTGTCAATTGAGCGGCAGGCGGCTGCTCGGGCCCGGGAGGCGGTTGCCCAGGCGCGGGTGGCGGTGGCTGGTTCTGTCCTGCCAGTGTCGGCATCGCAAAAGCGTACGCCAGCAGCAAACCAGGCGGGTTCACCGCCAACGCGATCGCGCACGAGAAAATACAGATCAGAATCCTGCTGCCCGCTAGAGTTACTTTCATCTCAAACCTCCCACTCGCGCCGCTTGTGGTAGTTGCTGCTATAACCTCAGCCCCATATACTTAGATGCGAACGAAGCCTCTAGGAGTGGGAAAATAGATTGGCAGGCATGAGAAAGCAGGGGCAGCCCTTGTGGGCACCCTGGACACGCGCAATGCATCCCCGACCATGAAAGGCCGTGAGAGTCGTACGGTTACCCGGTGAGTCGCTGGCTCAGAAAACCGTCAATGAGGGTACGAATCTTCTCCTGGACTTCAGCGACCGCTCCCTCGGCTGACACAAGCTTCACCCGGCGTGGGTCCTTGCGGGCGATGACCAGGTAGCCGCGCCGCACTCTCCGGTGAAAGTTCACTCCCTGCAATTCGAACCGTGCCTGGCTTGAATTCCGCTGTGACTGGCGGCCTACGGCCCGTCCCAGCGAGAGACGTGGAGCGAGATCGAGCAGAATGGTCAAGTCGGGTTGGGTGCGGCCACTCACGATGCGATCGAAGGCCCGGACAGTTGCAACGCCCAACTTGCGCCCATATCCCTGGTATGCGAGCGACGCATCATTGTAACGATCGCTGACCACGATTTGGCCTTTTGCCAAGGCCGGCCGGATGACCTCCTCGAGGTGCTGGGCGCGCGCTGCGTACATGAGGGCCAGCTCTGCAAGGGGCGAAAGTTGAGTGTTCTTTGAATCCAGGAGAATCCTGCGAATGCGCTCGCCCAGCCTCGTGCCTCCTGGCTCGCGCGTCACGCGCACAGGCAGACCCCACTTCCTCAGGTATTGAACAAGAAGACGAAGTTGGGTGCTCTTTCCCGTCCCGTCTATTCCTTCCAGAGTAATGAATAGACCGTGTTTCATTTTGGTTTGTCTCCGGCACGCGAACCATCGACGCGAAAGGCATCGTACCATTCGTTGTTACCTCCGAACAAGGGAACGGTACGGGCGCCCCAATCCGTCGAAGGCGGAGCCTGAGAATTGGGGCGGCTCGTAGCCGTGCGCCCCTTCGCCTCCCCTGGATACGCCCAGGTGGTGTAGGGGCAGGGCTTGCCCTACCCTCGTCGGCCTAGTGCCCCTCTGGAGACGGCAAGCCGTCCCCCCACACTGCGGGTCGTTATCGAGGGATTGGGGGCGTGGTGAGGGGGCGGCTGCGCTCCGAAATGCCGCCGAGGCTGCTATACTCTCGTCCTGGGAGATCGATCGCTGAGGTTCGTCATGCTTGACATCAAGGAGAACGTGGCGGGAGTGCGGGAGCGCATCGCCTCCGCCTGCGGGCGCTGCGGGCGCCGGCCGGAGGATGTGAAGCTTCTCGCCATCTCGAAAACCTTCCCGCCGGAGTGCATCCGCGCCGCGTACGAAGCGGGGCTACGCGAGTTTGGCGAGAATCGCGTGCAGGAAGCCCAGGCCAAGCGGGCGGTGCTTTCAGACTTGAGTATCACGTGGCATTTGGTGGGCCACCTTCAGACCAACAAGGCAAGAGCCGCAAGGGAGCTGTTCCAGTGGGTACACTCCGTGGATTCGTTCCGGCTTGCCCAGAAGCTTGATCAGGCGGCCTCCCCTGGGGCCGGCCGGTTGCCGGTGCTGCTCGAAGTCAACTTAGGCCGCGAGGAGAGTAAGGCAGGGGTTCGAGAGACGGAAATAATCCTGCTCGCCGAGCAGGTCAGTCGGCTTGCCACGCTGGAACTTCGAGGCCTAATGGTCATCCCTCCCTTTTTTGATGATTCCGAGCGCGTGCGGCCCTATTTCCGACGGCTGCGCGAATTGGCGCGCGAGATTGAACGTAGGAATATACCCAACGTCTCCATGGGGGAACTCTCAATGGGCATGAGCCACGATTTCGAGGTTGCTATCGAGGAGGGTTCAACCGTCGTCCGCGTGGGAACCGCGATCTTTGGAGCGCGAAGCGGCCAGAAGTGAAGCAGAAAGCAGAAAGCAAGGGAACCAGAGGCAATCTTCAACGAACAAACTTCAATTGGTCTCTTGCAACTGACGACTGATGACTGACAACTTCAGAGTCGACGGCGATACCGTTTCATTCTGGTTGAAAGTAAGGCCTCGCTCTGCCCGCGAATGCTTGGCTTACGATTCGAGTGGAGAGTTGCGCCTTGACGTCCATGCTCCTCCCAGCAAAGGCGAGGCCAACCAGGCCTGTATACATTTCCTGGCGCGCGCCTTGCGGATGCCGCAGTCGTATGTGACGATTGTCTCGGGGCAAAAGTCTCGCAGGAAGCTCATTCGCATCGCCTGCCAATCCGCAAAAGAAACCATCTCGGCCATTGAGGCAATAGCGGGAGCCGGATAGGCTCGGGGAGGGTCATCTGGCATTGGCTGGTTGTAGAGGTACGGCTTGCCGTACCCTTTTGGCTCGGTCGCGCGATGATGAAGAGGGTGCGGCAAGCCGTACCCCTGCAACCAGGGCGCAGGCCTGACTGCGAACGAACGGCGGCGCTATTCGTATCTCAGAGCACTCATTGGGTCCACTTTCGCGGCGCGTCGTGCGGGCAGATAGCCGGCGATGAAAGCCACGAGCGAGAGGACGCCGGCCGCCGACGCCATGGTTAATAGATCGCGCGCCGGAAGCCCGAAGAGCAGGCTCTGAAGCACCTGAACACTCAGAAGTGTGATGCCCGTTCCTACCGCCATGCCGGCGATAAGGATAATGACTACATCGCGAAGCACGAGACGCAGGATCGAACCAGGAGCTGCGCCCAACGCCACACGGACGCCGAGTTCCGTTCGCCGCAAAGTCACCATGTAACTGATGGCGCCGTAGAGGCCGACCATGACGAGCAGCAACGCCAGACCCGCAAAAAAGCAGGAGAGCGTGGCCAGCACCCGCTCCTGCACGAGTGAATCATCCACCTGACGGGCCAGGGTGTCGAACTGGAGCGAAATCGACTTGTCCACGCCCGCGACCGTGGACTGAATCAGCGAGAGCAGAGCGGAGGGCCGCACCGAAGTTCTGATCAGGAAGTTGGGGCCGCCGCCGAAACCGGGCTCCTGAGTGATAGGGAAGTATGCGCAGGAAAAACCGTCCTCGCGGAGCGATGCGTACTTGGAATCCCGGACCACGCCCACGATCTGGATGGGGTCTCCGAACTTCCCCTGGTCTCCTGAGAGGCGAAAGGTTCTGCCAACGGGGTTCAGGCTCGGATAAAACTTGCGAGCCATGGTCTGGTTGATCACGGCGATTTTGGGCGAGGTGGCGGTGTCCTGGGGGGTGAAAGCGCGCCCTGCCAGAATCGCGATCCGCAGTGTTTTGAAGTACGCCGGCGAGATGCCGTTTAGATAAACATCGGAAGCCGCGCCCGACGGAGGGTTCGGCGAGTCGGCTTGAACATACTGATCCCATTCACCTCCGCTCACCGGCGTGACGAGACTGCGGCCAACTGAAACCACGGCGGGAAGCGAGCTCAGGCGGCGTTCAATCTCATCCCACGTGGCCATCCACTTTTCAGGCGGGATGCCGGCCGTCCTCGCTTCGGTGTGCATCATCAGGACGTTCTCGCGATCAAAGCCTATGTCGAGCGTCACGAGCTTGACGAAGTTGCGCAGGAATAGTCCCGCGCCCACCAGCAGGACCAACGAAAGCGCCACCTGCGCAGCGACGATCCAGCGTCGGGGGCGGAAACGCCCATGGCGTTCAGGATCCATCCCCAGGCTGCCCTTCATGGCAGAGGTCAGCGAGACTCGAGTGGACCGGAACGCCGGAAGGACTCCGAAGAGGACGGCGGTTATAACTGCGATCGCCGCAGTGAACGCCAGGACCCGCCAATCGAACGACAGATCGAGATAAACCTGATTCTGGCCCGTAGAAATAAAATGTACCAACAGCAGGCTTCCCCACCTCGCAAATAGGATTCCCAGCAGTGCGCCGCACATGGAAAGCAAAACGCATTCGGTGAGAAGTTGGCGAATCAGGCGCAGGCGCGAGGCGCCCACCGCCCGCCGGACGGCCATCTCCCGCTGCCGGGTCGCGGCGCGAGCCAGCATGAGGCCGGCGATATTGGCGCAGGCTATGAGCAGCACGATTCCGACCACTCCCATCAGGACTTGCAGCGGCCGCTCGAACTGCCGGCGCAAGCCCGAGGTGCCGGTGGAGACGGGCGCGGAGGTGAGCACCCATTTCTGGTAGTTTTTCTGGTCGGCAACGTCCCAGTTGGCGGGGACGGTAGCCGCGAAGACGCGGGGCGATATCAACTCGAGGCGGGCTCGCAACTGGGCGGGGCCGACCGCAGGTTTCAGACGGCCCACAATACTGAGCCACCACCACGAGCGATGGTCGAGGCGCGGGCGTGCGCCGTCAAAGACAGCCGTGGCGCAAAAGGGAAGCGCCACATCGAATTTGGCGCCGACCTCGACGCCATAGAAACCGGGGGCGGACACGCCGATGACGGGGTAGGTGTGATTGTCGAGCGAAATCCTGCTGCCCAAGGCGCTTGCCGCGCCGCCGAAATGATCCTGCCAGAAACTGTAGCTCAAGACGGCAACGCCCGTGCACCCGCGCCGGTCATCGGCGACGGTAATCAGGCGGCCGGCAGCGGCGCGAACGCCCAGCGTGCGGAAGAAATCTCCACTGACCCATAGACCTTTCGCGTAATGAGCTTCGCCGCCCTGCGCCAGGTCGAACTGCTGCCCGCCGAAGGCCAGCGTGCCAGAGAAAACGTCCTGCTGATCACGCACTTGCTCCCAGATGGGATTAGTGAAAACAGGGACGCCCTCATGGCCGGGTTCGGGACCCCGCCGGGTGATTTGCACGAGTTGTTCGGGCGTTTCAACGGGAAGAAAGCGCAGCACGACGGAGTCCAGCAGGCTGAATATCGCGGTGTTGGCGCCGATCCCCAGCGCCAGAGTAATCACTGCAACCGCCGTAAAGACGGGATTCTTGCGGAGCATACGCGCGCCATAGCGCATGTCCTGTACCAACGTTTCCAGACCGCGAAGACCACGGCGGTCACGATAGCGCTCCTTAGTCGAGTCGATGCCGCCGAGCTTGATGAGGGCATCGCGGCGGGCTGCTTCGGGCGTCATGCCGCGCCGAAGATTGTCCTGAATGTGCATCTCGAGGTGGCCTTCAAGTTCCTCGGCCATCTCGCGCTCCTGCCGCTCCTTGCCTAACAGGGCGGCGAGGCGCAAGAACCAAGCACGTAGCTTCCTCATGATGACTGCTCCTTCGGGGCCAGGAACCGCGCCACAATCGCCGTGGCTTGTCCCCATCCCTGAATCTCTCTTTCCAATTGTTTCCGACCGGCGCGCGTCAGCCTGTAATACTTCGCTTTTCTTTTGTTGTCGGACAGGCCCCACTCCGAAGCGATGTAGCCTTCCTGCTCGAGCTTCAGAAGGGCGGGGTAGAGGGTACCGTAATTCACCGACAGCAGGTTCTCGCTGGTTTGCTCGATGCGGCGCGCGATGCCATAGCCATGCAGCGGTCCCAGAGAGTCGAGCGTCCTCAAGACCATCAATGCCAGTGTGCCCTGCCAGACATCTGCTTTGTCGCCCATGTTGCTCCTATTGGCCTCCCATAGGAATTGTGCCACAGTTCCTATGGGGAAACAATAGGGAATATGCAGGCCGAGAGACTGGCGGTCCTCTCCAGCGACTCAGCATGCGCCGCCGAGGTTTGATATACTCAGGTTTAACCTTCAAAACAGGGAGCCCGAGTGAAAACAATATCGAAGAGAACCTACTTTGTCGCGGCAGGACTGGTCCTTGCCGTTGTCATGCTGACGTTGCGGTCGCATCCCAGCGCGGCGCAGTCAGGCTCGACGGCAGGTAAGACTGCCGAAGAGGCGTACAAGAACATCCAAGTGTTGAAGGGTGTTCCTGCCGACCAGGTGATTCCGGCCATGCAGTTCATGTCGGCATCGCTGGGAGTCGAGTGCGAGCACTGCCACGTCGAGCACGCCATGGACAAGGATGACAAGAAGCCGAAGCAGACGGCGCGCAAAATGATGCAGATGATGTTCGCCATTAACAAAGACAACTTTGACGGACATCGCGAAGTCACGTGTTATTCCTGCCACCATGGCGTAGCGGACCCGGTTGGAACGCCCCTGGTTGCCGACGCCGGAACAATGCCGGGACCTCGCGGGGCGACGAATCCGGAGGCCGCGAAACCTGCTGCCATGCCGCCTGCCGAGCAGATCGTCGACAAATACGTTCAAGCGCTGGGTGGGGCGGAGGCTCTCGAAAAGATCACGAGCCGGGTCGAAAAGGGCAAGTTGACAGGTTTTGGAAATCGCGAGTTCCCCATCGAAGTCTACGCCAAAGCGCCCGACAAGAGGCTCTCCGTGATGCACATGCCAAACGGCGACAGCATCACGGCCTACGACGGCCGCGGGGGATGGCTGGGCTTTTCGCAGGGGCCGCCGCACCCGATGACCCCGCCGGAGGCCAACTCCGCCAGGATGGACGCTGACTTTCATTTCGCTCTGCGGCTCAAGCAAAACTTCAGCCAGCTTCGCGTCGAGCATCCCGAAAATATCGGCGAGGAAGATACCTACCTTGTCAACGGGGTGAATCCGGGCCAGCCCCCTGTGCGGATGTACTTCAGCCAGCAATCGGGACTGCTGGTGCGCCTGGTGCGCTACGTCGAGACACCCCTCGGCCGCAACCCGACTCAGATTGACTATGCTGACTATCGCGACGCGGATGGCATCAAGGTCCCATTCCGCTGGACCCTCGCGCGCCCCGGCGCGCGCTTCACCATCCAGGTTGACCAGTGCCAGCAGAACGTCCCTGTCGACGACACGAAATTCAGCATGCCGCCCGCGCCGGCCCCGGCGGCACACCCAACTTCGCCCTAGAGCATATTCAATTCGCAGCGCCCCACGGCCTTTCGCGCGTCATCGAGTTATGGCTTGCCAAAGGGCAGCCGATCAGTGTACTTTTCACCGTCACATCGGCATCGCACCTGGAGGTTTGTCATGATCGAATTTCATTCACCGCGTCGTTGGGCGATATGGCGTTGGTTCGGCACACTTTGCGTGTGCGCGTTTGTGGGCACGATAATCGCTGCATCTTCCGGCCCTCTGGGCGAACTCCAGAATCAGACCGACGTGGGCGGGCCGCAGCGTCCGGGATCTGCGCACTACGACGCCTCGCACGATGAATACCGCATCACGGGTGGCGGCGACAACATGTGGGGCACGACGGACGCGTTTCATTACGTCTACCGCCAGGCGTCAGGGGATTTGACTCTCACGGCATCAGTGCGTTTTCCGACAACTAGCGGGAACGAACACAAGAAGGCGGGGTGGATGGTTCGGCAGCAACTCACCCCCAACTCGCCGTACGCGGACGTGGTGCTGCACGCCAGCGGACTCGCCAGCCTCCAATATCGGCTCACAGAGGGCGGAGAGACGCAGGAAATCCAGTCCAAGATCAACATGCCGGAAACCGTTCGCTTGGTCCGCCTGGGGAACTCATTCTCGTTCTGGGCGGCGCGTCCCGGCGGGCCGTTGGAACTGGCGGGGAGTGTTGAAGTCCCCTTGCACGACCCCGTTTACGCCGGGCTGGCGGTGTGCTCCCATGATGCCAAAGTCCTGGAGGAAGCCGTGATTTCAAAGACGAGTTTGCTCGAGTTCAAGGAAGAGGATGAGCGCGACCGGCCGGTGGAAAGCCGCCTGGAAATCATATCGTCGGACGGATCTGACCGCCGCGTTGTCTATCGCGCCGAGAAGCGTTTCGAAGCGCCTAATTGGTCGCGGGATGGAAAGTATCTGCTCTTTAACAGCGGCGGAAGACTTTTCACTCTGCCCGTCGAAGGCGGCGAGCCTCAGCTTCTGAATACGGGAGAGGCCACCCGCTGCAACAACGATCACGGTTTTTCGCCGGATGGACAATGGCTCGCGATCAGCAACTCGCCGGGCGAGGATTCGATGGTTTACGTGCTCCCGGCCGTGGGCGGCACGCCGCGCCGGGTGACCGAGCGCGGGCCCTCCTATTGGCATGGCTGGTCTCCGGATGGCAAGACGCTCGCCTATTGCGCGGAGAGGAACGGAAACTTCGATATCTACTCGATCCCAGTGGAGGGCGGCGAAGAACGCCGCTTGACGGACGCCCCCGGCTTGGACGACGGCCCCGATTATTCCCCCGATGGCCAGTGGATTTACTTCAACTCAGAGCGCACGGGCTGGATGCAGATCTGGCGGATGCACCCAGATGGAACCGGGCAGGAGCAGGTGACGAACGACGATTACTCCAACTGGTTTGCTCATCCCTCGCCGGACGGAAAATGGCTGGTGTTCATCTCTTTCGACAAGCACGTGAAGGGACATCCGCCCAATAAAGACGTGATGCTGCGCGCGATGCCCGCCGCGGGCGGCGAGCCGCGCGTGCTGGTGAAACTGTTTGGAGGGCAGGGAACAATGAATGTTCCCTCCTGGTCGCCGGACAGCAAGCATCTGGCCTTCGTGAGCTACCGGCTGCTTAAGCCGTGAGGTGGGTGGGATCCTAGAATTCTGTCATCCTGAGCGAAGCGAAGGATCCCGGTAGTTGTTAGTACACGGACAAAACCAAAACCAACTGCAGAGATCCTTCGCTCCGCTCAGGATGACAGCGGTCGGTATTTTCGCAATTACCGGAGGACGGCCACAAGGGCCGCCCCTACCGGCTACACCCACGTGCGCAAACCGATGACACCCCAATAGGCAAGGTACGCGGTGGTGATCAGCAATGCCACTGTGACTACCGACGAATACCCGCGGACGCCGCGGCGAACCGTCCCTGCCGGCGCCCGCCACAATGCGATGGCGCTCGCGACTGACGCAACGGCGAACATGATGGTGACCAAAAACAGAGCCATCGACCAAGCGGTCAGATTCCCCAGACGTTCGATCAAGTCGTTCCCGCACAGGATGAAGATAACGACAACGCTCACCAGGCTCAAGACGGCCACGAGCGGCCAAACTCGCATGGCGCGCTCTTGCGGGCGGCGGCGCTTTCTGCTGAGCCCCCCCAGAATCCAGAAGGGTGCGTAAATCAGAATCGACAACACAGACAGCGCAACAAACGCCGCGAGTGCGATTTCCAGGATCGCCAACCACGTTGGGATCTGTTTCAAGACGAGCGTACCTGCCTGGATGAACCGGCCCTCCGTGTTTGGGGTGAGCAATGCGAGAGAGGCCGCAGGTTCAGCGGCTTCTTTCTTGGGAACATGCCGGAACTGTCTGCCGGAAACGGGAACGAAGGCCTCGTTTAGGTCGCCTAAATTCGAGGTGAGAAGTTTCCCGTCCTTGAAACTTACCACGCCAAGCCCTGCCACACGCTCCAGGAAGTGGGTCATTTCATTGCGTGGCGAGTCCGGCTCATACCACCCTGCCCACTCAGCGGCGTCTGGCGGCAGAGAGGCGACTGGAGGCAGCGCCGGCTTCTGCAACTTGGCTGTGACGTAGGCGCGAATCGTCTTGCCGACGCGGGAAAACGCATCTCCGCTTCCGGAATTTATGCTGTAGAAGTAGCCCACGCCATACTCGGGCATGTACGCCATTTCAGTGAGCCCGCCGTTAACGCCCCCGTTATGCCCGTGGTACACGAAGCCCTCGTGGATGCTCCAGTAGTTGCTGAGGCCGTATCCGCTCTTCAGGCCGTCTTTGGCGGACCAGGTGCTGGCCGGGTTCTCCATGCGATCGATGTCGACGGCCGGAACGATCTGTGCGCCGTTGACCATGCCGCGATTGAGATAGAACTGGACGTAGGCCGCCATGTCCCGCGCGGAAGCGTTAATCGAGCCCGCGGGGCGATAAACGATGTTCCAGTAAGGGTAGGGCACCTTGCCGTCGGGATGATAGAGAGTCGTCGCGGTTCCTTCAGGCGGCGGAAAATAGGTTGCGGTCTTCATTCCGATCGGCAGAAAGAGATTCTGCTGCACGAAATCTTCGAAGCGCTGATGGGTGATCTTTTCGACGATGTAGGCCGCCACCGGCGGGCCGGAATTGCAATAGGCCATGCGCGTTCCAGGCGGCCAGCGCGAAATGCGCGAACGATGATAGGAGTCCAGCGCCTCGCCGAGACCCAGGCTGAGCGGCGCATCGACGGCGTATTCGTGCAGGTGCATGTCGTCCCAGCCTGTGGTGTGCTCGAGAAGATTCACCACCCGCACCGGATCACTCGCTTCCCAGCGATTCTCGAACCACACTTCGGGAGCCAGCTTGCGGACGGGATCATCGAGCGAGAGCTTGCCCTGCCCGGCCAGCATCAGGATCGAGAGCGACGCAAAGGCCTTCGACGTTGAACCAATGCGGAAGAGGGTGTCGGGAGTTGTCGCCCGGTGATGGGCAACGTCCGATTCGCCGAGACCGGCGATCCATTCCGGTCCGTCCCGATGCACGATGGCAACGGAGACGCCCGGCGTGTGCGTGTCCTTGAGCAATTTCTCGAGTTGCTGCTGGAGTTCGGCGATGGACTGCGCAGGCTTCTGCTTCTCGCTCTTGTCATCGGCAAAGCAAAGGCAGGCCAACGTAGAGAGAATCAGAATGAGAATGATTGGTTTCATGATTGCCCCCCTGGTGTGCGGTAACACAAAGTCATCGATTGAGTCAGATCCTTGAGAACTGCGGCGCCTTCATTGTGAAATTCTATTCACCCGGCATCTTCGTTGCAAGCGAAGTCATCTCGAGAAAGAGTCTGACATTCTGAGGTATACTGTTGCTGGGACCCAATACCTACCATCACACGCCATCTGGTCCATACGAAGGAGCCGTGTCTATGTGTCGAACGCTTCTCGGGGCAATTATTGCGCTGGCCTTGCTGCCTGCCGCAGCGCGCCCGCAAACTGTGGATGAGATCATTGCGAAGAATATCCAGGCACACGGCGGCATGGAGAAAATCAGTGCCGTCCACAGCCGCATTCAAACGGCCAAGTTCAGCGCCGGCTCGTTTAAGGCGGACATTCGATACGTCACCAAGCGGCCGGACGAGGTGCGCGAAGAGTTCATCCTGCAGGGCATGACGCAAATCAGAGCGTACGACGGTAAGACGGGGTGGCAGTTGGACCCGTTCGAGGGCCGCCGGGAAGCCGAGTTATTGGCCGAAGACGACATGAAAGATCTTGTGGTGGATTCGGACATCGACGGTCCGCTGGTGAACTATCAGCAGAAGGGTCACAAGGCGGAATTCATGGGTCACGATTCCGTCGAGGGCACGGACTGTTATAAGGTGAAGCTGACCCTGAAAAACGGCGATATCCGGACCTATTATTTTGATACCGACTCGTACCTGGAGCTCAAGCTCGAGACGCAGAGTTTCGTACGTGGGGCTCCGCACGAGTCGGAAACGTATTACGGCGACTACGACCCGGTGAGCGGTATTTATTACCCGTTCGCAATCGAACAGGGCCAGAAGGGAAGCCCGGACCGCGTCCGTTTTACCGTAGAGAAGATCGAATTGAATCCACCGGTTGACGATGCCCTGTTCAAGATGCCTGCCGCCAAGGCCCAGGCCGGGCCATCGGCCGGGTCGAAATGAAAACGCTTGGAGACAGTTTCCTCGATGCTGTGAAAGCCTGTCGGGGTAGGGCTTGCCCTACCCGCGCGTTAGGGGACGGCAAGCCGTCCCCCTGCAAAGGACTTCTCAACTATGCACAAACTCACTGTTCAATGTCTGGCCTTCATGATTATCGCCAGCCTCGCCACGAGCGCCCGTCTACACGCCCAAGACGTGAAGATCGATTCGGACACCCTCTCCGGCCTGGGCGCCAGGAACATCGGTGCGGCCGTCATGAGTGGCCGGATCGCCGCCCTCGCCGCAGTGCGTGAGAAGGGCAGGCTCACGATCTACGTCGGCGCGGCCAGCGGTGGCGTCTGGCGGTCCTTGAATGGCGGCACGACCTTCAAACCGATGTTCGACAAGCAGCCGGTGCAGTCGATTGGCGCCATTGCCATCGACCCCTCACATCCCAAGACGGTATGGGTGGGCACGGGCGAGGCTTGGACCCGCAACAGCTCCTCCATCGGCGACGGTGTCTACAAATCCACCGACGGCGGTGAGAACTGGACGAACGTAGGCCTGAAGGAGTCCGAGCGCGTCGCAAAGATCATCGTCGATCCGGCGGACGGCAACACCGTGTATGCCTGCGTGCCTGGAAAGCTGTGGAGCGACAGTGCGGAACGCGGCCTCTACAAGACCACGGACGGAGGCGCCACCTGGACGCAAATTCTCAAGGGAGCGAACCTCTCCACTGGCTGTTCGATGATCAGCATGAGTTCGCGCGACCCAAAGACGCTCTACGCGGGCATGTGGGATTTCCGGCGCAAGGGCTGGACGTTCCGGTCCGGCGGGGAAACGCCGACTGCCTCGAGCGGAAGTGGTCTATTCTTGACCTCGGATGGCGGCGCAACCTGGACTGAACTCAACGAGAAGACTGCCAAGGGGCTTCCGCCCAAGCCGTGGGGGCGCGTCGCGGTGACCGCGGCGCCCTCCAATCCGAATGTGGTTTACGCCCTGATCGAATCGCCGCAAAGCGCGCTCTATCGTTCCGACGACGCCGGGAAGACCTGGGAGCGGCGCGACGCGAGCCAATGGATGGTGTGGAGGCCGTTCTATTTCGCCAATCTGATCGTTGATCCCAAGGATGAAAACAAGCTCTACAAGACCGATCTGGGCCTGATTATGAGCACCGACGGCGGACGCAGCTTCAGTTTCGTGTCAGGTGGAGCTCATGGCGATTTCCACGATGTCTGGATAGACCCCGAGCGCACGGATAGCCTGATCTCCGGGGACGATGGCGGAGTCTGGTTCTCCTACGACGGCGCCGACACCTGGTGGAAGGCCAACAACCTCCCCGTATCGCAGTTTTATCACGTGGCCGTGGACAACGAAGATCCCTATCACGTTTACGGCGGGTTGCAGGATAACGCAAATTGGATTGGCGACTCATCCTATCCCGGAGGAATCACCAACAGCCGGTGGGAATGTCTCGGCGGTGGTGACGGCTTCTGGGTTATGCCGGACCCCTCGGACCCCAATTACGTTTATGAAGATTCGCAGGGCGGGGAAATCGCCAGGATCAATCGACGCACTCTCCAGGCGCGCGGCATCAAGCCGCTCCCCAATTATGGAGAAGGGAAACTGCGATTCAATTGGAATGCGCCGATTTACGTCAGTCCCAATGAGCCGGGGACGGTTTACATCGGCGCCCAGTTTTTGTTCCGCTCGCGCGATCACGGGCAAAGCTGGGAGCGGATCTCGCCTGACCTCACCACCAACGATCCCGAGAAGCAGAAGCAGGAAGAGTCGGGCGGCGTGACGGTGGACAACTCCGACGCGGAAACGCACACCACTATTTATTCCATCAGTGAGTCGCCTCGGGACGGAAACACCATCTGGGCGGGCACGGACGACGGCAATCTCCAGCTCACGCGCGACGGCGGCAAATCCTGGACGAACGTAGTGGGCAACGTCCCGAACCTACCGAAGTCTTCCTGGGTTTCGTGGGTCGAGGCCAGCCGCTACGATCCTGCCGCTGCCTACGCTGTCTTCGACCGCCACACTTTTGGCGACATGGAACCTTATGTTTTCAAAACGGCGGATTACGGCAAGACGTGGTTGCCCATCGTCGGCCCCGGCAGCGGAGTTCGCGGCTACGCGCACGTCATCAAGGAGGACACCGTCCTCAGCAATCTGTTATTCGTGGGGACGGAATTCGGCCTCTGGATTTCGCTTGATGGCGGCCGCCAGTGGGCGCAGTACAAGGGCGAGGAGTTTCCGAATGTCGCCGTACGCGACATCGCGATTCAGCCTCGCGAGTCGGACGTGGTCCTCGCCACGCACGGCCGCGGCATCTGGATTATTGACGACATCACGCCGTTGCGCAAACTCACTCCGGAGGTCTTGAGCCAGGATGCCGTATTTCTCGAAAGCAGGCCCACACGGCAGCGTTTGATGGCCAGCGGCGGCTGGCCCGAGGGAGATGCCTCGTTCAACGGCCCCAATCCGCAAGACGCGGCACTGATCACCTACTACCAGAAGAAGCGCCACATCTTCGGCAAGATGAAAATCGAAGTCCTGGACGACCAAGGCAAACTTGTGGAGACGCTGCCCGCCAATAGCCGGCGCGGCCTGACGCGCGTGCCATGGTCGATGACGCTGAAGCCGCCGCGCGTTCCGCCCGCCGCGTCGCTCGCCGGGGCCGTCGTGGGGCCGCGGGTCGTGCCGGGGACTTACACGATCAAGATGACGCGCGGTGACCAGGTTTTCTCGACCCAGCTCCGCATCGACCTTGATCCTCGCGCCACCTACACGGCTGAGGACCGCAAGCTTCAGCTCGAGGCCTCTACGCGCGCGCGCGATCTGTTGGGCGAGATGAGCTACGATGTCGACAACATCGGCGCGGTCCATGAAGCGCTCCTGGCCCGTATGTCAAAGCTGGGGGCGAGCGATCCGCTTCGCAAGACACTCTCCGGCGCCGCCGACCAGGCCGAAACTGTTCGGAAGAAGATTGTCGCGACAAAAACCGGAGGCGCCGTCACCGGCGAACTGCGTCTGCGGGAGTACGCAATCGAGCTGTACGATACCTTGACCTACTACGAAGGCCGCCCGGGCGATTACCAGGTGGCGCGCATCGACTCGTTGAAGCGCGAACTGGACGACGTGGTGAAGCAGTTCGACGAGTTCATGACCAAAGAAGTTGCGCCGTTGAATCAGGCGCTGGCGCGGAAGAAATTGGACCCGATCCGAGCGCTGCCGCGCGCCGAGTGGGAAAAAACCAGCTCCGTGGCGGACCTCGACACGGGGAACATGAGAATCGTCGGCCGCGAGCGCGATCGATAAGTAGGGGCACGCCATGGCGTGCCCGTACGGCGAACCCAGGTTGGCGCAGAGCGAAGCTCTGCGTTTTGGCGACGGAAGCCTGGAGTTTCTACATTTCACCTGAGTCCCCTACGGAGGCGACTCACTGCGCAGACTGTTGTGCGCAGGACGGCTGCTGAGCCCCAAAGGGGCGGTCTAACGATGCCCGGCCAGCGGCCTGGGTCAGCAATGTCGGCCCGTCTAGATTGGATCAGCCCTGAAACGGCGGAGTAGGGAAGTTCCCCTGCCACAATCTTTGTCCCGACTGTACGTCCATCTCGCCTTCAGCAACAAGCATCGCGAACCCAGGCGCCGGAGGTGTATTTCGCCCCGACAGGGCTTCGAGTTTGAAGGCGCGACGTTGACCCATGCCGTTGACGCTGTGAAAAAACCGTAGCGGCGGGTTTATCCCGCCATCGCGGTTCTGAAAACACAGAAGATATGGCGGGGTAAACCCGCCGCTACCTTAGCGCCTGCGGTTTTTTCACAGCTTCGTTCGCCTGGGCTGTGATAGATCGCCCCTTTGGGGCTGAAGACAGAAACCGATGCGAGCTTTGTGCCTCCACGTGGCCGAGAACGGCCATGCCGCCAACAAGGGCGATGGAAATGTGGAAACTCCAGACGCAGAGCTTCGCGCCAGCCCGGCCATAGTATCAACTGAGTCATTAGATACATTCTATCTTGACAAAACAACAACTATCTGCTAGGATATTCCCTGGAAGGAGGGGGCTCAAAGGATGAGGTCAAGAAAGTTGAGAAGTCAAAAAGTTGAGGAGTCGAGTGGCAGAAGGCTAGAGCCGACACAATGTCCCAGCGACAGCTCGGGAGACGACCACTGGCCTCTCAACTCCTCAACTTCTCGACTCCTGGACTGCAGAATTGCGGGAACAAAGCGAGAATGTCTATGAAAACAAAGGAAGAGGACAAAAAGCCTGGATTGGCGCAGACATTGACTTTGAATGTCTGCGATGCGCCGAAGGCGCAGGCCGGTCAGGATGTGCGGGTGGTCTTGGCTGTCCCTTCGGTGCATCGCAGACCCCAGACATCAGGGGTCTTGGCCATCCGTCGTTCCAGAACTGTCGGAACAAAGCGAGAATGTCTATGAAAACAAAGGACCCGGGCGAAAGACTCGTGAGTGAAGCCGGGATATATATGAAAACACAGGCACTTAGCCGTTGTTCGAGTTAAGTAGTTGAAAATAAAGAAGTTGCATGTAGGCACCCATCTTGAGCAACCCCTTCAGGGGCAGTCCGCCCGTGCGCCACTCAGGCGCT
>Ga0181532_10001524_pt1 | contig 22405 bp, 18 predicted proteins | sample PEATcosm2014_Bin_33_FD_119768 | JGI IMG/M metagenome (GOLD analysis project Ga0181532, IMG submission 119768) | Peatland microbial communities from MTU Mesocosm Facility, Houghton, MI, USA - PEATcosm2014_Bin11_30_metaG | ecosystem: Environmental > Terrestrial > Soil > Wetlands > Peat | place... | reverse complement strand
GCGCAGGGGCGTGTCGTCGCGGTACTGCACTTGCTGCCCCACACGAGCGGCGTGATTGCGCTGCTGCCGCGGGAACTGGTGCCGACGACCCTCGAGCGGCTGCGCAGATTCGTGCTGCGCGCCAAGGTCACCCTGGAGGACTTGAGCCAGCAGTTCCGGGTCGTCGGCGAGCACGGTGCGGCTGCGCTTGACGCCGCCGGGCTGCGCCTGCCCGATGCCGCCGGCTACGTCGAGCACGCCGGGATCGGGGTCGCACGCATCAGCGCGGACCCGAGCCGGTACTGGGTGATCGGTCCCGCCGCTTCCCTGGCAGCGCGCGGGCTCGACGACGAGCGCGGCGCCGGCGGCAGCCTCGAGCGCATCGAACGGGACTGGCGCCTGGCGGACATTCGCGCCGGGCTCGCACAGGTGTACGCGCCGACCAGCGAGCTGTTCGTCCCGCAGATGCTCAATCTCGACCTGATCGACGGCATCAGCTTCACCAAGGGCTGCTTCACGGGCCAGGAAATCCTCGCACGCACCCAGCATCTCGGGCGCATCAAGCGGCGGATGTTCCGCCTGCGGCTACCGAAAGGATCCTGGACGGTCGGCCACGCGCTGCGGCTCACCGACGGCCGCGCCGGGCGGTTGACGGAGCTTGCGGCCATCGGAGAGGCGTTCGAGGCGCTCGCGGTGCTCAACCTCGAGGCCGGCGCGGCTGAGCTTGAGGCGGCGCCGGGCGATGCGGTTGAGGCCGTTGAATTGCCGCTGCCATACCCCGTGCGTTCCGCCCCGGCGGCGCCGTGACGGCACTCGCACAATTGTTCGCGGCGGGATTCCTGCTGTCGCTCTCGCTGTGCGCGGATCTCGGCGTGGTGAACCTCGCCATGATCCGCGCGGGCTTGACGCAGGGCATGCCCGCGGCCCTGTATCTTGGTCTGGGCTCATGCATCGGGGACATGATCTACGCGGTCAGTTCGCTGTCGCTGGTCACGCTGCTGATCGCGCATCGCGGTGTGCGCATCGCCCTGTGGATCGGCGGCAGCGCGGTGCTCCTCTGGCTGGCAGCGAAGATGCTGCACGAGACCTGGCGCCCGCGGCAATTGCCGGTCGCACCGGGCGCGGATGCGCCCGGCATTCGGCCGACGCAGACGTTCGCGCGCGGCATCGTGCTGGCGCTCAGTTCCCCGACGGCGATCCTTTGGTTTGCGGCGGTCGGCGGCAGCGTCATCGCCGCGCACGCCACCGGCAAGGCGGCGTTGATGCCGTTTTTGAGCGGCTTCTTCGCTGCGGGCGTGTGCTGGACGCTGCTGCTCGCGACGCTCACGGGGTATGCGCACCGGCGCCTCAGCTCCCGATTCGTTCGCGGCCTGTCGCTCGCCTCGGCGATTCTGTTCTGCTATTTCGCCGTCATCGTCTTCGTGAGCGGCTACCGCGAATTCGTGTAGCGTACCGCCCTGCGCCTGCCGCGGTGCGGTCTCACAGGTCGATGATTTCAACCGCCCCGGCGCGCAGCGCCTGACCGAAGAAAATGCTGCCGACCCGCGCGAACCGTTCGGCGCCGTCGGTCGCGAGCCAGCTGATGCGCCCGCGCGCCGCCTGCGGCGGCGCGGCGGGAAGCTGCCGCCGGACCTCCGCGGCCGTGGTCGCGGCGGAATCGACGATGCGCACATGCTCCGGCAGCACCGCGCGCATGGCCGCGGTCAAAAGCGGAAAGTGGGTGCATCCGAGCACCAGCGTGTCGGGTGATTCGCCAACGGAAAACAGCGCATCCAGATAGCGGCGCGCGACCGCCTCGACCACCGGCCCGTGCGTCCAACCCTCCTCAGCCAGCGCCACGAACATCGAGCAGGCGCGCGCGCTGACGTGCGCCGCCGGGTTGAGCCGATGGATGGCGGTCTGATACGCGCCTCCACGAATGGTGCCTTCGGTGCCGATGACCGCGATGCGCTGGGATTCCGAGGCCGCGACCGCGGCCCTCGCCCCCGGCTCGATGACGCCGATGACCGGCAGCGACGGGTAGCGCAGCTGCAGCGCGTCGAGGGAAAAAGCCGAGGCGGTATTGCACGCCACCACCAGGCAGCCGATGCCGCGCGCAACGAGCGCGGCGGCGCATTGCAGCGAGTAGCGCACGACGGTATCGGGGCTCTTCGTGCCGTAGGGCAGGCGCGCCGTGTCGCCGAGGTAGATGAAATCCGCCGCCGGCAGCGCCGTGCACAGCGCGCGCAGCACGCTCAAGCCGCCGACGCCGGAATCGAATACGCCGATGGGTGAAGGCAACTAGGAGCCTGCCTGAGTAATCCGCGTGAGCCGCGTTGGTCGGGAGACGGAGCGGATGCAAGGCGCGCGGCGCAGGCCGTGGCGGGCACCACGGCCAAGACGCGCAACGCCGCAGACGCACGTCTCCCGGCCAACCCTTCGGGACCGGGCGGATTTCGCTTCATCCGTCGTTGTCGCCTCCTCATTGGGTGTTGACCCAACTACGTCGGCTCCGCCTCGGCTGAAGCGAAATCTGCCACGGTCGCGGCCACGGGGATTACTCAGACAGGCTCCTAGAGCTCGGGACGCATGTGCGGGAAGAGCAGCACGTCGCGAATCGACGGTGAATCCGTGTACAGCATCACCAGCCGATCGACCCCCAGACCCAAGCCGGCCGCAGGCGGCATGCCGTATTCCAGCGCGCGCACGTAGTCCGCGTCGTAGAACATGGCCTCCTCGTCGCCGGCCGCCTTGCGCTCGACCTGCTCCTTGAAGCGCTGCGCCTGGTCCTCGGCGTCGTTCAGCTCCGAGAAGCCGTTGGCGAGCTCTCTGCCGCCGATGAAGAACTCCCAGCGATCCGTGATGAACGGATCCCGATCGTTGCGCCGCGACAGCGGCGAGACCTCGGCGGGGTACGCATAGGCGAAGGTCGGCTGCACCAGCGTGTGCTCGCCGGTCTTCTCGAAGATCTCGATCTGCAGCTTTCCCGGGCCGTCGCCGTCCTTGAAGGGAATTTTCATGGCATTGCAGACGCGCCGCAGGTACGGCGCGTCGCGCAGCGACATCGGATCCAGATCGGGGTTGTTCGCCAGAATGATGTCCTCGATGCTCATGCGCGCGAAGCGCTTCGACAGGTCGAATTCGCTTCCCTGATAGCGCAGCGTGCGAGATCCGAGCAGCAAATCGGCGAGTCCTTGGAACAGGCTCTCGATCATTTCCATCAGGTCCGCGTAATCGGCATAGGCCTGATACAGCTCGAGCATCGTGAACTCGGGGTTGTGCTGCGTCGAGACGCCCTCGTTGCGGAAATTTCTGTTGATTTCGTAGACCCGCTCGAAGCCGCCGACCGTCAGACGCTTCAAGTACAGCTCCGGCGCGATGCGCAGGTACATGTCCAGGTCGAGCGCATGGTGATGCGTCTTGAACGGCCGCGCCGCCGCGCCGCCGGGAATGGACTGCAGCATCGGAGTTTCCACTTCGAGGAATCCCCGCGCATCGAGGAACGCGCGCAGGTAGCGCACGATCGCCGAGCGCGTCTGGAACACGCGGCGGCTCTGCGGATTCATGATCAGATCGACGTAGCGGCGCCGGTAGCGCAGCTCCGTATCGGCGATGCCGTGCCACTTGTCGGGCAGCGGCCGCAGCGACTTGGTGAGCAGCAGCAGCCGCTCCGCGCGCACCGACAGCTCTCCGGTCCGGGTGCGGAACAAGGTGCCTTCGACGCCGATCACATCGCCCACGTCGAAGCTCTTGAACTCCTCGTACGCATCGCCCAGGGATTGCTGCTGCAGGAACACTTGGATCGCGCCGCTCGAATCCTCCAGCCTGGCGAAGCTCGCCTTGCCCATCACCCGCTTGGCGAGCATGCGGCCGGCGACGCTGACCCGGACCGCCTCCCCCTCCAGGATCTGCGCGCTTTTCTCGCCGTAGGCCACCGCCAGGTCGCCGGCCATGGCGTTGCGGCGAAAGTCGTTCGGGAAGGCGATGCCGCGCTCGCGCAGTCTGGCGAGCTTCGCGCGCCGCTCGGCGATCAAATGGTTCTCGTCGTGGTCGCTCATAACCCCTGCTTCAGACTGGCCTGCATGAATTCGTCGAGCGCGCCGTCGAGAACCGCCGTGGTGTTGCCGATTTCGACTCCCGTGCGCAGGTCCTTGATGCGGGATTGATCGAGGACGTAGCTGCGGATCTGGTTGCCCCAGCTCACGTCGGACTTCGAGTCCTCGAGCACCTTCGCGGCGGCGTTGCGTTTGTTGTACTCGAGCTCGTAGAGTTTCGCCTTCAGCATCTTCATGGCGGTGGAGCGGTTTTTGTGCTGGCTGCGCTCGCTCTGGCAGGCCACCACGATGCCGCTCGGCGTGTGGGTGATGCGCACCGCCGATTCGGTCTTGTTCACGTGCTGACCGCCCGCGCCGCTCGAGCGGTAGACATCGGTGCGCAAGTCCGCCGGATTGATCTCGATGTCGATGTCCTCGTCCACCTCGGGCGAAACGAACACCGATGCGAACGAGGTATGGCGGCGATTCCCGGAGTCGAAAGGCGACTTGCGCACCAGCCGGTGCACGCCGGTTTCGGTGCGCAGCCAGCCGTAGGCATAATCGCCCGCGATGCTCACGGTCGCTCCCTTGATGCCGGCGACCTCGCCGTCGCTCTGGTCGATGATCTCGGTTTTGAACCCATGCGCATCCGCCCATTTCAGGTACATGCGCAGCAGCATCGCGGCCCAGTCCTGCGCCTCGGTGCCGCCCGCCCCGGCTTGAATATCCAGAAAGGCGTTGTGCGAGTCCATCTTGCCGGGAAACATGCGCTGGAACTCGAGCCGCTCCACCTCGGCGGCCAATCCACGCGCGTCGGCTTCGATCTGCCCGGCGGCGCCCGTATCGGCTTCCTCGGCCGCCACTTCCAGCAGCTCGCCCGAGTCGCGCAGCCCGCGCGTCAAGTGATCCAGACTCGTGACGACCTGCTCGAGCTTCGCGCGCTCCCGGCCGAGATCCTGCGCCCGATCCGCATCGCTCCAAATGCCGGGCTGTTCGAGTTCGCGGGTTACTTCCTGCAGCCGCTCGTGCTTGTTCTCGTAATCAAAGATACCTCCTCAAAGAGTCGGTCCGCTCCTCGAGATCTTTGATGAATCGCTTCAGTTGATTGATTTCCATGGTGCGTAACTGTAGCACACCCGCTAGCCGAGCTTGAGATGCTGACAATTGAGCTGCACTCGCTCCATGCCGCGGTATTCGTTCAGCTCCAATCGATACGCGAGCCGAACCTCGGCGCCCGGACGCACGGACGGATCCTCCGCGGCGCCGCCGATATAGCCGAAGGCAATCGCCTCGAGCTCGGCGGCGCCCGGCGCGGCGGCGCCCGGCGCGGCAGCCTCGCGAAGCTGCAATTTGAGGTGTTTGCCACCGACGATGCGCGCATCGACGATCCGGAACGCGCCGTCGAACATCGGCTCGGGGAAACCCTGCCCCCAGGGACCGGCGCCGCGCAGCAAGCGCGCCATCTGCACCGACAGCTCCTCGCCGTGCAATTCGCCGTCGCTGTGGATCACGCCGGCGAGCGAATCCGCGTCGGCGCGCGCCGCGATCTCGCCGGCGAAGGCGCTGCGGAACGCCTCGAGGCTCGTCTCGCGCAATGTCATGCCCGCGGCCATGGCGTGGCCGCCGAACTTCTCGATCAGCCCGGGTTGCCGCGCCGCTATGCCGTCGAGCACGTCGCGGATATTGATTCCCGCGACCGAGCGTGCGGAGCCGCGCAGAAACCCGTCCTCGGCGCGCGCAAAGGCGATCACCGGGCGATGCAGGCGTTCCTTGATTCTGCCCGCGACCAGGCCGACCACCCCTTGGTGCCAGCTCTCCTCGAACAGGCAGAGGCCCTGCGCTTCTACGCCCGCGGCATCGAATCGCACGGCGGCCGCGAGTTCGAGCGCCTCGAGCTGCATTCGCTGCTCGATGTCGCGCCGCTCCTCGTTGAGCTTCGCGAGCTGCGCCGCGAGCGCCGCCGCCTCGCGCGGCTCATCGGCGAGCAGGCACTCGATCCCCAGGCTCATATCGGTCAAGCGTCCGGCCGCGTTCAGCCGCGGCGCGACCACATAGCCGAGATCGGCGGCGGTCGCCTGATCGCATCGACGCCCGGCCGTTTCGAGCAGCGCGCGGATGCCCGGTGCGCACTGCCCGGCGCGGATGCGCCTCAAGCCCTGCGCAACCAGCACCCGGTTGTTGCGATCCAGAGGCACCAGGTCGGCGACCGTTCCCAGAGCGACCAGATCCAAAAGGCCGGCGGCTTTGAAGTCGGCGCGGCCCAGCTCTCGGGCGAGAGCGGCGACGACATAGAACGCCACTCCGACTCCGGCCAGTGCGGGGCTCGCGAACCTCGAACCCGGCAGATTGGGATTCACGATGACTTGCGCGCGCGGCAGCGCGGCGCCCGGCAGATGGTGGTCCGTGATCAGCACCGGAATTCCCAGTGCACACGCCGCCTCGACGCCGCCGATGCTCGACACGCCGTTGTCGACCGTGACGATGAGCGTGGGCCGGCGGCTCGCAGCCAGCGCGACGATTTCGGGCGTGAGCCCGTAGCCGAAGCGGAAGCGATTGGGCACAAGGAAATCCACCTGCTCGAAATCAAGAGCCTTCAGCCCGCGCACGAGAAGCGCGCTGCCCGTCGCGCCGTCGGCGTCGAAATCTCCGATCACCAGCACACGGCCGCCGCGCTGGTGACTCGCCAGCAAGCGCGCCGCCTCCAGCACGCCTTCGAGCGAGGTCACGGGCAGCAGCCGCTCCAGCGACAGATCGAGATCCTCATCGCGGGCAACGCCGCGCGCCGCATAGACGCGCCTCAGCACCGGATGCAGATCGGCGCCCCAGTCGGCCGCCGCCGCCGCCGCCGCCGCCGCCGCCGGCCGCCGTTTAATCTGCATCGCCATCAGTGACTCTACCCATGCCGAATGCCTCCCACCACGGCTGCGTACGCCGCCAAAATCGCCACCTGCCGCGCGCGCTCACGCTGAAGCAGCGGCGCCCCGCGGACAAATCCAGCCGCTGCAGCCGTCCCGATCGCAGATCAGCGATGGCCGGCGCCAGCCAGCGCCGCTCCGCTTCGTGCCACGCCGCCGTGCCCGGCCAATCGGCAAGCACCACCACGCCAGATCCGGCGCCGGACGGATATTGCGCCCTCGCGCCGAAGGCCGCGAACAGAGGATCGCAGCCGGCCGTCCAGCCATGCGCCGCGGGCAGCGGCAGATCGGCGGCGCCTGCGCCCCACAGCCACAGTCCGCTGATGGCGGGCGCCGCCCGCGCCCGGCGCCGCTCGTTGACTGCGTGCTCGAACAGCCACATCTCGATTTCGCTCATCAGCTGCCGCACGCGCGCCGCGTCCGCTCCGTGCGGCAGAAACTCCCAGATATCGCCGTGCACCTCCTCGGGGGCAGCTGCGGCCACGCGTAGCGGCGCATCGAAGGAGCCGAGCAGCAGGCTGCCGAGACCGCGGTGCAGGCGCATCCCCGCGCCGCTGAACACGCGATTGAAATCCTCCGCCAGGGCGTCGGCATCCGCCGGATCAAGGTTCAGGATGCCGTCCGCGGGCATGCTCACGCCGCTCGGGCCCGCGAGCAGATGAACCGGCGTCGCGATGCACACCCAAGTGCCCTGCGCATGGCCGCCAGCGGCGCGCAGGGCGGCGGTCGCGATGGGCGGCATCCCCTGCGTGGGCGCCGCGATGAGGTGAAAGGCTTGCGCGCGCCAGTCCGCCGCGCTCGCTGCGCAGTCGGCGCGCGCGAGCCATTGTTCGAGCAGCGGCGCGCGCTCGGCGACAAAGGGTTGGTGCGCGGCAAAGCGCAGGTAGACGACGGACAAGGGAACCCCGCTTGGAATTTGCGTATCTTAACGGCATGCGCTTCTCACCAGACTCGACTTCCGGCCGCAACGTCATTCGCGGCTATGCGGCCGGTGAGCTCAAGATCAACGAAGCAGTGTTTCACGAACCGATCATCGTGAGCTCCTCGGCGATCGTCCCGGGACCGCGGGTCGGCACCGCGCAAGAGCTCGACATTGCCCACGCCGCGCAGCTTCTGGCGCTCGAACCGGAACTCGTGCTGCTCGGCACCGGCGCGCGGCAGAGCTTCCCGGCAGCCGTTTTCGGCGCGCAATTCTTGCGTATGGGAATCGGCTTCGAAGTCATGGACACCGGCGCGGCGTGCCGCACGTTCAACGTGCTCGTGGCCGAACAACGCCGAGTGGTCGCTCTGCTGCTACCTTGAGAATCCGCACTGAAGAAAATGGCGGGGCGCTAGCGTCACAGTTAATTTGGTTAAGAGAAATCTTCTATTTATTTTTGATTTTGTTGTTGTTTTTCTCTGACCCAATCTTACCGCAGCGCCCCGCGAGTGGACTTTTCCGAACCGGCGCACAGTAAAACACACGGCTATTTTGGCCGCAAGCCTCCGCTCTGCGAGCATTAATGATATTTTTTATTTATAAATCAATAGTTTATATATAATTCATATGTAATTACTTTAATACAGGAAGGTATGGCAGGGGATCAACCGGTTTGCCGTTCAGGCGAATTTCGAAATATAGCGCCGCGACTTCATGAGGCCCGGTACCCATGTGCGCGATGACCTGCCCACCGATCACGTCCTCACCCTCGCGCACCAGCAGCTCGCTATTGTGCGCGTACGCCGAGAGCCAGTTCTCGCCATGCTTGATGATGACCAGGTTGCCGTAGCCGCGAAGACCGCTGCCGGTGTAAACCACGCGGCCGCTGCACGCCGCGCGCACCACCTGCCCGAGCTGGCCCAGCAGCAAGATGCCGCCGCCCGGCACCGGCCGCGGCGCCGAAGAGCGCTCCGTCGGCCACACCCACTGCGGTGAGGCCGGCGCCGCGCCGGCAGGTCTCGATGCATTCGAGGACTTGGGGACGGTGTTCGGTGCGGTATTCGCCGAGCGGGCCTGCGGCGTACGGCTCGAAGGCTTGAGTACCAGAACCTGGCCGACGGCAATGCGGTAATCGGAGCCGATGTGGTTCCAGCGCGCCAGATCGCGATAGTCGAGGTCATAGCGCCAGGCGATGCTGTACAGCGTGTCGTGCGGGCGCACGACGTACGACTCGGCCCCGTAGCGGCCGCCCGCCGCACAGCCGGCGCCCAAGATGCAGCTTGCCCCGATGACGCCGATCGCTCGGGTGAGGCGCACTCAGCGGCTCTCCTTAACTACCGCTGCAAGCCTGACAGCAAGGGAACGAAGCTCACCGCACCCAAGGACTCGCGATGCACGCGCGCTTCCCCCTTGGTGTAGCGCATGAGCTCTTGGCGCTGGTCGGGTCCCACCGGCGCGATCAGGCGGCCGCCTACTGCGAGCTGCTCGAACAGCGCCGGGGGCACCACATGCGGGGCGGCGGTCAACAGGATCCCGTCGAACGGCGCGCGCGCAGGCCAGCCCACGCTGCCGTCGTCATGGCGACAATGCACGTTGCGAATCTTCAGCTCCCGCAGCGAACGGCGCGCGCGCGCAAGCAGCGCGGCGATGCGCTCGATGGTGTAGATCTCGCTCACCAGGGGCGACAGCACCGCCGTCTGATAGCCGCACCCGGTGCCGATCTCGAGCACCTTCGGCGCCGGTCCCGCCGCCAGCAGCGCCTCGGTCATGCGCGCCACCACGTAGGGCTGCGAAATCGTTTGACCGAAGCCGATCGGCAGCGCCGTATCCTCATAGGCGCGGGTCGCAAGCGCCTCGTCCACGAACAGATGCCGCGGCACATTGCGGATCCGATCGAGCACGCGCTGGTCGCGGATGCCCTGCTCCTGCAGCCGCCGCACCAGCCGCTCGCGGGTCCGGGCGGAAGTCATCCCAATGCCGCTGAGGCGCGGGCCTTCCAGGAAGCTACTCATTGCGCAGCCAGCGCTCGAGATCGGCCAGAGCCGCGTGGCGCGTCAAGTCAATCTGCAACGGGGTGATCGAGGCGAAGCCGTCGGCAATGGCGTGAAAATCGGTTCCGGGCCCCGCATCCTGGCCGGAGCCCGAGGAGCCGACCCAGTACACATTGCGGCCGCGCGGATCCTTCGCAGCCACGATCGGCTTGCTGCGATGCCGGGCACCGAGCCGGGTCACCTTGATGCCGCGCAGTTCGCCGTCCGGCAGGTCCGGGACGTTCACGTTCAGAATGACCGGCCCCTGCGGCGGCTCGACCGACATGCGCTCGATCAAGCGCGCCGCGACGTGCGCGGCGCTCGCAAAATTGCGCGGGCTTCCCGGCTCGACGCACAGCGACACCGCGATGGCCGGCAGCCCGAGAAACCGCCCTTCGACGGCGGCCGCCACCGTGCCCGAGTACAAGGTGTCATCGCCGAGGTTCGCCCCATCGTTCACGCCCGACACGACGATATCGTGTTCGAAGTCGAACAAGCCCGAAATGGCGAGGTGCACGCAGTCGGTGGGCGTACCGGTGACGTAATAGCAGTCAAGGTCATAGCGCGCGGCGCGCACCGGAACCTCGAGGGTGAGCGAGTTGCTCGCGCCGCTGCGATTGCGGTCCGGCGCGACGACGGTGACGGCGCCCAATGGTTTGATCGCCCGCCGCAGTGCTTCCAGACCCTCCGCGCGGTAGCCGTCGTCATTAGAAAGCAGGATTTTCACAAGATTTTACACACCAGCCCGATGATGGCGGGTTGCGCCTTGCGGACTATACTGTAACGCTGGAAACCCGGATAGCGGATCGAGTCGTCGCATCATGGCAAAACAACGCTCCACGGACGCAGCAGCCGGCGCACAGACAAGCGAGGACGCGCTGATATTTCGCGCCGCGGTCCGCGATGTCAAACCGTTGGCGCAGACCGAGAAGCCCGAGGGGCTCGAGCAGCCGCGCGCGCGTGCGCGTGCGCGTGCGGCCGCCACTGCGCCGGCGCCCCGCGAGCTGGCCGAGAGCATGCCGCTGATCGCGGCGAGCCCGGCCGACGCGGCGGATGCGCAGGATTCGTTTCGGCGCCCGGGCGTACGCACGTCGGTGCTGCGCCGGCTGCGGCGCGGGCTCTACCCGATCGAGGATGAGCTCGACCTGCACGGCCTCAGTCAGGCCGAGGCGCGCGACCGCCTCGCCGAGTTCATCGCGTTCCATCGCAATGCCGGTCATCGCTGCCTCAGGATCATTCACGGCAAGGGCTACCGATCGGGCGCGCGCGGGCCGATTCTCAAGATCGCGGTCAACTCCTGGCTGCGCCGCCTCGGTGATGTCATGGCATTCACGAGCGCGCGCGGCATCGACGGCGGCAGCGGCGCCGTCTACGTATTGCTGCGCGCCTGAAGTGCCGTACGACCGGGCGCCGCGCGCCTATTTCGCGTCACAGGTATCGAGCAGCACCGCGGCGCTCGCGGCAAGCCCTTCGCTGCGCCCGACGAAGCCCAGGCGCTCCGTGGTCGTCGCCTTGACGTTGATGCTGGGCAGCGGCGCGCCGAGATCGGCGGCGAGATTCGCAGCGATGGCGGCGCGATGCCCAGCGATGCGCGGTGACTCGGCGAGCACCGTGATATCGGCATTGATCAGCCGCATACCCGCCGCACGCATGCGGGAGGCGACTTCGCGCAGGAACATGCGGCTGTCCGCTCCCCTATAGCGCGGGTCGCTGTCGGGGAAATGCTGGCCGATATCGCCCTCGCCCAGCGCGCCCAGCAGGGCATCGCACAGCGCATGGATCACGACGTCGCCGTCCGAATGCGCCACCACGCCGCGGTGATGGGCGATGCGCACCCCGCCGAGCATGACGTGATCCCCGTCGCCGAAGGCATGCACGTCGAAGCCCTGTCCTATCCGCATGCTGCTCGCCATCCTGCCGGCCTCCGCACTCGCTAGAAATCCCGCCGCAACGGCCAAATCCTCCGCACGGGTGACCTTGATGTTGAACGGCGATCCGCGCACCAGCAGCGGCCGCAATCCCAGCCGCTCCATGGCTTGCGCCTCGTCGGTGACGGTCACGCCGGCGAGCGCGGCCTGCTCCAGCGCCTCGCGCAGCTGCGCACAGCCGAAGACCTGCGGCGTCAAGGCGCGCCACAGCCCCTGGCGGTCCACCGTTTCGCTCACCGAGCCGTCGCGCTCGCGCTTGACGGTGTCGAAGATCGGCGCCGCGAGCACCGCCCCGCAGCTGCCCGGCGCGAGTGCATCGATCAAGGTCCGCACGTCGCCCGGCGGCAGGCACGGACGCGCGGCGTCGTGCACCAGCACCCAGTCATCCGGCGCCGCCAGCTGCGCGAGTCGCTTGAGGCCGCTCAGCACCGATTCCTGGCGGCTCGCGCCGCCGCTCGCGGTGATCAGCCGGGCATCGCCCAATGCGGCCGCCAGCTCGGCGCCGCGGGCATCGCCGCTGCGCAACACCAGCACGATGCCCTCGATGCGCGGCTCTCTCAACAGCGAGCGCAGCGCCCATTCGAGTACGGTGGCGCCCGCGAGCGCAGCGTATTGCTTGGGAAGCGTGCTGTCGAAGCGCTCCCCGCGACCGGCGGCCGGCACGACCGCCCAGACGCGGCGCGCTGCAGCCGGGGGCCTCACTGCGCGCGAGCGGTGATGGCGCTGGCAGGCGCGGCGGGCGCCGGGGTTGCGGTGGTTGCGGTGGTTGCGGTGGTTGCCGGGGTCACGATTTGATAGAACGTCTCGCGCTCACCCACCATGCCGAGATCGCTGCGCGCGCGCTCTTCGAGTGCGCTGAGACCCACCTTCAAATCCGTCACCTCGGCAAGCAATTGTCGGTTGCGTCCGAGCTGCTCCTGGTTCGCGGCGCGCTGCGCATCCACCGCCGCCGTCAGCCGCCAAACCTCGCGCATGCCTTGGTCGGAAAGCCACAAGCGGTATTGCAGCAGCGCCACGCTCAAGCCGAGGATTATTACGAAAAACCTCATTGCGACATGAGCTTAGCACGAACTCCTAAGAAACTGGAACCGCCAGCGCGTGCATGCCGGCAAATCGCGCCTTGGCGCCGAGCTCGCCTTCGATGCGCAGCAGCTGGTTGTACTTGGCGACGCGATCCGAACGCGACATCGACCCCGACTTGATCTGGGTCGCGCTGCTCGCGACCGCGATGTCGGCGATCGTGGCGTCCTCGGTCTCGCCCGAGCGGTGCGAGACGATCGCTGCATACCTCGCCTTCGCCGCCATGTCGATCGCCGCCAGCGTCTCGGTCAGGGTGCCGATCTGGTTCGGCTTGATGAGGATGGCATTGGCGATATTCTTGGCGATTCCCTCGGCAAATATCCGGGTGTTGGTGACGAAGACATCGTCGCCCACGAGCTGCACCTTGCGCCCCAGCTTCCGGGTGAGCACCGACCATCCGTCCCAGTCGTCCTCGCTCATGCCATCCTCGACCGTGACGATGGGATACTTCGCGACCAGACCGGCCAGGTAATCGGCAAACTCGCTCGCACTGAACTTGCGCCCCTCGGAAGCGAGCTCGTAGATCCCATCCCGGTACAGCTCGTTGCTCGCCACGTCCAGCCCGAGGTAAATGTCCTTGCCGGCGCGATACCCCGCCTTGTCGATGGCCTCCAGAATGGTGGCCAGCGCCGCCTCATTGGAGGGTAGATCCGGGGCGAAGCCGCCTTCGTCGCCGACCGCCGTGTTCAGCCCCTTGGAGTGCAGCACCTTCTTGAGCGCATGGAACACCTCCGAGCCGTAGCGCAACGCCTCCGACAGGGACGGCGCACCCAACGGCAGAATCATGAATTCCTGTATGTCGACGCTGTTGTCCGCGTGCGCGCCGCCGTTGATGATGTTCATCTGCGGCACCGGCAGGACGAGCTCGCCGGGCCCTCCCAGGTGCCGGTACAGCGGCAGCTTGCGATCGCGCGCCGCGGCGTGCGCGGCGGCGAGCGATACGGCGAGAATCGCGTTCGCGCCGAGCTTGGATTTGTTGTCCGTGCCGTCCGCTGCCGCGAGCTTCGCGTCGAGCGCGCGCTGGTCCTCGGCATCCAGACCGACCGCCACGCCGCGCAGCGCGCCGTTGATGTGGGCGACGGCCTTCAGGACTCCCTTGCCCCCGAACCGCTTGGGGTCGCCGTCGCGCAGCTCAACGGCTTCGCGCGAGCCGGTGGATGCGCCGGAGGGCACTGCCGCGCGGCCGAGTACGCCGGATTCGAGCAGCACATCCGCCTCGACGGTGGGATTGCCTCGCGAATCGATGATTTGGCGGCCTCGAACATCGCTGATTCGGCTCATAGCAGGGATTCCTCGAACGGTTGCCTTTTCACGGCCAGATCCAACTCCTTGAGGGTGTGCAGCAGCGATGGCATGCGATCCAGCGGCCATGCGTTGGGCCCGTCCGACAGGGCTTTGGCCGGATCCGGATGCGTCTCCATGAACACCCCGGCGATGCCCGCGGCCACGGCCGCTCGCGCGAGCACCGGCACGAACTCGCGCTGTCCGCCGGAGGCGTCGCCCCTGCCGCCGGGCAGCTGCACCGAATGCGTGGCGTCGAACACCACCGGACAGCCGGTCGAGCGCATCACGGCCAGCGAGCGCATGTCGGAGACCAGATTATTGTAGCCGAACGAGAAGCCGCGCTCGCACACCATGATCCGCGCGTTGCCGGTGGATCGGGCCTTGTCGACCACGTTCTGCATTTCCCACGGACTCAGGAACTGGCCTTTCTTGATGTTCACGGGTTTCTGCTGCGCCGAAACACCGATGATGAAATTGGTCTGGCGGCACAGAAAAGCCGGAGTCTGCAGCACATCGACGACCTCGGCCACCTCGGCGAGCGGAGTGTCCTCGTGCACGTCGGTGAGCACGGGCACGCCGATTTGCTTGCGCACCTGCGCAAGCACCTTGAGCCCCGCCTCGATGCCGGGCCCGCGAAAACTCGCGCGCGAGGAACGATTGGCCTTGTCGAAGGACGCCTTGAATACGAACGGAATGCCGAGCGTCGAGGTCATATCGCGCAGGCGGCCGGCGACCTCGAGGACCAGCGCCTCGCTCTCGATGACGCACGGTCCGGCGATCAAAAAAAGCGGGCGATCGGGCCCGACCTCGAAGGAAGCCAGTCTCATGCAGTCGCGCGGCCGGGCTGCAGAGCCGCGCGGTATTCGCGCGCGGCGCGAATGAATCCGGTGAACAGCGGATGCCCGTCGCGCGGCGTCGAGGTGAATTCCGGATGGAACTGGCTGGCCACGAACCACGGGTGGTTCTTGAGTTCGATGAACTCGACCAGGCCGTCGGCCGAGAATCCGGAAAACGTCAAGCCGGCCGCCGCCAGTTCGTCGAGGTAGTGGTTGTTGAACTCGTAGCGGTGCCGGTGCCTCTCGTAGATCGAATCCTTGCCGTACAGCGCGTGCACCAGCGAGCCCGGCAGCAAGCGCGCCTCCTGTGCGCCCAGGCGCATGCTGCCGCCCAAATCGGACTTCTCGTCGCGCACCTGCTGGCCGCGCGCCAGATCCTGCCACTCGGTGATCAGGGCGATCACCGGATGATTCGTGGCGCGGTCGAATTCGGTGCTGTTGGCGCTCTTCAGGCCGAGCACGCTGCGCGAGTATTCGATGATCGCCAGCTGCATCCCCAGGCAAATGCCGAGATACGGGATGCGATTCTCGCGCGCAAAGCGGATCGCCTGGATCTTGCCCTCGATGCCGCGGTCGCCGAACCCGCCGGGCACCAGCACGGCATCCATGTTCTGCAGCAGCGTAGGGCCGGAGCGCTCGATGTCCTGCGACTCGAAGTAATGGATGTTGACGCGCGTGCGCGTCTTGATGCCGCCGTGCATGAGCGACTCGTTGAGCGAAATGTAGGAGTCGCGGATCTGCACGTACTTGCCGACCATGCCGATGTCGACGACGGCCTCGGGATTCTGCTTGGCCGCGACCACCGCGCGCCACTCCGACAGATCCGTCGCCGGCGCCTCCAGACGCAGCTTGTCGATGACGATGTCGTCCAGATCCTGCTCGTGCAGCAGCATCGGTATCTTGTAGATATCGTCGGAGTCGACCGCGGATATCACGGCGCGCTCCTCGACATTGGTGAACAGCGCGATCTTGCGGCGTTGCTCGTCGGGCAGAGAGTGCAGGCAGCGGCACAGCAGGATATCCGGCTGAATACCGATGCCGCGCAGCTCCTTCACCGAGTGCTGCGTCGGCTTGGTCTTGATCTCGCCGGAGCCGCCGACGATCGGCACCAGGGTCAAATGCATGTACAAGACGTGGTTGCGCCCGAGCTCGACGCCCATCTGGCGAATGGCCTCGAGAAACGGCAGCGATTCGATGTCGCCCACCGTGCCGCCGATCTCGACCATGCACACATCCGAATTGCCGGCACCCATGCGAATGCGGTACTTGATCTCGTCGGTGATGTGCGGAATCACCTGCACCGTCGCGCCGAGGTAGTCGCCGCGCCGCTCCTTGGCGATGACTCTCTCGTAGATCCGCCCGGTGGTGAAATTGCTGTTGCGCCCGGTGGTCGTGCGCACGAAGCGCTCGTAGTGCCCGAGATCGAGATCCGCCTCGGTGCCGTCGGCGGTGACGAACACCTCGCCGTGCTGGAACGGGCTCATGGTGCCCGGATCCACATTGATGTACGGGTCGAGCTTCACCATGCTGATTTTCAGGCCGCGCGCCTCGAGGATGGCGCCCAAGGATGCGGAGGCGATTCCCTTGCCGAGCGAGGAAACCACGCCGCCGGTGATGAAAATGAATCGAGTCATGATGGGTCACCGCCGGTTAATGCGTGCACGCCGCGCCAAAAAGAGCGCGCATACTGCGCACGGAGCCTCAAGGGAATTATTGGAATCGACGGGAGTTCAGGTTACCAGATCGGGCTGACTGCCACAATCAACTTAGGTGACCGCCGGCGCGTCGTCCCAGACACACCCGTACCCGGTCCCGCCCGGTGCGACGCACCAGCGCGCGTCCTGCCACAGATCCGCCACCGCAATCAGCTCATCGGCGGCATACAGCATGGGCAACGCATCACGCATCCAGGGCAGCACACCGAAGGATTGGCACAGGTGCTGCACGCTTTGGGTTTTCGCGCGACGTGCGGGTTTGATCACCTCGCCGCCTCGCCGCTGCCGCACGCTCAAAGTTTCGGGCAAACGGCTCGGGTCCAGGCCGCCGGGCTGCGCGGCCCAGCGCAGCGAACCCAAACCGGGACCCAGATCCAAGCGTGCTCCCGGCACGGCGCGCCAGTCCCGCCTCGCCCCCAGCGCGGGTGCCTCGGCCGGCGTGATGAACAGGCGCTCGCGATAGCGGCGCAGCGCATACGGCCCCCACACGATCGCCGGCAAGTGGTCGGCAGAGGCTGCAAACACCTGGCGCAGGCCTTCCGTGAGACGCGCCGCCGGCGGCGGCGTGACCTGCGCGGCGCTGAGCCAGTGGCGCAGCGCGTTGATCTGCTCGGCCTGCGGCAGCGCGCGCAAGCCGCTCACGGACAGTGCGTCGCCGTCGCGCAGCCGCTGCACCGTCGCCGCGGCCGAGCGGTCGAGCAGTTCCTGCGCCTCGGCGATGTGGTGCGATGTGCGCGTGAGCGCGGTGGCCGCGCCCGGCCAGCGCCGCTCGATCAGCGGCCACACCTGCCGGCGCAGATACGAGCGGTCGAAACGCGGGTCGTCGTTCATCGGGTCATCGACCGCCGCGATCGCATGCCTTTCCCGGAATTCGCGCAGATCCCGCCGCGCGACATCGAGCAGCGGACGCAGATGCCAGCCGCGCGCAAAGGGCCGGCACATCGGCATCGCCGACAGCCCCGGGAGACCCGCGCCGCGCAGCAGCTGCAGCAGCAGCGTCTCGGCCTGATCCTGCGCATGATGCGCAGTGAGCAAGCACTCGCCCGGCTCGAGCTCGAGGCCGAGGCGCCGATAGCGCGCCTCGCGCGCCGCCGCCTCGATCGAGTCGCCGGCGGCGGTCTTGACCTCTATGGCAGCGACGGTGAGTGGAATTTGCAGCCGCCGGCACAGCTCGACGCTGGCCGCGCAAAGCAGGGCGGACGCGCTCTGCAGGCGATGATCGATGTGCACCGCTCGAACGTCGAAGCCGCGCGCGGTGCACGGTACGCCCAGCTGTGCGATTGCGGTCAGCAAACAGGCCGAGTCGGCGCCGCCGCTCACCGCCACCAGCAGTCCGGTGGTGCCCACCGGTACGTGCTGCTCCAGCACGGCACCCAGCATGGCCGCGCCAAAACTCATCCGGCTAGGAGTCAGCGTCGCGGAACACGCCGAAGCCGCGGAGGCGGGCCTGCCGCGCATCCAAAAGCGTCGTCACGGGTTGGTTACAAAGTTCCGCCAAATGCTTGATCAAGCACTGTTTGAGGGCGTCCGCCATCGCCTGCGGATCGCGATGCGCGGCGCCATGCGGCTCCTTCAGGACTTCGTCGACCAGACCCAGCTTCTTCAGCCGCTCAGCCGTCCCGCCCATGGCATCGGCGGAGATCTCCTTCTTATCGGTGCTCTTCCACAGGATCGACGCGCAGCTCTCCGGAGAGATCACCGAGTAGGTGCTGAACTGCAGCATGATCAGCCGGTCGCACACGCCGATGGCGAGCGCGCCCCCCGAGCCCCCTTCGCCGATGACCACCGAAAGCACCGGCGCCGCCAGGTGGGACATCTCGAACAAATTGCGCGCAATGGCCTCGCTTTGTCCGCGCTCCTCGGAGCCGATGCCCGGGTATGCTCCGGGCGTATCGATCAAGGTGACGACCGGAATGCGGAAGCGCTCGGCCATGCGCATCAGGCGCAGCGCCTTGCGGTAGCCTTCGGGCTTCGGCATGCCGTAGTTGCGCCGCACGCGTTCCTTGGTATCGCGGCCCTTCTGGTGACCGATCAGCATCACCGGCAAGCCCTCGAGCCGCGCCAGGCCGCCGACGATGGCCAGATCGTCGCTGTACATGCGATCGCCATGCAATTCCTGCCAGTCGGTGAAGATCATCGACACATAGTCGAGCGTGTAGGGCCGTTGCGGGTGACGGGCCAGCTGTGTGATCTGCCACGGCGACAGATTGGAAAAGATGCTGGCGGTCAGCGCCCGGCTCTTCGACTGCAGCCGCTTGACCTCCTCGGAAATGTTGACACTGGCGTCAGAGCCCAAGAATTTGAGTTCCTCGATCTTCGCCTCCAGCTCCGCGATCGGCTGCTCAAATTCCAGAAAGTTCATCGCCATGAAGATGTTTCCTCGCCCCGAATGTCGTTTCGCGGACCATACACCAAATACCACCCGTCGCGGCCGACCAAGGCCGTTAGTTTATCCAGAAGTTCGCGCGACGCACGCACCGACCAGCTGTCCGGCAAATTGAGCTTTCCTGCGTATTGCGCCCGGCTGACGAATATGCTGAGGCCGCACGGACCTTTCAGGTGCGGCTTCAACAGCTCCTCGAAGCGGCTCATTCCCTGCGGACCGTCGAATTGCTCGGGCCAGCGCAGCCACAGCCGCCGCGCGAAGCGCTCGCGCGCCCGGTCGATGTCCATGAGGCTTTTCGCCTGCAGACGCCACGCCTCGATGAAATCATCGAAACGCAGGGTCCCCTCGACGATGAGGATGGCGTCCTTCACGATGATGTCGCGAAACTGCTGGAAGATCTCCTCGTACAAGCTCACTTCGAGCCGGGCGCTGCGGTCATCCAGGATCAGCGTGACGCGATTCGGCCGGCGCCGGATCTCGAGCACCAGGCCGGCGACGGTCGCCGGCTTGCCTTGAGTCCAGGCGCGCTCGCCCGCCGGCGCCGTCGGCTTCGGCCCGCACACGTCCACGAGGCGCGCGGTCACCAGGAACTTGAGGTCGGGCTCGTACGGAGTGATCGGGTGGCCGCTCAAGAACAGCCCGAGCGTCTCTCGCTCGCCGGCCAGGCGCTGCGCCTCGCTCCAATCGGCAACCACGCGGTTCTCGGCCGCACTCAAGCCGAACAGATCCACCTGTCCGACGCTCATCGCGCGCGAGTTCTGTTCGCCCAGGTGCATGGCGCGCTCGAGCTCCGCGGTGAGCGTGGCGCGATTCGGGCCGATCCGGTCCAGGCTTCCGGAGCGGATCAGCGCCTCGAACACGCGCCGGTTGACCCGCTGCAAATCGATGCGGCGGCACAGATCGGGCAGATTTTGGAACGGCCCGCGGGCGTCGCGCTCCTCGATGATGGCCTGCACCGCGGACTCGCCCACACCCTTGATGGCGCCCAGGCCGAAGCGAATGCTCGCCGGGCCGGCGATGCGGAAGGCGTACACCGATTCGTTCACATCCGGCGGATGAACGGTCAGGCCCATGCTCGCGCATTCATCGATCAGCGTCACGATCTTGTCGGTCTTGTCCATGTCGGCGGAGAGCACCGCCGCCATGAACGCCGCCGGGTAGTGCGCCTTGAGCCAGGCGGTTTGATAGGACAGCAGCGCGTATGCGGCCGAGTGCGATTTGTTGAAGCCGTAGCCGGCGAATTTCTCCATCAAGTCGAAGATATGCGTCGCCTGCGCCTCGCGCACCCCGCGCGCCACGGCGCCGCTCACGAACACCGAGCGCTGTTTCGCCATCTCCTCGGGCTTTTTCTTTCCCATGGCTCGACGCAGCAGGTCCGCTCCGCCGAGCGTGTAGCCGGCCAGTATCTGCGCGATCTGCATGACCTGCTCCTGATACAGGATCACGCCGTAGGTCGCCTCCAGCACCGGCTTCAAATCCGGATGCAGATAATCGATGGTCGCGCCGGTGGTGTCGTGCTTGCGCGCGATGAAATCCTCCACCATGCCGGACTGCAAAGGTCCGGGCCGGAACAATGCCACCAAGGCCACGATATCGCCGAAGCGGTCCGGCTGCAGCCGGCGAATGAGATCCTTCATGCCGCGCGACTCGAGCTGGAACACCGCGGTGGTCTTGCAACTCTTCAGCAGCTGATACGTGGCGACATCGTCCATCGGCAAGGCGCTCATCACCAGCGGCGGCTCGTTCGCGTCCGCACGCAGCGCATTGATGTCGCGCACCGCCCAATCGATGACCGTGAGCGTACGCAGCCCCAGAAAATCGAACTTGACCAGGCCGGCGGCCTCGACGTCGTCCTTGTCGAACTGAGTGACCGGCGTGCTGCCGCCCGGCTCGCAGTACAGCGGCGTGAAATCCGTGAGCACCGAGGGCGCGATGACCACGCCGCCGGCATGCGTGCCGGCGTTGCGTGCCAGGCCCTCGAGGATGCGCGCAAGATCGATGAGCTCGCGCACCTCCGGATCCGCATCGTACAGGCGCTTCAGCTCCTCTTCCTGTTCGAGCGCCTTGTCGAGCGTGATGCCGATCTCGAAGGGAATCAGCTTGGCGATCTTGTCGACGTAGCCGTAGTTGTGGCCGAGCACCCGCCCGACGTCGCGGACCACGGCCTTGGCCGCGAGAGTCCCATAGGTGATGATCTGCGATACGCGCTCGCGCCCGTATTTGTTGGCGACGTACTCGATGACCCGGTCGCGGCCCTCCATGCAGAAGTCGATGTCGAAATCCGGCATCGACACGCGTTCCGGATTCAAGAATCTCTCGAACAGCAGATCGTGCTCGATCGGGTCCAAGTCAGTGATGCCGAGCACGAACGCCACCAGCGAGCCGGCTCCGGACCCGCGTCCCGGCCCGACCGGAACGCCGTTGTCGCGGGCCCAGCGGATGAAGTCGGCGACGATCAGAAAGTATCCCGCGAATCCCATGCTGCAGATGACGCCGAGCTCCAGATCGAGGCGCGCCTGATAAGCCTGCCGGTCGCGCTGCACCCCTCGCAGCTTAAGCGCCTGCTCGAGCCTTTCGGCGAGTCCGCGCCGCGCCTGCTCGCGCAGATACTCTTCGGTGGTGCAGCCGGGCGGCACGGGGTAGGCCGGCAGCATGGAGGAGCCCAGATTGATTTCGAGCGAACATCGTTTGGCGATTTCGACGGTGTTGGCCAGCAGCTCCGGCGCGTCGGCAAACAGCTCGGCCATCTCGGCCGGCGTCTTCAGATATTGCTCCTCGGAGTAGCGCCGCGGACGGCTTGGATCGGCCAGCAGAGCGCCATCGTGTATGCACACCCGGGCCTCGTGGGCCTCGAACTCCGCCCGCCTCAGGAAGCGCACGTCGTTGGTCGCGACGGCCCCCACCCCGCGGGCGCGCGCGAGATCGAGCGCCGCCTCGCTGTATGCCTGCTCGCCGCTGCGCGCGGTGCGCTGCACCTCGAGGTAGAAGCGATCGCCGCACAATGCCTGCCAGCGCTCGAGGCAGCGCGCGGCCTCCTCGTCATTGCCGCGCACCAGCGCCTGTCCGATATCGCCCTCCTGTCCGCCGGACAGGACGATCAAGCCGCGCAGCATGGCCGGCTCGAGCCAGCTGCGCTCGAGCATCGGCGCGCCGCGCTGCTGCCCCTCGAGAAACGAGCGGGTCACCAATTGCGTCACATGCCGGTAGCCGGCGAGATTTTGGCAGAGCAATACGAGGCGCGACGGCGGCGTGCGTTCACCGGCCTCGCGAATCCACACATCCACGCCGATCAGCGGCTTGACGCCCGCCGCCTGCGCCTC
>Ga0181532_10001523_pt1 | contig 22416 bp, 15 predicted proteins | sample PEATcosm2014_Bin_33_FD_119768 | JGI IMG/M metagenome (GOLD analysis project Ga0181532, IMG submission 119768) | Peatland microbial communities from MTU Mesocosm Facility, Houghton, MI, USA - PEATcosm2014_Bin11_30_metaG | ecosystem: Environmental > Terrestrial > Soil > Wetlands > Peat | place... | reverse complement strand
GAGATCAACAACAACATGCCCTACCACGTTCTCTCCTCCGTGGCGGGCGCGCTCAACCGGCACAAGAAGTCGGTGAACGGCGCGCGCGTTCTGATTTTGGGCGTGGCCTACAAGAAAGACATCGACGACTTACGCGAGTCGCCGGCACTGACCATCATCGAACTTCTGCAAAAAGATGGAGCCCAGGTCAGCTATAACGATCCCTATTTCCCGATGATTGGCAAAGGCCGGAAATACGATCTGCAGATGAAGCGCGCGGAGCTGAAGGATCTGGGACAGTACGACTGTGTCGTCATCGTGACCGACCACTCCGATTACGACTATCGGCACATCGTGGAGCAGGCCAAACTGGTGGTCGACACCCGCAACGCCACCCGGGGGATTGAAAGCGAAAAAATCGTGCGCTGCTGAGGGTCAGCGGGCACCTCCGGAACCGCTTTGGCGGTGGCAAATCTGTCCACACAGGGTGTAGTTTGGTGCATCTGCCCACCCCGGCGCTCCATCGAAGCGCCGCCAATATCTGGTAACCCGCTGATGCTACGGGTTTTGTCCATTTTCCTTGACCGCGTGAAATGGCCCGTATCGTGCATAAACCAAGGCGAGATAGTACACTTTAGCTGTCTTGCCGTCCCTGGTTCCCAGCGTTCGAAAAGGCGGGACAACTTTTACACTATCCACGGGGTTTGAACCGTTGCACCAAACGGTTGCGCGTTGAGCCGTTGCAGGCCGAACGGTTGAGCGTTGAACTGTCGCACCTGGAATCGTTGCACCTTGAATCGTCACTACCAGAATTAATTATGCCGTTGCCTTCCAACGAATCAAACCTGTTTACGCCGCTGCCGCAGTGGAAGACGCCATGGTCTGAGCTGGTCTGGAGCTATGGCGTGCAGGCCGTTGTCATCGCCATTCTGGTTTGGATTCCCGTCCTCCATCCCGAAGTCATGGAAGGCCCGAAGAGGGATTACCACGCGATCGAGTTGGTCCCCACACCGGTTCCGGTCAATCACACGCCCCAGCGGCAGCTTCCGAGGCCGGTTCTAGTGGCCGAGCTCGATCCTCCGCCGGCAGCCTTGCGCTTGCCTGCGCCGGAACGTTTGCCCAAGCCGAAAGTGGAAGACGCGCCCGCTCCTGAAGTGAAGATGGCCGAAAAGAAGCTTGACCTGCCGCCTTCGACGGCGCCCGTCGTTCCCAGAAAAATCGTAGCAACCGGAACCTTCTCAACCGGCAGTTCGGCGCCTCAAACCATCGACCGCGCTCCGGAGAAGGTGCAGACCGGCGGCTTCGGCGATCCCAACGGCGTACCCGCGAAGACGACTCAGACGAGGGCTGTCAACATTGCGCAGGCGGGCGGCTTCGACATGCCCACCGGACCCGGCTATGGCAATGGGACGGGCGGAGCGAGTGGCGCCCGCGGCGTAGTGGCCAGCACCGGATTCGGCGGCGGCGTTGCCACCAGCGACCCGCATGCGGCTCGCGGTGCAGTGCGCTCGGCGGGATTCGGCGATGACGTTCCCGCTCCTCCCACGGTTCAATCGCGACCCGCAGCCCAGGCGGCGGCAAAAATAGTTCTTCCGGACATCCTTGCTAAGCCCAAGCCCGTCTACAGTGAAGAGGCCAAAGCCCAGCATATCGAGGGCGAGGTGCTGCTCGAGGTCGTCTTTGAAGCAAGCGGTAAATTGCGCGTGTTGAGAGTAGTTCGCGGACTCGGACACGGTCTGGATGAAGCAGCGGTACAAGCCGCCGAGCACGTGCAATTCAAGCCAGCCCTGAAAGATGGCCAGCCGTCGGACTACACGGCCGTTCTACACGTTGTTTTTCAATTAGCGTGATCGACTCCCAGAAGGTTCTTATGCAGATTGTTCGTTCGGGCTCGTTATTGGTTCTCATGGTGCTGGTCTGCGCTTTCGCCGCCACCGCTCAAGATTCTTCTTCCGCGGCGCAACCGGCGTTGAGCCCCAAAGCCGCGCCCTCCAGCGCGGCCGCTCAAACCGCACCCGCTCCAACCACGCCCGCCCCAAGCACTGACCCGCAGCCTCCAGCCGCGGCCACGCTCAACGAGGTGATCGATCGCGTCGTGCAGCGCGAGCACCTGTTCATGGCACAGATGCGTCACATGCATCCCATGATCGAAACCTACCTGCAGGACTTGAAGGACGACAAAGACGGAAACACGACTCCCGTGAAAGACCAGTATTTTCTCGGCCGGCTCGACATGGCGGATGGGCCCGAGGACGTTTCTTTCGTGGGGCAACCGGGATTCGGTCATCGCATGGTCGCCAAACTGACCGGAGTCTACTCTCTGCACTTCCTTCCCATGGGCTTTGCCCAGATGGTGGTGGTCGACTCCGATTTCCAAAAGAAGTCTTACAACTTCACCTTTGTGCGGCGGGAGTTTCTGGGCGAGGTTCGCTGCCTCGTCATCGATGTGCAGCCTAAGGAAGGCGACAGAGTCTCGCGCTTCATGGGCAGAATCTGGGTCGAAGACCAGGATTACAACATCGTCCGCTTTAACGGGAGCTACTACCCGCAGCCCAGGATCAATTTCTTTTTCCACTTCGACAGTTGGCGCCTGAACATGCGCCCGGGAACCTGGCTGCCCGCCTATGTCTACACCGAAGAATCGAACCTCAAAACCGGACTGACCAAGACTCTGCACTTCAAAGCGCAGACCCGGCTCTGGGGTTATGACCTGAAGAGTCTGGGCAAGAACGAAGAGTTCACCCAGATTCTGATCGATTCTCCGCAGTCGGTGAACGACCAGAGCCCGACCGCGGCCGATGCCACGCCCGTCGTCGCCGAGCGCATGTGGGAACAACAGGCCGAGGAGAACGCCGTCGACCGCCTGCAGAAGATTGGCTTGCTGGCACCTCCCGGCGAGGTCGATAAGATTCTGGCCACCGTGGTCAACAATCTGCTGGTCACCAACAACATTGACCTGCAGGGAGACCTCCACTGCCGCATTTTATTGACTCAGCCTCTGGAATCGTTCACCATCGGCCACACCATCGTCATGAGCCGCGGCCTGCTCGATGTTCTGCCCGATGAAGCTTCTCTGGCCATGGTGCTGGCCCATGAACTCAGTCACATTGTGCTGGGACATCGGCTCGACACCAAACTCGCTTTCAACGACAAGATGTTCTTTCCCGACGAAGAGTCTTTCCAGCGCATGGACTTCAAGCGCAACCCTGCGGAAGAGGCCGCCGCAGACACCAAGGCTCTGGAACTGCTGAAGAACTCCCCATATAAAGACAAGTTGGGCAATGCCGGATTGTTCTTGAAGGCCTTGCAGGAGAAGGCTCCCGAGCTGCAACATTTGATTCGCCCGCACCTGGGAAACAGCTTTGCCGATAAGAAGAACGTTCGCATGGCAGGCCTGTTGGCTTCAGCCCCCGCCCTCGACGAAAAGCGCGTTGACCAGATTGCGGCTCTGCCCCTGGGCGGCCGCATCAAAGTCGATCCCTGGACCGATCAGGCGGAACTGTCCAAGGCCAAGCCGGTGGCGCTGACCTCCGCGCGCGAGAAAATGGAGTTTGAAATCACTCCCTTCTTCCCCTACCTGACGCGCTTGTCTGCCAATGGCACGGAAAAAGTCGCGCTGACGACCGGGTCGCCGTCGCAGACTCAGCAAAAATAACTGTTGGGGAACAATTGCTTTAAGGAAACCAAGCTGGAAAAACCTGGCTAGAAAAAACCTGGGAAGAGCGGAACAACTCATGTACGCGGAGAGATAGAAGGCCTGCACTTCGCAGCCTTCGCCTTGCCTCGGAAAAGCTGCACTCGCCGCCTACTGAATGGCGCTGCCGACTTGTGAAAACACGTTGTTCGCGTTCGAACCGATGAGCCGGATCGTGCCCACGACGATCACCAGAATCACAGCCAACATCACTGCGTATTCCGCAATGTCCTGTCCACGCTCATCGTTCCAGAGTTGCAGTAACCGTTTCGCCACGGGGCTCCTCTTTCCTCACTTCTTATGGTGACTCTGTCCCCAACTCCAACCGGGGTGCCGCTGCTCACACGTACCCTACCCACAGTTTTCCAAGGCTGATCTGTAACAGAATTGTAGTATTCAAGCCCAACCGCGCCAATGGCACGGAAGTGCCACCGCACCGCCGCACTCGAATATAAGGCGAAAGCACCCAGTTCAGGCGATGCTTTTCAGGGGCAGCGCCTGATTCACCGCAAACAGCGCCAGCTCCAGACGAGTCGAGACGCCCAGCTTGTCAAAAATATTGCTGAGATGGTGCTTCACCGTATCTTCGCTGATCTTGAAGTATTCCGCTATTTCCTTGTTAGAGTACCCCGCCACCACGGCGGAAACGATCTCCAGTTCGCGGGGCGTCAGGCCGAATTTCTTCTGCCGCGCCTCATCGTGCGAAGACTGCATCAGCGTGCGCAGGTACTGCACCAGATTGGAGACGCTCTCGCGTCCAACCCAGTACTCGCCGGCCATCACGGTGTGGATCGCTTTCAACAGCAACTGCGTGGCGGAATCCTTGAGCACCACGCCGCGGGCGCCCAGTTGCAGCGCCTCGACGATCTGGCTCTTTTCCGCCGCTGCGGTCAGCAGAATCACGCGCACCGGAGTTGCATTCGCCGGCATACTCAAATCCCGCAGAGCTTCCAGTCCGGGATGTTTGGGCATGGCCAGATCGAGCAGCAGAATGTCGGGCTTGAGCTGTCGCGCCAGCTTCACCGCTTCGGCGCCGTCCGAGGCTTCGCCCAGAACTTTCAGGTCGGCCTCGGCTTCCAGCAACCGCCGCAGACCATCGCGGAAAATAGGATGGTCATCGGCAATGACAAGACGAACCTGCGCTTTTCTAAAATTCATGAGGCACTTCCCCGCTCCGAGGTACGCTGATTTCCAGACGCGTTCCCTGCCCGGGATTTGATTCTACAGTGAGTCCCCCGGCAATCAAACGCACCCGTTCCTTAATGATCATAGGCCCTTTTCCTGCTTCTTCCATCTGATCCTGGTTGTAACGGCCCGCAAAGGGGAATCCCTTCCCATCGTCCTCCAGCGTCAGGCTCCATTTTTCCGGGCTCGACGCCAGGCGCACCAGCGCATGGCGCGCCCCGCTATGTTTTCTCACGTTGACCAATCCTTCCTGCACAATACGCAGCACCTCGCGACAAACGCGTTGCGGCATGTCCAGTTCCTCGAGGTCGGTAACGAACCGCGCCTGGATCCCGGTCTCGCGTTGGAAGCGTTCCACCGTGTCGTTCAGAACCCCGAGCAGCCGTTGCGCATCGACATCGATCGCTTTCATCTGCTGCATCAACTCGCGGAGCTTCAGCACTTCCTCGCGCAGCAGGCCCTGGATGCGGCCTAATTCCGAGCCAATCGGTTTGCCGGCATCGGCGTGCCGGCGCAGTACGTCGACCTGCATTTCCACCGCAATCAGCGACTGCACCGCGCCGTCATGCAGTTCCCGCGCAAAACGCGCCCGCTCGGCCGCTCCTGCCCGGCGCCGCAGCCGGTGCAGCAGATAAACGTTGTAGACCGCCGGCCCGACCTGGTGGACCAGATCCAGCAGAAAACGCAGTTCCTCCTGTTTCTCGCCCTGCCACACCGGGTTGAATAGAAACACGCGGCCTCTCCACTCACTCCCAAAGAGGAATGAAACCGTGACCATCGAGTCAAACGCTTGGGCTCCTCGCAGCTGAGAAATAGACGCGAGGTTCAGCACTGGAACTGCGTGACCCGTCGCATCCAATGCCAGAGTGGTCCATCGATCCCCATCGGCCGACGCATAACACACGTCCCCGGGAAAATCGTCCAAATAGGTTTTCGCGTCGCGTAAACCGGATTCCAGCCAGTGAAACTCGGACGGCGCGCGTCCTTCGGCCCGATTCAACTCTCCTACAAAAACCCGATGACTGTGAGATTCCTGCGATGCCACCAAGACCCGCGATGCCCCATACATCGACATGGCTTCGTGGAAAATCTGTTCAATCGTTCCCGTCAGGCCAGTTTCCACCCGCACCCGCGACAGCGTCCCGGTGATTACCGCCTTCTCCGCCCGCAGATGCTTCTGCTGCTCGGCCAGATATCCCAGCAACAAGCCCATCACCAGCAGATAGACCGACAGCATGAACAGCCGCTGGGGCTCGAACTCGGGCACGTTGACCCGCAGTCCGTTCAGCGCCGCCCAGGGCAGAGTGCCCCCTGGCCCAAGGCGCAGGTGCAAGAGCACGAAGCTTTCCACCCACAGCAGCGCCACTTCCGCCGCAGCCGTGCCCAGCGTCTCCCATAAGCCCCAGCGATAGGCGGCCGCCGCCAGCACAAAAACAAAAAAGAGAAAGAAGGGAGTGCGCGGCCCTTCCGAGAAAATTGAAATCAGCGCGGGCCACACGATGTCCGCGGTGTGGACCAACAAGCGAAACGCCGCCGTGGATTGCTGCCGCCGCCGCAGCAGCATCCAGATCAGACCGCCATTCGCCATGTAAAACACGAACAGCCCGTAGGCCGCCCGGGAATGGCCCAGTTCCGTCGGATCCATGCGGATGGCAACGAGCGCCGATATGGCGAGAATGACCCTGGCGGTCGCCAGCCAGCGCTCGATCCGGCGGGTTTCCCCCGGATCAGGGGGGATTCTCAGTCTCCAGGAATGTTGGTAGCGCTCTAGCATTGGTAGCGCTCTAGCAGAGGATTCAATCTCGCCCATCTCCACGGACGTGGTGGCTTTGCTGCATATTATTGAATAAGAAAAGCTTACCAGCAAGTGAGGGTTTGGAGTACACCTCGTCCCAGCCCCCGTTCCGCATTTGGTCCTGAACCAGCCACGGGTTACGACAGTAACCACCGTCGCTCCAGGATCATGTTTAAAATGGCTTCAGAGGACTGTCTTGAGCGAGCGTAACAAAGTGTGGCTGGGGGCGGTCGCCGGAATTTTGGCGACCTTGGTTTTCGCTGCTCTCATTCTGCCCAAATCTTTTGGCCTAGCCGCCCTGTGCGACGTCATCGACTCTCTCCTGCTGGCTTCGGGCGCGGCCGCGTTTATCCCTTTAGCGTTGCGTTCTCGCGGCCGCATGCGGATGTTTTGGTCGCTCATCCCGCTGGGCCTTACCTTCTGGCTCGGCTATCAACTCTTTTGGACGTACTACGAGGTCGTGCTCCGCCGCGAAGTACCCGACCTTTGTATCGGCGACGTCGTCCTCTTCCTGCACGTGGTCCCGCTGATGGCCGCTCTGGCCCTCCGTCCCCACGCCCCTCGCGACGAATATGCGGCGCGACTGGGCCGGCTCGATTTCGCGCTTCTGCTGGTGTGGTGGTTCTATCTTTACGTCCTGATCGTCATGCCCTGGCAGTATGTCGTGGCCGACGTGGCAGCCTATGATCGCAACCTGAACGCCGTCTATATCGCCGAGAATATAGCGTTCCTGGTCGGCCTTTTCGCCTTCTGGGCCGGCACCAAGGGTCACTGGAGAAGGCTCTACGCTGGACTGTTCGGCATGAGCCTCTGTTACACCCTTGGCTCCGCCCTCGCGAACTGGGCCATCTCGAGGAACACCTACTACACCGGCGGCTTATACGACATTCCACTCGCCGTTTCGATGGCGTGGCTGACCTGGATTGGCCTGACCACCCAGGCCGAAGAGCCGCGCGCAGATGCCCGTGAAACCTCCACCGTGTACGGCGTGTGGATCGCCCGCTGCAGCATGATTGCAGTGTTTTCGCTGCCCCTGTTCGCCGCCTGGGCCATGTCGGACAACGCGGTCTCTCCGCGCATTCGCGTGTTTCGGCTGGCCTTAACTCTGGCCGCCGCATTCTTGATGGGACTGATGGTTTTCGCGCGCCAGTATATGCTGGATCGTGAACTCATCCACTTGCTCAACCAGTCGCGGGAATCTTTTGACAATCTGCAGCGCCTGCAGGCGCAGATTCTTCAGTCGGAAAAGCTGGCTTCGATTGGGCAGTTGGTGGGCGGCGCAGCCCACGAACTCAACAATCCCATCACCGCCATGCTGGGCTATTCGGATATGCTGCTCAGCACAAAACTCACACCCGAGCAGCAATCGCTGGCGGCAAAGATCGGACAGTACGTCCGCCGCACGAAATCTCTGGTCGCCAGTCTCATCAGCTTCGCCCGGCAGGCGCCCTCTCCCAAAGGTCCCGTAGACCTCAATACGCTGGCTCGCACCGCCGTGAAGCTGACCCAACCCCAGTGGAAGGCTCTCGGCATCGAGATTCGAACCGAGTTCGATTCCGCGTTGCCGAAGGTCTTGGGCGACTCCAACCAGTTGCTGCAGGTCTGCCTGCAACTCGTGGCCAACTGCCTGCACGTGCTGAACGAGCGCGGCGCCCGCGTCCTGACCGTCAGCACTGAATCGCGGGCAGGCATGTCGGTGGTTCAAATCGCGACTGAATCCATACCCATCGCGCCCTCGGCCGACAGCCCAGATGCGATCGATCTCGAAGACGGCCTGGGACTGAGCGCATGTCAGGGCATCTTGCAGGAGCACCACGGCCAAATCTCACAGGAGCGGCGCGAGGATGGCGCCATGCTCTTGCGGGTGGAGCTTCCCGTCACCGAATCAGCTCCGGCCAAACCGAAAGACTCTACAGTGCCGGTGCTGTGGCAATCTCAACCGTACGCTTGAGTTGCCCGCAGGCAGCGTAAATATCCCGCCCCCGCGGGCGCCGCACGAACGCCGGAATCCCAGCATCCCGCAAAATCGTCTGAAACGCCGCGACCCGCTCCACCTCAGGAGTTGTAAATTCAATTCCCGGTCCCGGGTTCAGCGCAATCAGGTTCACTTTGCACTTTATGCCGCGCAGCAGTTCCACCACTTCCCTGGCGTTTTCCGGCGCATCGTTCACGCCTCCGAGCAACACGTACTCGAACGTGATCCACTCCCGGGTCCGCAGCGGGTAAGCCTTCGCTGCCGCCATCAGCATTTCCAGATTCCATTTCTTATTCAGCGGCATCAGCCGAGTGCGCAGCGCATCGTTGGAAGCATTCAAGGAAATTGCCAGCTTGGGCCGAATTTTTTCTCCGCCGAAGTCTTGAATGCGCGGCACGATTCCCGCCGTCGATACCGTCATGCGCCGCTCCGCGATGCCAACTTCCTCCACCAGCAGACGCGCCGCCTTCACAAAATTGTCATAATTCAGGAATGGTTCTCCCATGCCCATAAAAACCAGGTTGATGCGATCCTCGGGCGGCGACACGCCCTGATCCTTCAGCACCGCGCAAACCTGGCCCACAATCTCGCCCGCCGTCAGATTGCGCTTCACCCCCAGCAGCGCGGTCAGGCAGAACTGGCAATCCACCGCACACCCCACCTGGCTGGAAATACAAATCGTCGACCGCCCCTGATTCTGCCCCTGACTCGGCCTGTTTCGTTGCCGAATTTGTGTGCGACCCTGTTGCTGGTCTTGCGTGCGGCTTTGTTCCTCCGGTGTGCGGCTTTGTTGATCTGGAGTGCGGCTTTGATCTTCCTGTGTTCGGCGTGGTTCGTCTGGCGTGGCGCTTTGTTGACCTTGCTCCTGCTTTTGGGTGGCGCAGCGCTTTAGCGCTGCGATTGACTCCCCATTCTCTAACTGGGCTTCAGCCCCTGAGGGATTCAGCGCTGCGAACCGCTCCGCCTGTTCTCCCGCCTCGCTTCCATCACCCGCTTCTCCGCCGTCCCCCTCCGGCATCCAAACCGTCTCCACGCTCTGCCCGTCGGCAAAGCCAATCAGATACCGCACCGTACCATCCTGCGACACGAATCGCTGCTCAATCCGCGGCACGCCAATCAAGACGCCTTTTTCCGCCAGCTTCGCCCGAAGTTGCTGCGACAAAGTTGAGATCTCTGCCACGGATTCCACCCGCTGCCGGTACACCGCTTCCGCGATCTGCCCGGCGCGATAGGCGCGTTCGCCCACGCTACCGACCAGCGAAGCAAGTTCGTGACGGTCTAACCCGAGTAGCTCGATCTGTGATGAATCTTTCATAACCCACTGATTCTAAATCACTAAACTATTCTCGCACAGTCACTTACGCTATGTCAGAATAGTAAAGACGTCTCCGCCGAGTCGCCGGCGGCGAACCGGCGTCTAATTAACGTTATCACCACCGAAAATTTAAAATGGCCAAAGAAGTCCGCAACATTCGTCGTCAAAAACTGCCCAACGGGCTGACCGTCATCACCGAGCAGATGCAACACATTCGCTCCGCCTCCATCGGAATCTGGCTGCAGACGGGTTCGCGCGACGAAGATCCCGAATGGAACGGCATCTCGCACTTTATCGAGCACATGGTTTTTAAAGGGACCAAGCATCGCACCGCCGAAGAAATCGCGCGCCAGGTCGACTCCATCGGCGGCAACATGGACGCCTTCACCGCCAAGGAATGCATCTGCTTCAACGTCAAGGTGCTTGATGAGCACGTGCCCACCGCGCTAGACATTCTCAGCGACCTGGTTCTGCATCCCAATTTTGATCCCGCCGACATCACCCGCGAACGCGGCGTGATCATGGAAGAAATTAAAATGGACGAAGATAATCCCGATTATCTCGTCCATGAAATCTTCACCCAGAATTTCTGGAAAGATCATCCGCTGGGCAAGCCGATCCTGGGCACCAAAGAAACCGTGAAACGCTTCGAGCGCCAGCCCGTCGTCGAAGCCTACGCGCACCGCTTTGCCCCCGGTAACATCATCGTCTCCGCGGCCGGCAACCTCGATCACGACAAGTTCGTCGAACTGGTCACCAAAGCCTTCGAGCACATGAAACCGATGAAAAATGGATTTCACTCGTCGGCGCCCAAGATCGTTTCGCGCATCATTCTGCGCAACAAGAAAGCTCTGGAGCAGGTGCAGTTGTGCCTGGGCGTGCCCGCGCATCCCATCGCGCACGAGAAGCGCCATGCCGGCTACATTCTTAACACCCTGCTCGGCGGTGGCATGAGTTCCCGCCTCTTCCAGAACATTCGCGAGCGCCAGGGCCTGGCCTATTCCATCTACAGCGATCTCAATCCCTACCGCGACACCGGATGCCTCGCCGTTTACGCCGGGACTTCGCTGGCGTCCGCTTCGAAAGTCGTGCAGTCGGTGGTCAGCGAATTTCACAAGCTCAAGGTCGAGCCCGTGCCGGACGAAGAACTGAGCCGCTCCAAAGCCCAGCTCAAAGGCAGCCTGATGCTCTCGCTCGAGTCAAGCGCGGCCCGCATGTCAAATCTGGCACGCCAGGAAATGTATTTCGACCGCTTCTACGATCTCGACGAACTCATCGAGAAAATCGAAGCCGTCACCGCCGACGACCTCACGCAACTGGCCAACGAATTCTTCAAGACCGAATCAGTCGCCGTAACTGTCCTGGGAAATCTGCCCGGCCTGAAGTTGACGCGCGACCAACTGGCCTGCTGACCAGAGCGCGCATAATCTCGGCCCCGCGATGATTAGTCGCGACATCACTGGTGCGATTCCGAGGCTTGAACAACGCGATGAAGCTCACCTTCTCCACCGCCAGCCCAGCCGATGCCGTTGAACTCGCCGCGCTTCACACCGCGGTCGCTGAAGATCTCACCCTCCGCTACGGCCGCGGATTTTGGTCCCACAAGACTTCGGAAAAAGGTGCGCTCCTCGCCATTCGGAGCGCGCGCGTACTGGTCGCGCGCCGCGGCAAAGCCATCGTCGGAACCCTGAATCTGCCCACCAAAAAACCCTGGGCAATTGATGTCTCCTATTTCACGCCCGTGGAGAAAGCGCTCTATCTCACCGGCATGGCCGTGCTTCCCGCCCTACAACGCCGGGGAATTGGCCGCCGCTTGCTCAAGGAAGCCGTAAAGCAAGCCCGCGCCTGGCCCGCCGGCGCCATCCGCCTCGACGCCTTTGATGCGGAAGTCGGCGCCGGTGGGTTCTACGCCAAGTGCGGCTTCCGCGAAGTCGCCCACGTCACCTACCGTAAAAACCCGCTCATCTACTTCGAGTTGGTCCGGTGATCGATCAGCGCCAACGAAACAGGTAAGCTAGCTGTACCTTCCAGCCGTGTGGCTCATCCGATTTCTGCCCGCGGGTAAGAACCTGCCGGCAACTCGACACTCATCCGCCGTAGCCTGCCCCTCCGAGTGCTTTGGGACCCAGCTTTTGCTGGCCTATCGCAGGTTTTCGAGGCATACTATGCGAGGCTTAGGAGTGCGCAGAGATTAGGAGCGCTAACGTCCCGGCATGTTCGAGCTCAAAACATTCGTGGCCAAGGCTGATCGTCCGGTTCTTCCCGGCGGGCGATCCGACGGCTCCCAAGAGCCGAAGCAGCGCCGCATGATGGTGGTTGCGCTGATCTTGCTGCTCGTCGCTTTGGGAGTAGTGCTCTACCACGATCGTAATTTCTGGTTCCCCGAAACCCAGGAAGCTGACGACCAGCCGCTGCCCCAAGACGCTGCGCCCGCCGTCGCTCCGTTTCGATCGCAGGCGGCGCTAGCCACGCCGGAATCGCCGGCCCAGAACCAGAAGAAGTCGCGCGGCCGGAAACTGCCGCCGAAGTCTGCCAGCGCGGCGAATGCCCGCGTGCCCGATCCATCCACTGCGACGGAAACCACTCCGCCGGGCATGGTCACGACCACCAGAACCGTTTTGCCGCCGCTCGAAATCGAAGTTGTTGCCGGAGATGTTCATCGCGCCGTTCACCCCGGCACCAACTCGGTGCACGTCGATCTCCAGCCCGGCTCGCCGGCACAGCCAGTTTCCGCAGTTCCCGCGCCGGGCGGCGCCAGCGACACAACCGCCAGCGTAGTACGCACCGCCGCCGAGCATGCGCAAGTTTCCGGGGATGCCGCGGAAATCGTCAGCCGCCCAGTGCAGCCCGGCTATCCTCTGCTGGCGCGCCAGATGAAAGTGCAGGGCTCGGTGATCCTGCAGGCGCTCATTGGCCGCGATGGCTTGATCCAGGATCTCCGCGTGCTCAGCGGCCCGCCCATCCTCGCCAGCGCCGCACAGGAAGCGGTCAAGCAGTGGCACTTCAAGCCGCATTACCTGGGCTCCGACGCCGTCGAAACCCAGGCTCGCATTACCGTCAACTTCACCATTTCCACCAACTGAACCCTCGCCTCTGAAGTCTCCGTGGATTTTGCCGATAAGCCCAATAGTCAGGGATATTCCCTCGACCACCCATGTCTCCATTTCTAAACGACTCCGAAATCTGTCGGAGCATCCTCGAAAGCCTGCCGGTCGGGCTGTGTGTGGTCGACCTGGAAAAAAAAATCGTTTTGTGGAGCAATGGGGCAGAGCGCATTACCGGACGCCTGCGGCACGAAGTCGTTGGCCACTTCTGCCTCTCGGAAGCTCTGCTGCACTGCGATCAGCCGGGCTGTGAATTCTGCCGCGAAGATTGTCCCGTCGCCCGCGCCATGAAGACGTCGCAGTCCGCCGAGGCCAATGGTTTTCTGCACCACAAAGCGGGATATGAAATTCCAGTCCGCGTCCGCGCCGTTCCCGTGCACAACCAACACGGATCGATCGTGGGCGCGGTCGAAACCTTTGAGGAACCGCAGACCACCGCTAGCTCCAACGACCGGGGCGAAACCAACGCGCTTCCCGGCTGCATCGACGAGGTCACCAGCGTGGCCAGCCATGCCCGGATGCAATCCCACTTGCGCGAGACCTTGGCAACAATGGTTGCGTTTCAAGTGCCCTTCGGCGTGCTCGGTATACGACTCGAGGGATTGCAGGATTTTCGCTCCAGTCTGGGACCGGAAGCAGCTTCCTCTTTATTGCGTGTGGTCGCCCGCTCGCTCGAAGGCGCTCTATGGAGAACCGACTTCGTGGGACGTTGGGCGGACAATCAGTTCCTCGTGATTCTGAATGGCTGCCGCGAGGAAGCGCTGTCCCCTATCCGCGAACGGGTCCGCCGCCTGCTGTCCGGCGACGGCATCGAGTGGTGGGGAGAACGTCGGTCGCTGCCGGTTTCCATTGGCCACGCCACCGCCCAGGCCGACGACACAGTCGAGTCCCTCATGGAGCGAGTACAGAAATCACTGGAGACCTCTTCGGCTTGGCGAACCCGGGTTGCCTCCGCTGCGAGTGAAATGTCGGGGAGCTAGCAAATGTTTGCGATTATCGGCATCGTCATCGTTTTCGGTTGCGTGGTGGCCGGCTATTTGATGGAACACGGCAGCCTGCGCGTCCTGCTTCAACCCGCGGAATTGCTCATCATTGGCGGCGCCGGCGTGGGCACGCTTCTGGTCGCGAATCCGCTTCATATCCTCAAGAAAATTGCCGGTGGAATCGGCGGAGTTTTCGGCAGTTCCAAGTTCGGCAAGCAGACCTACATCGACACTTTGAAGATGATGTACGACTTGCTGAATAAAGCCCGCAAAGACGGTTTGATGGCCCTCGAATCCGACGTGGAAGAGCCTGAGAAGAGCGCCGTGTTTACCAAGAACCCGGCCTTCCTCAAGAACCACCACGTATGCGACTTCGTTTGCGACTCTCTGCGCATGGCCATCACCGGCATTGACGCCTTTGATCTCGACCAGATGCTCGATCTCGATCTCGAAGTTCAGCATCAGGACTCCACCCAACCCACCGCCGCCCTCAGCACCATGGCCGATTCACTGCCCGGCCTCGGCATCGTAGCTGCCGTGCTCGGCGTGGTAATCACCATGGGATCGCTCGGAGGGCCGCCGGAGGAAATCGGTCACAAAGTCGCTGCCGCCCTGGTCGGAACGTTTCTCGGCATCCTGCTGTGCTACGGGCTGGTTGGGCCCATCGCCACCAACATGACCAAAGCCGCCGAGGAGGAGCACGCGTTCCTCTACGTGATGCGGGTTCTGATGGTCTCTTTCCTGAAGGGCACTGCCCCCATTATGGCCGTGGAAGTGGCGCGACGCGCTGTCCCCGGCCACGTCCGGCCCTCCTTCAAGGAACTGGAACAGGCTTGCCGGAACCGAGGAACGGAGGCTGCGCCACCGGCAGAGGCAGCCGCCGCTGCCGCCTCTTCCTAGTTTCCGCCGGACAAAATAACCATGGACAAAACTCGCCCCATCATCATCCTCAAGAAAAAAGGCGGCCACGGCGGCCATCATGGCGGCGCATGGAAGGTTGCCTATGCCGACTTCGTGACTGCCATGATGGCTCTGTTCATCGTGCTCTGGCTGATGAACTCCAGCAAACAGATTCAAGTCGCCGTCGGCGGATATTTCAAGGATCCCACCGGAACCTCGAAAAAAGTTGGCTCCAACATGGTGGGCGCCGGGGAAAACTTCGTCCTCACTCGCGACAACATGCCCAAGCTGAAAGATCAACTGCAGATGGCCATGAAGCAGATGACCGACTTCGACAAATTGAAAAGTCACATCGAGATGACGGTGACCGCCGAAGGCTTGCGCATCGAACTTTCCGAATCGGCCAAGGGAACATTCTTCGATAGCGGCAGCGCCAAACTGAATGGCGACGGTAGCGATTTGCTCATCACTCTGGCCCAGGAATTGGGCAAACTCCCCAACAAGCTTTCCATTGAAGGTCACACCGATTCCCAGCCTTACACTTCCCCCACTTACGGAAATTGGGAACTCTCCTCGGATCGTGCCAATGCGGCCCGCCGCGTCATGCAGGCCCATGGAATCAGGGCAGACCAGATCACGCAAGTCCGCGGATTCGCCGACCAGCGTCTGCGCAAGCTCGACGCTCCACTCGACCCGGCCAACCGCCGCATCTCGCTCATCGTGCAATACATCGTGAAGAATGATGACGACGATGCCCAGCCCGCCCCCACCGAACAGAAAAACGAAGCCCACCCATCCGCCTCACCCCAGGAAAAATCCGCGGCTAGAGAGTAGATCCCGGCACCGCTGAGGATCATCTCGACGAGTGCAGCAGTTTGACCGCGAGAGTACGACTGTGCCAAACTGCCCGCGGAATCCTTATGCTCCGCCGCCGCGCCATTGCGATTCATCGTTTCGCGCGGCTCTCCTGCATCTGTTTCCTCTTCGCTTCTTTGCTCACCACGACTGCGATCGCTCAACGTGCTGACATCGACCAGACCCGGCGATTGGATCTCGTCACAACCTACAACACGGCTCCCGGCACGGGAGTGCTCGTCTTCACCGTGTATGCAGAGAAAAAAGGAGTTCGTCTCGATCGCCAGGCATTGTTGCGGCTGCTGAACCCGGCCAATCAGTCGGCCACTTGGAAGACCACTGAAGGCACTTCGCAGGGAGTCTTCACCGACCTCCGCTACGGAAGTTATAGCGTGGAAGTTAGCGCCGTCGGCTACCTTAGTACTCAAGAAGAAGTGCTGGTTAAGAACTCGGACGGCCCGTCGCTGGTGGACATCGTACTGCACCGCGACCCCGCGGCCATCAATCTTGATGTATCCGACACGGTGATGGCGCCGAAAGCGCGGAAACAGACCAAGCGCGCGGTTTCGGCACTCAGGTCCGGACGGCTCAAGGAGGCACAGAAGCAACTCGACGCCGCCTATAAGCTGTCTCCAGCCAGCCCAGATCTGAACTTCCTTCTTGGGTATTTGTATTTTCAGGAGAGGGATTTGGCGCAGGCCGGTACCTACTTGGGGACAGCGGCGAATCTCAACCCCCATAACGCCCAGGCCCTCACCCTCCTGGGCAGAACGGACCTCGCGCGCCAAGCTTACCCCGCTGCGCGATCCGCATTGGAGCAAGCCGTGCTGGCGGACCCCGAGAATTGGCTCCCGCCCGATCTGCTTGCCGACACCTACCTTCATCAGCAGGACTACGGCCAGGCTCGTGACCAGGCGCAGATCGCCATCACCGTGGGAAAAGCCGCCGCCGGCCCCGCCCAACTCGTCCTCGGAGAAGCGTTGCTCAATTTAGGGAACGATCAGCAGGGCATTCAGGCTCTAAATATCTTTCTACAGCAATTGCCGCAACATCCCATGGCAGGTCAGGTTCGCGCTCTGATTGCGGACGTCGAACAGCATCCCTCCGCTTCCGCTTCTCCCGACTCTCCCGACGACCTGCCCAAGTACTCAGCCGACCTTTCCGGCGTGGATCCTGTCGCGGCGCTGGACGCGCCAGACCTCTCCTTAAAATCGTGGCAGCCTCCTGGCATTGACGATGTCAAACCGGCCGTCGCACCCGGCGTTCTCTGTCCTTCCGAAAAAGTGATTGAAGAATCCGGCAAACGCGTGCAGGAGTTCGTCGCGGACATCGCTCGCTTCGCCGCCGTCGAAGATCTTCTGCATCAATCCCTCGACGCATTCGGCATCCCGGTTCGATCCGAAACCCGCAAATACAACTACGTCGCTTCCATCTCCGAGCCCGAGCCTGGGTTCCTTGCGATCGATGAATACCGCGCTGATGAATTCACCCGGGCGGAATATCCCGACCACATCGCCAGCACGGGTTTTGCCGCTCTTGCGCTCGTCTTCCATCCGCACATGCGCGACAACTTCGCCATGACCTGCGAAGGCCTCGGGGACTGGCACGGACAAGCCACATGGCTGGTGCACTTTCGCCAGCGCAATGACCGCCCCAACCGCATCCACAGCTATAAGATTGGCAATCAAATCTATTCTGTGGACCTGAGAGGAAGAGCCTGGATCACCGCTGACAAGTTCCAGATCGTGCGGATCGAGTCCGAGATGGTCAACCCCATTCCGGAAATCCGCCTTCTCAGTGAGCACCAGGTAGTGGAATACGGACCCGTCCCATTTCCCAAAAAAAACACCTCCCTCTGGCTGCCCAAGGGCGCGGAGATCTATTTCGATTTCCGCAAACACCGTTACTATCGCCGTCACAGTTTCGATAACTTCATGCTTTACTCCGTCGATACCGACGAAAAACGGAAAGAGCCCGTCGCCAAGCCCCAGGGGAAAGTCGGGAAGGGATAAGAACTGAAACCCCGATCATAGAGATGTAGCTTTTGCATGTCCTCCCGGGCTCCCATTTCCGCTTGACTCTAGTCCGTTCTTCCCTATACTGACGGGACGTTTCCTGAGCAAAAAGAGATTCTCTGCCAGGGCGGCGGCGGAATCTCGCGACCCTCGATCCAAAATCCAGGAGGCACAGAGTGAATCGGAAATTGTGTGCATTGCTACTGTCCATCGCAGCGTTCGCTTCGGCCGGAGTCGTCGAAGCGCAAACGCTGCTGACGCGCCATGTTCGCGAAGCAACACGCAACGGGCAAGCCCGGCTGCTCGGGCTCCTTCCCGCCACTCAAGTCCTGCAACTGGATGTGGTTCTGCCGTTGCGCGATCCCGCCGGACTCGAATCCTTCCTCGCCGACTTGTACAGCTCGAGTGTCCCCAACTACCGGCACTTCCTGACCCCGGCCGAGTTCACTGAGAGGTTCGGTCCCACGCAAGCCGATTATGACGCAGTGGTGCGATACGTTCAGGAACACGGCCTGGCCGTGGTTGGCGGCTCGCGTGATGGCATGGAAGTGCAAGTCAGAGGACCAGTGTCGGCCATTGAGTCAGCCTTCCACGTGAACCTGCAGACCTACCAGCACCCGACCCAGAACCGCATTTTCTACGGGCCCGACCGTGAGCCCACCGTCGACCTGCTGTTCCAGCTGTGGCATGTCTCGGGCTTGGACAACTTCTCCATTCCACATCCCATGTACGTCAAGAAAAGCGACTACGCCAAGATGCACGGAATCGCTCCAGAAGCTGTTGTAACCCGAGCGACCACCGGCTCCGGACCCTCGGCTTCTTTCCTGGGCAGCGATATGCGCGCGGCCTACTACGGCGGAACGGCCCTGACGGGCGCCGGCCAGAATCTGGGATTGTTCGAATATGCGGGCACCGATCTCGCCGACCTGACCACCTACTTCAAGAACGCCAAGCAGACCAACAAAGTGCCAATCCATCTGCTCTCCACCGATGGCACCAGCACCGGCTGCATATATGCCCTTGGCTGCGACGACACCGAGCAGACCCTGGACATGACCCAGGCTCTCGGCATGGCTCCCGGGCTGGCCAGCCTGGTGATGTACATCGGTTCGCTCGATACCGCCATCATTAGCGCCATGACCACGCACAAGCCTCTGCCTACCACGATCGGCTGCTCCTGGGGATGGACGCCGGCCGATCCCACCACGCTCGACATTTATTTCCTGAAGATGGCTGCTCAGGGCCAGAATTTTTTTGTGGCTTCGGGAGACGATTCCACCTGGACGAAGGGCGGCAACGCTGAGGCCTGGCCCGCGGACGATGCCAACATCGTTTCCGTGGGCGGCACCGACCTCACCACCGCCAAAGCCGCCGGCGCCTGGAAGTCAGAGACGGCCTGGGTCGACAGCGGCGGCGGCTTCTCGCCCGACAAAGTCGCCATTCCCGCGTGGCAGCAACTCGCGGGCGTGATCACCTCCACCAACAAGGGCTCGACCGCCTATCGCAACGGTCCGGACGTTTCGGCCAACGCCAACTTCACCTTCTACATTTGCGCCGACCAGACCACCTGCACCGCCAACGAATATGGAGGAACCAGCTTCGCCGCTCCCATGTGGGCGGGTTATGTGGCCCTGGTCAACCAGCAACTGGTGGCCGACGGATACAAAACCATCGGCTTCATCAACCCTTATCTCTATGCGTTCGGCGTGAGTTCGAGCCATGGCACCGACTTCCACGACATCACCAGCGGCAAGTCCGGCAAGTACTCGGCTGTGAAGGGCTACGATTTGGTGACCGGATGGGGCAGCCCCAAAGGCGCGGGCCTGATCAACGCCCTGGTGGGCGAGAAATAACATCCCGGACGGCTTGCGAACCACAACCTGAACAAACGAAAGGGCCTGAGCTCTCCAGTTCGGGCCTGCTTTGCTTCTTAAACTCTCGCCCACAGTGCCATTTACTTAGGCTCTAGAACGCAATACAATCCAACTCCAGGTTTTTTGGGGAATCTCTCCGGTAACGCCCCCACACACCGGAAAAACTGGGGTTGAACTTGCAGGGCCAACCCACAAAAATCGGCAAGTACGAGGTCGTCGACCTGATCGGCCGAGGCGGGATGGGTGTGGTGTACAAGGCCCGCGACCCCCAGCTTGACCGCCTGGTCGCGATCAAGATGATTATCGGGGCGAACCCCGCCCTGCTCAAGCGATTCGACGTCGAAGCGCGCTCGACCGCCGGCCTGCAGCATCAGAATATTGTCACCATTTACGATTTCGGCAACCAGGACGGAAACCCCTACCTGGTCATGGAATACCTGGAGGGATCAAGCCTGGAGTCGGCCATTTCCTCCGGGCGCTCACTCACCCTCGCCAACAAGCTGCGCATCTGCATCAACATTTGCAACGGCTTGGCCTATGCCCACGAGCGCGGCATCATCCATCGCGACATTAAGCCCGCGAACGTGATGTTGCTGAATGACGACAGCGTGAAGATCGTCGATTTTGGAATTGCCAGAATCGGCGATACTGGAATCAGCCGCACCGAAGTCGTTGGCAGCCTGCATTACATGTCGCCCGAGCAGTTCCAGAGTACGCCGCTCGATATCAGGACCGACATTTTCTCTACGGGAGTCGTTCTCTATCGCCTTCTCACCGGCACTCTTCCTTTTCAGGCAGCGGGTGAAGCGGCGGTCATGTATCGCATTATTCATGACAACCCTTTGCCCATCGGCTCGTACGTACAAGGCTACCCCGCCGAGTTGGATTCCATTGTGGCCAAGGCTCTGGCCAAGAACCGGGAGAATCGCTACGCCAGTTGCCGCGACCTGGCTTTCGACCTGCAGCTTTTGCGCGAGCAGCAGAAGGGTACGGATGTGCGCGAATGGCTGCAGCGCGCGGAAGCGGCCATCCAAAAGACAGAATGGAACAAGGCCGAGGAATGCCTCAAACAGTTGCTCCGGATCGAAGAGCACAACAGCCGGGCCTATCAAATGCTGGGCGAAGTGCAGGAGCGCATTCGCCAGCAGCGGCGGCTGGAACAATCGCGTCAGTTGCGCACTCAGGCCGACGAGGCCTTTCTCGATCATCGCTACGATGACGCGCTCAGCATTCTTTCGCAGGCCATTGGTGTCGATGGAACCAACCAGGAACTGTTACGTCTTCGAGAGTCCGTGCAGGAAGCGAAGACCAAGGCCACTCGGCTGCACCATGCGCTGCGCCGGGCCGAAGGAGCGCAGCAGGCTGGAGACCTGGACGAAGCCAAACGAGCGGTCAGTGAAGCCCTTGAACTGGACCCCGATGAGACCTCCGCCAAAGCGCTGCGCTTCGTCATTTTCAAACAGGTCGAAGAGCGGGATCGTCAGCTGGCGCTGCGCAAGCTGCTCGACGATGCCCGCGACCAGCTCGCCGCCCGCGATTTAACCCGGGCCCTGGAAACTCTGCAGGTGGCCGAGGCCATTGACCCCGCATCCGTCGAACTCCGCTCGCTGCAAAAAGTTGCCAACACGGCACGCGAGCAGCAAGTGCGCAAAGCGGAGTTGGAAAAGCTGAGCCGGCAAATCGAGGACGCGCTGGCTCGCGAAGATTATGAGCAAGCCTCGGCCATCGCCAATGAAGGATTGCAACGCCATCCACGAGAGCCGGGACTGCTGAAGCTGAAAGCCCTTGCCGAAGCGGAGCAAAAACGGATCAAGCTGATCGCCTACGCGCACGACCGGTTAGTCGCCGCCAATGCGCTGCTGGAGGCGGGCAAAACCCTCGAGGCTCTCTCGGTGGCGGAGAGAGCGCTGCAAGACGTTCCCGGAGAATCGCAACTGGAGTCGCTGCGCTCTGCCATCAAGAACCGGCTCACGCAGGAAGACGCGGAAGTCCATAAACGGACTTTGCTCGAACGGGCGAAAGAGGCGCTGGGCAGAAAGGAATTTCGAGAAGCAATCCGCCTGCTGGAAGCGGCGCAAACCGAATTTCCCGGCAGGACCGAGATCGAAGATCTGTTGCGGGCCAGCCGCAAAGAGCAGTCCCGAGAGAAACTGGTCGGAGAGGTGCTGCAGTTCTCCCAACAACTTTTATCGCAAAAGGGACCACAAGCCGCCGCCGAGTATCTGGAAGAGCAAGTTCAATTCGTCAGCGATGACCGGGTCCGCGCTGCGCTCGCCGATGCGCGCCGCCATTCCGAGCAGCTGCGCAAGCGGATCCAAAACGCATTCGAGGAAGGCCAGCGCATGTTGCGCGAGCATGGCGCGCAGGAGACCAGGAAGTATCTGGAGGCACAACCCCCGCAGTTTCTGGAGTCGGCGGAGTTTCAGACTCTGTCGGAACTGCTGCGCAAGCGTGAGGCCTGCGAGAATCTCGATCGCGAGTTAGCCAAGCAGAGTGATATCGATGCCCAAGTTCGAATGGCGGAGGAGGCTGCTCGAAAGAGTCCGGAAAACGAAGAGATCGGACACAGACTCGCTGCGACTCGCCAGCGCCAAGAAGCGATCCAGGGCATCGTCGAACGAGCCGGCGTTCTGGAGGCGACCCGGCAATACGGCGAAGCGGCGCACCAGATGGGTCTGCTCCGCCAGTTGCACCCTCGCTACCCGAACCTTGAGCGCGAGATTCAGCGACTGCAGCGTCTGG
>Ga0181532_10001518_pt1 | contig 22445 bp, 15 predicted proteins | sample PEATcosm2014_Bin_33_FD_119768 | JGI IMG/M metagenome (GOLD analysis project Ga0181532, IMG submission 119768) | Peatland microbial communities from MTU Mesocosm Facility, Houghton, MI, USA - PEATcosm2014_Bin11_30_metaG | ecosystem: Environmental > Terrestrial > Soil > Wetlands > Peat | place... | reverse complement strand
CATTCCCGCTCAGCGTGATCTCGCCCGTCATCGCCAGCAGCGGATGCACCCGCGTCTCCGTCAGCAGGCTCACCAGCGCCGTCGCCATGGTCACGCCCGCGCTCGGCCCGTCCTTGGGAATCGCGCCCGCAGGCACATGGATGTGCAGGTCAACGTCCTTCAGCAGGTCCTCATCCAGCCCCAGCGCCTTCGCATTCGATCGCACCCACGTCAGTGCCGCCTGCATGCTCTCCTTCATCACATCGCCGATCTGCCCGGTGATGGTGAACGTCCCCTTGCCCTTCATGCGGTTGGCCTCGATGAACAGCACATCGCCGCCCGCCGGCGTCCACGCCAAGCCCACGGCAACCCCGGCCCGCTTGGTCCGCTCGGCGATCTCCGTATCCACGCGCACCTTTATCCCGCCCAGAAACTCCAGGATCACCTCGTTCGTAATCACCAGCTTCTCCGGATGCCCCTCGGCAATCCGTCGCGCCAGCTTGCGGCAGATCGTTCCAATCTGCTGCTCCAGCTTGCGCACACCCGCCTCCCGCGTGTAGTGCCGCGCCAGATGCGCGATGCTCTCCACCGGAAACTCAATCAGCGCCGGGTCGATCCCGTTCTCCTTCGTCTGCCGCGGGATCAGGTACTTGATCGCAATCTCCACCTTCTCTTCCTCGGTGTATCCCGTCAGCTCGATGATCTCCATCCGGTCCAGCAGCGGCGCAGGAACCGGATCGAGCTGGTTCGCCGTGCAGATGAACAGCACCTTCGACAGGTCGAACGGCTGATCCAGGTAGTTGTCGCGAAACGTATTGTTCTGCTCCGGGTCCAGTACCTCCAGCAGAGCGCTCGCCGGATCGCCGCGAAAGTCCCGCCCCAGCTTGTCCACCTCGTCCAGCATGAACACCGGGTCGTTGGTCTCCACCCGCTTCAAGTTCTGGATCACCTGGCCCGGCAACGCGCCAATGTACGTCCTCCGGTGTCCGCGCAGCTCCGCCTCGTCGTGCATCCCGCCCAGCGAGATGCGCGCAAACTTCCGTCCCAGCGCTCGCGCCACGCTCCTCCCCAAGCTCGTCTTGCCCACGCCCGGTGGCCCCACAAAGCACAGGATCGGCCCCTTCATGTCCGGCTTCAGCCGCCGCACCGAGAGATAGTCCAGGATCCGGTCCTTCACCTTCTTCAACCCGTAGTGGTCGGCGTCCAGAATCTCCTTCGCCTTCAGAATGTCCACCTCGCCCGCCGACGACTTCGACCAGGGAAGCACCACCAGCCACTCAATGTAGTTCCGCGTCAGCGAGTAGTCCGCCGCCATCGCGTTCATCCGGCTCAGCCGCCCCAGCTCCTTCAGCGCGTCCTTCTTGGTCTCCTCCGGCATTCCCGCCGCTTCAATCTTCTCCTTCAGCTCCGCAATGTCCTTCTGCGTCTCGTCCAGGTCGCCCAGCTCCTTCTGGATCGCCTTCAACTGCTCGCGCAGATAGTAGTCCCGCTGTGACGACTGCACCGAATCCTGCACCTCGGTCTGGATCTTGTTGCGCAGTTGCTGCACCTCAAGCTCCTTCGCCAGGTGCTTGTTGATCCGCTCCAGCCGCGCCCAGATGTCCGGCGTCTCCAGCAGCTCCTGCTTGTCGTTGGTCGTCAAGAACGGCAGCGACGATGCGATAAAGTCCGCCAGCCGCCCCGGCTCCTCAATGTTGATCGCAATCGTCTGCAAGTCGTCCGAAAGCGTCGGCGACGAGCTCACAATCTGCTGGAACTGGCTCACCACGTTGCGCTGCAACGCCTCCGTCTCGGGCGACGCCACAGGCTCAATCTCTTCCACCGGCTCGCACTCCGCGGTCATAAATGGGGCAATCTGCGCAAACTCCCCAAGCCGCACCCGCTCATTGCCCTCAGTGAAGACAAACAGGCTCTGGTTGGGCATCTTCACCACCTTATGCACCGTCGCCCGCGTGCCAATCTGGTGCAGGTCCGCCGCCTGGGGTGCATCCTGCCGCGCATCTCTCTGCGCCACCACCAGAATCGTCTTCTCCTCGCCCAGCGACTGGATCAACAGAATCGAGCTCTCGCGGCCCACCGTCAACGGCAGCACCGCATGGGGAAACAGCACCGTGTCCCGCACCGGAAGCACCGGAATCGCCCGGCCAGCGACCACAACCTCCGCCGAATCATCGTCAACCCTTGCCGCCCTCGGCTTGATCACGCTTACAAATTCACTTGGCATCGTCTATCCTTGAGTGTCTTTATATCAGATTTCCTTAATTGGATGCATCCGCAGCCCCAAAGTCGCATCCCAAACACCGCTCCTTTGCCTCCACACCCTGTTGGATGCGCGCTTCCTCCTCTCCGTCATCGGCGCATCGGACCTTCTCCTTCAACCACGTCCGGCCGCTCATTCCAAAACTCCGCCTTTTTCATGAGTCACTTACGCCGCAACATACCGCCCAAGCTCCTTCACCATCTCGCAATGCTGCCCCAATCCAGCCAGCGCCGCATCCATCTGGCTGGCCGAGTCAAAGCGCAGATCGACGAAGAACACATACTCCCACGGCATTCCCGGCACCGGCCGCGACTCGATCTTGGTCAGGTTCACCCCCGCCCGCGCAAACTCCTCCAGCGCCACCACCAGCGTCCCCGGCCGGTGCAGCACAATGAACGCAAGGCTCGCCTTGTTCGCCCCCGCCGCCGCCTCCCATCCGCTCTCCCGCACCAGATAGTGAAACCGCGTGTAGTTCTCCGCGTGGTCCTCGATCCCCGCCGCCAGCACCTCGCCGCCGTACTGCCGCGCCGCCAGCTCCGGCGCAATCCCCGCCGTGTCGCTGGCCCCCGACGCCATCACCTGCTTCACGCTTCCCGCCGTGTCGTAAAAGTTTACCGCCTCGATCTCCGGATGCGCCGCCAGCCAGCGCCTGCACTGCGACAGGGCCACCGGGTGCGACATCGCCCGCCGCACATCCTTCAGCTTCACCCCCGGCCGCGCAATCAGGTTGTGCCGCACCCGCAGCAGGTTCTCCCGCGCAATCCGCACCGGCTCGGCCAGCAGCAGGTCGTAGTGCTCGGCCACCGATCCATGCAGGCTGTTCTCGATCGGCAGCACCGCCCCATCCACCTCGCCCGCCGCCACCCGCTCAAAGACCTCCGCCGACAGGTTGCAGGCCACAATCTCCACTCCTCCGGCCCCCGCGCCCTCCGCGCCGCTCGCGCCCGCCATCATCTCCAGCACCGCCATGTGGCTGTTCGAACCCAACTCGCCCTGTATCGCAATCCTCACACGCTACCCCCGAAAACATCCTCTCGCGATCGCACCTGGCAACCTCTTCCCGGTAACTGGCAACTTATCACATGACGGCCCGCGGTTGGTCTTTCCTCTCCAACGGCAGAAAACCGCGCCGCGCACTTCCCAGGAGAAACCATGCTTTGGACCATCACCATCGTTCTCTTCATCCTCTGGCTGTTGGGCCTGGTCAGCGGCCACACCCTCGGCGGATGGATTCATATCCTCATCGTCCTCGCTGTCATCGTTCTCGTCTTCAACCTGCTCTCCGGCCGCCGCGCTTTATAAATAACAGCAACCACATCCTCCAGACAGAAACATTCTCGGCCCGCACGCACTCAATCCACAGGAGCAACCCCATGAATCATGACACCGCAGCAGGAAAGTTCGACCAGCTCAAGGGCAAAGCAAAGCAGTCCGTCGGCGAAGCCCTCGGCAACCAAAGGCTGGCAAACTCAGGCGCAGCCGATCAGGTCAAGGGTGCTGTCAAGGAAGCATGGGGCAACGTAAAAGACGCCGTCCATGCGGTCGCAGACGATGACTGCGCCGGTGCGGCCGCAACCCACTGCGAAGCCAGACAGCACGCAGCCGATCGGGCCCACGACCTTCGCGAAAGAATCGTCTCGACCGCGCAGAACGTCAAGAGTGCAGTCAACGCCAGTGCCGAAGACATCAGGCGCGAACACAATCGCACTGCATAAACCAACTCCGTTCCCATCTCGCTATCTTGTTGTTTGAATTCTCCAAAGAGGGCTCGCTCCGTGCGGGCCCTCTATTTTCGCAGCAGCACGTCCGCCGCAAAGAACCCGAAGAACACCACCGAAATCACCCCATTCAGCGTAAAGAACGCCGCATTCATCCGCCGCAAGTCCTTCGGCGACACAATGCTGTGCTCATAGATCAACAGCGCCGCAACCACCCCAACCCCCGCCCACGCCAGCCCTCCCAACCCAAACAGCCGCACCAGCCACACCAGCAGGCACACCATCCCCATGTGCATCGCGCGCGCAATCCAGAACGCCGCATTCAGCCCGAAGGCCTGCGGCACGCTCTTCAGCCCCGCCACGCGGTCGAACTCATAGTCCTGGCACGCATACAGCACGTCGAAGCCGCCAACCCACAGCAGCACCGCCGCCGTCAGCACCGTAATCCGCCAATCCAGCGCGCCGCGCACCGCAATCCACGCCGCCGACGGCGCAATCCCCAGCGCCAGCCCCAGCACCAGGTGCGACCACCGCGTCACTCGCTTCATGGTGCTGTACCCCAGCAGCACCGCCAGCGTCGGCACCGCCAACTCCAGCGTCAGCCGGTTCAACATCGCCGCGCCCAGCACGAACACCGCCGCCGACAACACCACAAATCCCGCCACAAATCCCGCGCTCAGCTTCCCCGCCGCCAGCGCGCGCATCTTCGTCCGCGGATTCGCCGCATCCAGCCGCGCATCCACCAGCCGGTTGAACGCCATCGCCGCCGACCGCGCCGAAACCATGCACAGCACAATCCAGCCCAGCACCGGCAGCCGCGGCCATCCCCCCGCCGCCAGCACCGCCCCGGTCAGCGCAAACGGCAGCGCAAACACCGAGTGCTCCCACTTGATCGTCTCCAGCGTCAGCCGCGCACTCCGCCAAACGTTCCCCATCCCTCCATATTATCCAGAGTTACCGCGCGCTACATGGTGGTTGGGCAATTTGAAGTGAGTGTTTGAAGTTTCCGATAACGGGTGCCGGCAGTTCGACCACCAGCTAGCAACAGTTGAAGCAATGGCGATTTGGCAGAACCGAGATCGGAGCCTCGTCTCGGCCGGCTTGCCAGTTTAGGTGTGCATCCCGTGTCCAAGAATCGAGAGTCTGGGAATCTGCCCGAATACTTAGGTTCCTACGGTGCCATGGGCTCCTGCGGCCTCAGTTGTCTTCTTGAACTCGGCAAGAGCCATTGGCATAAACTCATTCACCTTGAGATTGACGTAGAGGTCGATGACGACTTTCGCTTTAGCCACCTCGTCGACTGTAATGGGCCGAATCGTTGGCTTGTTCATTGCGGCGTCTTTGGCCAACGCGACGGTGTCCTTCACCCAAAGGACAATTTCTTCGGCGTTCGGACCGCGATGGAATATCTGGTCTATGATCGCTTCAAGCGTGTCTTCTTTTCCGTCCCAATCGCCGAAGGCGAATAGCCCGGCCCTAAAAACGTTCATGAATTCGACGAGGCACATCGCCTCAAACTGACCGAAGATGTCGTTCTTGGCCATTAGGCCTAACGTCGCCATGTATCGGTTGATAAACGCTGCTTTGGGAGGATATTCCACGCACTTAGCAAGGAATGTCCATACCCCACCGACTCGATTGTAGCTTTCTTCTTTCATGGCGAGGTGTCCCCACTGTGCTTCAAGCGGTGGATGGCGCTCGACAATCAGGTCTGTTTTAAGTTCAATGTCATAGAGTTTCTCGTAGTAGCGCGATACAAACCTTGGAACGTACCACCAAAAGAAACCCGTCGTTGCAATATTTAGTGCGGCGACGAAAAGAATGCAGTTCTGATAACCAACGGGATAAATCTCCTTCCCTTTGAATAACTTGGGTAGGGTAAATTGGACGAGGAGTTCGCGGTTTCTGTTTCTAATCGGGAGCAGCTTGATCTTGTCGATTCCCTCATTCCATTTTTTGAGCTGGCCGGGTCTGATTGAATGCGACCAGGATTCCAGTTTGATCGTCATGAGAAACTTATCTTCAAGAGCTTCCTCTCCTTCGGGGATTGGCCGGTTGAGCTCGTCGAGGCCAAGTTGGATGTTGACTCTTTTCATCTCTTCGAATGTCTTGCGCAGCCAACGAATCCAATTTCCTTGCTCACCCTTGAGATCCGCCTGCTTTTCCATACTTCCCTTCGAAAAGATAAGGGGACGCAGCTCGGGATTTTGCGATGCTTCGAAGAACCATTCCAGATCTACTTTCTCCTCATCGGTTAGCTCACGATAGTTTTTTGCCTTCTCCATTTGGAGGCAAATATTGGCAAGGTCAATTAGCCATTTCACTTGTTCCTCGGTAATTGTGCTTGCTGCGTTCAGGTCTTCTGGGTCGATATAGAGGGTATTGATGCGAGTCTCGTGGATATTGCGGGCGACATCCATCGCCCTTGGGATGGTTTTCCAGTCTGAACTATTGTGGAAGATCGGTATCCAGATCGCCCAAAAGAGCTTGCGTTCGTGGTCATCGATCCGTTCCAGCAGATTAGGCTCATCCTCATCCTTGCTTCGAGGCTGCGGCTGGCGTGAATCTACGAGAACCATCGTGGCCTTCCCAACTTCCTCAAGGGCGAGAGCCGCGAGATGGTATGCGATGTGGTAGCTTCCAGGCTTGGTAACTGCGTTCGCGGCATCAACTAGTTTTTCGGCAGCCGCGTGGCACGCATAAATGATGGGTTGAACGTTCTTGAGTTCTCGCATAGAAGTATTTTAGGGTAGTTCACTCAACTCGATGTCGACCGTCTGAGCCGGCAGGTGTTTCAGGTAACTTCGCCCCGGAATTCAAACTGACCGCCCCGCCCTACTTATACCGCTTGCGAATCTTGAACACCACGCTGTACACACCCGACTCATCCCGCGTCGCCACAATCGACTCGTTGGGCGTCAGGTCGTACTGCGCCTGCAGCAGTTGTTGCGCCGTATAGTTCACATTCGTCGCATAGGTCACCGACAGTTGCCGCGACACCTGCTGCTGCACCGTAATCCGCGCCGCCGAGTTGCCCAGCGTCCCCACAAACGCCGGATCGATCTTCACGCTTCCCCCGCCGAACAGCTTGCCGATCCGGTTGCCCACCGTCTCGTTCAGCGCCCCGCCCAGCAGGGCGCTGTCCGTGGGGTTCGCCGCCTGCACCTCCTGCTCCTGGTAGAGCTGCGCCTCCTCCTGCGTCCGGCCCAGCGCCAGCAGCGCGAAGATGTCCGCCTCGCTCAGCGGTGGATCGGAGCGATACGCCGCCTTCAGGTTGCTCATCGTCCCCTGCAAGCCCACTGTAATGTCATACGTCTCCACTCGCGCCGTGGCATTCAGATCGATCGTCGGGTCGATGCGCACCGGGTTGCTGAAGTAGATGTCTCCGCGCTGCAACTCGTACTTCGTCCCGGCAAACGTCGCGCTTCCATCCGTAATCTGGATCCGCCCCAGAATCGTGGGCTCGGCCACCGTGCCGCGCACCGTCAGGTCCGCCGTGCCCGCCAGCTTGGCGTACGAGTTCTGAAAGTCCAGTTGCGGAGAACTGATCACATGCACGTCCAGCCGGATCTTGTTCGACGCGGCGTTTGGGTCCGGCGGCGAACTCACTCCGCCGGCCGCGGCAAACGAAGCGAAGTCCACCTCCGGCCCCACCCCAAAGCGCGTCACCAGAACATTCCCGCTCAGCAGCAAACTCTCCGGCCCGCCCTGCAGCCGCAGGTTCGTGTTTCCCGTCGCGCTCAGCCCATTCATCCGCACGCGCACCACATCGCCCGTAGCCGTCAGGTCGGCATAGATCCCGTCCCGGTAGGTCAGAATGCCGCCAATCTTCAACTGCCCTCCGCCCGTCATCGCGGTCAGGTTCTCCACCTCCAGCCGGTCCTCGTTGAACACCAGTGTCCCATTCAGCGAACTCACCCCATTCGGAATCCCCTCCATTGCGGCGTTCACCTGGTCGAACTTCACCCTGCCCGTCAGCGATGGCTTCCCCGTCCGCCCGCCCGCCGCCACCGTGAACTCCACCCTCCCGCTGGACAGAATCTCCGGGTCGAACGTATGCGCAATCGCAAGGCTCACGCTTCCGCTGGCCTTCACATCCAGCCGCCCGCCCGCCGGATCGGTCGCGCCGAACGCCTGCACCGTTCCGCTGGCCTGCATGTCGGTGTCCTGCCCGACGATGTGTACCTGCTCCAGCGTCGCTATCCCATTCTTCAAACTCACGCGCAACGGCTCCGCGGCCTTCAGCTCCACGCCTTGCAGCTTCACGTCGAAGTCGCTCAGCTCCGCCGCGCCGCTCAGTCCCGTGGGCTTCTTCAGCGGCCCGCTCACCGTCACCACCCCGCCAATCGACGACTGCGCCTTCATCCTCCCCGGCATGAATAGCTCCAGCGCCGTCCCCACATCGAAGCCGGAAAACTCCAGCCTGTCCTGCGTCTCATAATCCCCCGTCAGCCGTGTCTCGCCCGTCGCGTCGACCTTCGCCCCCACCAGCGTCGACTGCGCTGTATAGAACAGCTCGCTTCCCTCGCTGTGCGCCTGCGCCGCAATCTCGCCTAGCGGCTTGCCGTCCAGCTTGACCCCGGCCAGCGTCGCCGTCGCCTTCAACCCCGGCTGCTCCATCGTTCCATTCGCATCGGCAACAAACGTCAGCGTCCCATCCGCATTCGGACTCGTCTTGGCAATCGTTTGAAACTTCGACATCACCAGATTGTCGCCTTCGATGTGCCCGTGCAGATGCCCCGACCGCACATCGTATCCGCCCTCGCCCGCGATCCGCGCTCCATGCATCATCAGCAACACCGAGCTAGCGTCAATCTCCTGCCCGCGTACCGCAAGCTCCGCCGCCGCGGAGTCGTACGGCTCCCCATACGCCGTGCCGCGCGCAAGCAAAATCTTCCCTGTCCCATCCAGATCGTCCAGCGTCCCACGCACCTGCGCGTTCGCCGCAATCCTTCCCGTCACCGCAATCTTCTTCTGCTGTCCGGCGGTATGCAGCACGTCCGCAGCCTCCGCGTTCGCCAGCCTCAACGTCGCCTCGACGCTCGATCCCTCGTCCCATAGATAATCCGCCGCGCCTCTGCGCGTGACCGTCTTGCGCGGCCGCAGGCTCCCCGCCACATTCAGCACCGCGCCTCCGCGCCGGATCGTCGAATTGGCAATCGCCAGCCCCTCGTCGTACGAGTACTCTGCATCCCCCACCGCCGAATCGACAACCGTGTCCTCGCCAATCCCCAGACCCGAGCCCAGCTTCACCTCGATCCCCGAGCCCTGCACGTGTCCCTTCACATCCAGATCGTGCGCCGGTCCCATCGCCGTCCCGTGGAACGTCACCCCTCCATGCAGCGCCACCGGAATCGCCGCCGCCCCCTGCTTCCCGTTCTCCGCAAATCCCAGCGTATGCAGCAACTGGTCGAACTCGCCCAAATCGCGGATCGTCGTATCAACCTTCAGGTTCGTCAACCGGTCGCCATCCTCCACCCCCAGAACTCCGCTCGCCTCGGTCGTCGACCCCGGCGTCTGCAACGTCGTATGGCGAATGTTCACCACCTCATGCTTGCCCTCGTAGCGCGCGTCCGCCACGCCATTCACGGGAACATTGTTCAGCGCCCCCTTGCGCGACACTCCGGTCGGCTGGAAGACGAGCTGTCCGTCGACAATCACCGTCTCCGCCACGTTCACCGGCCGCTGGATCCACTCCACCAGCACCGGCCCCGTCACAGCCGTATCGAAGCCCAGGTCGCCGTAGCCTCCCGTCTCCGTCACCTCCATAATCGTGCGCAGAGGAATCCGCGTCACCGTCGAAGTCAGCGTCACATGCGACGCATCACCCAGCCAATCCGCGAATCGCAGCTCGCCCGCCGCGCACCCGCCCCCCGGCAGAATCCCATTCATCTCCGTCAACAGCAGCTCACTCGGCGTAATGTGGACCCGCGCTGCGCCGTCCACATCGTGCAGGATCACGTATTCGTTCACAAATCCCGCCTTGTGCAGCTTCGCATTGCCCACCAGCAGATAACCCTCCCTGCACTCCGAATCGACCGGAACCAGCGTCGCCTCACTCGCCTTCGCATTCGCCCCGGCCCGCCTCCGCAGCCAGAAGCGCGGCTTTGCCGTCTGCGTTCCCACCGGCCTCATCGCGCAACTGTGCCCGCTCATTGCCAGATCGACCGACCCACCTGTGAACCCCTCCGCGTCCGTCAGCACTGTCAACTGCTTCAGCTCCAGCGTCCCATTCACCGCGCCCTGCCACTGCGGCTCGGCAAAGTGCGTCAGCGTCCCCGTCGCGTGCAGCGCCGACATCGCGCCCGAATCGAACTCCAGTCCCTTCAACTCCACCGCGTCGCGTCCCAGCTCCGCGTCGAAGTGCAGCCTCGACCGCGCCTCCGCCTGCGCCTCCGCCCGCGTCCGCAGATCGTTCACCCCCAGCGCAATTCCATAGCGGTCCGTCGCCCGCAGATAATGCACCTCCGCGTCCAGATCGCGCGCCGCCACATCGAACGGAATCGCGCGATCGTTCACCAGCGCCACCCCATCCACCAGCGCAACCTCCTTCGCGCGCATGTCCAGCAGCGTGTCCGCCACCGGCCCCTTGCTCGGCGACGGGTGTCTCGGCGTAGGCGCATTCGTCTTCCCGTCCTTGTCCACCATCAGGTGCATCTGCGGCCTCTCCACCCGCAGCAGCTTTAGCCCCACATGCGACCTCAGCCCCGCGCCCGTCGCGTGCGAGAAGAAGCTCGAAATCCCCACCCGCACCTCGACCTTCTCCGCCGCCATGTACGGTGCCTCGCCCGGCCCCTCCGTCCCGTGGACCACCAGCCCATCCACTTCGATCTTCAGCCGCCATAGGCTGAACTGGACGCCGCGCACCTCCACCCGCCCGCCAGTCGCATTCCCCAGCACCGACACAATCTCCCGCGCCACGCGCCGCTGAAAATACGCCGTAGCCGTAAACCAGGTAATCCCGCCCACCAGCGCAATCAGCAGTACCAGCCCGCCGCCGATGCCCCACGCTCCGGCGCGCGTCACATGCCACGCAATGCTTCGCCTCCGCTTCGCCGGCAACAGCGTCTCCCCGCCCGCCTGCTCCCCGGCAGAGTTCAGCTTCTCGCCATTGGGCTGCTCTTCGTCCGCGCTCATGGCAGCTCCTCTCCCGGCTTCACGATCTTCACGCTTCCCTCCGCGCGCAGCGACGTCAGCCAGTCGTCCAGCAGCTTGTCCACCTGCTGTTGCAGCAATATCTCCTGAATCTGGTCCGCAATCGTCGCCTCCGCCGGCGCACTCACCTTCTCCTTCTCATACGCCGGAACCAGCGTCCCCGTGTAGTACGCATCCATCTCCGCCTGCGAGATGCGGATCCCCATGCGGAAGCGCGCCTCCACAAATCGCAGCACCTCCATGCGCTGCCTCCATCGCTCTCTCAACTCCGCCACCGTAAAACCCTGCGCCGCGACAAACCTCTCCCAACCCGCGTCCGTCTCGCAGCCATACTCCGCGCATGCGGGAATGTTCTTACGCAGCACACGCAGCTCCGAATCCACCTGCGCATCCTCAATCGCCACCTGCGGCAGCAAACGGATCTGCTGCAAAATTAAATCGCGATCTATCAGCCGCTCGATCAACTGCTCCCGCGTCGCCGCCTCCTGAACGCGAATTGGCTGAAACGCCACCATGCGCGCCTCCTCGTCCAGGTCGCTCTCCAGAATCAAGTCCCCATTCACCACCGCGACCACGCGGTCCAGCGTCACCCGCTGCCCCGCGCTCGCCGCATTCGCGTTCCCTCCCTGTTTCTCTGACGCCGCCTGCTGCGCGCAAGCCACTCCACAGAACATCGCAATCGCCAGCACACACGCCAGCGCCAATCCCCATCGCCTGCTCCCTCTGCCCGATCTGTGTCCCATATCGCTCATCGCTTCAAAACGCCTGTCCAATGCTGAAGAAAAAGTTGAAGTGGCTCGCCTGCCCCTCATACGGCAGGCTCCCGTTGAAGTCGTAGATCACCGGATAAACCGGCGGATTGAGGTTGTAGCTGAAGTCCAGCCGGATCGGCCCCACCGGCGTCTTGTACCGCGCGCCCACCCCCACCGCGTGGGAAAAATAATTGAAGTTGCACGTCCCAAACGCGTTCGAGACATTCGCGCACGTCTCCTGGTCCGGCTGGTGAAAGTGCGCGATGCTGGGAAACATGTCCGACACACGCGCAAATACATTCCCCATGTCGTGGAACAGCACGAAGCTCAAACTGTCTCCCAGAAATGGAAGCGTGGCCGCCGGCAGCCGCAGCTCCGTGCTGTTCACAATCACCCCGTTGCCGCCCACCGGATAGCCCGTCTGCAAATCGCGCGGCCCCGCTCCGTTGATGGGAAAGCCGCGGTCCGAGGTCGCCCCGCCCGCGTACAACCGCTCCGGCAGTGGAACCGCATTGCAGGTCGCATTGGTCTCCAGCAGCGCACCCGCGCAGCTCGTGCTGCCCATGTTCGGGTTCGGCCCAAACGTCGTCTCGAACCCCAGCCGAGTGTTCCGTGCCAGCACATACTTATGCTTGCCAAACGAGTAATACGTCGAATTCGTCACGTCCGTCCGGTTGAAGTTCGCCTCCGAGCCGAACTTCGACGACGCAAAAAACTCCTGCACCGACGTGTACGATCCCTTCGTCGCGTCCAGTGGCCCAGGGTCGCGCCGGTCGTGGAACCACGTGATCCCAGGCCCGCCCACGCGCACCGGCTGCGACAACTGCGGAATCAGGTTCGCCGAAACCTGTAGCGTTGCCGGGTTCACCGCAACCCGGCGAAACTCAAAGTTGTAGATGAACGTGTCCGTCCGCTTCACCTTCTGCGTAATCCTGTAGTCGCCCTGCAACGTCGATGCCTGAAACGTCGTAATGTTCTGCACATTCGAGTAGCCGCCCGACACGCTGTCCGACAGCCGCGGACTGCCGAAGAAGTGGGGATTTAAAAACGTCAGCATGGCCACCTCCTCCAGCAACCCGTACGACGAATGCAGCGTCAGCGAGTTGTCCGTCCCGCGCAGATTGATTCGGCTCACGTCCAGCGAGATCCGCGGGCTCACCCCCGTCTTGCCCTCCTGCGAGTAGCTTGCATTCGGCGAAAGCCCAAGCAGAATCGCCGACGCCGGATTGATCACCCCATTCTCCGGCGTGCCCGTCTCCGCTTCCATCCCGAACCCGTACGTCACGTTCCACCGCCGCGCCTCGCTCAACTGCAGCAGCACATTCTTCTGTGGATCGTCCCCGTCCGGGTTCTGCACCGCCGTCGTCACCTCGTTGAACAGAGCCAGCCCATACAGCTTGCGCTGCGTCTCCAGCAGCGCGCTCTCATCCAGCGGATCGCCCGCATGGAACGTCACCTGGCGAGCCACCGTCGCCGGCCTGGTATGCACAATCCCCGACTCCAGCGCGCGCTCCACAAACACCTGTTCGCCCTCCGTCACCTTCAGCGCCACATCCGTCTTCTCCGCATCCGTGCTCTCCGCCTGTTGCTTCACCTCCACCTTGGCCTGCTCGAAGCCGTGGCTCAGGTAGTAGCCAAAGATCGCGTCCCGGTCGCCCGACAGCGTAATCAGCGAGAAGGGCTGGCCCTCCTGCGCGTTCAGCAGCGCCCGCACTGCCTTCTCGCGGCCCGCATTCACGCCCTCCAGCGTCACCGCGCCGAACCGCCGCTGCGGTCCTTCCGCCACCGTCACCACCACCGCAATCTCACCCTCCTTCAGCTTCTTCCCCGACTTCGCCGTGTCGTTGTCAGTGATCGAGGCCGAGACCGTTGCCTGGTCGAATCCATTTGCCCGGTACAGCGCCTGGATCGACTCCTCATCCGCCTTCATCAGCGCCGGCGAGTAGCGCCCCGTGCGCAAATACGCGTCCGCCTTCTGCACCCGCATCCGCTCCTTCAGCAGGTTTGTGTCGAAGTAGTGGTTGCCCGCAATCGTCACCGACCTGACCTTGTGCTTCACCCCCTTCACCACCGCGTACACCACGCTCTCCTGCGCCATCTCCGCGTTTGTGCCTGTGCCCGGACTCGTCGTGTTCGCGATCGTCGCAGAGTCTGCGCCCACCACCTTCACCGCAACCGTCGCGTCGAAGTATCCCTCCTGAAACAGATAGTCCTTGATGTTGTACGTCCCCTCGTTCAGCAGGTCGTTGTCGATCGTCCCCTCCTGATAGATCGGCAACAGCAGCTTCAGCCGCCCCCTGGAGAACTTCGCGCCCTCCACCACCACCTTCACCAGCGGCCCCTGGTTCGCCCGGAACGTGTAGTCCACCTGCCTGCGCGCCTTGTCGTAACTCTCGGTCCGCAACGACGTCGTCGCCTCCAGCCGGTCCCGCTTCTCGTACTGTGCCCTCAGCCGCATTAACGCGTTGCTGGTCGTCTCGCGTGTCACCTTGCTGCCCAGCTTCAACCGTCCCTTGCTGCGCACCTCCTCCGCCGTCAGCCCCGGATCGTTGCCCCCCACCGTAATCTTCCCCACCCGCGCCTGCGGCCCCACACTCACCGTGTACTCCGCATTCACCTGGCCGCCCGCCTCATCCACCGTCGTCTTCACCGCAATCGCCGGCTCGTAGTACCCATTGCTGGCCAGCGCCTGCCGCACTCCCTCGGTCGCCGCCGGAACCGCCGCCTCGCTAAAGTCCGTCCCCGGCTGCAACTTCGTCGCGTACTCCAGCAGCGACGTCAGCCGTTCGTCCTTCACCCCCGCAATCGTTACCTTCCCCACAAAGTAGCGCGGCACGCCCACATAGATCAGCAGCATCCCCGCGCCCTCGCGCACCCCCTCCACGCGAATGTCCCTGTACCGCCCGCTGGCAAACAGCCGCCGCACGCTCGTCGTCACCTTGGCCGGTTCCAGTGCCTCGCCCGCCTGCTGCGCCAGCAGCCCCGGCAGCGGGTTGCCCACCCCAAACTTCACCCCCTCAAACTCCACCGCATCAACCCGCAGCCCCTTCCACGCCGCCAGGCTCGCCGTCGCCTCCGCCTGCGCAGTTGTCGTCGCCGTTGCCGTTGCCGTCGCTGTTGTTGTTGAATTTGCAGTTGCAGTTGAATTTGCCGTTGTATTCGCGCTCTGCCCGAAACAGAATCCAGCCCCCGCGAGAACAACGACGCCGGCGAGCAGGCGCACACACCATCCGCTCCCTCCCGCCTCCGCTCTTCCGCTCCTTGCATCAAGCCAACCGCGCAACAATCTCTCTCCTCAACCTGGAAAACCCTCATCGCTCATAGCTCACAGCCGAAACCATAAAATGCTCCGGCAATAATCTCTAGCTACACCTCAAATCCATTCCATCTTGGATGCCATAAAACAATCCGGCGCAAACCCGAATGAACTCTCCTCCGCAATTCCCTATACTACGAACAACGATGCATTTAAACGAGTGTTGCCCTGTGTCCACACCACTCTCGCCGGAAGATAACTCGCCCATCGCCAGTCCCACAGCCGACCCCATCGCCGACGCCGACCGTTACTCCCGCCAGGTCCTCTTTCCCGGCATCGGCCCTCGCGGCCAGCAGTGCCTCGCCGCCGCTCACGTCGCCATCGTCGGCTGCGGCGCCATGGGCGCGGCCTCCGCATCGCTGCTCGCCCGCGCCGGTGTCGGCGCCCTCACTCTCATCGACCGCGACTTCGTCGAGCCCTCCAACCTGCAGCGCCAGGTCCTCTTCGACGAGGCCGACGCCCGCGACACCCTCCCCAAGGCCGAGGCCGCCCGCCGCCACATCGCCCTCTTCAACTCCCGCGTCGCCGTCCACGCCTGCATCGCCGATCTCACACCAGCCAACATCTCCGAACTCATTCCCTCCGGCGTCCAAATCATCCTCGACGCCACCGACAACTTCGAGACCCGTTACCTCATCAACGACTTCGCCGTCCAGCGCGGCACGCCCTGGATCTACGCCGCCGCCATCGGCGCCTACGCCGCCACCATGAACATCCTCCCTGCACCACTCGAACCTCGAACCTCGAACCTCGAACCTGTACCACCCACCTCCTGCCTCGCCTGCATCTTCCCCAAGCCCCCCACCGGCAACGTCGAAACCTGCGACACCGCCGGGATCCTTTCCACCGCCGTCAATCTCGCCGCCTCCATCCAGGTCACCGAGGCCCTCAAGTTCCTCACCGGCCAGCCTCATCTCATGCGCCGCACCCTGCTCTCCTTCGACCTCTGGAACTCCGTAGGCAACGCATCAATCGACCGCTCCGAAATCTCCGCCTCCACTCCCCGCCCCGATTGTGAAGTCTGCGGCCAGCGGACCTTCACCCACCTCGCCGGCCAGGACCGCGCCCACATCACCCTCTGCGGCCGCGACTCCGTGCAGATCCACGAGCACCACCGCCCCGTCGACTTCACCGCCCTGCGCGCCCGCCTCGCCGCCCACGCCGACATCACCGATCTCCGCTCCAACGACCTCCTCCTCCGCTTCCGCCGCGGCCCGCTCACCCTCACCCTCTTCGCCGACGGCCGCGCCATCATCCAGGGCACCACCGACATCGCCCTCGCCCGCTCCCTCTACGCCCGCTTCATCGGCTCGTAATCGTCGCGGTTTTTCGCCGTCATCCTGAGCGGAGTCTGGCGCGCTCTTGCGCCAGACGCAGTCGAAGGACCCCTGTATTTGTCCTTGTTTGTTTCACGTCGTTGCTTGTTTTTCGCCGTCATCCTGAACATAATTCTCGTTTGTCATTCTGAGCGCAGCGAAGAATCCCCGCATTTCGTCGTTGTCTGTTTTTCCGCTCTTTGCGCACCGCCCCCGCACAACCATCCCCCACTCCCCCGCATCCAACCCACGAAGTAGTTAAACCCCGCTGGATGCGCTAGGCTGAATCAGGCGAGAGTCTGGGCGTTCCCCGAACCCCGGAGCCGGCACCAATGAACTGCCAAGGCCAGCTGATGACGCAACCCCCACCCCCAAGACCCCATCCCGGCCTCTTCAAGCGCAACCCGCCCATCGCCGGCGAGGCCGAGGCCATCGAAGCTGCCAAGCGCGGCGACGGAGAGGCCTTCGCCAGGCTCTACGACTTGCACAAGCGCCGCGTCTACACCCTCTGCCTGCGCATGTTGGGCAACGTCAGTGCCGCGGAAGACATGACCCAGAACGCCTTCCTCCATCTCTTCCGCAAGATCGAGAGCTTCCGCGGCGAATCCGCCTTCTCCACCTGGCTGCATCGCCTCACCGTCAACCTCGTCCTCATGCAACTGCGAAAGAGGGGCCTCAACCTCGTCTCGCTGGAGGAGACCATCAACCCCTCCGACGAGGACACCCCGCGCCGCGACTTCGGCAGCCGCGACCAGGTCCTCGCCGGCTCGGTCGACCGCGTCGCTCTGGAGCGCGCCGTCGCCGCCCTGCCTCCCGGCTACCGCATGGTCTTCGTCCTGCACGATGTCGAGGGATACGAACACAACGAGATCGCATCCATGCTCGACTGCTCCATTGGCAACAGTAAATCTCAACTGCACAAGGCCCGGCTCCGGCTCCGGGAACTGCTCCGCAACCCCAGCCAGTTGCCCCAGTCGCCCCTGCCGTCCGCGCCCGCGGAGTCCGTAAAATGACCCTCCCCGTCAATATCGACTTCGACTCCCTCAAGCCCGAGGAGTTTGAACACATCCTCCCCGATCTCTTCGCCACCGTCGACGGCAAGGTCAGCCAGGACCCGCGCCTCAAAAAGTTCCTCGCCGCCAACCCCGACTGCGCAGCCCTGGTCAGCGATCTCGAGATCATCGCCGAGACCGCACGCAGCCTCTTCGAGCCCGTCGCAGAGCCCAGCGACCGCGTCTGGCAGAATATCCAGGCCAAGCTCCAGGAAGACTCCGCCCTCGCCTCCATCGACGACGACTACATCGACCCGGACGCGCCCATCGATTGACCGGATGGGAATCACCCCGTACAACTTTCCATCAATCCTGTTGCAACCAATCTCTCCGCCGTGTACTCTCATAATCAGGATGAAAGCACGCTCGTTCCAATCCGGCACCTACTTTACCTATCCCTGCCCTTGGTGGCAGGGAGCGGGTCAGCCGGGCCTGCGTGCAGCTCTGTATCGATAAAAAAAGATCGCCCTACAGAGCATCCACCACCTCCGCTGAGCCGCGACCCCCACAAATGGTCGCGGCTTTTGCTTGTACGTGTACTTTTTGTCATTCCGCAGCATTTTTCGTTTGTCATTCCGCAGCGTAGCGGAGGAATCTGCTTCTCCCGTTTGCTGCATTTGCTGAATTCCGAAGGAGCCGCAATGAACGCCCAACCCGCCGCCCAGTCCGCCGCCGGACCCCACCCCTCCGCGACCCTGCCCGCGCATCTCCGCCGCCTCGTCCTCACCGGCTTTATGGGCGCCGGCAAGACCACCGTCGGCCGCCTGCTCGCCGCCCGCCTCAACTGGGACTTCCTCGACCTCGACGCCTACATCGAGTCGCGCGCCGGCCTCACCGTCCCCTCCATCTTCGCCACCCACGGCGAACGCCGTTTCCGCCGGCTTGAGTCTGCGGCCCTCGCCTCCGCTCTCGGCCGCGATCGCCTCGTCCTCGCCCTTGGCGGAGGAGCGCCCGAGGTCCTCACCAACCGCCTCCTTCTGGAGCAGACCCCCGCCACCGCCACCATCTTCCTCGACGCGCCCTTCCCCACGCTCTTCGACCGCTGTATGATGCAGGCCCTCAACCCCGCGCCCGCCTCAGCCGAGCCCCCCCCCCCGGGGTCGCTTCGCCCGCTGCTCGCCGACCCCGCCGCCGCCGAGGCCCGCTTCCTTCTCCGCCATCCCATCTACCTCCGCCTCGCCCACCTCACCCTCGACACCGCCAGCCTCACCCCCGACGAAACCGTCGCCGCCCTCCTCGCCCGCCTCACATAGTCACATAGGGTCGTATGTCGTTGTCAGTTTTTGCCGTCATCCTGACCGGGTGCCCCATCCTCGCGGCGAAGCCGCAGGGTGGGGTCCCCTGCGGCGAACTATGCTCGCTGGGGTGGAGCGTGGGGTATCGTTTGCGGTAGCAAACGACCGCCTTTGTTTGTTCTTGCCGTCATCCTCAGTGGAGTTTGGCGCATTCTTTCGCCAAACGCAGTCGAAGGACCCCTGTATGCTCTTTTGCCCTTGCCGTTGTTTGTTCTGTCCTCCGTATCCCGCATGATGCACACTATATGCATCTCATCAGAAGGAGGAGCCCCCTGCCGACCCCGACCCCCATCCCGCTCGAGCAGACCCGCAGTGATATCCGCGGCTACATCCTCTTCACCTTCGCTGTCCTGCTGGCCCTCGCCCTGGCCTGGCGTCTGCGCGAGGTCCTTGCTCTCCTCTACGTCAGCGCGCTCTTTGCCGTCGTTCTCACACCCGCCGTCAACGGCATCATGCGCATCCGCGTGCGCCGCGCCCATCCCATCCCGCGCCCCCTCGCCATCCTGGTTCTTCTCAGCACCGTCTTTTTCGCCATCGTAATCTTCTTCCTCGTCGCTCTTCCCCCCGTCATCCGCGACCTCCATCAGTTCGCCGCCGACCTGCCCGCCCGCATCCCTCCCATCGTCGCCCGTCTCAAGCGTCTTCCCCTCGCCGATAAGCTCGGCGTCGATAATATCGCCCAGCGCTCCGAAGACGCCCTCTCCGCCACCGCCGCGTACCTCTTCGCCTCCTTCCCCGACTGGATGGCGCGCTTCTTCGACCTGCTCACCGCCTTCGTCCTCTGCGTCTACTTCATGATTGAGGGGGAGTACGCCTACCGCTGGCTGCTCTCGCTCTTTCCCCTCGAACGCCGCCTCCGCCTCGACGCCACTCTCAGAGCGGCCGAGCTGCGCGTCAGCAAGTGGATCTTCGGCCAGACCTCGCTGATGCTCATCCTCGGCCTCACCAGCACCCTCGTCTTCGGCCTGCTGCACGTCCGCTACTTCATCCTGCTCGGCGTCCTCATGGGCCTGATGAACTGCATCCCCATCGCCGGCGGCATCATCACCATCCTGCTGGTCGGCCTGGTCGCGGCCCTCGACTCCTGGACCAAGATGGCCGGCGTCTTCCTCTTCTATGTCATCTATGTCAACATCGAAAGCGCCTTCCTCACCCCGCGCATCATGCGCCACAGCGTCAACCTCATGGGCCTCACCGTCCTCATCGCGCTGATCGCCGGGACCCGGCTGGCAGGCATCGTCGGCGCCTTGGTCGCCGTTCCCACCGCAGCCCTCATCGCCGTCCTCCTGGACGAGTACCTCGTCCAAAAAGACCTCCCATAACCGTTTCTATCAACCAACAACCAGCAACCAACAACCGTTTTTAGCGTTATCCTATCCCCTATGTCCGAACTCACCTTCGCCCAACCCGAACGCCGCAGCTTCCTGCTTCCCGCCGTCATCGCCATCGTCGTCCTCGCCATCGTCATCGGCATCGTCTATTCCTTTGTTCCGCACCGTGTCGCCGACCTCACCCTCACCCACGTCGCCGTCCTGCCGGAACACACCGTCTTCAGCTCCGACTCCAAGGTCGTCGGCCAGCAGGCCCCCTTCGATGACGACCTCTACATCCTCGCCACCGTCCACGTAGACAACCGCCTCAGCGTCCCGCTCACGCTCGACGACATCACCGGTACCCTCACCGCGCCCGACGGCACCGAGACCACCACCTCAGCCATCCAGAAGCGGGATCTCCCCAACCTCTACATCACCTTCCCCGCGCTCGTGCCCCTCTCCTCCGCGCCCCTGCTGCGCGAGTCCACCATCCAGCCCGCGGGCCACACCGAAGGTATGGTCCTGCTCCATTACCCCATCGCCCAGGCCGAATGGAACCAGCGCAAGTCCGCCTCCATCATCCTCAAGTTCTACAACCAGGACCCCCTCATCGTCCCCCTCCCCAAACAGTAACTTATACATACCTCGAACCTTGAACCTCGAACCTTCCTATGCGCCGCCGCTTCATCGCCGACACGTTCTCACCGGCCAACGGCCATCCCACCCACGCCAGCCTCACTGGCGAGCAGGCCGTCCACCTCGCCCGCGTCCTGCGCGCCCAGCCCGGCCAGCTCTTCGACGTCGTAGCCAATGGCTTCCTTCATCGCGCCGAAGTCACCGAAGTCCGCGCCGGCAGCAACCAACAGGACGCCGAAGTCCTCTTCACCCTCCACGAAGAGCTCATGTCCGACGCAGCCCTCCCCATCCATCTCCTGCTCGCCATCTTCAAGTTCGATCGCTTCGAGTGGGCCATCGAGAAGGCCACCGAGCTGGGCGTCGCCCGCATCACGCCCATCCTCGTCCGTCGCACCGAGAAGCACCTCGCCCTCGCCTCCACCAAGCGCGCCGAACGCTGGCGCCGCATCGCGCTCGAGTCCGCCAAACAGTCCCGCCGCAGCGACATCCCCGAGGTCCTTGACCCCACCCCACTCCCCGCCGCACTCAGCCGCGAATCCGCACCCACGCGCATCCTCCTCAGCGAAACCGAGCAGTCCCTCACCCTCGCCGCCGCATTGTCCTCCGCGTCTTTCAACCAGCAACCTGCAACTGACAACCAGCCTCTCGCCCTCGCCATCGGCCCCGAAGGCGGCTGGACTCCCGAAGAAATCTCCCTCTTCGCCACTCACCACTGGACGCCCGTCACCCTCGGCCCGCGCATCCTCCGCGCCGAAACCGCCACCATCGCCGCCCTCGCCATCGCCAGCGCCCACCTCTCCTGACTCCGCATTTTGATTGTCATTCCGTAGCGCCCATTTGCTTGTCATTCCGCAGCGCCGCGGAGGAATCTGCTTTTCTCCGTATCGTCCCAAAAGCAAAAGGGCGACCGAGCATTCCGCCCCGCCGCCCTCGAACCTCGTACCTTGCACCTCGAACCTAGCTAAACATCTCCTTCATCTTCTCGAACAGCCCCCGATTGGTCGGCGTATTCTCCACCGTCATCGTCTCGCTAAGCTGTTTCAACAAATCCCGCTGCGCCTTGTTCAGCTTCGACGGCGTCGTCACCCGCACCTCCACCACCAGATCGCCCTTGCCGTGCGAGTTCAGGTGCGGCACGCCCTTCCCCTTCAGCTTGAACGCGCGCCCGTTCTGCGTTCCCTCGGGAACCTTGATCGTCGCCATCCCCTCCAACGTCTCGATCTGCAACTCCGTCCCCAGCGCCGCCTGCGGAAACGAGATTGGCAGAACGCAGTGCAGGTCGTCCCCATCGCGCTCGAAAAATTTGTGCGCCTTCACGCTCAGCACCACATACAGATCGCCCGACGGCCCGCCGAACCGTCCCGCCTCGCCCTCGCCCTGGTAGCGGATGCGCGTGTCCTGCTCCACGCCCGCCGGCACCTTCACCAGGATCTCGTGCTTCTTCGTCTGCAGTCCCTCGCCGCGGCACGACGTGCACGGATCGCTGATCGTCGTCCCCGTCCCGTTGCATCGCCCGCATGTCTTCGCCACCGAGAAGAACCCCTGCTGGAACCGCACCTGTCCGTGCCCGCCGCACTGCGAGCAGGTCGCCGGGGCCTTGCCCTTCGCGCTGCCTGTCCCGCGGCACTCCTCGCACGCCTCCAGCCGCCGGAT
>Ga0181532_10001516_pt1 | contig 22459 bp, 13 predicted proteins | sample PEATcosm2014_Bin_33_FD_119768 | JGI IMG/M metagenome (GOLD analysis project Ga0181532, IMG submission 119768) | Peatland microbial communities from MTU Mesocosm Facility, Houghton, MI, USA - PEATcosm2014_Bin11_30_metaG | ecosystem: Environmental > Terrestrial > Soil > Wetlands > Peat | place... | reverse complement strand
TTATGAGCGAGATCAACAAAGCACCTTCTTTTGTGGTTCTGGCAATCGTGTCCATCGCACTGACGTTTGGAGTTGTAGGATGCCAAAAAAACGGCACCCAGGAGACGAGCAGCCAGAATCAACCGGCGCAGACCGATCAGTCTCAGGATCCGGCAGCGGCGGCCAACCTAGCCCCCGCTGCCGACACGACGCAGGCGAGCGGTACCAACGATCAGCAACAGCCGGCAAACCAGGCGCCGCAGCAGAACTATCAGCAGTCTGCTCCGGACCAGAACTATTCCGCTAACGATTACGACACCAGCGACGAGGATACGAGCTACGGCCAACCGGTGCTTTATGCCAATGACCCCCCGCCACCGCTGCCGGAATATTCGCAACCGGATTGCCCGGGCGATGGCTATCTGTGGACGCCCGGATATTGGAGCTATGCCCCTCAGGGTTACTATTGGGTGCCCGGCGCTTGGACGCAGCCGCCTCAAGTGGGTTTCCTCTGGACGCCGGGATATTGGGGGTTTGTCGGCGGCAGGTACCGTTACAACTACGGTTATTGGGGACGACATATTGGCTACTACGGCGGCATTAACTATGGATTCGGCTACGTCGGAGTCGGCTATCAGGGCGGGTACTGGAACGGAAATCGTTTCAACTACAATCGTTCCGTCAACAATGTGACCATCACCAACGTTCAAGTGTATAACCGCACGGTAACGAATACAGTCATCGTCAACAACACCACCGTCAACATTACGAATAACCGTTCCAGCTACAACGGGCCGGGAGGCATCACTCGCCGGCCTCTGCCGACGGAAGTCGCCGCAACACGTGAGCAGCGCATTCCTCCGATGACCACGCAGTTACAGCAGCGGCAGTCAGCAGCACAGAACCGTCAGCAGTTTGCCTCTGTTAATCAAGGGCGGCCCGCTGTTCTTGCAGCGACGAAGCCTATCCCCGAAGGCAAACCAATCGCTCCGGTGATTCCTGCTCGCCCCGCTCCAGCCGCGCGTCCGGCGCAGCCGAATCGTTCCCAACCGCAGACGCCTGTGACACAGCCTAAACCACAGGTTCAGACACAGCCTGCTCCACAGCAACAGCAGACCAAGCCCGCTCCGCAGCAACAGCAAACCAGGCCCGCTCCACAGCAACAGCAGACCAGGCCCGCTCCACAACAGCAAAGCAAGCCCGCTCCGCAGCAACAGCAGACCAGGCCCGCTCCGCAGCAACAGCAAAGCAGGCCCGCTCCGCAGCAACAGCAAAGCAGGCCCGCTCCGCAGCAACCGGCCCCGAAGGCGGAAGCCAAGCCGGCTACGCCGCAAACTCAAAGGCAGGCACCGCGTCCGGCGGCGCCGGAGGCTAAGCCGAAGACTCCGCCACCTCCGCCCAAGAAGCAACCGCCAAGCGAAAAGGACAAACAGAAGTGACCATGAACGCCACTACCGTTCGGCGGTGGCGTTCGCTTTTTTGCAAGTCGCGGATTCGACGGACGCTCCCGATAATGGAGTTTCCGAAATATCTGCTGTGCGTCTTGGGCGCGGCAAGAACAATTGTTCGCCCCCACTACTCAGTCCATAACCGCTCCGTAACGTGCTCCAACTTCATCGCGCGATTGGCAGGTTCAAGATCGTTGTCTCAAACAGGCAATAACGCTCAAAACCCCCGGCTGGGGTCGATGAGTGAAATGGCGATATTACGTTAATCATCGCTCTGCGTTGCGTCCGGGGCTACAGGGTTACGCGGTGCTGAAGCGCCGCTCTTCCGCCTTGCATGGGCAGAGTGTCATTGAGCAAATTAGAAGAATCTGTCGGAAGCTGGCCGTACCTTGTTTGGCGCCTCGCGCACGCGCAAGGCCTTCTCGAACGATGCGGATCGGCTCCGCAAGTATTTGGCACGTTTCGGAGTTGAGTTTTCACGAATCCACCGAAACGACTTGCACCCGCAAACCGATTGCTGAATCGCGGCCTGCCTTCTGCATCAACCCCGAAGCCCGCCTCGCAAATCGCGCGTTCCTCTGGCCAGACGGTGTGATCAACGGACCTCAGAATGATGCCTTCGCTTGCTTAGGGGTCATTACCAATATAGGTTGTGCCACATTTCGAACATGCTTTATTGTTTCGCTGTGGACGGGAGCAAACCCAGACCCCCAACCTGCGCTCTTAAACCAGAAGGACTGCAGTGCCATCCGCCGGCTACGGCGCCGGATCCACAACTTCACTGTAGATGACAGGAATAGCGTATTGTTCCAAGGCGAGGTCTGTCACTACCGCCTTTTGTTATGTTCTGCAGTTTGTATCCTCGATAGGTTACGTTGAACGGTATCGAATACGGCTTGCCATTTTTCCCAGGAGTCTCCAACAAAGAAATTCCATCCCGATCTGCACGTTGGACCGCCCCTTGCGTACCACATCACGCCCGAGCGTTATCTCGTGATCGGCATTTTCCGCGTTCTGCGGATCGGGCCGATCCCCAGGGCGAGGGGATCAAAGGTGAACCAAACCTCTCTGCAGTGCGGTGACGACCGCCTGCGTACGGTCACTCACATTGAGGCGCATGAGAATTGTGCTGACGTGGCACTTCACCGTTGCTTCAGTAATCCCTAGAAGGCTTGCGATCTCCTTGTTGGTCTTACCCTCGACCAGCAGGTGCAACACCTCTTGTTCTCTCGAACTCAACTCTGAATCAGGCAAGCGGGAAGCCAGCGCGCGAGCGACGGGGGGCGGAAGAAACCGCCCACCCCGGTGAACTCTCTGCAAGGCCTCGATGAGCGTCTGGTACGGCATACCCTTGATGACATAGCCTTGCGCACCGGCATCGAGGGCCTCATGGATGTCGCCATCCCCCTCGTAGGTCGTGAGGACAACGAAGCGTGCGAGGGCGTCCTTGGCCCGAATGGCAAGGATCGCGTCCACCCCACTCATGCCCGGCAATCGCAGATCCATTAGAGTGATATCGGGTCGGTGGCGGTGGTACAGTTCGACGGCCTCTTCTCCGGTTCCAGTCTGCGCCACTACGGTCATGTCCGGACGGGCATTGACGATGGATGCCACCCCGACGCGCATGAGAGGGTGATCGTCCACCACCATCACCTTGATTTTTGCAGTCTGGTTCATAGGCTCACGTGCCCTGCTCCATGGTGAGAGTCAACGAGCTTTCGCGGAATCTCGATCAGCAGTTCTGTGCCAGCGCCAGCCCGGCTCTTCAGGGTCAGACTGGCACCCATGCGATCCATTCTCTCCTTCATGCCAGTCAGGCCGTAGTGCCCAGCCGGCAGGCGAGAGACTATGTCCGGATCAAATCCTGATCCGTCATCGTTCACATTTACGATGCAGCGATTCTCGTCGAAGTGAATGCTCACGCTGACCCTTGTCGGCTCGCCGTGACGCACTGCGTTGTAGATGGCTTCGCGCGTCACCATCAGAAGTTCGTGCACCACCAACTGTTCGAAGTGGAACGGTTTCCCTGAGGTACGACATTCCACGGGAATACCGAATTCCCGGCTGATTCGTTCCGCCATTCCGCTGACCAAAGGGCCAATGTCGGTCAGTGACTGCGGCGTCAGGCGCAGATCAAACACGGCTTGCCGGGCTTCATCAATGGTGGATCGCATCTCGGTGCGGGCGCACTCCAGAAGGTCGTGACGAGCTTCCGCGTCTGAAACGCCGAGGCTGGAATGCGCCTCCAGCAGCGCGGAAACACTCACGCAACCCTGGATCAGAGTGTCGTGCATCTCGCGCGCCAGCCGGTTCCGCTCTTTCAACCCAGCCTGAAACCGTGCCCGCAGCTGGCCAAGCCGGAACTGATAAGTGCTCCATGCGAGTGCGGCCAGGATCAGTACGCAAAAGCTCGTAAACCAGGGTGTGCGGTAAAAGTGCGGATCCTGCGCGATCCCGACTGAGCTTTCCACAACCCGGTCGGGATCATTCATTTCATAAGCCACAACCCGGAAGCGGTATTTTCCTGGTGGAAGATTGGTGTAGTACGCAACCCGGCTTGCGGAAGCCTCGCTCCAATCTCTATCGAAGCCGTCTAGCATGTAACGGAAGCGCATGCGCTCCTGGGAGCGCAACAGGACCACGCCAAAGTGCAGTTCCAGTTTGGTGGCGTTGGGATTGAGAGACACCTGAACACCGGATGGAATCTGCAGCCCGTCCACCATGACTTGATCAATCACGACCGGAGCAGGTTCCGATGGCTGGGGCTGTGCCACCGAGACTCGCACCGGGCCTTTGCTGCTGGGGAACCAGACTTCCCCTGCGCGGGTGAGAATCCCGGCTGGCTTTTCTCCGCCACACATTTGAATGGTTTCCAGGCCTTCTGAAATTCCGTAGAGCGTTACCCGCACCCGGCGGCCTGGCTGCGCAGTGACGGACTCCAGTTCGTGACGGTTGATGACAGAGATCCCGTTCGGGCCGCTCGCCCAGAAGTTTCCGTTGTGGTCTTCAATCAGTTCGTAAACGCTGTTGCTGGCCAAACCTTGAGCGACGGTAGAATGCCGCAACCTTCCCGAGCGCCACTGGTACAGCCCGCCAGTGCGCGTTCCGAACCACAGGCCGCCCTCGGGATCCTGGTGGATGGCCCAAACCTTTTCCTCCTGCAACGCTCGTACTGCTTCATCGGTGACGAATGTATCGCCGTGCAAACGGCTCACTCCGTGATCCGTACCAATCCATATGTCTCCATCCCGATCCTGCAGGAGCGAGCGTGTGCTGAAATAACAGAGCCCGTTGCTCATCTGGTAGTTGACGAAATGATGTTCAGTCCAGCGGCTAACGCCTTCGTCGGTCGCGATCCAGACGGAACCGTCGCGGCTTTGCAGAAAGGCGCGGATAAAGTTGTTAACCAGTCCCTCCGTAGTCGTGTAATGAATCAATTGTCCGCCGACCTGGTGATAAACGCCGCGTCCCTCGGTTCCGATCCACAGAGTGCCCTCGCGGTCGCGAAATACATTGCGCACTCGTACTCCCGCCAGGCCTGCGAAACGCACAGCGGTAGTCTTGCCGTTGTGGGAACGAAAAAGGTTGGCGGCCGCTATCCAGACGTCGCCATCCACGTCCTGATAGACGGTCTCGGCGTCGGAATCGGGCGCGTCGGGTAGGCTCACCGTCCTCACCGGGGTCTCGCTCAGCCGCAGCATTCCCGCCTGCGTTCCAACCCAGATGTTTCTCTCCGCGTCCTCGAAGAGATTCAAGACCGTATTGCTGGGCAATCGCTGCGGTGCAGTGACACGAAAGAACCGACCTTGACTGCAGATCTGCAAGCCGTGACCGATTGTGCCAATCCACAAGCGTCCGTCGGAAGTTTCGCGCAGAAAACGGATTGTGCCGCTAACCTCGCGCACCCGCTCGAAACGTTTGCCCGACGCAGCCGCGCGCTGCATCCGTTCGAGACCGGACACGGTCCCAACCCACATCGTTCCGTCCGAGGTTTCGACGATGGACTTTACGCGATTCTGACTTCCCTCGCCGGGCAAGCGATACTCGACCGCTTCCGACCCGCCAAGACTCAACAATCGAGAGCCGCCCACCCAGAGCCGGTGCGAACGATCTTCATAGATTGCGTGGACGGCAACGGCGGGCACGCCGTTGCGGCCATCCATTCTTTCGAACCGTTCGCCGGCCAGCCGGAACAAGCCGTCGTCGGTGCCAACCCACATCCGCCCATTTGCGTCCTCGTGAACGCTACGCACGAAGGCATTGGTCAATCCCTCTCCGTCGGAGATAGGGTGAAACACCCCGCCACGATAACGAATTAGTCCGCCGCCCTCGGTCCCAATCCACAGCGTATTATCCCGCGACACGGTGAGACAGAAAATGTTATTGTCGCGAAAAGCGGGAGTGTTTTCGCGGTTGTAGAGAACAAAACGCTCGCCGTCGAAGCGCAGCAGCCCTCCAGTCGTACCGATCCACAGGTAACGATCTGCCGTCTGCGCGAAAGCCTGCACAATCTGCTCGGGCAAACCATCCTGCATTTGCCACGTGCGCTCGGTGTAGGTATCGAGCGGGGAGGAGAAAGGAGCGGAGACAGAAGCGCCACTCAAAGGAACTGCCAGTGGAAGGAAGACGAAGAAGCCGATCATCCGGAGCACTACATGGATCGCGCGAATTTCCCTTGACCGGAGCATGGCAGCGAACTTGGCAACTCCTGAACCGGCACCGTGACGGGACCATCACGGGTCCCTGCGATTGTTAGAAAACAACTATACAACGGTCTCAGAAATGTCACCTGTTTTCGTACAAACGTACCCAGTGACAACTTAAGACGGGCGATGCTAAGGAGACGGAAGCAGGGATCGGCAAGAATGCGGGTCCGCCCACACAGGAAAAGACGCACACAAAGAGCCCGGGCTGCGGTGTAGCCCGGGCTGCTTAGAGAAGACAACTATCAGAATGTAAACTTCAGAGCCGCCTGCATCACCCGCGGAGCAATCGGGCCTAAAGTGGTGATTTTTCCGTAATTTCCATCGGCGACGTTGTTATCGGGATTGCTAAAGCTGGGATGGTTCAGGGCATTGAACATCTCCCAGCGGAACTGCAAGCGATAGTTTTCGTAGAGGGTCCAGTTCTTCGCAAAGGCCAAATCCATGGTATCGATGGGTGGCCCCTGGAACAGGTTCTTTCCGCTATCCCCGAAGGTTCCTGCGGCATTGGGAACGAATGCTTTTGTATTGAAGTATTCGTTGAGCCACTGAGACTTGCCTCCCTGGCGGACGTTGAAGCTTTGGCCGGCGACGACGTCGGCTCGATCCCCTCCCTGGAAGCTCCCGGAGTCATTGTTGTAGCCGCCAGCAATGCCGAATGGGAAACCGGACTGCAGGGTGATGATTCCGCTGACCTCCCAGCCTCCCAGCGTCTGCCGCATCAACTGGTTTTTCCCCGAGAGCGATGGAGTGGTGTAAATAACGTTGGTGACCCAGATGAAGGGAACGTTCTCTCCCGAAATGCCCCGGTTGTAGCCCAGGTTAAAGGGGTTTGGAAGCTCGTTGGTCCCGAAGGAAATGTTTCCTGACGTAGCGGTGTCCAGGGTTTTCGACCAGGTGAAGTTCGACTGGAACTGGAGCCCCTTGTTCAAGTGCCGCTCCACGCCGGCCTGGAGCGCGTTGTAGCTGGCCGTGCCATTGCTGAAATTTGTGAGAATCTGGATAAAGTTGGGGTAGGTTGTGCGCGCCGCGATCGAACACACTGGCCCGGTGCTAGTTGTAATGACGGGACCACATATGCCCGGATTTTGGTCGATGATGTCCGACTGGTGGTAGGATTCGCTGCCCACGTAGGCCAACCGGACGACCGTGTTCCGGCCGAATCCGTGCTCCGCAGAAATATTCCAACTTTGCGTGATGCCAAGATGGAAGTTCTGGGCGAAGACGGCCGGAATTGTGAACGGCGGTGAGAATGGGGCATCCGAGGGTGGCTTGAAGGGAGCGAAGGGGGGAAATGGGCTCAGGAAATTTGTGCCCGCATTCTGGGACCAAGGATCACTCAGCGAAAGCGGCGTATTGCCGCCTCCAAACAGACCGAAAGTGGGGCTGAACGGGCTGATGTCGGCCGTATGGTTGTACATGGAGTACATCAGTGGCGCCGTGAACAGACCGAAACCGCCCCGGATTGAAGTGTTCGGCAAGGAGCGGGGCTGCCAGGCTACGCCCACTCGCGGTTCCCAATAGCCATAGGTATTGGGCATCAATGCCTGGCTTATGCCCCTGTCGCCGGGGAACACGAGTCCCAAGGGAGAGTTGGGGAACAGCGTGCTCTGCTGCCCTGGAACAAAGGCCGCACCGCGTCCACCCTCCACTGGGGGAGCAAGATTCGGTTCCCAGCGCAGGCCGGCGGTAATGCTCAGGTTCGGCTGCAAGCGGAATTGATCCTGTCCGTAGAAGCCTGGCTGCCAGCCGGAAACGCTGGCGATCTCGCCCGCTCCCTGGGTGTAGGACTGCATGTAGCCTAGCAAGAAGTCCGCCAGCCCATTGCCAGTGTACTGACCGTTGAATCCCACGATCGGGGTCGTCGGATACTGCGTCAATTCCTCCGCGAACTGATGTTGCAGGTTCATGCCCAGCGAGAAGACGTGCTTGCCCACGGTCTTACTGAAGTTGTCATACAAGCCGTAGGTGGTGCGAACCTCCTGCGATGGCTCGGTCCATCCGCCGTTAAAGCCGCCGCCGCCCACCGAAAACCCTTCCATATAGCACTGGCCGGGAAGCTCGTTTACGTTGATGTAACGCGACCAGCACATGTCCTGTCCGCTGGAGTCTTTCACGGCGGCGGAATTGTGCGCTGACATTTGCGTCCAGAAGACGGAGATGGTGTTCACGGTCGTCGGGTTGATTTCCCAGGTGTGGTTCAGCGCTTCACTAAAAAACCACATTTTTTCCCCGAACGTCTGCGACCAGGGATTGAGATTCAGAACCGACAGGATATTGCCGGGCACGTCTCCTGAGGGCTCGATCAATTCGTCCACAAAGCTACGCAATGAGATACGCTGGCTGTTCGAGAGGTTGTAATCAAGCCGGGCCGTGTATTCGTTAAAGCTCTGGATCGTAGCGCCTCCCGGATAGAAAACGGTGCCATCGGGCTGCTGCCCTACCGGAAGACCGGTTTCGGAGATAGTGACTGCAGCCGGATCGAACAGCGTTGGATTCACCTGGTTCGGTTTCCCGCCCACGGTTGCGAACGGGCATCCTGCCGGCGCCCCCTTGCCAGTGCACAGCGAGGTGGTTATGCCGCTGAAATCGCCATTCAGCATGGCTGCGGTGGGGGTCTGGGTGCGGTTGGAAGCTGCGGCGCTGTTCAATCGTGTTCCCTGATAGTTAAAGAAGAAAAAGAGCTTGTTCTTGAGGATTGGCCCGCCCAGATAGCCACCAAATTGGTTACGTCTCAGCGGATCAACCACGGGAGCCCCGCCGGGATCGAAGTAATTGCCCGCCGCGTTCAAGGCCTTATTGCGGAGAAACTCAAAAAGCCCGCCGTGGAACTTGTTGCTTCCCGACTTGGTCGCGACGCTGACCACTGCCCCGGGCGCAAATCCATAGAGCGCATTGAAGTTGTTCGTGATAACGCGGAATTCCTGGGTGGCGTCGGAATTGGGAAAAGGCGCGGTCAATAACATGTAGTTGTCCATGTTCGGCACGCCATCCAAAAGGTAGTACGTGCTACCTTGACGTCCTCCATTGGCCGAAGCGCCGGTCTCGGTTGGGAAAGAGAAACCCGACTGTACTCCGGGCTGGCCACCCATGCCTCCTCCTGACCCTCCCGGTACGGTGACACTCGTCGTTCCGGGCGCTAAAAGGACCAACGAGGACGGATCGCGGCCGTTCAATGGCAACTGGGTGATCGCAAGCTCATTGACGGCCGTGCCTAACTCAGCCGTGGTGGTGTCGATCAGTTCGGCACCCGCGGTTACTTCGATCGTCTCCGTTACGTTTCCGGTTTTGAGCGTGACATTTTGCGTCGCCGCCAGGTTCGCGGTGAGCACGATGCCGTCTTGCACATAGCGCTTAAAGCCCTTTCCTTCGACGATGAGGGAGTAATTGCCTGGAGGCAGGGGAGCAATTTGGTAGACCCCCACTTCATTCGAGGTTGAAGTCTGGGCCAGGTTCGTGCCGATGTTTTTCACGGTGACTGTCGCGCCCGTCACTGCGGCTCCGGAGGCGTCCGTGATTTGGCCGGTGAGACTAGCGCTCGTGCCTTGGCCCAGCGCCAAGTTGGCACTCAAGAAGAATAACCCCAAGCTCGAAGTTAACAAGAGCCGATGGATTAGAAGTCGCATTGGAAGCCTCCGGAAGTGAATCCCTTGCCTGAGTCGGAAAGGGTGAATCGATGGAGACGCATTTCGTCGATGACCTGGGTGCGCATGATTGGCCCTACAACTCCCGAACGCGACGCAGCGGCTGAGATGAAAAACGAGAGCCCTTTCTTGCTCAGTCCACTCTTGTCCAAGTCGCCAGGGTTTGTCACACAAATTCTCAATGGAATCAGAAAGTTGCTAACCGCCCGAATGTAATCCGGCAGGAGGGCCTAGCGCATCCGACGAAAGTAGGATTGGACCAAGTTTGTTGCGCGGCCCGAGTTATTGACCGGCCCAAGTAAAATGGAGCGACAATATCTGGGAACACAGCTCCGACAGGCATCGGAGATATCCGGATTTTAGTCTATCGCTTGAAACGGCTTCTGATGCTGGATCCGGATTGTCTGGAAAACCCTAGTGACTTTGCTGGACTTCACTCGCCGAATGCGACGCCCCACCGCAAGCAGCGCGGGCCGCTTGATGATCCTGGCCGCCGTGCTTCTCAGCGTGATTCGATGGGCCGCTGCCTCCTCTTGCACACCACCTCCCGAACTCTCAGCAAAGCTGCGGGCCCGGCCAGACGCACCAGCAGACCAAGAACTCGGGAATTGGTTTCGTGATCACCGGCAGTTTGACTGTGCCGCCGAATCTTTCGGCAAAGCCTTCGCCTTGCGCCCGGAGTCAGCGCATCTGGCGTATCTGCTAGGTGCCACCTTGTATTCGTCGGGCAACGCGAACGCGGCCATCGCTGCCTTGCGACAGTCGGTTCAGCTTGACCCCGAAGCTCTGCAGCCTCGTTTGATCTTGGGCGCGGCTCTGGATCAGACGGGTAGCAGGACCGAAGCTGAAATCGAATGGAGAATCGCGCTCGCGATTGATCCAAAATCGACGCCTGCACGCACCGCACTCAGCAAAGATCTGCTCGCTGACAAGGACTACGGTTCAGAGATTGCCCTGCTCCGCGCAGCATCCGGTTCCGGGCAGTTGACCCCGGAGTTGACTCTCGATCTGGCGCTGGCGTATGGCCAAATGGGCAGGCTGCAGGACGCCAACTCTCTATTGCGCGCCGCGCTGCGCGCGCATCCTGCTGCCCTGCCCCTCACCAAGGCGTTGTCGGCCACGCTCGTCTTACAAGCTCGAAATGAAGAAGCTGCAGGCATTCTGGAAACGGCGATGAAACAGCACCCCGCAGACTTGAGCCTCCAGTTGCTCTATCTGCGGCTGCTGGTGATGCAGGACGAAGCCGAGAAAGCACAGCAATTGGGAAGCAAGCTGCTTAAAGTGGCGCCTCATAACTGGGAGGTGCTGTATCTGAACGGCGTGGTTGAACAGCACGCGGGAGAATATCCGGCTGCCCGCGATCATCTGCAACAGGCGGTAGCCTTGAATCCGGACCAGTACGAATCCCGCCGCAACCTGGGGAGTGTGCTGGCTAAGCTGAAAGACAACCAGGGAGCGCGAGAACAACTGGAAAAGGCCATTTCGCTGGGAAGCCATGATCCGGAGGTCCGATTTGAATTGGCCGGCGTGCTTCGGGCGTTAGGCGAGAACGAGCAGGCCCAGGAACAATTCAAGCTCTACCAGCAGGAGGCGCAGGCGAAGTCGGACCTGACCCAGGCTTCCGCAAAAGCTGCGTTTGCGGATCAGAAGTTAGCCGGGGGGGACGTGCAGGAGGCCGTCGATCTCTATCGCCAGGCACTCGCAGCCGCCCCCAAGGAACCCTCTCTAGCTTACAAACTCGCGATGGCGCTGGACAAGGCCGGCGATACCGCGAATGAACGAACCGCGCTTGAACAGGCTATCCAAATCGATCCGAACATGGCCGAGGCACAAAACCAGTTGGGATACCTGGCATCGCGCGCCGGAGAAACAGCTTCCGCTGAGCAACATTTCCGGCTGGCGGTGCGTGCTTCTCCGGGGTACGCCAAGGCTTGGGTGAACCTGGCGGCGACGTTGTATTTTGAATCCAAGTTGCAGGAGGCGAAGGAAGCGGTGGAGCGTGCTTTGCAAATAGAGCCGGAAAATCCGCAAGCTCGGAAACTGTCCGGCGCGTTGGATTCGGCGCAGACCCAAAAATGAGCGTCATGGACCGATTGCTCCGAACCCTAACTCAGTTCGGATACGATTCACCGGTACGAACAATCCTAATGAAATGATCTGTAAACTTCGCATGCATTCCAGGGACGTCGACCTTCGGCATATGGCAGCTAGTGCAGTTTGCCGTCGCCTTGGGACAAACGGCGTGGGACGGGCCCGCTCCGTGCGATTCGCTTCCCCGGGAACCGTGACAACTTAAACATCGAGGATCATAAGAGCTCTCATTCCGAACCAACGGTTTGTGGGGGTCGTGACAAGCAACGCAGATGAGACGACCATCGCCCTGAGTGCCCCAACAACGGCTCTTTTCCAGCCGATATGGCTGGAAGCGAACATTGATGGGTCCGTACGCCTCTGGGGACAAGACGACATCTATTGAAGTTCTGTGACAAGCACCGCAGAAATCGACCGAATCGACGGGGTTCAAATGCGCCGGATTCAGAATGGCCTCCGATGCCTCACTGAACTGCTCGTCCTTTTGGGCAAAGACGTGATCCAGGCCTGGCCCATGACAGGCTTCGCAACGGACTCCCGGTATGGCGCGTGAGACGTCGAACTTAGAGTCCGTGGACGAATACGTAGTGTGGCAGCCAAAACACAGCATTGCCGTGGATCTCGACAGATGTTCCCCTAATGCGTTTTTAAGGTCACCCGCCTCGATCTGTGAGTGTCCAGGAGTTAAATCCATGCCATGCAGAGCAGCGAAGCTGCTCACTTGGCTTTCATACAAACTCCCTTTGTCTTCGAGAATGTAAGTCTGGCCATGCACGCCCGCGCCAAAGATCCAACTAATGTCGGCTGAAACGGACTGGTGGCCGGAAGTAGCTGTTAACTTCGAGCCCACACGGTTAGAGATCGTGTAGAGATACGGCCCACTCTGCATTGTCCCTTCCGCGGGCTTGGGGTGTGGATCGCGCGGTGCGATCCGAAACGAAGCTTCTGCCATCGGCGTATGCACTTGCGACGAAGCTTCTGCCGAATGACATTTGCGACAAAGGTTTTCACCGGCATATGCGCTGAATGAGGGTGTGCCTTTCGTTGGCCACCAGTACTGGCTGTTCATTCGATCTTTGGTTGCCTTCGGGCTTTCACCAGGGGTCTGGGACACTCCGAAAACGGCGAGGCCGAGGAGCCCCGACGACACGGCCACGTTCATTGCGACATGGAGAAAACAAGCCGAGCGAGTCGAGGATTTTGCAGATGGATTCACAAGAAAGCGTGGACATCGCGAAAACTCAGTGCCCACAAAACTGGTTTCGCCACGCGAGTAAGTGTACTGATGCCGTTGGAACAACGGCAACTGCAGAACCCACGGATCTCCTCTCGGGGATCTCCAAAATTGCCACGCATAAGAGACACTCCGAGCACTTCTGCCGTCGCGGGCTTGGTCGGAGCACGTCTCTCGCTGGGAAATCGCCGGTGCTACACTGGCCGCAATGATTCCCCGGATATTGGTTCCATGGAGCAGGCGCCGTTTGTTGCAAGCGGTTCCGGCGGCGCTCGCTTCAGCCTTTGTCCCGGTGCGCTGGGGAGCCATCGCCGGAGCCGCGAAGAGCCCGCCTTCCTTTTCCCGGTTCGTGGATGTGGCTGCCAGGTCCGGGCTAACCCAGACAATGTTCTACGGCGAAGGCACGAGCGCAACCTACGTTACCGAGATCATGGGCGGCGGCTGCGCATTCTTCGACTACGACAATGATGGCTGGATGGACATCTTCGTCCTCGGCGGCCGACGCCTGGAGAGCATCCCACTCGGCGCCAGCAATCGCCTTTACAAAAATAATCGCGATGGTACGTTCACGGACGTCACCGAGAAGGCCGGCTTGCTCGATGCCGGTTGGGCGGTGGGCGTCTGCGTCGGCGACTACAACAACGACGGCGTTGAGGACCTCTTCGTCACCTACTTCGGTCAGAATCGACTCTATCGCAACAACGGCGACGGAACCTTTGCGGATGTAACTGCCAAGGCCGGTCTGCTTTATCCCAGCACCCGTTTTGGTTCGGGTTGCACCTTCGTGGATTACAACCGGGATGGCTTGCTGGATCTGTTCGTCGCGAATTACACGGATATCGACCTGGCGCATGCGCCCCGGCCAAATTTGCAGATGCCGAACTGCCAATATGAAGGGGTGCCGGTTAACTGTGGGCCAAGTGGATTACCGCTGCCCGCATTCTTTCTTTACCGCAACAATGGCGATGGAACCTTTACGGATGTTTCCAAGCAGTCGGGCGTCGCCGCTCTTCGGGGCTCCTACGGGTTGACCGCCGCCGCATTTGACGTGGACGAAGACGGCTGGCCGGATATTTTTGTTGCCTGCGACTCTACGCCGAGCCTGCTGTTGATGAACAACCGTGACGGCACATTTCGAGAAGAAGCTCTGATGCGCGGCGTTGCACTCAGCGGTGAGGGCGGGCAAATGGCCGGCATGGGAGTAGGAGTCGGAGACTACGATCTCGACGGCCACCTGGATATAGTGAAGACCCACTTTCAGAACCAAGCCACCGGACTCTACCATAACCTGGGCAAGGGACAGTTTGAGGATGCGACCGCGCAGGCTGGCCTCGCCGCGGAGAGACGGTTTATCAACTGGGGCACGGGCCTTGTGGATTTGGATAACGACGGATACCCCGACATCCTGTCAGTGACCGGCACGGTTTACCCGGAATTGGAACCAGTCTATCCCAAGTACCCGAGGCGCGGCCCGCGGTTGGTCTTTCGGAACTCGGGAAATGGAAAATTCACGGAGTTGGGCGAAGAGGGTGGGCCCGGCATCTCGGAGCGGCACGTGAGCCGCGGGTGTGCTTTTGGCGATTTCGATAACGACGGAGACTTGGACGTGCTGATCATGAACCAGAACGAGCCACCGTCGTTGTTGCGCAACGATGCTCCAGCCGGGAACAATTGGTTGAAGGTTCGGCTGGAAGGCACCAAGAGCAATCGCAGCGCGCTTGGATCCCGAGTGCTGGTTCGCTACGGGACTAGGATGCAAGCCCAGGAATTGATGAGTCAATCCAGTTATCTTTCCTGCAATGATCCTCGCTTGCATTTCGGACTGGGCGCCGAAAAAACAGCAGACATTGAAGTGCGCTGGCCGCTGGGCAGCACGGAAACTCTGAAATCGATCGCGTCCAACCAACTCGTGACGATCCGCGAGGGCTCTGGGGCGGTGAAGCAACCCACTCCATTTCAGAAATAGTCTCACTCCAGAATGTGGAGTGCTGCCTCAAACGGAGGCCGCGGCCACAGCCTCGATCAGAAAGACACGGGATCTGGCGGTTCGCGCAGTGGTGTATGGGACTCGTACTTTGCGAGGTGGAGTTTCAGCGAGCTCACTAAACCAGACTTGCCCTGCTTTGACGCGAGGGCCATGGCCTCCTGTTCAATTTCGATAGCCCGAGAAAAGCCGCCCGTCTCGGCGTAGGCCGCCGATACGGTGTCGAGAATCGAGGGGTCCTGTCCACTCGTGAGCCGCTTTGCCCGTTCGGCCAGAGCGAGAGCCTCGGCACCATCGCGGATCGACGCATCAGGGCAGGTGGCAAGTACGCTAGCGGCCAGATTGAGCACGGAGACCCGGTCGGGTTCGACCTGGAGCGCGAGGCGTAGATGAGCGAGTGCATCCGCGAACTTCGCTTGCAGATAGAAGGCATACCCCAGATTCTCATGTCCTCCCGCGAATTGCGGCCGGATGCGAACGGTATTTAGCCAGGCATCAATGGCCTCGTTCAACTGATTCTTCTTCGCCAGTTCAAGCCCCAGATTGTAGAAAGCCTCGAAAAAGTCTCCGTTAATCTGAGTGGCTTTCCGGAAATAGGCAATCGCGTCCTCCGAGTTTCCGGCCACTGACAACGCGACACCCATCCCATTGTTGGCCCGGGCATCGCCGGGGTCCATCTCGAGGGCTTTTTGCCACATGACTACAGCCGCGGCGTTATCGCCCTTCTTCTGCAGATCCAGGGCGTCGTCAACGATACGGTAAAACTCCGACGCCGGGACATCGATGTTCTGCAATCCGGCAGGAGGAATATTCACGAACTCGGGCAAGTTGACGGCGCGATTGGCGGCGGTCGAATGATCAACATAAATGGGCGGACTATCGTTGCCCTGCTCGTCGATGTGAGTGAGAAACATCTGCGTATAAGGGGAACGGCTCTTGGAGGAAAAGACCAGCCAGCGTCCGTTCGGGGAGAAGCTATGCCAGGAGTTCATCAGCGAAGTGTTGCAGCGCATGCGGCGCGCCGCGCCGCCCTGAGCCGGGACGATGTAGAGCTTGCTGTCTGGGCGCATTAACTGGCCATTCCGGCACTTCACGAAGACAATCCACCGGCCATCGGGCGATACTTTGGGAAAGTTGTTGCTCATTCCGTTAGCGGAGGCGCCAGCGATAGGTTTGGCCACGCCGCCCTTCCCGTCATTGAACGGAACCCGATAGAGGTTGTACTGGATTTGTACTTCGTTGGGGTCGTTGGCGTAGAGTGCGGGCTTCTGCCCATCAGGGTGAGGATCTTTGGCTTCAGCACGGGCAAAGACGATGTACTTGCCGTCAGGACTCCAAACGCCGTCGGTTTGAACGTAATGTGGATCGTCGGCCCCGGGCAATGGTTGCCTGCGGCCAGTGGTGCGACTGTACCAGGCGAGAATCCCGCGCGTCGGATAGAAGACCTGGAGGAAATGGTAGTCCTTGAAGTTGGTGATGAAGTAGGTGCTAGGTATGCTTTGGTCCTGTCCCGCAAAGGTGGAAAGTACATACTGGCCATCGGGCGAAACCTGCGACATGAAGCCCACCCGCGTCTGCCCGACGCCGAGATCGCTGTTCCAAGAAACCATATCTTCATTGCGAATGGACATCTGCTGCCGGACGGGAACGACGGCATACAAGCCCTTGTCGTTCTTAGGACCGTCGACATCGATGCCCATCGTTTTGCCGTCGGCGGAGAAGGAATGGCAATTAGCGCAGGTATGCAGGTCGTGCATGACCACTCTGCTGTCGGGCTGGCTAAGATCGCGGATCCGCCAATTGATGAGATACAACAACGATGGAGATAGAGGCTGAACCACATTCTTCTCGCCCTCGGAGGGCATCAAAGGAACGTCGCGGTAGAAAATGGGCGCGCCCACCGGGTCCTTGGACGTGGACAGCGTAACGCGACCTTGAGAAACGGGACTCTCAGAAACGTTGAGACCGGTGATCGACACCGTGGCAGATTGTTCCTGCGAGCGGTGCTTGATCAGATCCCAAGTGTCTGCGTCCGGCGTCCAGGTGTGTGCCGCGGATTGTTGTGGGGTTAGGGAAGGCAGTTGGTTCGTGCCGGAAATGCAACGCTGGTCAATCTCCCCGATGCGCATTGGCTCACCGCGCGAGTTGGCATGGACCGGCTGTGCGCCATCGGCAAAGGTAATCTCCACGCGCCACGCCTTGGCGGAGGCGGCTTCGTCGCGCCAGATGAAGGTGGGAGGAGTGATCTCGGGCGGAAAAACGGACCCATCCTCGGGATAATCAACAGTGATGGACGCGCCGCCCGTCTGCGGAGGCGGCAAACCGTCGTCCTGAACGGATCCCTTCTGCGGTGCGGCGGCCCAGACGGTTGTAAGACTCCGAACGCGAGAATAGGACGGGAAGTAGTGGGCTAGCAGAAGCCCGAACAACGCGGCCATCCCCAGAACAGAAACGATGGATCTTCCGTGGCTTGTGCTTTCGCGGAGCACTTCCAGTCACCTCGATGCCCGGTTCCGTTTGAACGCGGGCTGGAAACACAAGAACCAATCGCGACAATAAATACGGAAACTCGGCTTCCTAGGACGAGTTCCTGCCTGCCCTATCTCACTCCCTGGGCGATCGGCGAAACATTACAATCGCTTCGATCTCCACCAACAACTCAGGACGACACAACTTGGCCTGGATGCCGGTGGATGCGGGCAAAGGTTCGAGACCTTGCTGCGTATAAAATGCCGTGCGTTCCTCGTTGAACTGGGCGTAGTCGCGATCAATATCGCGCAGATAACAGGTGGTACGGACGACATCCTTCCAACTGGCGCCCTCCGACGCCAGCAGCCCCGTAACGTTCTGAAAGGCGCGCCTGCACTGGGCGCGAAAATCTCCGATGTGAACCGAAGCGCCATGCTCGTCAATGCTGGCTGTACCCGAGATGAACAGAATGACCAGGCCATTCAGATCAATCCGCATGCCCCGGGAGAACGAACTCGGCTTGGCATACTTGTATGCTTCGTTCAAAACACCCGGATTGCTGATAGCGCGTTTTGCGATCGGGCCAGAGCCGAGGCCTTGCAGCAGTTCCTGAACAGTCATGGTTGCCTTCTTCTCCTCGTTTCCGTCGCAGTCCCTGGCTGACTCTTCAAGTTCGCCCCAAACCCAGTGGCGACCATGAAGTTTCCCTTGATTGGCCGCAACCAATACCAAACCCGGCAGTTCATCCCAGCCGCCTTAACGAGTCCTGATGAAATCAACGACCCACGCAAGCCTGTCGCCGCGAATCAGATTGTCGAGATACTGTTTGCCCCGGCCCACAAAGCGAAGCGAGTAGAACCCTTGCTAATCACCCTACCCTAATGTCGCGTAAATCTGTCGAAAACATTGATCACCGGCAAAACATTCCCACTATCGTCAAACATGCCTCTGGAGTAAATCGGTCCCGATTGCACGGCCGGCTCCCACCAGAAGACGCCCTTGCCCAGCCCGTCAGGAGTCTGCTGCACGACTCGATTCACTTCCTCGAGAAATAACTGTTGCCCCTGCGGTGTTTCGGCAAACGGCCCGGGTTTGCTGGTGTACTCGGCTGGCCGCCAGTTGTAAGCGGTTTCCACTACGAAGATGTCTTTCTTATATTCCTTTGCCATAAAGATGAGGTTTTCGCGCAGGTCATTCAGGCTCCCGTGCCACCATGGATAATACGATTGTCCAATGACGTCATAGTCCATGTGGTAAGAGTTCAGTTTGTCGAAGAACTCCTTGGTCCGGACCTTATCTCCACCCCGGTCAAGGTGAATCATGATTCGCGGCCGTGGACCGTCGCCAGCGCCGTTTCTCACTCCCGCGATGCCCGCTTGAATCAGGTCGGCGAACTTGTCCCAGTTTTCTGGGAGGTGACCGTCGGGCCAGAGCATGCCATTGCCGATCTCGTTTCCGATTTGCACCATGTCCGGGAGTACGCCCGCCGCGCGCAACGCCGCGATCGTATCGCGCGTGTAATCGGCAACCGCCTTCACCAGTTGATCGTGAGGCAGGGCCACCCACTTTTTCGGAGTGAACTGCTTTCCCGGATCTGCCCATGTGTCGGAGTAGTGAAAGTCCAGCAGAAAACGAAATCCGAGTTTCTTGGCCGTCTGAGCCATCGCGATCGTGTAAGCGAGATCGTTGGGAAGTTCCGTTGGAGAGTGGAACACTCTCAATCGCACCCAGTTGTAGCCATGATCGTGCAGGATTTCCAACCCTGGTTTCGCATGGCCATTGTCTTTGAACACTTTGCCATTGTCTTCCGCGGCTTTGAGGAACGAGACATCAGCGCCAATTGCGTAGTCGGCCGCGTTCAGGCTCGCGCCACAAGAAAACAGGAGGAGCAAGCAGAAGACCGCTTGCCAGGACCGCGTAGCTCGAGCGATCAGATGCAATTCTCCGGTTCCTTCGGCGAGATGACCCTTAAACCGATCATGGCGCCACTTCCATCACCGCTCGATATTCTGGCACGATCTGCACTTCTTGCAAGTATGCAATTTGCCCGCCTGATGGGATCGCAGGACGCGCACCGCTCGGCAAGTAAATAGGAGCGCGATCCCCCAAGGGAAGAATGCGGAGTTCGAGGGGCTTTTGGAAAGCCTCTTCGGGAATCCCGCCAAGTCCGATGATCCAAGGCGTCCCCTTGTAAAAATTGTCGGTGATCAATTTCCCTCCGGCATAGATGCGGGCAATGTCCCCCTGATAAGTGACCTTCAGGAACATCTGCGAAACGACGTCTGATTTCGGGTCGGGCACGCCGATAGCCCAGCGCGCTGCCGAGTCAAAGGCAGACTCGTCCGGCATCAGCACTACCTCCTTCCCCATCTTGGGCGGAGGATCTGGTCCCGGTTCCTGGGTCTTCTCTACGCTTGCAGTCACAGCTATGGGCTGGACGCGAGCTTCATAAACACGGAAGATCCCATCTCGGCCGGCGTCCATGAAGCCGGCAATGTCGTGCTCGGGCGCAGGGAAAAAGCCGGCCTTCAGTTGCATCGTGTCACTGGAGAGGAGAACCAGTTTATGCCCGTCGCCATACAACTGTGCTGGAGACAGAATCAGTCGCTCCTTGCCTCCCAGAGAGACTTTCCAAACATTGAGCGCCTGCTCCCGCGAGAGGACAACGATATCCACCATCTCTTCGCCTGGGCTGCGCAAACGGATAGCGACGCGAGTTCCTGGACTGACATCATTCACCTGCACGGTTCCTGCGCTCCGGTTGACTCGCGCGTCCGGCGCCTCGATCGTGTCACCGTCCCTTTCTGCGAAGGCAAATTCTGCAGGGATGCCTGGCCAGGCAAAGAAGACGTAGGTGTTTTCCCCAGCCAGTTTGCATAGCAGTTGCGCCGTCGCGTAGCGCAGCACATTCTGCCCCAGCGCCAGATTTACGGGCCAGGCCATGTACGCGCCGCTTGGAAACGTCAGCGGTAGCTGCGGGACCTTCATCGCTCCCCCTGCCAGGTTCAACTGCACCTGAAAGTTCTTGTGATCGGGAAGAGCATAAGTTCGCTGATAGTTGTTGATGAAGATAAACCCAGTGTTGCCCTGGAGGCGTGCCGCAACGCGAGGTGTTGAAGTGTCATGCTTGCTGCTCGGGAGACGCTCCGGGAAGTACGGCGTCATTGGCGCGAGGCCAGTGCCGAAATCATTAAGGAAGAGGTCGAAGAGTTTCACAACGCCGAACGCCGGATTGGCCTGGCCAAACTCGCCCAGCGGAGCCTGAAAATCGTAGGTCTTTAGCGGCAGATCATTTGGGTAGCCCGTGGCTTGCGACTCCTGTAATTCCGTCTTCTTGCCGTCGGGGTTCGTGCCTCCATGAAACATGTAGTAGCCATACATCGTAACGCCTGAGCCCAGCTTGACGAGTTCCATGGCGGCGGTGTCATCGGCGGTAATCACCGGACGCCGATGGTACGACGACGCCATGCCACCACCCATTTCGGCCGTGAAAAAAGGATAGCCAGAGTCTAGTGCGTCAATGTCCGGGTGTTTCGAGGTTAGGTCTTCGGCGACATTTTCTTCGCAACGGATCTTGGTGAAGAAAAAGTTAGGATTCGGCGGCAGTTCCTCGAGGGTGCGCCACCAGAATCCATCGGCGTACCCCCCGAAAACAGGCAAAACATCGCGAGAAGGAATTGCGGCGCCGTCCCATCCCGTCACCGTATAGAAAGGCGCATTCAATCCGGCTTCGCGCGCGATTTGGTGCAGGCGAAGAATATGCTCTTCGCCTTTCCCTGGCCCGCGTGCCGAATACTCGTTTTCCAGCTGCACGCCGATGATCGGGCCGCCATCTTTCCAGAACATCCCCTTCAATTGTGTGCCGGTGGAATTGAAAAAACGGGTGACGTATCGCAGATACGTGAGATCGTCTTGCCTTGTGGCACTCTTCGATAGAACCCAGTCCGGAAGGCCCCCATTTCGTACTTCGCCGTGATCCCATGGGCCCATGCGAATCCAGACGTACATGCCATGCTTTGCGCAGAGCTCGACAAACCGCCGCAGATCGCGCCGTCCAGTCCAATCGAATTGGCCCTCGATCTCCTCGTGATAAATCCAAAAAACGTAGGTGGAGATTACCTGAATACCACCCGTCTTCATCTTGAGAATTTCCTGTTCCCAGCCGTCCTCGGAGTAGCGGGCATAATGAAACTCCCCCATGACCGGGAACCACGGGCGTCCGTCGCGAATCAGATAACGGCGGTTCGCAGCCAGGCTGTGGCCGTCAGGCGACGTGCCACCGGACGCGAAAGGAAGCAATCCAGGAGACGCAGACGCGACGCGCGCGTCGATCACCACGGGTCCTGGCGAGGTTCGACCGGTTTGCGCCAGGCACGGCAGCAAACCGGAGACCAACAACCCACTCCAGAGGACGAGGCGCAAATCTACATTTCGCTTCATAGTACGACTCTTGGGGACGACCTTGAACTCTATCAGGAGCCGCACCCTAGGTAATCCGACTAAGGTCGGATTACCTTGCGAGTTGCTGTCGTCAAGGCTGAGGTAAGGCCGAGACGGGAACCTGGATCGCCTCAGTGCTTTTGTGCAGCCCTGGGCGTCTGTAGCGCCATGTACCTTCTGCGTGCTGTCCTTATCGCCATGGCGCGATTCCTGTATCCAAGCGTAATCAGAAGGTGACTGACAGTCGGCGGGCAGACTTCTGAGATGACTTCCCAGAAGCCGACTTGAACGAAGCCGCGTTGCGGCAGACGCTTTCGCGTGTATAGACACAAGCGTCCGGAACCACCCGCTTGAAGAACGGATGACGCCGGAGGTAAGATGACTCAGATGGTTGCCAGACATATATCGATGAGTATCAATAACTGGCTTTTGACCAAAGTCCCCGTCTGGCAAGGGTCTTGAGACCA
>Ga0181532_10001512_pt1 | contig 22484 bp, 17 predicted proteins | sample PEATcosm2014_Bin_33_FD_119768 | JGI IMG/M metagenome (GOLD analysis project Ga0181532, IMG submission 119768) | Peatland microbial communities from MTU Mesocosm Facility, Houghton, MI, USA - PEATcosm2014_Bin11_30_metaG | ecosystem: Environmental > Terrestrial > Soil > Wetlands > Peat | place... | reverse complement strand
GTTCCGAAAAGGAGGAATGTCCTATGGCAACGAAGAAGAAGGCTGTGAAGAAGGCCGCCAAGAAGAAAAAGCGGTAACTGATGCGGCGAGGCCTCGAGCCTCGCTACTTTTTTGCACCAAACAAGGCCTCCGCGATTCTGTCGCGGGGGCCCTTTCGCTTGCTCGCCATCACAATGTTTTACTCAACGCGAGCCTACTCCGGCCTTGACCCGCCTCGCTAAGGCGAGAGCTCCCACACCGTCCCTGCGTCGTACGTTCCACAGTACGACGTCGTACCGTAGAGGTTGCCCTGTGCGTCCAGCGCCAAAGGACCGCTGGCAGGGAAATACTCATAGCTGAAACCGGCCAGGTCCTGGTATTGCCAACCACCACTGCCATACGACGCTTTGAAGATGTAAGCATACACATAGGGATACGAATCTAAGCTTCCGTTACACCTACCGCCGCTGCAACCCTGTCCGCCATATCCAGTGCCGTAGACGTTCCCTGCCGCATCGACGGTGAGATTGCTGAGAAACTCGAAATTCCCATATGGGTGGTGGACGAAATACTCATTGAAAACCCAGTCTTGCCCGGACTTCTGCAGTGTGAAAATCGGAGGGGAGGTATCGAAGTACGGAATGACCGCCATGCCATAAAGATTGCCGGCACTGTCCTGGCCCAGGTAACTGGGACTTTGGCCATCGCTTCCCTGAAAACTGTGGAGGACGCTCTCTGCCCAACCACTCCCCGACGGCGTTAGCTGGAAAACCACCCCATCGCCGTAGGCCCCGCCACCTGCAAGTCCGTACAGGTTACCGTCATTGCCCACCAGCACCTGGGTCGGAATGGAACCGTCGCCGCTTCCGGTGAAGCTGTAAAGAATCTTCTCGGTCCAGCCTGCCGGCGAGGGCATAAGCTCAAACACCGCACCGTACCCGTAGGCTCCTCCCACGCCTGTGCCGTACAGGTTGCCCGCCGAGTCGAAGGCGGAAACGCTGCCGCGCCACGCGTCGGTATTTCCGGTAAATTGATAAATTGGCTTCTCGGTCCAACTGCACAGGGCGGTGAGACAGGCGGTCGGCGAAGGTGTCAGGTTGTAAATCAGACCGCAGTACTCGCTACCGTCACTACCGCAGTTCGGGATACCTCCAAACGCTCCGCCGTAAAGAGATCCGTTCGGGCCCACGATGACTTCACCTGGGCCGCCCCCGTTGTTACCTCCAGCGAAACTGTACAGAGGATCAAGCACCCATCCGGCCCAACGAGCCAGCTTGTAGGCAAAGCCGGCGGCATAGTCCCCGCCCTCAAGGGTTGTGCCATAGAGATTCCCTGCCGGGTCAATTGCAACTCCGGCGCCGCCGAAAGTCCCTCCTTCCTGGGCCGTGAGATTTTGGAGGACCTGGACACCGCCCGTGAAACACGCTGGAGGCGGATACGTGGTGCTGGTGCTGGCGCTGCCCAGAACGGTGAACGATTCGGAAGGAATCGTGCCAATTGTGTTCTCGTCGGCCTGCGACGGACAGCCTGGAGACTGGCATCCCGCGCCACTGTTCTCGTCCCAGTAAATCGGGTCGCCAGAGTCGCCATTCGTCACGGTAGCGTTTTGTAGATTCACCCAGTAGGTGCCGTTACTCAGGGCCGGGCCATTGAAGCTCGCCGTCTCGGTGCAGACATTGTAGCCAAACTCATTGCCGGCGCAGCCGCTCTGGGTGAAGTTCACGGTCTGGCTAAAGTAGCTGGTGCCTCCGTTGATTCCGGAAGTGATCGACACTTCGGCTGAGATCTGCGTATCGCCGGGATTCAGCCACGCCCCGAAACTCATTCCGGTGACGATAGCGCCGTCGTTTGCAAGGGTGAAGGTGTCGCTGACAATGAATCCGAAATTAATGGTCCAGGCATCGGTATTGCCGTTGATGGGGCCGTTGTCGTAAACGTCATTGCTGTCCAGCGGACCGCGCCGCATCCCAGGACGGGCAAATGCGGCAGGTCGGCCCGCTGCTTGAGGTTTGGCTGGATGCGCCAGTCGGGAGGCGAACTGCGGCATTTTCGCAGCCTGCACCGCCGTCGGTGGAACCGCATTTTGTGCCCGCGCTGGAACGATAGCCACAGCCATCATCGACGCAGCGACTACCACCAGAGAAACTGTGCGGAACAGTGAACTGAAAAATTGCTCTTTGCTGTGCATCGGCTTGTCCTCCTGCGTTACGGCTCAAAAGGTGGACCTCAGAGAAAGAAACGCGCGCGTGTGTGGCACTTGGGAAGGAAACCCGGAGGTCTTATTTCTCGTCGCTTGGGCGCGACCGGAACCGGGCGGGAAAAAGGCCGGGGAGTCTCCTCCCTATACGCCAATAGAATTTCACGCCGCTGATGGGGAGCTTGTCAGTGACCGCTGCCTCTCTTGCACGTGATAGCGCTGACGGGCGGTAGTCGCCTTCTACAGTTCTGCCAGCGCCTGGTGCACCAGATGAATGGCGATGGAGCCTTCGCCGACTGCCGAGGCCACGCGCTTGACGTTGCCGGAACGAATATCGCCGACGGCAAAGACGCCCGGCAAGCTGGTTTCCAACAGCAGCGGCGGACGCGAGAGCGGCCACTCCAACTCCTGCAAAGTGGCGCGATCCAAATCGTGTCCGGTGAGGACAAATCCCTTGCTGTCGAGCGCCAGGCATCCTTTCAGCCAGTCGGTGTGGGGCGTAGCCCCGGTCATCACGAATACGTGCCGGATATCGTGCGTCGAAGTTTCCCCAGTCTTCCTGTCTTGCCAGGTGACGCGCTCCAGGTGCTCGCCGCCGTCCAAGCCGGCGATTTCCGTGTGAAGGTGAAGCTCGATGACCGGATTCTCCTCGATGCGGCGAATCAAGTAGCGCGACATGGTGTCTGACAACTGCCCGGAGCGGACCAGCATGTGCACTCTGCGCGCGGTTTGCGACAGGAAGACCGCCGCCTGTCCCGCCGAGTTCCCCCCGCCGACGACGATGACGTCTTCGTTCCCGCAGAGCTGCGCCTCCATGTTAGTTGCGCCGTAGTAGACGCCCAGACCCTCGAACTTCGCCAGGTTGCCGATTGGCGGTTTGTTGTACTGGACGCCGGCGGCGATGACCACCGCTCGCGTGGTCAGCGGTTTGCCCTGATCCAGTACGACCTGGTAAGGCCGCCGCTCACAGTGCAGACGCACGGCGCTGCGCGCCACCATCATTTGCGCGCCGAATTTCTGCGCCTGCGCCAGAGCGCGCCCCGTCAGCTCGCTTCCCGAAATACCCATGGGGAATCCAAGATAGTTTTCGATCCTCGAACTCGTTCCCGCCTGGCCGCCGGGGCTTGAAGTCTCGACCACCAGCACGTCCATGCCTTCGGAAGCGGCATAAACGGCAGCCGCCAACCCGGAGGGCCCTGCGCCGACAACGATGAGATCGCGCACCTGCGACTCGTCGATGTTGGCGTTTAACCCCAGACAGTCGGCCAGCTTGGCGATCGACGGATTGCGCAGCACACTGCCGCCGTTGCAGATGACAACGGGAATTTCCTCGGGCTTGACGGAAAAATGATCCAGCAACTCCTGCGATCTCTGGTCAGTGTCGAGGTCGACGTAGACGTAGGGATGTCCATTGCGACCAAGGAATTCGCGCAAGACGAGGGTGCCGGACGAGTGGCGCGAGCCCAGCAGAATCGCGTTGCCGGCGCCTTGAGCAATCAGCGTCAGCCGCCGCAGGATGAAGGCGCGCATGAAAATCTCGCTCAACTCGGCGTCTTTGGCCACCACCGACCGTACGGCCTCGGCGCTGATCTGGAGAAACTCGCCAGCCTCGGCAACGCGGCCCCGCAGCAGGTAGCTCTGGCCGCTGATCACTGCAAACTCGCCGGTAAAGCTGCCCGATACATGGGTAACGATCACGCGCTCACCGTTGGGACAGCGCTGCACGATGTCCAATTTTCCCGACAGCAGAACGAAGAATGGAACGTTAGTGTCACCGGGCTCGAACAATATTTCGCCGGGCTGCACCTGCCGGACCTGGCCGAACGGACGGAGCCGGTCGATCTGCGCCGGGGTGAGAATAGGAAACGCTTCAGAACCAGGCTCGACGATTGGAGGTCTCGGCACAGTGGACATAGTTTGCTCCCGGGGAAAAGAGTGTGAAGCGATGAACTGTAGATGAGATGGGGGCGCGCAAGGGTGCGGAGGTTCAGTGGCCGGTGGCTAGTGGTCAGTGGTCAGTTGCGCCGGAATGATAGGCCCAGCGCGGAAGCGCTGGGCTCGAGTAACTCCACTCCCGCAAGACAAAAAGAAAAGTGGCTGAGAAGTCCCAGCCACTGTTCGTCCGTTCGTCCATCCGTCCCTCCGGTTCATTTCTATTTTGACGGCGCGAGTATCGCATCCAGGCGATCCGGCGTTCCGTCTACTTTCTCCAGGTGCGGATAGCGCAATCCGCCGTGGTAATCCACGGTGATCGTGAGGAACTCGTCGCCGCGCTTCAGCAGAAGCTTAATCGGCGCGTTGCTCTTCTCCGAGGCGAGAATGACTTCGCGCAGGCCATCAATCGTGAACTTCTGATCGTTCACCGCCTGTAGCTGCATGTCCGGCGTGATGCCCGCCTTGAAAGCCACGCTGTCCCAAACTACGTCGGTAAGGCTGCCGTCGGCTTTCAGCGAGAAGCCCAGCGAAGTAGCAAAGCTCACTCCGCGCATGGGGTCTGCGTGTTTCATCCACTCTGACTGGTTGTCGTTGTAGACCAGCCGATAACCGCCTTGGGTGAATCCGTTCTCCGGAGTCTGCGGAGCGACATCGTAAACTCGTGCCCGCAGAAATCCTGCCCAATCGTATGGCTGCACCGTATTCAAGGCTGCAACCAGGTCGTCGAAGGTGTAAGTCCTGGTGACGTAGCTGCCGTTATCGACTCCGTAAAAGAGCCTGGCGAAATCGTCGAGAGACTTCTTGGCGCCGCTCAGCTCGCGGATTTTGGTGTCGGCATCGAGCCAGATGAGGTCCGACTCGGGATAATAGTCGTACGAACGCTGCCAGCTTGGCCAGCTCTCCGGCGAGTTGAAGTGGTTCCCGATAATGGGCTGGTTGGTAGTATCCACCAGTGGACGCCAGGTGCGTCCCGGGAAGATTTCGAAGCCGGCAGCGATCTGCGCGAACACATCGCGGGCCTGCTCCGGTGTACGCATTCCGGAGCGCGCGGTCAGGACGTTGCCGTAGTAATCGGTCAAGCCTTCATAAACCCACAGCAGATCGTTCTGCATGGGCACGTTGAAGTTGGGGGTCCACAGGTCGGCAGGGCGGCGAAACTTGCCGTTCCACGAGTGAGTGTATTCGTGAGGCAGAAGAGCGCGGCCGCCAACGCCCGCGGCCCAGTCGGTAAAGTAGTTGGCGCGCATACCGTCCTCGCTGGACTGATGGTGTTCCAGGCCCTTGCCGCTCACCGTATCGCTCAGCGAAAAAAGGAAATCATAGTGATCGTAATGATGCGAGCTGAAAAGCTTCTGCGCCTCGATCACCAGGTTCTTGTGGTATTGCAACTCCTCCGGCGTCATCACGAGTTGCTCGGGCTTGTCGGCGAAAAGATCGAGGTAGACCTTGTTGTCGGGGCCGCTGGAGATGTCTACACGCTTGTAGTTGACGCCGGCGTAAAGCGGCGAATCGACCAGCGTGTTCAACGGAGTGTCTTTGAACTGCACCAGGTTGCCGTCCTGCGACTTCACATCCAGCGCGCTGGCGAACTTCCAGCCCTGCGGCAAGCGCAGCGCGGGAGAGAATTCGATGCGCCGCGAGAAGTATCCGGCCGGATAGAGCAGCACGCTATTCCAGGTGAGGTCGGCGAACCTGGACCAGATGCGGCCCTGCTTCGGGTCTATCGGAGCCAGGTACTGGAAACTCACTTCCAGCGTGGTTGCGCCCTGCGGCACGTCAATGTGGAAGGCGTACATGTTCACGCGGTCGCGGACCCAGTCAATGCGCTTGCCGTTCGCCGTGACCACAAGCCCGGCCAGGTTTGCTATTGCGTTCGACGGCGAGTGCGTGCCGGGAAGCCATTCCGGATATAGCAGCACCATCTCGCCAGCTTTGACGGGAACGGTCTCGCGCACATTGAGCACACGATCGTTGATGTTGGTGAGGTCGACAAGCAGGGAAATCGTGCCGGGATAAGGCGTGTCAGCCGGCGCAACAATGGGCGGTGGCAGCGGGACAGGCTGCGGGCCCGGCGAATCCTGCGCAAATGCCCCGCTGGTGAGAGCTATGCAAACGGCTACGAAGAGGGCCGCTGCGCTTCGACAAGAAAAGGACGGATTGGGCACACGTATTCTCCAGAACTACAGGGAACATTTATACCTTGTTTTGGCCTGAATCCCCTAGTCACTGGGTACTGTGCAGCAGATCGGCCAGCTGCTGAATTGTGCTGGCGCTGGCGTCGCCTATGACGACGTAGCGCAGTCCGCCCTGTGTCCACGTTCGCAGGCGGAAAGAGGATGTCTGGTCTGCAATGGAAGACGTGGGAAGCGCGACTTGGGAAGCTTCCCGGAAGATGAAAACGGAAATAAGGTGGCGCTGATAACGGAATATGAGATGAGCGGCAGGCTCCTGGTGGAAATAGGCAACGCGTCCTCCCAGCAGCGCGAAGGGAGAGCCTTGCAGCTCGGGCAGATCGAAGGTGAACGGGATTCGTCCCTGGAACCACGGCTTCACTGTGTGCCGGTCCGTAGAGATGACTTCCACCGGATTTGCGCTGGCTAGGGCCGCAACATGAAGATCGGCAAACTCGGCGAGTGTCTTCGATTCCTGCCGCCGGTTCGCTATGAACAAACCGGCCGTGATCAGCAAAAGAGCTGCTGCCGCCAGCGCCCAACGCGGCCACATCCCCGAGAAGAACCTCTCAATCCCGGCCCAATGCCTTTCGTGCTCGACATGCGCTGGTTCAGCTTTGGCTTCAGCCAAGTCCTGGCCTTGAGCCAAAGAAGAGATGCGGGCGCGCAGTTCAGCAGAAGCGGTGTAGCGATGCCCCGCACGTCGAATGGCCAACTTGCTTTCCATAATCGCCAGCGCGCTGGCTGCGCAGGCAGTGCATTGCTCTATGTGTGCGCGGAAGGCGGCCATATCGGACGGCGGCAGCTCCGCATCCACGTAGGCTTCAATCCGCTCTCGCCACTCAGTGCAGTTCATCATTCGTCCAGCTTTCGAGCTGAAGCCGGCAATCCCGTCCGCTCTCCCGCGAGCGATTGCCGCAGCAGCTTCCGCGCCCGCGCAATCCTCGACATTACAGTTCCAATCGGAATCGACAGTACCTCCGCAATGTCCTTGTACTTCATCTCTTCCACATCGCACAGCAGGATCACGTCTCGGTAATCGGCGGGCAGCCGTTCCAGCGCAGCCTGCAAGGCATCGCGAGTAGCGGAAGCCAGCGCAAACGATTCCGGCGTCTCCCATGTCACCGCAACTGCCTCGCCCTCCGCCTCGTCTTCGTCCAGGCTCTGCGTCAGCTTCGCGCGCAAGCCCGTCCGCGAGGTTAAGAACGTGTTGCGCAGGATGCGAAACATCCAGGCACGAAAATCCGTGCCCGGCGTGAAGGACGAGAACCCGCGCAGCGCTTTGGTGAAGGTTTCCTGGACCAGGTCCTCCGCCTCAGTCTGGTCGCGTGTCAGCCAACGGGCGAAGTTGTACAGCGAGTCGAAAAGCGGCATCGCCAACTGCTCGAAATCGCCGCCAGTGCCGCTCTGTGCTGTCACGCCTCTACCTGTCTAACTGTCGCGATCACGATTTTATTCCCGGTGCTTCAAAATTTTATTGATTCGCTTCCTTTTCATTGTCGTCGGGAATAAAGCGCCCGTTCGCCGGTTTGCGATGGTGACACGTATTCGAGGTGCGCGCAATGAACAACACGAATCATCCCAAACTTGGATCCAAAGACGAGATCTTACACGACCACAACCACGACGGAATCGACCGTCGCGGCTTCCTGAAGTGTATGGCGTGGGCGGGGACGGGCGCATTTTGCGTCATTAAGGGCGGAGTGCTCAGCTCCTACAGTCTGAGTGGCCTTCCTGAGTTCGAAAAACATGCCGCCAAAGGAGAACTTAGCTTCGTCCAGATCAGCGATAGCCACATGGGATTCGACAAGGCTGCGAATCCTGATGTTGTTGGTACCTTGAAGGCCGCGATCGACAAGATCAATGCCCTGCCCGTCCCGCCGGCTTTCATTCTGCATACCGGCGACATCAGCCATCTATCAAAGCCCGGAGAGTTCGACACCGTAGATCAATTGCTGAAAGCTGCCAGCACGAAAGATGTCTTCTTTGTGCCCGGTGAGCACGACGTCCTTAACGATGACGGTAAGCAATATCTGGATCGCTACGGCAAGGCCACGCAAGGATCGGGCTGGTATAGCTTCGACAAGAAGGGCGTGCACTTCGTCGGGCTGGTCAACGTGATGAACTTGAAAGCCGGAGGTCTGGGCAGCCTTGGCGGAGAACAACTGGCGTGGCTGGAGAAAGATGTCAAGCATCTTTCCAAGAGCACGCCTATCGTCGTCTTCGCCCACATTCCACTCTGGAGCGTTTATCCGGAATGGGGCTGGGGAACCGATGACAGTGCTCAGGCGCTCTCCTATTTGAAGCGTTTTGGTTCCGTCACCGTTCTGAACGGTCACATCCATCAAACCATGCAGAAGGTGGAAGGCAACGTTACATTCCACACCGCAACGTCCACGGCCTTTCCTCAACCGAAGCCTGGCGAAGGGCCGTCGCCTGGGCCGATGAAGGTCCCGTCCGAACAACTGCGGACGTTGTTAGGTGTAACCGACGTCAACTACGTTCGAGGCCGGCACGCACTAGCCGTCACCGATAGCAACCTGGTCTGAATTCGAGATCAGCCCAGGAAAATCATCAACCACTCTAAGGAGATACCAACATGAAAAATAAATTCTGGATCTTGGGTGTGGCGATCATCTCGATCGCGCTTGGGATTGGCAGCGGGGCAAAAGCAAACGCAGCTCCTCCGGCCGCTCCGCCTGCATCGGAAGCCGCGGTCAAGATTGACAACTTCAGCTTTTCGCCGGCCACGATAACCATTCCAGTAGGAACGACGGTTCGCTGGACGAACCACGACGATATCCCGCATACCGTCGTCAGCGACGACAAGACGTTTAAGTCGAAGGCCCTCGATACCGACGAGCAGTTTACTTACACCTTCACCAAACCGGGCACCTACAGCTACTTTTGCAGCATTCATCCCAAGATGACGGCCGTCGTCGTGGTCAAGTGAGGAGACTGACTTGCACCCCTTTGACATCAAGTCGGCTCTCGTCGCCAAACACGCGCAACACGTGGTGCTCATCCACTTCCCCATTGCGCTGTTTCTCGCCAGCGTGATGTTTGACTTCATCGCTCAGTGGACCAGCAACCGCACGATGGCGGCTGTGGCCTACTACGATCTGCTGGTCGCGGCCATCTCGTGTCTGCCGGTGATGGCAACGGGACTTCTTGCCTGGCGCTGGCAACTGGAGGGTCAGAAGATCAAAGGTGTTTTACTCGATCACATGGTGTTGGCAATCATTTCAAGCATTCTGATCTGGATCGTGTTGTGGTTGCACTTCCGGGCGCGCCGCAGGTCCGGGGGAAATTTGCCGCTGTATCGCCTTCCGATAGAACTGGTCGCGGCCGGCGCCATCGCCCTGACCGGCCATCTCGGAGGATTCCTGAGCGGCGTCAATGGCCCCGGTTAGCTGCGGCATGTAATTACCTTTCGGTGACGTTCAGCAGATCACGCAACGGCAACGTCCTCAGGCTCCTCGGCTTCCACGGACGATTCGTGGAGCAGGTGTCGTTGCATCCGGCGTATATCCAGCTCATTGCACCAGCGGGCGACTACTAACGTCGCTACGCCATTGCCGATGATGTTAGTGAGAGCGCGCGCTTCCGACATGAAGCGGTCGATGCCGAGAATGAGCGCGACGCCCGCGACGGGGACATTGCCGACGGCGGACAAAGTCGCGGCCAGCACGATGAAACCACTGCCGGTGACACCCGCGGCGCCTTTAGAGGTGAGCAGCAAGACCGCCAGCAGGGTGAGTTGATGTGTCAGATCGAGCCGCGTGTTCGTGGCCTGAGCGATGAAGATCGCCGCCATGGTGAGATAGATTGAGGTGCCGTCCAGGTTGAACGAGTAGCCCGCCGGAATCACCAGGCCGACCACCGACTTGTGCGCTCCCAGATTTTCCAGCTTCACCATGATTCGCGGCAGCGCCACCTCGGAGGATGACGTGCCCAGCACCAGAAATAATTCTTCCTTAATGTATTTGACGAAGCGGAAAATGCTGAAGCCGTGCAGCCTGGCGACCGTGCCCAGCACCACGAAGATGAACAATAGGCAGGTGGCATAGAAGCAGCCCATTAGTTTGCCAAGCTGGGTCAGCGTACCCAGCCCATACTTGCCAATGGTGAAGGCCATTGCGCCGAAGGCGCCGAGCGGCGCCACCTTCATGATTATTCCCACAATCTTGAACAGTATGAGCGAGATCTGCTCGATCCATCCGTACACCATCTTGCCTTTGTCGCCCACCAGATGCAGCGCGAACCCGAACAGGATGGCGAAGAACAGTACCTGCAAAATGTCGCCCTTCGCGAACGCGCCCACGGCCGAGTCGGGGATCACGTCAAGCAGAAATTGCGTGGGGTTCTCCAACTTACCCGGACCGGTGAACGCCGCGACAGCCTTGCTATCGAGGGTCGCGGGATCGACGTTCATTCCCCTGCCGGGACCAACGAGATTGACGATGATCAGCCCGATGACCAGCGCCACCGAGCTGAGAATCTCGAAGTACATGATCGCCAGCGCGCCGGTCTTGCCCACCGCCTTCATATTTTCCATGCCGGCGATGCCGAGCACGACTGTGCAAAAAATAATGGGCGCGATCATCATTTTGATGAGCTTGATGAAACCGTCACCCAGTGGCTTCATGGCCGCGCCGGTGTGCGGGAAGAAGTATCCCAGCGCTGCTCCGATTGCGATGGCGATTAGTACCTGCAGGTAGAGACTGCGATAGAAGGGCTGTCCGCGCATGTTTGTGCACCTTCTGTGCCTGTCGCTCTCCGGTCACCAATGGAGAGTGTTGGGAACGGACGACAGACGAAAGTGCAGAAATGGTAGTGAGTGTCCCACCAATTTACAAGCCAATTCCCTCCAAGATTAGGGATCTTGGCAGGTGCTTCGATGCATGCAGCAAAGCGGCGGATTGGGAGCCGCCGCCCATGATTCTTAATTTTCGGGAACCGGCTTCCAGGTCTTGTCGGGATTGAACTCGGTTATCGCCTTTGCCGCATCGGCTGTTCCCTTCCCCAGGTCCTTCTCGTACTCGACGCCGTTCTGGTTGATGAGGAACGTTGCAATCCCCGTTTCACCATACTTCTCCGGATAGGCAAGGAAGGCGAAACCTCCGGTCATCTTTCCATTCACGATGTAGTTTTTCGCACCGCCCTTCGCATCGGCGCCCTGTTTGGTAAGAATGCTATAGAAGTAGCCATGAAACGGCTGCTGCTTGCCCGCTTCGGGAGTGAATCCTTCGGTCGCGGCAGCATACGCCGCCAGCGGTCCCAGCGGACTCTTAGGCTGTCCCTCCGGCGACTTCCAATACAATCCGTTCTGCTTGCCTTCGTCGCTGACGATCTTTTGCGCGTACTGCTTTACACCGTCGTGACGTTGCGACATGTATTCGGCCTGGGCGTCGCCCATTGCCGCCAGAACGCCGATCACAGCCAGTTCGTTATCGCCGATGCGTCGTGAAAGAATCTCGTCTTTTCCAGCCGCCGTATCGAAGTACCACTGGCCCGCCGCATTCTTCTTAAGCGGGATGGGGAAAGGATTGTTGTCAGCCCCGAGGTAGAGCACTTCGCTTCCGTCGGTCTGTTTGCGCCAGCGGTTCATGGTTTCGTAAGCGCTGGTGAAACGTTCGAACGCCAGCTTGTCCTGCGCAGCGTCGCCGGAGAAAATGAGGTCCGCGGATTGCTGGCCGAAGATCGCGAGCAGGGCGTTGTGATCGTCCGCCTTTGCTGCCGCGACCAGCGCTTTGCCCCCATCCTCGGGAGTGGCGAACGTCTTAGGCCCAGTTTCGGTGGCGGCAGGCTTTTCGGGTTCAGGTTTGCTGCACGAGACGAATGAGGCCAGCAACACTAAGAGAGCTACCAGTGTCCAGCAGCTTGAGTAAACCGACTTGCGATCTCGGACGATGTGGAACATGCCAAGTCCTCCGAACTATGTACTATTAACATTTGTTGTGGCCCGCAGCGCGTCTTCCAGAGACCTTCGCCTCAAGGCACAGGCAGGCGCTGTATAACGGACAGTTATCTGCGCCCGCCACCGCCGAAGCTGCGTCCACCGCCGCCCCAACCGCCACCGCCGCCACGGCTTCCCCATCCACGAGAACTGGACGAGCGCTCTCCCCAACCGCTGCCGCCCGAGGAGTGATCTCCGAAGCCACTGAAAGCCGTCGATCCGCGTCCGCTTCCACTTCCGCTACCGCCCCAGCCGCGATCGGAGGCGTTGGAGTCGGCATGATCGGCACTGGCGTTCCGATTCTGAGCGTTATTGACGTTGACTGTGTTCCCGCTCACATTCGTGTTGTGACTGTAGTTGTTCGAGCCGGTGTGGTTGTAGCCGCTGTTGTTGTAATTGTTGCCGTGGTATCCACTGCTGTTGTAGCCGTTGTTGTAGTTGTTGTGATAGCCGTTGTTGTAATTATTGTGGTAGGCGTTGTTATAGTTCCCGTAATAGCCGCCGTGCCACGCGGCATTACCGTAGTAGGCTCCGCCGTGATAGTACACACCGCCGCCGTGCCAGTTGCAGTTCCAACTGTTCCAGCCCCATCCGCAGCAGCCTCCGCTCATCATGGCTCCCACAGCTATTCCCGCTCCAAAGGAAAGCAAGCCTGTAGCCACCAGAGCTCCCGTGCTATAGCCGGGCGTGACGTAGGGCGTGCCATAAACTATAGCCGGGTTGTACGTCGGAACGTAGACAATCTGCGGGTTCGTTGGCTGTATCACGATGGTTTGCGGTGCCTGTTGCACTACCGTGATCTGCGAGCCGGACTTGAGATTACCGGCGGCTTTGGCTTGCGCACGCAGGGTTTGCACCGCGGCCATCACGTCGGCCTGCTGATTGTGATAGGCCTCTCCCAGCTGTGAAGTCCAGGCCAGACTTTGCGCCATCTGGTTCAGCACCGATGGGAACTGGGTAAGCGCCTTGACGCTGGGGTCCCAGGATTGGCCGTTGACTGCGTTCATCAGGGCGCTGCCGGTCAAGCTCTTGTTTTGCTGGAGCCAGTTGTCGGCAACGGCGACCTGATCAGGAAAAGTAGCTGCGCTGAGGATCTGGGCCACTAGCGCGTCAGGATAAAGGGCAATCGGCGCCACCAATCCCTGCAACTCGGCCGCGGTCATCGGCGCTCCCTGCCCCGAATAGTCGGAAGGTGCGCCCGATGCCGGCGCAGCCTGCTGGTCCTGAAAGAACGTGGCATCGGCATCGACCGGCGTCGTAAAAGCTATCAGAGCGAGGCAAAGAACAACCGATAGAGCTCGTTCACCAAGCGTCACATTCATTTGAATAACCTCTTTACGACATTACAGACCTTCATTCTTGCTAAGGCAACTGTAGTACACATAACGTTCGACCGAACTAGGCTGACGATTCAAGCTTCTCCGTAAGATTATTCGGCGGCGCTGGAGCTTGCAACTGTCACTTGCGACAGGGGGCATATCGACTCCGGGAAGGCCTGGAGGCGTTTGGTTGATAGGCGCCAGGCTCCAGCTTGCAGTGTTCTTCGGAGCCGAGCAACAGAGCGCAGACTGGTCGGCTCCTATCGATTTCCGAAGGTCCAGCCCAACCCTGAACTGGTGCCGTAATCGCTGCCCGAGAAGTTCGCCGGCGGCCGGTTGTCCCAGTTGCCATAAAACGAAATATTCCACGTCAGATTGCTGAAGAGTTTTATGTAGTAGGACGTATTCATGTTGACGTGGACACGGCCAGGCTGGTTGAGAGCCGGTAAAACGATCACACCAAGGTTAAATGTGGTCTTGTTGAAGCGGAAGAACCTCATCTGCCCTGCGACAAGGGCGGTTGCGAGATTTTGATTAGCGAGGGGCTCGACTGTCGCACGATACGCGGTATCCTGCCAGCCCAGGCCACCCAGCAGAGAGATCTGGGAGTTGTTGGTGTTCTTTAAGTAGCGTCCGATTCCACCTCCCAGTGTGCCTTGAAGGTCGATATCCTGTTCCGAACTTTGCAGAAAAATGCCGAGTCCCTGATAGAACCAGTTGTCCCATCGCAACAGGCGCTGGCTTTGAAGGTCTAACTGATTCCGCGTGGACGGACTGGCGCCAGTGCTGGAAGCCAACGTGGAACTGTAGTCCGCCTGGGCACTCCAACGCTCTCGTGGATATTGAACCAGGGAGTCCAGGTTGAACTGCGTGGATTGGTTTCCTTTGGAATAGATAGCTCCCAGGTTTATGTCGCCGTTGAAACGCTGCCAGAAATTTTGCGATGTCTGGTCAATTTTGACGACCTGCCTTCGTTCAAGTGCGACCTTCGTTTCCGGACCCGTGGCCACCTCGATCTCCATGGGCCGGTCGCTCGGCACATCCGCGGTGGAAAGCGTCCCGGTGTACACTGAGCCACTCTCGGTCTTCACGATGAAGAGCTGTTTGCTCTCCACATGGTGTACCTTCGACCACTGAACTGAACTGGTGCCGAGAATGTAATCCATGTTCACGTAGAGCACGCCCGAATTCAATCCCTTGATCTCGCCCGTCAGGCGATCGCCGTTCTTCATCACGACCACATCAGTCTTGTCGCGCCCAAACAGCGGCGCGACCAGGAGCAGCACCGCACATAGCGCCAGGTTATGCAATTTCATTGAGGATGTTCCTTTGGTGGGGCGATTCTACCTGCCGTCCAGCGCCAATGCATAGTGCGGAAGACTGGGGCAGACCTGTTACTGCCGGAGATTGAGCGGCAACAGAGATTGGGGCGACGCGGCCTTCGCCAAGCCCGAGATTTACGAGGCGTTGGAGGAGCGGGGCGTGACGAACCCGGGGCCATCTCGGGCTGTGCTGCTGCGGATGGCAGATCGTCGGGAGTGTTCCCGAAGGAAAGTCATTTTACGATGTTGCGAACCAGCGAGACGGGTGTATTATGGTGCCGTTTCCGGTGATCAAAAAGGAAATTGGTGCCCAATGAGTTGGACATTTGCCGATCTCACGACTCGGGCCGCAAACCCACCAGCGTTTTCCGCCGCGGGCAATCTTTTTGGGTACGGCGTACCGGATTGCTCCCAATCAGGCTTTTCAGGCGGTTGTCCAATACGCATTGCGCGTGTGGTTTACCGCGGGACCGACAACAATATTTACGAACTCGCCCTGGTGGAGGGACAATGGCGTCACGCCAATCTTCTCGCCGTCGCCCAATCGGACTTGAGTCCGGGCGGGCGCGCGTATCCGGCCCTGAGCGATCCCACTGCGTTCGTAGCTGTTCGTACCGACCTTAACAATGAAGCCATTGCAACGGTGGTTTACGAGGGATTCGACGGCTACATTTACCAACTGAGTTTGTCTTCCGGTGGGTGGGCTTGGGACAATATCTCGACCCTCAACATGACAAAACCCGCAACGCTGGCGGCGGGCCGTCCTTTTGGGTATGCGACGAACGATGGGTACAATCGGGTGGTATACCGGGGGATTGACAACTACATTTATGAACTTTCGGCTCAGAGCATTTTCTGGGCGTGCAACAATCTCTCGACCAACGATAAAGCCGAGAAGCCTGCGCCGGCGGCCGCGGGCGATCCTTTCGGGTATATAACGTACGGTGGCGTCCCCGGTGGCGTCCCGCGGGTGATTTACAGGGGAACCAACGGCCACATCTACGAACTACACCCGGAGCCGTTTTGGAGATGTAACGATCTCTCGGAGATCAGTAGCGCTCCGCCGGCCGCGGGCGATCCTTTTGGGTATCAAACGAAAGACGGTATCGCGCGAGTGATTTACCGGGACGCCGAAGGACAGATCATCGAATTGGCGCTGTTGGAGCGCTGGACGGCGGCCAGTCTCTCGACTAACGATAAAGCGGCACCGCCTGCGCCGCCGGCCGCGGGCAATCCTTTCGGCTATGTAACGAACGATGGCGTTCCGCGGGTGGTTTACCGGGGAACCAACGGCGACATCTTCGAGCTACACCCGGAGCCGTTCTGGAGATGCAACGATCTCTCGCAAATCAGTAGCGCCCCGCCGGCCGCAGGCGATCCTTTTGGGTACTTTATTGGCGACGACATCCCTCGGGTGATTTACCGGAACACCAACAATCATGTTTGCGAACTGGCGCTGTTGTAATCTGTCTTGGTCGGGATTTTCACCTTACTTCCTTCCGACTCGAACCAACGCAAGACCTCGACGGTTTGGCCTTGAATGAAGCGTTTGACGACGTGCTGGTACGCATCAAATCGGTTTGTTGGCTTCAACACTAATTCCCATGAATACTAAGGATTTTGACTCTCGGCCCGCTCGCTTCAGAGCGCTGCGGATGCTGGGGACCGCGCTCCTGTGGCTGGTTCTCACCTTGCTCACCGTTTGGGCAGTGGCAGCCCTTTACGTTGATTTTCGCGTGTCCTGGCTGCGCGTTCCCATCACCGTGATCTACGTTCTTGCGATCGTCGCGATCCTGTTCAGGGTCAAACGACGGATGTGGGCCGCCGCTCTTTGCCTGGCAGGCTTCTGTATTGTGCTGGCGTGGTGGCTCAGCTTAGAGCCGTCGAACGAAGGCGATTGGCAGCCCGACGCTACTCGCACTGCCTCGGTAGACATCGATGGCGATAAAGTCACCATCCACAACCTGCGTAACTGCCACTACATTACCAAGACCGACTACACCGATTGCTGGAGCGACCGGACGGTTTATCTATCGCAACTCCGCTACGCCGACCTTTTCTTCACCACCTGGGGACCGAAGTATATCGGCCATCCGATCGTCAGCTTCCAATTCGGAGACCACGACCATATCGCGTTCTCCATCGAGGCACGCTATAAAGTCGGCCAGTCGTACTCGGCGATCCTGGGATTCTTCCGGCAATACGAACTGGTCTTTATCACGGCCGACGAGCGCGACGTTATTCGATTGCGCACTAACTACCGCAAGGATGAGGAAGTCTTCCTGTATCGCACTACCATCTCCGCGGACAGAGCGCGAGAGATATTCCTCATATACGCCGATTATCTGAACCAGTTGAGAGATCATCCGGAATGGTATAACGCGGTGACTCGAAACTGCACGACGACGCTCGACAGCAAGATTGCCTCGGACGTCAAGAATCCTCAGCCCTGGAACTACCAGCTACTACTGAACGGCACCCTGGACGAGTTGCTATACAACCGCGGGCGGCTGGTCACCGGCGGCCTTCCCTTCCCAGAATTAAAGCAGCGCGAGCACATCAATGACGCGGGACGCGCGGCGGATGGGTCTCCCGACTGGTCCGCTCTGATTCGCGTGGGACGAGTGGGGTTCTAGGAGATCAACCCTGCAATCCGGCTAGAACAGCCGCCCGACCCGGAAGAAGAACTTGTGATGTCCGGTATCGCCGTATGCGTATGCAGCCTCCACTGGCCCGAAGATCGTGTTGACCACTACGCCCGCGGCAGCATCGGTTGGGAAACCCGACGCTTTGTTCACCATCGAGCTCGGCGGCCCGTAAACCTGCGCGGCCTCGTAGACACCCAGGAAGTAAATGCCGCTGCCCAGCAGAGGAGGTAGCTTCGCCAGTTCGCGAATGTATCCCAACTGGAACAAGAAGTATTTGTCCATCAGCAGCTCGTTCGTTCCATACGCCACCAATTCTCGGGAACCTCCCAGGGAGAACTGCGGGATGCCGGTTACGTAGTTGAACGTGGTGCCAGCAGATCCGGCCAGAAAAACCGAGGACGGTTCGTTCAGCTTGTGGTAAACCTGCCCGGTACCTTCGAGTACGGGATACGGTTTGGGCGCTTCCGGGCTGGCGTTGTACCAATAAAAATCGCCCTGGAAGCTTTCTCCCGCACGAGGAATAACAGGATCGTCGAGGCGATCCAGCCGGTATTGGACTTTGCTGGCGCCGTAGCCACCGGAAAAATTCTGCAACTCGGTCTGGTTTCCGATCTGCCGTGCGAAGTTTTGCCATCCACCTTCGTAGCCGACGCGTAGTTCACCGGTGTTCCCGAACTGATATCCCGCGTCTAGTCCGCCGCCCAAAGTCGTGCGCCGATAAGTGGCCTTCAGGCTGTTGTCGTCGTACAGGTAGAGGGGATTGTTATCGGCCAGTACCCGGGGCGCAATGAACCAGTGGGTTTGGGGCGTGAAGGGATGGTAATACTCCGAATTCAGGCCATAGTCGGAGAACAGAACGAAGTCCGTGCGCCATTCCGAGCGGAAGCCGCCAAAATCCAGAAATGTCACTCGAGCTCCCATGTCGAGAGTGACGTTCTTCAAACTGGATCCGTCGATGAGAATGAGCGGCCGAACGATTGGCGGCCCATAGGAGTTTTCCTCGGTCTTTATCAGCAGACCCTGCTGGCCGTTTACCTGCTCGAAGGAATAGCTGAGTACGGAATATCGCCCAAACCCCTTCAAGCGCAAGATGGCGTGGTCCAGTTCGTCAAAATCAATAGGCTTGCCCACCACGCCGGCCATCTGCTTTTCGACACGACGGGAAAGGTCTGCATTCACGCCCTCCACGGCGATGAACATCGGAACAGGATCGCTGCGGCGGCGCGATGCGCGATCGGCCAGGTATTGCTTCCAGGTGGCGTCATCCACCGCGAGCGTCAAAAGCACCTTGGACTTCGCCGCAGCGGCGTCATATCCGGCCTTGATGATCGCGTCGGCGGCGTCGAAACTTAACGCGCCCCATTTCTGCACCGGCACGGAGACGAGGATGTCCGCGTTTTCCATGTTCTGGAGTTCGTTGGCAGAGATCATGACCGACAGCGACTGGCCCAGGACCGAGAAGGTGGAGAGATTCGCATTGGGAAGCATCGGCGCCTCCGACAGGTGAATCGCTACCGTCAGATCTGCCCCCATTTCTTTCGCTACATTGACAGGAATGTTATTCAGCAATCCGCCGTCGGCGTAGATGGCATCTTTTGTGCGTACAGGCGTGAAGATTCCAGGCAGAGACATGGTCGATCGCAGAGCCAGGGACAAGGATCCGCTGCGGAAAACCTTGGGCCGTTCGGTGATAAGGTCGGTGGCTACGCAGGCGAACGGAGTCGGGAGGTCGTTGAAGCTCTTGATCTCCGAGTAGGGAAGCGCGATCTTATCAAGAACCAGTGAGACCTGCTGGCCGGAATTGAAGCCCTCGGGAAATTGCAATCCCTTGCGTAATCCAAACTCAAGGTTGTTGGGATACGCGCGGGCATCCTCTTTGCGGCGGTATGCGAGGTCGTCAAAGGGCGTCTGTCCTGCCATCACCTCGTCCCAGGGGATGCCGTTTACGATCTGGCGCATCTCAGCGGCATTGTGTCCAGTGGCATATACGCCGCCGACCAACCCGCCCATGCTGGTGCCGGCGATGTAGTCAATCGGGATGTGGTGTTCCTCCATCCAGGTAATGACGCCGACGTGGGCGAGCCCAAGGGCTCCTCCACCTTGCAGCACTAAACCTACGGTTTGACGGCTGGGCTTGGATGGTTGCTCTTGCGCGACGGCAGATATAACCGAAAGTATGATCGCGACGCTCGTGAATACTAGTCTGAGGCGTAGGCGCATAGCGCTTCTCCCGAACGGAAAAACTGTTTGTTGTGGTGGCAGCAGGGATTCCATGAATCCCTTAGCCGAAAGCAACCTTACTGTTACAGGCTGCAGTGGACACGAACGGAATCCCAGCTTCGCTCGCTTGGGTGAAGCATAAGGTTACATCACCTGTTACTCGCATACCATCCTCTCATTCGAGGTCCGGTACGGAAGCGCTTCCTGAGGATCAATGACAGGACCCGTCATCCTGAAACTGGCCGCTGGACGCCATGGCCGCCAGCGAACGGGCGCAGCTCAGGACTTGCTGGTTCAGTGGGTCGTCCTTCAGCGCATCCGCCGAGATGTAATTCATGTCCTTGCGCGCGGCCAGAACTTTATTGCTCAGCTTTTGCATGTTGTCGAATTCATTGCTGAGAAGCTGAAAGGCGTTGTGATCGAAATCGGTTGACGCAGCTACGGAGGCCAATCTGAGACTCGTCGACGCTTGGCCTCGGTATGCAGCCACGAAAGCATCGGTCACCGGATAGCCATTTTCAACGGCATTAACCAGGGCGCTGCGCCATTCGCGGATCACGGACATGTATTCGATGCCTGCCCTCAGGAAGTCCTTCGAGAACGCAGAAGTGGGCTGGCTTGCCGGCGGCGGCGTGCTGTCGCCGGAACCAGGCAGCGTCAACGTAACGTGATTCCCCTTGAAGCTGAGGGAACCGTTGATGAGACGCGCCAGTGCCTCGATGTCTACATAAGACCTGCCGTTGATCTGGAGAACCGGAGTTTGCCCGGACTGGCCGCTTACGCCAAGGGTTCCGTTCGGCTGCGCTTGCGCAAACGCCAATCCCGACAAAACCAGTAGCGCTGCCAGCATCAGTCCTACACTAAATTGCTTTTCTCGCATGGCAATTCCTTTTTTCGCATTCGTCGTTGCGTGAAGAACACTTCGCCTGAATTCTACTCGTCGAGCGAACGCCTCGGTCCGATTGCGCGACAGAAACCCTTTGTCAGGCGTTATTCCTGTAGTTAATTTTTCTGCGGTTGCTCCTGGTTTAGCTGCTTCAGTTTTTGCTCAATCATTTCCTTCTCCTGCGCCTTGGTGAACTGAGGAAACAGGAACTGAATCTGCAGCCGCATGCCCCACGGTGAAGCTCCCTCCGGATGCACTGCGTTGCCATAGAACTGGCCCGTGATATTGACTGGCTGGAACCCCAGCTTCATGATTCTTCCCACACCACCGCCGAAGGGGACTACCGCCTGATTACCGCTCAGGGCACGCCAATTAGCGGTGATGATCGGCGAGGTGGTGAGGTACCACCCCTTCTTCATGTTGTAGTTGACGAACCATTGCAGCAGGAACTGATTCACAACCGCCCGCTCGTGCGGGCCGGCCACCGACCACACGTTATTCGCCAGCGCGCCAATAACCCAGTGGCCTGGAGTGGTCAGCGCAACCACCGATGGTCCCAGGCTGAACTTTCCCTGACCGAGTTGCTCGGCTGTGGCTGTCGGAAGAACGAGCGCTGGTCCCACGCCCCAGATCAGCTTGCCGGGCTTGGCCGGAGACAGGAACACGCTGGGATTCAAATCTCCAAACCCAAACCAACCTTGCGTGGGCTGGTCATTTGGTTGCCAGACGACCGGCAGGATGGTGCGAGTGATCAGGTTCCATTTCTCCGTGATATGAAGTGGGATGACGGGTTGGATGTTCAACACGTTTTGGGCACGGTCATACGGCCCAATGCCAAAGGCGGTATTGTTCTGGAGTGGAAAGCTGATGAGGTTGGCAACCGGATTCTGCGCAGCTTTGGCCAAGTCCGCTGTCTTGGATTCCTCAGACTCCGGAGCCGCTTGCTTGTCCTCGCTGGCGACGGGCTTTGTCGGCTCGGCAGGAGCCGAAGGTTCCAGATCGGCTGGCCGTCCCTCAGTGGAGACGAGCTTTAGCTGCCCGGCAGGAGCCGAAGGTTCGGGAGCCCCCGGCGGCGTGCTCGGGGCCGGACCTGGCGGGGTCAAGATAACCTGATTCCCCTTAAAACTGAGGGAACTGTTCGTGAGGCGTGCCAGTGCCTCGACATCCACATAAGTCTTGCCGTTGATCTGGACTACCGGAGTTTGGCCCGGCTGGCCGCTTACAATGAGTGTCCCGTTCTGTTGCGCTTGCGGGAATGCCGGCATTCCCGCCACGAAAATGAAACACAGCAATAACGACAGTATCCATTTCAGCATACCGATTCTCCGTTAGCCTCTTCGCCGGGTGCCAGCGGGAGGAAGTAATCACTTGGGCAATGAGTCCTGAAGACTTACCAGGTTCTGCGGCACCACGTGAATAAAGCCGCGGCGCGGGCTGTCGATATCCGCGATCAGAAGGAAGGCGATGGCGGCGACCAGCGGCAAAACAAAAAGCAGGCCGGACTTTACTCCACCGCCGCGCGCCCCATAGCCAACCAACACGTTGCAACAGATGGCCATCCCCATCATCAAAGCCCATGCGCTGATTGGGATCCGGTTCCACCACGCCGCCTGGGTGTATCCCTGCGAGTTCAAAACATCGTTCATGCCGGCAACCGCCAAGGCAACCACTGGGGTGGGATTCGCCAAGGCCGGATTCTGAACCGCCAACCACATCTCATTCTGCAATTGGGCGATATCGGCATCAATCTTCTGCAGTTCACTGTGACTGCGGGTTCTGTAGTACAAGATACGCAACTCGAGATATTTCCTGAGCTGTCCGCGTACCGTCGCCGCATCCGCCGCCGGC
>Ga0181532_10001511_pt1 | contig 22484 bp, 21 predicted proteins | sample PEATcosm2014_Bin_33_FD_119768 | JGI IMG/M metagenome (GOLD analysis project Ga0181532, IMG submission 119768) | Peatland microbial communities from MTU Mesocosm Facility, Houghton, MI, USA - PEATcosm2014_Bin11_30_metaG | ecosystem: Environmental > Terrestrial > Soil > Wetlands > Peat | place... | reverse complement strand
GATTCGATCGAACGCTGGGCCTCCTCAGTTCCCAGGATACGGAAGAGTTCCGTGAAGTCCCCTTCTTTCACCGCTGCCTCCAACTTCTCGATTTCCTGGAGGGCATAGGCTTTGATCTCGAGCTCAATCGAGTCTGCGGGTGCGTGTTCCACCAGCGTGTAACTCGACCTGAACTGAAGATCGCGGGAGACGTCACGGATGCCGAGAACGATGTGACCACGGTAAGCATGCGCCTGCCGGTCCCCGAGTAGCGACCGAAAGGAACGTACCAAGCCGCCTCGGTAATCGGGCTTGACCGCGGACTTGGGCAGGATGATGTCAGTTTCCAACTTCTGCGCCACATCATCGCCCATCACCTTGAACGATCCTTTGGCCTGGGTTTTGTCAAAGGCCAAACGAAACTGGTAGAAACGGTGTGCAGGCAGATTGAGCTTGAGAAAGAGCGATTGAGAAATCCACCCTCGGCAATCGTTCGTGCCCAGTTCATGATCCTCAACCACCAGCACTCGGCAATCCGGCTGCTCGATACGTACCTTGCAAGAAGAGACGAGAATGCCAAAGTAGGTGATCGCTGCCTGAGGCGAGCTACGGAATCGCTCTGCTATCTTCTTCTCGTGTGCAGTATCCACGGCGTAGAACTTGCCGTTTTTCGCAGAGCCCGTCGCGCCGACCAAACTGTAGCGCACGCCGTTGAACTCGATCTTGACGAGCGCCTGTTCGACGAGAGCCTGTTCGAACGAGTCCAGGGGCTCTCGAGGCACATCAACCGTCGCCACACGAATCCCCGGATAGAGCGACTGCAACAAAGTGTTCTCGAGTGTGGCTTGGCGATCCAGTTCCATGAGCTTCCTTGACAAACGACCCTCTTTGTTGATTTCGAGCGCGACAACCGGCGTCGCGCTGTTATCTCCTGTCCTTGACATGGCTTTTCTCCTTTTCTCTGGGTCACAGGCAGAAAAGGAGACCGACGCTGCCGGTCTCTTCACTGTCCTGTGCCGCAAACGAGGTTTACGGCCGGACTCGAAGAGCCGGCCTATTCGGTTGTTAGCGACATGCACGCTTTAGCAGAATTCCAAGAGCCAAAGCTGCAAGTCGTACCTGGATCAGTTGACGACAAGCTGAAACTGCGAGCTGCTTGGCATCACCCTGACGCCTCAGTTTCTGTCTGCAAATGCAGAACAGAAGAGAGGTTGCTGGAAAGGGTCCTTTCGCTTTACACAAACTGGAAGACGATATCCCAGTCAGTTTCAAAGACCGGACCAGGCCCAGCACTGAACCGCAATGAAGCTTGCGGAAGGCTTTGACGGATCTAACTTCGTCTGTAAATGAAGCCGTATTAGAAAAATGCCGCGGTTATCGCTTAACAGGCTCGCTCCTTACCTGGGGATTCTTCCCCGTAAAGTCCACCGTGGCGTGCCACTCTATGAGGCTGTAATAGTTCAAACCCGTCTTGAGTGCCTCGATTTTGGCTTCCCCCTCGGTCGCAATCTCCCGATCGAACGACGGGATTGTGCCATTGGCGCCGGCCTTGGCTAGAAAGAACCGGACGCTCCCTGTCGGGGCTTGCTCCTGCGGGGCCGACCGTCGGCGGGGACTCCGAGCCACAGGCTGAGGCCCCTTCGCCTCCTCAACCGCACTGCCTGTTGCCATACTCAAACCTCCTTCCTGGCGGCTCGCTCTCGCAAGCGAGCCGCCGGTTTTCTTGCATGCCAGATAACCTCTGGCGGGCTGCTGCCCCAAGGACAGCGTTTACTTGTCGGCTCCCTCGGACTCGAGCGGGCTGTTTTGCAGCAGCCCGTTTTCACGGTCGCCGACCATCTGTTGCTCGGAGTACTGAGCCACCAACAGGCCGCTGGGATTTGTTTCTGACCGTCGTTCCTCCACCAGCCGCACGTTATAGCGCGCCACGATTCGGTCGCTACTCTCAGTCCCGTTGTGAACTCTGTGGACTTCTTTCACTCCGAAGGCCACATATGCCCAAGCAGTCCCTTTCACCGCCTCAATCGTGCGGATGCGAAAGTCGGAGATGATATGTTCATCCTTGATTTTTCCCACCGTGTCTTCGTCACGGAGCCGGTCCAGCGTGTACTGCCGCAGGTTGGCGGTCATCATGTTGAGTGACTCGGACAAGTTTCGGTCCACGGAATCGGGCGTGTAAGACAGGTAGTGATCGAGGAAGCGTCGCACGGCCGCTCTGCCTTCGAGGTCCGTGGGAGCGGCTTCGGCCGCCGCGTCTGCTGACAACCCAAACGAAAAACCTGACTTTCCCGGGGGATGAGCTGCAGCGCCTACTACGGTGGCGTTGCCATCCTTGTCGACCCGGATTACTGTGGGCGGCTGCAAACGGACATAGATGGCGAAGGCCAAAGAAATCAAGGCTAGCGCGCCAAAAACCATCGCCAGCACCATGGAGCGGTTGGCGTAGGCGCGGAGCATGCCGTCGTGCTCGTAGTACTTCGTGAACCACGCGGCCTGCGGCTCTTTTGCCTGAATGTTGCCCTTCATCCGTCACATCCTCCACTCCCAAAGGCATTGGTCCATAGCGGCGCGGGTTTGCAGACCGTCTTGGGCCGAGCGCCGCTCGGCCCTACAGCAAGCCCGTACCTAAGCGGGTCTACGCGCCACCACTGCTGCTGCTCCCACCTCCGCCGCCTCCCCCACCCCCACCAGCGCTTCCAGCGTAGCTCCTCGCCGCCAACCTGGCCGCGGTCACGACCGTCCCCACTGCCACCAGCATTGTGCTGCCCACCTCTCCGCGCACAATCCGGCTGGCGATAAACGGAATGAAGGCTATGGCGATCGAGAACACAATGCTCGCAAGAGCCAGAAGAATCACTTGGCCCGAGCCCAAAAAGCTGTTGAGAATACCGTTCGCGTTCAATACCGCATTGAGGCTGCCCATGTTCACGGCGGTCATGAGCGCCTGAATAATCGCATAGATCAAACCCCATGCCCCAAAGACCATGAGATTCACAAGGTAGGTCCGTGCAAGCTGGCCGAAGCCGCGCGCCGGCAGCAACGCCAGGACAAAGGGACCTACCACGTAAAGAACGGTCCCGTAAAGCGCATAGAAGAGCGTGAAGAGGGTGTAAGACAGCGGAAAGATGACGAAGGCAACCAGGATCAGCAGCGCGCCCAGCAATCCCGAGATGCCGCCCGCAATGAGTCCCCAAATGCTTGACCAGCCATTCTGGGTCATGTAATTGCTCAAGTCGTTCAGCCAGTTGTTGAAGAGATCTCCCACGCCCACGCTGCTGTAAATGAAATCCGCCACGGAGTTGAACATCCCGAGAACGTCCCGGAACACCCGCCCATAGTTGACGAAGACGAGCCCGAGAATGAAATACGCTATTCCCCCGATAGCCAACATCCGCACGTCCCCGCCCATACTGAAAGCCTGGTAAACGCTGTACAGGAAGCTGAGCAGCAGGATTGTACCGGCCACTCCCAGCACCGTGGAGGTGATGTTGTAGCCGTCAATCCCCTGCAACGCAGTCCCGAGAAGTTGTTCAAAATAGAACTGGCCCATTCATCGCCTCTTAAGAAGGTTGATTAATTCCTGTCCCAAGTTCGTCGTGCTGGTAGCGCCGGACTTGATGTTGGCGCCCGTGTCCGCAAGGTCAATGGCCCGTACCCGCATTAAGTCCGCAATGGCAGCTTGCGTATAGGCATTGGCGCGCACGAGCCACGCGTCGGCCTGTGCCTCAATAATCGGGGCGCTGCCCGGCGCCGCAATCTGGAGGCTTTGGTTAATCTGGTTGGAGGCCTGAATCTCCAGGTTCGCAAGGTTGTCGATGGCGATGGAGCGCTTCATCGCCGCCTGGGCCGCGGCGTCGGCCATGTCAATTCTGTTGCGCACGTCCTGGGAAGCTGCCGTAGCGTTGGGCACCGGACCGTACACGACCGAGTAACTCGTGCTCGTCCGGCCGATCTGGTTCGCGTCGGCCGATAACAGGATTTGTTCGAGCTGTTGGGGCGCGGGCAGTGTTGCGCTGTTCACGGGTATCCGCGTGACAGCCTGGATCGTGTTGAAAGTACTCTGCGTGCTATTGACCAGTTTGTGCGCTTGGGTGATTTGCGCTAGCGGCCAGACGACCGTTTGCTCGAAGTTCTGGATGGCCCGGTCCACAGTGAGGATACTGTTCAACCCCCCGCCGATCACATTGCTCATGGTGCTTGAAATTGTGGTGAGTCCCGCCACGAGGATGGCGCAACAGGGATCCAGGAGCTGGCTTTTGACTTGCCGTGGCGCGAGCAACACAAGGACAAGGGCCAATACTGCCACCCGCAGCTTGTGTCCCCAAGTCCAGCGGAGACTGTACTTGCACCTTTCAAAACCTATGCTCAGAGCCTTTTTCACGTTTCTTCCCTCCATTAGCGTTTAGTTGCGCTTTAGCAGATTGATAATTTGGTCGCCTACCTGGCCGGTGTAGGTTGTGCTCCGCTTAAGGAGAGTGCTCTCGTGCGCCAGACGGGCCGCCTCCTGCCGAAGTTCAGCGGCAAGCATCTTCTGCGTCAGGGCTTGGCACTGGATGCTGGCTACCACCGCAGTGGCAGTGAGGAAGGGCGACGAGCCGGGCGCCGCCACGCCGGCTCCGCCCTCCAGTTGGTCTCCAGCCTGCAACGCCAGGATTCCGGCTTCATCGGTCTTCTTCAAGGTCTTCAGAGTGTCGAGGGCCATGGCGTCATCCATATCCGTCATGGCGCGGTCAGGGGGGCTCGCCGCGGTCGAAACCGGTACTGGGCCGTAGGCATTCTCATAATTTGTCGTCAGAAGGGCAAAGTCGCCCGTTTGCTGGTCTCTTATGACCCGCTCCAACTGCTGGGTTGGGGGAAGAGTCGCGCTCGCCACGTTGATTCTGAGGATGCCCCACATCAGGCTCCGATACTGCGCAATCATCTGCGTGACCTGTTGGCGAGCCTGGTTAATTAGCTGAACCGGCCAGACGACGTTTTGGTAAAGACTGTTGATGGCAGTTCTAACGGAATTTATGGAGGTGAGTCCTGTATGGATGATTCCGTTGATCACGTTGAGAACCGCCTGGATAGCCCCCACCAAGCTGCTCTGCGCCTGAACACGCGGAGGGGCGACAAGCACTGCCGCGGTCGTCCCGGCAAGCGCCAACGCGAGCACCTGCCGCTGCGTTTTGGCTTTCACCACGAACCAGGAAAACATTACGAAGAACAGAAACGTCATATGACCTCCTCAATCACGCGTGATGCTTACCTTCCTGTCTGTGCGAAAGCTGCATTGACTTCCCCGGACAGCTCCTCGGCGAGAGGTTGCACATCCGCCAGGCCTTGCGGAAACTTCTGCCCCAGCTCCCGATAAGAGTCGAGCAACGGCTGATGCTTGCGAGTCTTCAGAAACCAGGTGCGGTAGCGGCGCTCCCTGGGAAAAGTTGTGCAGATCCAGTAGTCAATCGGGGTGGGCACGATCCGTATGGTCTGCGTGGTATCAGCCTTGTCACCGAGGACCAAAAGGACTTCCGCATATTGTCCTTTGCGCGGTGCGTTGAACAGCTTGATCTCATTAATCGCCACCGGGTTCAGGGAGAGGTGAGTCGCGAGCGGGCCAACGTCGCCCGGCTGCTGCCCCACGATCCTGGTGGTCGCGTTTTTCAGGATGCCAGGCCCATGCTCGCGAGGCTGGAGCTCGGTGCCCACAAAATCTTCCACCGTCTGCGAAATGCCCCAGACGCTGGAATTCCGCTTGCGCGCGGTGCGAAACAGTTGCACGACTTCAGGCGCCAGGGAGGGTGAGTCGAGCAGCGACCAGCACTCGTCAAGCACGGTGATGCTGGGTTGTCCCTTCCTCCCCGCCGCCCTGGTCGCCATCACATTGGCGATTAGCATGCTCATGGCGGTTTCCAGGCGCGGGTCGGAACTGAGTCCCTCCACATCGAAGAACAGCCAATTACTGTCAATCTTGAGCGACGTCGGGGCGTCGAACAGTTTGGCGTAAATACCCTTTTCTCCCGTCCACGAACGGAGCTTGATCGCGGCCAGCTTGGCCTCATCAATCGTGCGCTGCATCCGCTCCTCATCCCGCCATTGCGCCAGCTCTTCCCGCAGATCGTTGAACGTGGGGATCGGATTGGAATACCGGATGGCGCAGCGCTTATAGGTACGGGCAATGGCATCGCTGATCAGGTTGTCAAGAAGGGACGTGTCCGAGCCGGGGCTGTCACCCAGCATGTGCCGGGTCAGGTTCTTGAGAAATGCGATCTTGTCTTTGCCGGGAGAGGTTTCGCCCGGCGGCAAGTCCCAGGGGTTTAGGGTTTCGCTGCCTTCAAGGTCCACCTCGATCACCCGGCCACCCATCAGTTCCACCAGCGGCCGATAGGAATCGCCACGCTCCAAAATGGAAATAAGGGGGTTGGCGCGCGCCATCATGACCAGGAAAAGCTGGGCCATGAAGGTCTTTCCACCTCCGCTCTTCGCCATGATGAGCATGTTGGCGTCGCCCAAGCTCGAATCGAACGGCGAAAATGGGATCAGCCGGTGGTGGGGAGTTTCAAAAAGCATGAGAGGCGAGTTCGGTGTCCCCTCCCATGGCATCTCGACAGGTAACAGGTCCGCGGCATGGAGGGTGAGCACGTCAAGCTCTCTTTTGTTTTCCCCTGCCATCGCCGGAAGTCCTCCAAAAAACAGCCTCTTCTGCGCCAAAGACTCCGGAATTCCACGGCTCCCGTTCATGCGGGCAATGGCATGGAGCACCCGCTGCCGGCGGTCTGCCAGGGTCCGCTCGGCCTCCACGTGTTCCAGCCTGCTGCGCGCCGGCCTGGATGTTCGTACCGCAACAGTCAGGCTCATCTTGCAACTCTTGAGCGAGCTTGAAATCAGGTCCTGCAAGACTTTCATCAACTGCTTTTCTGCCACCTGGGCGTCGACATTGACTCGGAAGCCTCCATGAAAATCCCTCTGTGCTGCTGACATCTTCCGCAGCCGGCTCTTGTAGTGTTTCACCATCTTGGCCTGGTCGGGAAGAATCACCTCCGCGTTCACGACAAGCGGGAACTCCATCAACATGAGTTCACGTAGAATGCCCGGAAAGGTGGCATCGGGCAGATCCTTCAGGCTGATCCAGGAGTAGAGCAAACCCCCGATTTTGAGGTAATCGTCCGTCTCGTCCTCAATGTTGACGTTGGCCATCTGGCTCCGAGCACTATCGTATATGAGCGATCTTTCAGGAGGGCGATATGGCGTCGCATCGTCCCCCACCGGATTAAGCGCCCGTTTCACTTCGCGGAAGATACTGTCGTGGGGAATTCGGCGTATCGCCATGCCGGTCGCCTGAAGTGTTGCTTCAACCCCAGACATTAAACTGTTAAACTCCGCCAGGAGGTCCTCGTGCTCGCGACGCGTCCGCTCGATGCACTTGGTCGCCGAAAGGCTGGCGCTTGAGCCCCGCATCTTTTTCTTCCACTCAAGGTCCGGCGACTGGTGGTGGATTCTAGGGTTCCAGATGAAATAGGCGTGAAGTAAGTGACGGAGGTACAACCCGTCGCAGTCCCTACTGCGCCAGAGGTCGGCGTGTACGCGGTCGACTGCCTGCAACACCGGGCTCTCGTTTCGTTGCTCCCGGTTGTACCGGCTGACCAGGTCGCCGTAGCCTTCGGCAATCTCAAATCGTACCTGCATACGCATGGAGCGTTCCGGCAGCGACCGAACCAAGGCTTCGAGCCCGTTCTTGTCCCGATTCCTCATCTCATCGCTCGCATAATAAGAGTGCACGCCGCCGAGCTCGTAACCGGCGACGAACGAACCATCAATTTGAATGGCGACGTCATCCAGGAGGTCGCGTATGCGCAATTGCTCGCAGAGCGCCGGCGCGGCGAGCGACTTCTCGTGTTCTTGAAGTGTTACCGGCATATCTCCTCCTCAGGCTGGAGATATTCGCGGGTCAATTGCGAGTCGTGTTCAAGCGCTGAATAGACGTGGGGCCTGGAATGGAACATTACCCAATCGAGCAGATACCCTCGTTGCTTTCCGTACTTGAACAACATCAAGGCGGGGATGCTCAGCAAGGGGACCAGGTACTGCATGATCATGTTCATAGGCAGGCCGAACATCTCGCGTTTCAGGAAGCGGCCGAGGATGTTGGTGACCACGGCCAACGCCAGGATGGCAAACAGGTCCTCGGCCTCGAGTCCGAGGAACGTTACTCGCGTTCGTAAGTTGCGATAAACAGGCGTCACGTCAAGCGCCAAGATTTCCTCCCATTAAGTCACTCCCCCCGTTCCTCGGGTTACGAAAAACTCGCCGAGCCGAAGCAGTCCCGACACCAGCAGGCACAGTCCCGCAGCGGCGAAGTGCCGCATCCATGAGATCGGCTGGTGTCGGTGGGTTATTCCCGCCAGTTGCAATCCCCCGGCTGCAACCTGCAAGGCGGCGAAGATTGGCAAAAGGACGTTGCAGATCCAGTCCACAAAGCTGGCTACCGCAGCCCAGACCAGGTTGGGGTCGTTCCACGCGCGCTGCGAAGCGAAAGTCTCGAAAGCACGCAAGAGTCCCGAGGCCATAAGGCACATGAACCCGCCGTACATCGCATACGAGTACTCCTTGCCTTTGGAGAACTGGATGATCCCGATGGCCATGAACAAGCCCGCCAGTGTGGGCAGGATCACGTTGCCGCTCCAATTGGTCAAGTTCAGGATTCCGTTATAGAAAGACATATCCGCTCCACCTCTATGCCGCCATGGCCAGCACCAACTTCCAGATGGCGGTGACCGACAACAAACCTAGAGCCACACCGGCCAGGCGAAGCGCCGGCCGTCGCGTAGCCACGTTAATGATCGCCCCGATGATGGCCAGGCCCGCCGCGATCGGCATAATAGTGCCGGCAAGGTATGTCCAAAGGCTGTCCAGTACATCCGCCGCCGCGTACTGCGTGCCGGAGTTGTAACTTTGAAGAAGGTTGTAAGTCGTCTGGATGCCGAGCATGAACATGGCGGTCAGAATCGACGGTAGGGGATGCTCCCCTGCGGCCGAATCCAGAATGGCCCGCAGCACGAAGTACGCTGCGAGCGTAGTTGCGAGGCGCGCGACCACAAAGTTGGTCACAAAGCTCGCGACACTCGACTGCAAAGTCGAAAGCCAGGAACTCGCGATTCCGCCCCCCGGCAGCGGCACACTGACCCCGAACGAACTGAACCAACTGAGCAGCGGCTGGAGGGTGAGGAAAATGACTGCCCAGAACATCCACTTCGTAAAACCCCCACCGATCAGGAAGCTCGTTCCACCGCCTTCGCGCCGCAGGCTGATGCCCGCGAGTACCAGGCACAACAAAGCCGCGGGAGGCGCAAGCAGTAATAAGACGTTCACGATATCCTTCAAAAGTTGTGGCACGGCCATGGTTTTAACTCTTCGCTGAAAAGATGAATTCAATTGCTGGATTTGCGGCAGGCAACCCGCTATTGCGAACGCCGGGTTGCCTGCCGCTTTCACTTCGGGGATTCCCGCTCTTTTTTTCTAGGTGACACCTCCTGTTCCGTTCGTGATCCAATACTCAATCAATCGCGTAACGCCCGAGACCGCGAGCAACGCCCCGGCCGCAAACAGCCATCGGCCAAAGCCCCGGCCTGTGAGCCAAGCTATGATGGCCCCCAGCACCGCCCCGCCCGCGCCCACGGGCGCGATTACGTTGCCGACCCAGTTAATGAAATTGAGGAACGCACCCTCCGGTTGCGCCCCCGTTTGACCTTGAACAGCTACGTTGAATTGTGGGTTTTGACCCAAGTTCTGAGCCAGGACATACTGCGCGGCCAGCACGAGGCAAATCGCGCCCACCGCGAGTGGCTTCTTGAGCGACATGTCCCACTTCATGCGCATGAATCGGTACCCTCCTTTCCCGCCTGCTGTTGTTCCATTTCCGAAAACTGCCGAACAACGCCGGCCTGTTGCGAAAAGTAATAGGAGATGGTCTTTGCGTCAAATGAGGTCGGAGCAGAGTGAGAAGCAGAAGATAGGCAGAAACAGAGAGGTTCAGTCAAGCTATCAGCCCTTTCGCGAGGATCAGCTGCTCACCCCGCGTGCAACGTCCATCTCAATCACGGCGAAGTTGGAAAGGCAAGTTACTCGCGCATTTCAGCGAGGTTAGCCAACTTTAGGAATTATTTTTCGCGGGTCGGCAATTGTGAGAACCAGGGCCGGATCGATGACCTCATCAGCAATAATGCGATACAATCCGACCGTTCGCCTTTGGAAGCGAACACAACTTTTTTCACGGGTCGACGGATGTGAGAACCAGTGTGTTCGGCTCGGGAGCCTCGTCTGGCTTCCGGTTTATCAGGTTGGATTCTTTTCAGATGTCTTGGAGGCTCTCCGTCCTTTTCAGCGGTTTAATCAACTGCCGGAAGTTCTGTGCGACTCTGCTTCCGACCGCTGAAGAATCGATGCCCCATATCTTGGCCAGTGCCTCTTCGACCACCCGAATGTCTCCTGGCACTATTCTTCTGCTCCCAATGTTGATGAATGGGCCATCGGATTCCGTGAGGATTCGATCGCGAGGAATTCGGCCAATTGTTCTTCTGCCTTTTTCACTCCACACCATCGAGGGGTTGATCGAAAAAAAATGACCGCGTTCTATTGCGATGTTCAGATTCCGATGCGTTCCCGTGTACCAGTGAAACACGATAGGGTGCGGATACTGTTCCTCAAGCATATCCAGCACGGCCGCCTCCGCTCCTCGCGAGTGAACAGTGACAAATTTCGGTTTTCTCTCCAGACATCGCAAAACAAACCTGAAGGAAATCAGTTGCTTGTCCCGCGTAGGGAATCCATCCCGCGAGAAGTCAAGCCCGACTTCGCCAATAAAAGAGGTCTTCGCCACCAGGTCTTCGAAGCGCCTCAATTCCTGTTGTGAGTGCATATTTGCCGTCAGCGGGTGCAGCCCTAAAGCCAGTCTCACTTTTCTGAACCGTAGAGTATACGGATATGCAACATCAAACGCAGAAGGCAGGTTGGTCACGCACACTGTGAACACGCCTGCATTCTCCGCATCGATAGCGGTCTGGGACGGATCGGGGTAGAGGTCGAGGTGGCAATGCGCGTCAAGCATGGCTGCCTTCAAGAAGGCCAGCCGCTTCGCGCAACGAGGCAGAACCTTTGTCTGCAATCCAGCTGCGCAGTTCTGTGAGTCCTCGCTGAATTAAATTCACATAGGCATCAAGAGGCTCCGCGGGGGCAACGGCAGTAATTGCCTTTCGGATACCCACGTCAGAGCGGAAATGCCGAAGAGCGCTGGCAACCGCCCTGAGGTCATCAGCGCTGGAGGCATCAGATTCAATCGTGAGCTCGTCCGAACAGACATCGATGCCATATTCCTCTCCGAAATCAAGCTTCGCAGCGTGCAGTGATGCACGGCGGAACAGGCAGGGGACACAGTATCCACAATTTGCGGCGTTCTTTCTCTTCCAGTCTTGCCGTCGGGTTGCATGGGAACACGAAACCGTGCGAGGGATAAGACTCTTAAGAAGCCCCAGATTGCTGCACTGGGCGACGCATTCACCCTTGGTCTTTAGCTCCAACGGGTTCACCAGTTCATTCTCCATGCCCAGATCTTCGAAGACTGACCGGAGGATGCCCAAATAGAAAGGGTGCATGGTTCGGGTGCTGCACGACCCGCTTCGAGACGGTGTAAGCGGCATGTTTAAGGCGATGAGGCCATTTTCCGCAACTAGGACCGGCATATCTGCGCTGAGTTCAGCAGCGGCGTACATTCCTAGGGCAAGGAACACAATCGACCTGGAACGAAGGGATGTTTCCAAGTTCTTTTGCGGCCTCTGCGATACGCGCGCCTGGACCAACTTCGTCCTTCCCGAAAACTTAGCGTGAAACAACTCATAGACGCTTTTTTGCTGACTCATGGGCCCTGGAAAGTCGTAGTGTCCTACAAGCATCATGTGTACGCCCGGACGACTCTCCAGAAAATCCGTGGCTCCGATCAGTGAATCAAGACCCCCCGAAAAGAGCCCAACGGCATCAAATGTGTCGGGTTCGTGAGGGTCTCTTGCTAGCCGCCGCCTTTTCTTCGGTGCAACGAATAAATCACTTTCCGCTTGACGAAAGGAAGTCTGCCACACATCGCCGGTCAGGAACGTGAGCGCGACATCCAAGCGTTGCGCCACGTTGGTCCAAAGTTTCGGCTCGGATACCGGGAAATTCACCTCCAGGCTGCGCGTCCATTCATCCGAAGTCGCCTGACGAGCGCTCGTTTTATCAACGGCGTAGCAAATTCCTGCCACAAGTAGAAGATCAAGGGCCGTGGAATTTGGTGTACCGCATGCTCGATATAGTTCTGCAAAGGGCAGGTCCAATTCAAGGCCTTCAACGTCTGTCCCCTGGATCGCAATTGAGGCTAACCCGTCTTCGTTACGGCCGTCAGAATAAGCGGTGATCTTCATCCAGTCACCCCGAAAACTTCGAGCGTTTCCTTAAGCACATTCTCCGCGATTTGATGACTCTCATTCTTCGTCCAAACCGCCCTTTCAACCTTGCTGCCGGCCAGCTTTGCTCGCAGGGACGAGGTTATGTAGTCCTTAATTTGATTGAGGCTCCTGGCGGCCTTCGAGTCTCCGACTTTCTTCAACCATTCTTCGTAAAAATTGCGACAGAACATTTTGAATATGTAATGCCCGAAAAAGCTGGCAAGAATGCCGAAAATTCCGAGTTCATCAATCGCTGAATTCAACCGCTTCTCCACATCTTCAAAAGTCTCAGCATCCTTGAGAATTTCGTCCCGGATTTCCGCGAGCGACTCTCTGGCCAACGCGTTATCAAGCGTGCTTGCGGGGCCGGCGAATTCATGTAGCAGGGTGTCAGCAACCTCGGAAGCGGATTTTCCAACAATATCGTCCAGGCCTCGCTCGCGCAGGGCATTCTCGAGTCCAACTGACCTGACACTTGAAAGGAATCCTCCAAGGTTCCTCGCCGTTCCAACCGCCGCTGAGCTTGCCCCTGCGCCGCCTTCTGAGCGTCCGCCTCCACCCCGCCTTCCTGAACTTCTGGCCACACCTCTGCCGACTGGAGGCGCACTGCCGCCGTGCCCGCGCATTAACCCCTTAAGGCCCCCACTTGCACGAATAAAATCCCTCACTAGATTGGCAGGGGTGATGTCTTTACTGCCTGTTCCCTGGACGAAATCGGTCGCATCATTCTTCAAAGGGGTCCAATTCCCACCCTTTGGCATCTTGTACCCACGCGAGGTGCCCATAGCTAAACCTTCCTTTCAAGCGTTTCCAGAGCTCTCACGGCGGCCTTTCCAGCCTTTGTTTTCTCATGACTTGCAATGTCTTTCAGAATGGCGACGGAAGCTCCGCGCAGTTGTGACTCATGCTGTGCCAACTCGGCGATATTTTGCGGAACTGACGGCATAAGTGAATCTGCCGGTATGTTTCGAGCAACCTCTATGAGTTTTGCAGAAGCACCGGGAACTTTCTGTATGCCCAACTTATAGAGGGTGCTTACAGCAGGGAGTCGATCTGGGTACCGTTCTGCTTCCTGTTTCAGCATGTCGAGCAGAAGAGACTGTTCCGAAGACGACAGACCGGGAACGAGTTTGAGGCCCAGCGCATTCTCACCGGGATTCTCCGAGAGTAATTTGCTTAGCGCCATCTGGACAGTGGGAGGAATCATCGTGACGCCGGACAATGTGGACCCCGTTCGGTCGCGCGCAAGCCAGAAATAGTCTCTGAGATCCGCGCCAGCCAACGGGGGCCTCATTCTTAGCCATGACAACATGGATGGAGTGCGCCACTTCGCAAGGCCATCGTCAGGTGGCGACGTCTCCTTCTGATCTTTTTCCTTCAGCGCGTCCATTTCGAGGACTTTCAGATTCAACGGAACGCCCTCTTCAGCTGCCTGCCACTGATTCAGCTCCTGGAATAGTGAAAGGTTGGAATATTCCAACACCATCAGCTTTGCGAGAATTTCCTCTTTAATTGAAATCTTCGCGACGGATGCCAGTTGCTTGCGGAGCGACATCGCATTCAGCATCCGCTTTACCTGCCGCGGATTTCCTTTCAGACCCTCAGTAATTACGGGGGCGACGGCCTTGCTCCAGTCCAGTTGCTCTTTCAGTTTGGGGGTAAGTTCCGCGTTGCCTGTTAGCGCTTTCTGTATTGCTTCAGCCGTGAATGGAGCATAGATGTTCTGTGCCCGCGTATTTCTCCACGCGCTTAACACTGCTGGGAAAAACGTGGCGTCCAGCAGTTTCTCGCAAACAAGCAGATTTACATACGTTTCGATTTCGCTCGGGGAAAGACGTGGCAGCTGATATGGCACCTGAATCAGCTTCTCCAGATAGTCCTGTACGAGGCCCTCCTCCTCTCGTCGCACCTCGCCAGCACTTCCCGGATGTTCTAGCAGCCGCTGAGCGTATCGCGTCGAGATTGCATGACGCACGATTCGCGGATCAGCGCCGATCACGAAGGCCGTTCTTGGTACGGAAACAAAAAGCTTAATTGCTTCGAGAGTTTCAATCAAGCGCTCTGGCAAACAACGATCCAGATCATCTATGAGAACGACCAAGACGGAAATACCGGTCTTCGCTAGTATCTTCTCGAACTCCTCCCTGAACTTCCTAACACCCATTACATCAGGCCTTTCTGGATCAGCTTCGATCAGATCGGACCAATTTATTTCTGCTGACTCCTTACCATCAGCGCTTTCTTTCTTGTCCAAGACGCTGTTTACTACCGCACCCGTGACCGCAGCAGCCGCCACGGGAACCGCACCGATTCCACCTGTCGCGGCAACGATCGCCAACGGAACCCCCACGGTTTTCACGCCTACTTTTGCCAGCTCCATCCACTTCACACGCTTGAGCAGCTTCACAACCCAATCCTTCGCCTTGGGTCCAAACTTCTTATGTTCGCCGAGTTGAATCAGAATTGAGCCGAGAAGGGCAGACTTGGCATCCTCGTAGCCTTCGAATATCCATCCGTTAAAGTAGAGACAAACGACACTCGGATACACATCCTCGTTTGAGAGTGCTTTCTGGAGCATCTTCATGATGCTCGACTTGCCACCGCCCCAGTCACCGAAGACGCCGACAGTAACGGGCAACACAGATTGATCGGTGATTACTGAACGAATAAGATCGGCGTGAACGTCGAAACCTAAGAGGTCAATCTCGGTCTCGTTATCTTGCCAAACGTGGATCGGCGGCTGTTTTGTCTGCATCTGACGCTCCTAAGGAGTTCACATACCTGAAAGGTTAAGGCATTCCTAATGTGGCTTCAATACCTTACATGAAATGTAGGGGAATCCTCCGGCCGGTTGCTGCGCCGGTCATAGAGGCGGGTGGTAGAAATGTCCGCGTGGCCAGGCCATTCCTGCACCTTGGCGATGTCGGCCATGTTGGCAAGCGCGTTGGTTGGGGCGTCCTTTTTATCGTACCTAAAATCAAGGGCCCAAAATGATCTAAGACGGCGCCGTTGCCAAATCGGAACGGTGTTCATTGAGAGTCAGGCCGACGGAATGCAACGCGCCCGACGCGCAGCGAAATGGCGTCGACTATCTCGCAGTTCATCTTTGTAGATACACAGGCAGTCTTCGATCTCCGCGGGCGTGAGCCGGCGGAACACACCTGGCAGACTCTCGGCATTTACCGACTCACCGCTAATGCTAAAGGGGCGCGCACCTGCCCTGGTTCCTGCATGTAGGTACACCAGATTGGGTGCCTTTCGGAAATAAGCACTGACCCTGTGAGCGATGTCATACACCGTGAGAGCGCCAATACCATGAATTCCCCCAATCCGCTGTTCGACCAACCGATGAAGCGCGGCGAAGTCACGCGCCTTCACAAGACTCCGCGCAATCCCCTGCAGCCGCGCCTCGGCTTGTTCCAGGATTGATTTCGGAATGCGGCGCTGGTGGGGATGTCTCTTGCCGCTCGGGAGCACGCAAAGCGCAGCCTTGCGGATCGCCTCGGACGGGCGGCGCTGGATTTCAAAAAAGCGCATCTCAGCGCGGGCATCATCACGGTATTCGCGGATATAGTCACTGACGATTTCATCGAGGGTCATTGGCGGCCTCGGGGCCTAAGCCGTGCGGTTATTTCGTCATCCTGGAAGGTGCGTATCCCGTTGTCGATGTTTTTCCAAAAGTATTCGACATGCTCGCCGGCCGCCCCGTTCCAAGCGTTCGCGATGGTCTCCACGGTCGGATACGACGCCGGGGTGTCTGTGAGCATCGGATCGTTAGCCGTCGCAAGCAAAAGGTCCAATTGCACGACCGCGCCGCCTTCAACGAGGTGAGGCCAGGGAATTCGCAGCAAGCCATCCCCGCTCACAAGGCAGCCCTCTTCCTCGGTTTGGCGCACGACGCCATACTCGGGCTCTCGCGCAACGCGGTTCGCCCATCCCTGGGGAATGTCCTCCGGGATCTTCCGCTCGGGATTGCAGAGCAAAGCCACGCATCCCCACTTTGCCGCGATTCGATTGGCTTGCGCACTCGGTTGCTCTGCTTTCCAAAGGCACTCTGCTTCCCGAACCACATCCTGCGGGGATGAAATCCTGTGAGAGCAGCGAACCACCTTCGCACGACCGGCCGGACAGAGACGTGAAAACACCATCGTATAGGTATTGCCCCGGCGCTTACCGGACGAGAGGCGTCCGTAGCGGATGGGAGCCGTTACCGTCTCGGCCGAACCCATCTCCAGGCGCTCGTCGCGCCACGTCTGCCGCTCGTCATCCCACAGCAATGAGCCAATGATAAGAATGCCGGCACTCAGCGCCACGGGCTCACTCCTCTTCAACCTCAGCAACTTCAACAGCCGCGGCAACCAGCGCTGGTACAAACGGAGACACATCCTGAATTACGACCAACCCTTTCCTGGGCAGATAGTAATCGCACACCGTGCGGTAGCGATCTCCGAATTTCTCGGTGAACTCATTTCTTAATTTCACATTGCGGCTCAGGATACTCGACATCGCGCGTCCACCATTCAAGAACTTCTCTGCCTGCTCGGTACCGAGCACGTACAGGAATTTCTCTTTATTGCTCCGGTGCTCCGCCATTTCGTAGAAATCCTTGAAGAGGGCATTTTGCCTAATCGACTCTGGCCCGCCCTGCCAGCGGATGAATTTGAATTCGGCAATCCGGCGATTCGTCTCCAGGTCAAAATCCCTGCCGGTATTACCAGCTCCAAGCGAGACATATTCGATCACTTCACCAGGTTTAAGAATGCGTGGCAGGCAAAGAAGTATGCCCACCGCGTGAATCACCACATTGATTTGGCCAGCGATGCGCTTGATCAAGCCAGCCGCGCCGAGAACCTCAGATCTCATTCCAAAGGCGGCCATGGCCGCCGCATAATTCTCGACGTTGACATTCCGTAGAGCACTTTCGATCTGATAAATCGTTTGCGTCAGGTCAGGGCCGCAAAATCCGCGCAGTGCGCTGATCGCATCGGACAATTCAGCGTCGTTAGGAAGTGCGTTGCTTGCCATCACGGCGACTATAACTCGCTTTAAGCTGGTACGCCACAGTCTGCTTGCGCTGGAGCAGAATCGTCACCAGATGAGTGAGCGCCCCCATCTGACGTTCTAGCCCGGGAGGTATCCGTAACGGCTGGCGGCCCAACCTGCACTGTGCATGCGGTAAACTGACACCCCCGCTTTAGGTCGTAGGCGCCAGCTTCCAGTTTCGGTCGCTCACGATCGGGCACCTGTTTTGGCAGACTGCGGTTGTCCCTTCGGAATATCGCGGAACCCACACTAAGGCGTCTGGTCCGCCACTCTCCTACAACGAGTCACCTGCCGATGAGTCGGCTCGCCATTGTTGTGGTCAGATTTTGGCTAAGACGCATGCACAACCGTCTGCGACAGAGCGAAATGACTGAATGGAATGAGAGGCAGGAAATGGAGAGGTCGGGTCAAATTGTCTTCTTCAGTCGAGACAAGGCCTGCTCAAAGTCCGACAACATGACAGGTGGTGGCTAATCGCGGTTATCGACTCGCGTGAACGCAAACCGTTTGGCGGCATTGATTCTACTACGCGACTCCTTCCTCCTTTGACTTACTGCGGCGTCTCGCTCGGCGCCGGAGGTACAGCGGCCGGCTGATACATCGCGCTGAGCTCCTGCCTGAGTTGCATCAACTGCCGGAGCTCCTCAAGGCTCGGCGTTGTGGCGACTCTCGAAGATGGCGGCGCAGATGTGCTCGCTTGTCTGCTTCCTGCGTCACGGCCTGCGGCGCCGGTCCCCAGCACAATGTAGAACCTCGTGTTGCCTGGGACGGTCACCACGATGTTCTGATTGAACGCCAGCTCATTTAACTCCTCATCGCCAGCGACCCCGACATTGTTGGCGACCCGTTCCCGGAGCAGCGCACTCTCGGAAAGCGGGCCGTAGAATCCGCTACTGCCCCCATTTCCGACCAGGTAAGCGGCGACAGTGCCGAGACCCGTGAATGTCCGTACCAGGAATTTGGTCCCTGTTTTCTTTCCGGATACGGATCCCTTAAGCGGTCGAAACGCCAGGTCCATAGCTACCCCATCCATCCTTTGCGTGGTTCCATCCGGCATTTCCAGCCTGTCGAACCGGATATCGACGTTCCCCGAGCGGTCCGCTTGACGCAACTGGCCGATCGCCTTTGCTCCCGCCGGCACCACAATCTCACCTTCACGCTCGAAGTTGTACTCGATCACCGCGACAACCGGTTCTTTCAAGCCCGTACTGACCGCCGATTCCAACCGCGCTACGAGGCGGGTGCCGGGAGGCAACAAAGTGACGAAGTCGCTCTGTTCGAGGACGGCCGACCTCATCGGGACGCCTCCGACAACACCAGTCTCTGCCCCCCGCACAAACACCAGCGATGGCTTACGGAGAGCGGCCTCAGGGGATTCGTCAGGTGAGGGAGGCTGCGGTGGGCGTTGATAGCCTGGCTCCTGCGGCAGGGTGGAATCGAAATCAATCTTATTCAGCGCATACTGCGGAGTTGTTTGTTGTGCGGCGGGGGCCTTTGGCCGACCCGGTCGCGCCGTTCGCCCGATCTCCTCGGGTGTCACGTCGCCCCTATTCACTGCCTCGTCGCCGCTTACCTCGGCGTTCAACATGGGCGTTACAGATCCGCTTTGGCCACTTTCCTGGCCGGGCGTTATCCGGCGGCCCAGGTCCGGCGCGCCTGCTTGTCCTGCTGTTCTCTTCGCCTTTTGAGGCGAAGAGAATATGCCCAGGAACAGCAGGAGCATAGCGACGGCCGCACCACCCAGCACCAAGAGTGACTTGCTTTTGTCCTTGCTGAGCTCGCGGCGTGTGGTTCTGGGCTGCTGGGTCTGCCGCGCCTTGTCAAACGCTTGGCGGATGATTTCGCGCCATTGAATCCCGGGTTTCCCATCTGCCGCTTGTGGTTCCGCGGCTTCCTCCAGATCGGCTCGTGACTCCGCGGGCGTCGCGTGCAGCGTGTTACTTTCCTTTGACGGGCTCTCCATGGGTAGAATCCTCCTTCAAGGTGTTAATGCCAAAACCGATGGGCGCCAAGGCAGGATGATCCACTGCCCCCGCCTCAGCAATCTGCAAGAAAAGCGTCTCGTTAGACTGTTTGTAGGGGGGACGATCGAAGACCACCACCCCATCTGCGCGCTCACCCGGCGCTAAACGGCGCTTGCTCAAGCGGAAACTCAGCACAGAAAGCTGCTCGGCGGTCGTCCAGCGAGACCGTCGAATGATCTTGCCTGACCTGACCTTGCCTCCAAGCTGGACTTGTGGCGGCATGATCAGAATGCTGCGGTTAGTTGAATTGAGGGCAGAGAACAGCACAATGACGCGCTCTCCGCCATCTACTACCTCGCCCACCCCAGCACGCACTCGGTCTCCGGTGGCGGTTTCCGTCGACACATGTTCACCGTAGAGCGGTGGCAATGGAGACCGTTCCTGCCGGGCAAGAAGCTCATCCAACCCCGCCGGTGCGGGGGCATCCGGTGGGTCTGGTGCGACGGAGGACGTTTGCTTGACATCGGTTGGCAGTCCGCCTGTGCTGGCTGTCTGAACGGCTGCGGGCATGGCAGTCGCTACTGGCGCCCCTATTTCCACAGTTTTCGCTACCAGCGCAGAGGGGTAATCCGGCTCGATTAGAAAGCCTTTAGCAGGCCTGTAATTGAGCAGAAGGTCCACGTTTTCGGGGTCGTCTGGCTTTTGTTCCCCTCGACTCACCAGCAGCAAGCTTGCCTCGCGCCCGTGAGTGGTTGAAATCAGCAAATTGCTCTCCGCCGGCTTCTCCGAGAGGGCTTTAACGAACACCAGTTGTGGCTCCCGGTCTGAGTGCTCGACCTTGAAAAGTGTCGGGTCGCCCACGACTACTGAATTAACTGTCTCCGGCATGCGGATCGCCGTCACAAAGTGGGCGGCGACTTCGACTACCGTGACCTTCCCATCCATTTCCAGTTTGGTCAGCACCCGCGGCTTGACCTCGGGAACTTGCGCCATTGCCGAACGGAGAGCAAACAATATGCAGATCACTAATGCCTTACTACCGTTGCCCATTGGTCACCTCGTTTCCTCTTGGGGAGCCCCTGCTGCGGGCGCCCGTCGCATCCGATCGAGCCGTTTCATGCGATAAAGACGAGCCACACGGTTAACGTAGCTATAAACATCCGGTGAAGAGTATTCGAGTCCCCTCGCGAGGATCGTACACTCTCCGGCGTAATAAGCTGCTGTCACCAATCTCAGGTCGCCTCTGAAAAGATGCATCAGCCAAGCCAGATATTTAACGCCCGCGCGAACGTTCTCCTCGATCTGAAATGGATTCCGCACCCCAAGTCTCACGGCAGTCGCCGGCATCAACTGCATTAAGCCTGCGGCGCCTTTCGGCGAAACCGCATAAGGTTCCCAGTTCGACTCCACTTCGATCACCGCGTCCACCAACTCAACCGGAACTTGGTAGACATTCGCGTAATACTCGGCACAACGAGCAGAATAGTCGCGCAACGGTGTGGGCTCTGCTCCTGGCGCCATACCCACGAACCAAAGCAAAACGATCAACACCCTGCCGCCCGTTTTCATACGTTCCCCACGGTTAACTCGTCACGATATCTCTTCGAGTCCGCAACCAAGCCATCGAATCCGGCACGCAGCAGCAGACGCTTCCGGTCGGCCTCAGTCTTGGCCAGGAGGGCCAGCAGTACATCCCGTTGGTCGGGTTCTATTTCGCTTACGCCCATAATCTCAAGGGCCCTCGCCAGGTCGAGCATTTCTGCAATGGACGGCGGTTTTTCGAGACTCCACCCGCGCAGCGCTCGCGCCAAACCGGCCAGTTGTCCCCGTAAGGCCGGGCCCATGTCTGTGCTGTGCACGGCGAGGATCTCCGCCTCCCGTTCCACGGTCGGGTACTCCACGCGTAAATAAAAACAACGTCTTCGCAGAGGATCACCCAACCGGCGCTCTTCATTCGAGCTCAGAACCACAAAAGGAACCGTCTCCGCCTTGATTGTTCCCAGCTTCGGGACCGTCACCTGCCAGGCGCTCAAGATCTCCAGCAGCAATGCTTCAAATTCGTGGTCCACCTTGTCGAGTTCGTCTACCAGCAGCACGCAGGGTCGGTCCCGGCAAAGCAAAGCCCGCAACAGGGGACCTTCAGCGAAGAAATCGAGCGAATGCAGGCGCTTGCGAATAGCGTCCCAGTCGCCGCTGAATTGATCTCCCTGAGTTTCGAGGAAGAGCTTCTGCAAGGCCTCATCGAACTTACCGATAGCCTTGTCATCGGTAATGCCTTCGTAGCACTGGAGACGCTCGACGAACGTTCCAGCGGCCTCAGCCACCGCGTATGCCAATTGGGTCTTGCCACAACCGGGTGGTCCCTCGACGAGCAGTGGCTTCTGCATGCGGGAGGCGAGATACACCACTTCCAAGGTCACCTCGTCGATGACATACTTGGCCTCGCGCAGCTTGCCGGAGAGTTCCTCCCTTGATCGAAACACGTCCAGTGCCTCCCGAAGGCACAAAATACACTGCAATCTTCCTTGAAGCGGCCATTTGAAGTCGGTACGCAGCACCCACCTCAATCGCGAAGAGGCGGCAAAGGCACGCTCCACGCGCTTTTCGGCGAGGTAAGCCGATTTCAAGAATTATTTTGCGGGTCGACAAATGTGAGAACCACGCTTCCGGTCGTCCTTGCATGCATTGGCACACGGGCAATTCGTAGTGTTCAAAGCTTGACCAGGCCGCTCGCCCAGTGCCCAAAGCACCTTCTAGCCTGAAGCAGGAGGCTCGTTTGACTGCCTGTACATCTTCCCTTACAACAAAGCCATGATTGATATGGCGCTGCGGACGGAGTTGAAGAGTGCCCTCATCAAACAGGAGCTTTCCGGGGGAGGATGGAGTTATGGCTCAACGGTGGGGCAGGCTGCCCTCGAGCCGGCGTGTCTCGCTCTCCTGGCTCTGAGATGGGATTCCAGTCCTGCCCGTGCCCTCGGCCTTGAGTTTTTGCTCAGAATGCAGAATCCCAACGGAAGCTGGCCTGCGTTCAGTGGCGACGACTCCG
>Ga0181532_10001510_pt1 | contig 22486 bp, 17 predicted proteins | sample PEATcosm2014_Bin_33_FD_119768 | JGI IMG/M metagenome (GOLD analysis project Ga0181532, IMG submission 119768) | Peatland microbial communities from MTU Mesocosm Facility, Houghton, MI, USA - PEATcosm2014_Bin11_30_metaG | ecosystem: Environmental > Terrestrial > Soil > Wetlands > Peat | place... | reverse complement strand
CCTCGTCAACGAGGAATATGAAACGCTCTCTGCCAGTTTCACAGTGGTTTTATTTCTCATTTTGTTTGCTCCTTCTAAACCACAACCTGTAGTGGTTACTGGAGTGAAGTGAACACCCCAATCGCTCTTTACAAGAAACCTGGCAGAAAGGCCTCGATTCGGGTCCAAAGGTAACCAGCCCTGCTGCCGAGCGCGACGGTTCCCTGTTCCTCCTAAGTAGCGTGTTTGGAGGATGTTAGCTCTAAGTTCAATGTTTTGACGATCTTGGAGCGAAATTATTAACCTATTCAAAACATGGAACTCAGATGCTGCTCTAAGTCCAATGTTTTGACGATTTTGCGGGTAAGATCGTCAAAACAAGGATTTTACGAATTTTATTTTTTCGAATCCGCCCTATGCTCGAGTCCAAGACGAGGCGATTTTCTCCACGTAAGTGTGGGTTACCAGGCGAAATAAAGTCGGGTACTTTTCCGGGGCCGGCAGCCAGGTCGCAGCCCCCAAGCCAGACGTCGGGCGAACGGCACGGTGCTTCATGTATTCGCTATTTCTTCGCTTTTGTTCACTGATTGGATGTATAATGCAGCGTCGGTAACTCATGCGCCACTTTTCGCGAAACGCCCACTCCGCTGCGGCGCCTGCCTCACTGACCAATTGCAATTCATATTTAGCAGCCCATCCGGATGCGCACTGCGCCGGAACGGAGCAAACAAGGAGCGGCACTCATGGCGGACGAGAAAACGGAAAAAGGCCGGGCCGTTGACCTGGCTATGTCGCAAATCGAAAAGCAGTTTGGCAAAGGCTCCATCATGCGGTTGGGAAGCAAGGGAGCTGTCGTTCCCATCTCCGTAATTTCTACGGGAGCGATTTCGTTTGACGCGGCGCTCGGCGTGGGCGGTTTCCCGCGCGGGCGCGTGGTCGAGATCTTCGGGCCGGAATCTTCCGGCAAAACCACCATCGCACTGCAGGTGATTGCAGAAGCGCAGCGGCAAGGTGGCATGGCAGCCTTCGTTGACGCTGAACACGCGCTGGACCCGATTTACGCAGCCAAGCTCGGAGTGGATGTGGACAACCTGCTGGTCTCGCAGCCCGATTACGGCGAGCAGGCACTGGAGATCGCCGAGGCCTTGGTGCGCTCGGGCGCAATCGACGTGCTGGTGGTGGACTCGGTTGCGGCGCTGGTTCCCAAGGCGGAACTCGACGGCGAGATGGGCGACAGCCACGTCGGTCTGCAAGCCCGCTTGATGTCGCAGGCCCTGCGCAAACTGACCGGCATTGTCGCCAAGTCGCACACCTGCTTCGTCTTCATCAACCAGATCCGCGAAAAAATTGGCGTCATGTTCGGCAACCCGGAAACCACCACCGGCGGGCGCGCGCTGAAATTCTACTCATCGGTCCGCATTGACATCCGGCGCATCGGCGCGATCAAGGACGGCGACCAGGTCATCGGCTCGCGCACCCGGGTAAAGATCGTCAAGAACAAGACCGCCGCTCCTTTTCGCGAAGCCGAGTTCGACATGATGTACGGCGAAGGCATCTCGCGCGAAGGCGACCTGCTCGACCTGGCAGTGAATTTGAACATGGTTGAGAAATCGGGCGCGTGGTTCAGCTATAAGGGCGAGCGCATCGGCCAGGGGCGCGAGAACAGCAAACAGTTCCTGAAGGAAAACAAAGACATCGCGGCCAGGATCGAGACCGAGGTGCGCAAGGCGCTGGGCCTCATCTCGGTGGCGGACAAGGCGGAAGCTGCAGTGGCCAACGCCGAAGCCGCGCCCAACGCTACGCCCAAGGGGCCGGCGGGACGAAAATAGGCCGGGGTAGTTTTTCAGAGCGAGCTGGGGCCTCTCTACGGGCGGTCCCGTCTCGATTATCGTGTAAGCGAGTAGCCTCGGTGCCGCGGTTTTCGTTTTATGCGATTGCCTCAGGAGGCAAGCCAGCATAAAATCATCCCGCGTAAATCCTCTTCTCCGAGGTCTCTTGAAGGACATCGTCGCCATCTATCCCGGCTCATTCGATCCGGTCACCAACGGTCACCTCGACCTGATTCATCGCGGCAGCAAGCTCTTCGATCGGCTCATCGTCGCCATCGCCCGCAATATGGACAAGGGCGATCCGCTATTCGAAATGGAGGAGCGGAAAGCGATGCTAGAGGCGATGACCTCCGAACTCGACAACGTCAGCGTCGATATCTTCGATGGATTGCTGGTGCATTACTGCATCCAGAAGAATGCGAACGCGGTGCTGCGCGGCATACGTGCGGTCAGCGACTACGAATTTGAGTTGCAGATGGCGCTGATGAATCGCAAGATGGAGCCGCGAGTGGAAACCATATTCATGATGCCCGCAGAAAAGTACTCCTATCTCAGTTCGCGAATCGTGCGGGAGATCGCGAAGCTGAGCGGACCGCTCACCGGACTTGTACCGGAGATGGTGGAAGAGCGGGTGCGCCAAAAGATCGCACAGAAGCAGGCTCACGCCACGGGAATGCATCTCAAATGAAGGGCCAAACCATGACTACTGCTGGGACCCAGCTCTCGTCATTTCTGACCAATCGCATTCAACGCATCGAAGTCTCGGCCACAATGGCTGTGGTGGCAGAGGCCGAGAAACTTCGCGCCGCCGGCGCTGACCTGGTGGACTTCGGTGCGGGAGAGCCGCATTTCCCGACGCCGGCGCACATCAAGGAAGCGGCGATTACGGCCATTCACAACAATTTCAGCAAGTATACGGCGGTTGCCGGTACGGCTGAGTTGCGCGACGCAATCGTAAAGCGCCACGCGGCGGACTTTGGTTCCGACTATAAACGCGAGGATTGCATCGCCAGCGTTGGCGGAAAGCACGCGCTGTTCAATGCCATTCAGGTGCTCGTGGACCACGGCGATGAAGTCATTCTGCCCGTGCCGTACTGGGTTTCGTTCAAGGACATCGTTCGCTATGCCGGTGGCGAGCCGGTTTACATCCCGACCGACGAAAGACACGACTTTGATCTGACTGCGGAGATGGTCGAGCGCGCGATCACGCCGCGCACCAAAGTCATCGTGCTGAACTCGCCTAGCAATCCATCGGGCGCGGTAATGAGGCCCGATCACATGACATCGGTGCTGAAACTGGCCCATGATCGCGGTATCTATGTCGTCTCCGACGAGTGCTACGTGTACCTGAATTTCACCGGCTATCTGTTCTCGGCGGGTTGTGTCCACGACGTGAAAGAGCGGCTGATCATTATCGGCTCTCTCTCCAAGACCTATGCTATGACTGGCTGGAGGCTGGGCTACGCCCTCGGTCCAGCGCCGATTGTGAGCGCGATGCAGAAACTACAGAGCCAGAGCACCTCCAACCCAACTTCGATCGTGCAGAAGGCTGCAGTGGCCGCGTTGACCGGCTCTCAGGATTGCGTGCGGGAGATGCTGGCAGGCTATATCTTTCTGCGCGACAAAGTCGTGGAAGGTCTGCGCGCAATTCCGGGCCTCACCTGCGCATCGCCCAATGGTGCTTTCTATGCGTACCCAAACGTCAGCCATTATTTCGAACGCGGCGGATTGAATTCGGCATCGGATGTCGCACGCAAGCTGCTGCACGAGGCGCACGTGGTTGTGGTGCCGGGTGAAGGCTTCGGTACCCAGGACCACATTCGCCTGGCGTACGCGGTTTCGCCTGAGACGCTGGAGCGCGGGTTGGAGCGGATGAGCAAGTTCTTCGCCAGCATGTAACGGTCCCATGTCCGACCTCTACCCATTGCTGTTGATCCCGATCTTTGACGAGCGGCCTTGGGGTGTCCGCGATCTGCGGCCCATCTACACCAGAATCGTCAAGGAGCCAATTGGCGAGAGCTGGCTGACGTGGGAGGACAATCGCGTCGCGAACGGGCCGCTGGCGGGACGCGCGCTCGGCGAACTGGCGAAACAATACGGCCGTAATCTTGTGGGAATGGCCGCCTGCTACGACGACCGATTTCCCTTGCTGGTGAAATTCCTTTTCCCAGAGGACAAGCTCTCGGTGCAGGTTCATCCCGACGATGACCAGGCGCGAAGGTCGGGTCAGCTCTGCGGCAAAACCGAGTGCTGGTACGCGCTTGCCGCGAAACCCGGAGCTCAGGTTGCGCTGGGCCTGAAGCCCGGGACGACGTTGGAGGATTTCGATCAAGCGATCCGCGGCAATCGCGCGGAAGAGCTGCTCAACTGGGTGGATGTGCACCGGGGCGATATGCTCTACGTCGCCGCTGGGACCGTGCACACCATCGGTGGCGGAATGATTTTGGTCGAGACGCAGCAAACTTCGGACATTACTTACCGCATGTATGATTACGGACGTCCGCGTGAACTGCACATCGCCGAGGGCCTCGCGGCGACCAAGCTGCACCCGAATTCCGGTAAAGTGGTGCGTCGCGCAAGCGATGAGCTCGACGTCTTGGTGTGTTCGCCATACTTCCAAGTCGAGAAAATCAGGCTGCGCGAGCCCTTACGTGCGGAGGTTACACCTGCGTCGCCGCACGTCGTGGTCGCGATTGACGGCGCGGGAATCGTAGAATCACAAGGCATGGAGCCCATCAGCTTCGCGACAGGAGAAGCCGTGGTCATCCCCGCCGCGGTGCGCGAATATGACGTGCGTCCGCAGTGGGAGCTTGAGATCATGCGCATGTCGCTCCCGACAGGGACGGTTGCGGAGCCAGAGACGGTGTTGGGGCAGCCGGTCAGTGCGCCATAATCAAGATATGTGCCCGCTTCAGCGAGCGCGAGGGAACTCATTGGTGGCCAAGTCAAGCAAGTTTGCCTTTTATCCCGTGATTCTCGCCGGCGGACGCGGCACGCGCTTCTGGCCGCTGAGCCGCAAGCGCATGGCAAAGCAACTGCTGCCGCTCAACAGCGAGAAAAGCATGATTCAGGAGACCGTCGAGCGTCTTCTGCCTCTGGCCAAGGCGAAGCAGTTCTGGATTATCACCAATGCAGATCTTCGCGACGCAATCGCGCGGCAGCTCAAGGGCCTGGAGAAAAGGCAGATCATTGCCGAACCCGTAGGACGAAACACAGCTCCGGCGATTGGCTTGGCGGCGTTTGTGTTGGCGGGGCGCGATCCAGCGGCCGTGATTGGAATGTTTCCTTCCGATCACGTGATTGTGAACGAAAAGCGTTTTCGCGAAGATATGAAAGGCGCGGCGAAAATCGCGGCAGCCGGTGAAAATATGGTCGTGATTGGTATCCCTCCGACACGCGCAGAAACCGGGTACGGCTACATCGAAGTCGGCGATCAACCAGAGAAAGGCGTTCTTCATGTCCGTCGCTTCACCGAGAAGCCATCTGCCAAGGTGGCAGAACAGTTTGTTGAAGCCGGCAATTTCTTGTGGAACAGCGGGATGTTCATCTGGAGCGCGCGGACCCTGACTGATGCGCTCCACGAGCATCTGCCGAACACATCGTTTCTGCTGGAAGAGATAGCCGCGAGCTATGGAACTCGCACCTTCGACAAGACATTCGCGAAGCTCTATCCCAGATGCGAGAACATCAGCATTGATTATGCTGTGCTGGAGCCGCGCTCGGCCAAAGGCGAAGGCGAGTCGAACATCTATTGCATCCCAGCAAGCTTTGGATGGAATGACCTCGGCTCTTGGACCGCGCTCTACGAACATCGCTGCTTAGGCAAGGTGGACGGAGAGAACGTGATCCACGCGCAGCAGAGCTTCACCTTGAATGCGGAGGGAAATTTCATTCACTCCAAACGCAAGTTCGTTGCAGCTGTGGGAGTGAAGAACCTGGTCGTGGTGGAAACTGACGATGCGTTGCTCATCACCACGCGTGAACACTCGCAGGACGTCGGCAAAGTCGTCAAGCATCTGGACGAGAAGAAGCTGAAACGGCTGGTTTAGAACAGAATGTTCGAAAGCGAGAATTGATGGCGGCAGAGATCAAGTTCGGAACTGATGGATGGCGCGGCATCATCGCCGACGATTTCACGTTCGACAATGTGCGGCGCGTCGGCAACGCGATGGCGACCTACGTCCACAAGAACGAGGACGCCGGCAAAGGCCTGGTCGTTGGCTACGACACGCGTTTTGCCTCGAAACGCGCAGCCGAAATCATCTCAGAGGTTCTGGCTGGCGCGGGAATCGCCGTGCGCCTCTCCGACGATTACACGCCCACTCCTGCGCTTTCCTACGCGGTGAAGAATCTCGGGACCGCTGGCGGCGTGATGATCACCTCCAGCCACAATCCGTTCGACTGGAATGGCGTGAAATACAAGGCCAGTTACGCTGGCTCGGGCACTCCGGCGATCATGAAGTCAATCGAGGGCGAACTGGATTCGCCACGCCTCGAACGCAAAGGCGGGAGCGTAACGCTGACCGACTTCACCCCCCCCTACGTCGCGGCAATCAAAACGTTCGTTGACTTGAAGGCGATTCAGAAAGCCGGCTTCAAGTTTGCTATTGACGTGATGTATGGCGCCGGGCGCGGTGTGCTGAAGGACATCTTCGCCGAGAACGGCATCGAACATCTCGAAATCCGAGCCGAGCTCAACCCTCTCTTTCCCGGTATTAACCCGGAACCGATCCCGCCGCACATTGCCCTGCTGCAGAAAACCGTGGTGCGCGAAAGCTGTCAGGCGGGAATGGCCACCGACGGCGATGCTGACCGCCTTGGTGCAGTTGCCGAAGACGGCAGCTTCGTGGATGCGCACAAGTGCTTCAGTGTGATTCTCGAGTGGCTGCTGAAGCGCAAGCAGTGGCCGGGGGAGATCGTTCGGGCATTCAACACCACGCGCATGATCGACCGCATTGCCGCGAAATATGGCCGCAAGCTACACGAGTGCGGTATCGGTTTCAAGTACATTGTCGATCTCATGTTGACGCGCGACATTCTGATCGGCGGCGAGGAATCGGGTGGCATCGGGATTCGGCGGCACATGCCGGAGCGCGACGGCATCCTGAATTCGCTGCTGCTGGCCAACATTATGGCGGAGGAAGGCAAGCCGCTTGGCCAGCTTGTGGAGGCGTTGCAGCAGGAGTATGGGCAGCACCACTACGGCAGGCTCGACTTACACCTCAGTAACCAGATCAAGGACGACGCAATGCGTCGCGCCGGCGCCAAGCCGGCGAAGATTGGCAACTTCGCCGTGCAGAAGGTGGAGACGCTCGATGGCGTTAAGTTTTTTCTCGACGCTCCGACCAATGGAAATGGCGCAGAGGCCTGGGTACTGGTCCGTGCCTCAGGAACCGAACCGCTCCTGAGGATCTATTGCGAAGCCGCTTCGCCAGAATTGGTGTCGCAAATACTGAAAGAGACAGAAGCTTTCGTCCAGGCCGGGAAAGAGGTTGGCGTGGCTGTTTGAAGCAGGACGAAGTGGCCGCGCTCCGCTCGCGCTTCGTTTCTGGCATACTGGATTCAAGCACACGGAGAGCGACGGCGCCACTTGCAGTCTCGTTCTCTTAACTCCAAGAGGATGGCAACAATTCCCAATCCGCAGCCGGCTGATTCGCCGGAGGTACGCCGCTATAACCGGCTCCAGCGTTGGCTAAGCATGGCTGACGCGGTGATTGGTTTCGCGCTGCTGGTGGTTTTGCTGCTCACTGGCTGGACGGGCAGGCTCCGCGATTGGTCCTACTTGGGAGCCCACCAGCGCTATTTTCTTGCGGTTTTCCTCTACGTGCTGATGTTTTCGGTCATCGCGAAGTTCTTGAGCGCACCGTTCGATTTCATAGGGTTCCGGCTCGAGCACCAGTACCATCTCTCCAACCAGAAACTGCGAAGCTGGCTGTGGGACGAATGCAAGGGCTGGCTCGTCGGACTGGTGCTGGGCGCGATCATGGTTGGGATCGTTTACGCCATCATTCGAGCTGCGCCGCAGCGCTGGTGGATCGTAGCCTGGGCCGTCTTTGTCGGTCTGTTCCTGCTGATGGCACAGCTTGCGCCCGTGGTGCTTCTGCCGATGTTCTACAAGTTCAAGCCGCTGGAGAACGATGACCTGCGTGAGCGCCTGACGAAGCTTGGCGAGCGAGCGGGCACGCGCGTCCGTGGCGTGTACGAATGGAAGCTGTCGGAGAAGTCCAAGAAGGCAAACGCTGCTCTCACCGGCCTGGGTTCGACCCGCCGCATTATTCTTTCCGACACGCTTCTCGAACACTTCACCGACGATGAAATCGAAGCCGTCCTTGCCCACGAACTCGGGCACCACGTTCATCGGCACATTTTGAAGAGCATCTTCACGCAGGTGGGGATCACGTTCTTCGGGTTCTGGCTGGTCAATCAGGTGCTCCGTTTCGTGATTGCGAAGAACTGGTTTCCGGCACTCGATCCTCGACTTTACGATTTCGCGAACTTGCCGCTCATCGTGTTGGTGGTAACGGTTCTGAGTTTTCTGCTGATGCCTGCTCTAAACGCTATCTCGCGTCGCCATGAGCGCGAGGCTGATCGCTACGCCTGGGAAAACATTCCCGCGACCGCGCCCTTCATCAGCTCGATGCAGAAGTTGGCCGACCAGAATCTCGCAGAGCGCGAGCCATCGCGTTTCGTTGAGTGGCTATTCCACTCGCACCCCTCGATTGGAAAGCGGATAGCCGCGGCTGAGGCGTGGGCAAGCAAACAGCCACAGGCCGAAGTGCAGTCAGTCACTTAGACCTTGCTCGCATGATCGCTTCTACCTTGCGCAAATCGTCCTCGGTATCCACTCCTACCGTATCGAACGGCGTTTCGGCTACGTGAATCGAAATTCCGTTCGCGAGAAACCGTAGCTGCTCCAGACGTTCGCTGCGTTCAAGGTCCGACTCTGGCCACGCACAAAACGCGTCGAGCGCCGCTTTCCGATAGGCATAGAAGCCCAGATGCTTGTGGTAGCGCGCCTCGCTGCCATCACGACTAAACGGAATCGTCGCGCGAGAGAAATAGAGCGCACGACTATCAAGTGTGGTGACCACTTTGACCGCGTTCGGACTGCCCACATCCTCGGCTGAGCAGGGAGTTTTCAGCGTCCCAACTGCGACGTTCTCCGACTCCATGAGCTTCAACAGAACATCGAGATGCTCGCGCCGCGCCATCGGTTCATCGCCCTGAACGTTGACGTAAACGTCCGCCTCAACCACCTGGGCGACTTCGTGGACACGTTCGGTCCCGCTGCGATGGGTGGACGATGTCAGGCAGCAGTGCCAACTGTTCTGGCGGCACAAATCCGCAATCTCTTCCGAATCAGTAGCCACGATTACATCCTGAAGTTCGGAACACGCGCGGGCGGCCTCATAGACATAGGCGAGCATCGGCCGGCCCGTGATTTCGCGCAGAACCTTGCGGGGCAAACGGGTTGAAGCAAGCCGGGCCGGAATGACTGCAATGGTTTTCATTCGCCTAGTTTCAGGGGGCAGAGCATACAATAGCAAGGGCAGCCTGTTTGCTGACCTGCCAGCCCAATCGCCTGCCAAAATTGACCGCAACTAATCGCGGAAAATAGAATCAATAACTTAGCCGATTGAGGACATTGCATTGCCGCTTTACGAATACCAGTGCAAGAAGTGCCACAGCCTGACCGAGCGGATCCAGAAGTTTTCCGATCCGCCACTGACCGTCTGCCCTCATTGCGGGGGCGAGGTGGAGCAACTGCTCTCGGCGCCCGCCGTACAGTTCAAAGGCTCCGGCTGGTACGTTACCGATTACCCAAAGAAGGGTTCAACTGCTGCAACTTCAGGCGGAAACGGCTCCACGCCGTCTTCGTCTGAGAGCAAGCCGGAAACCGCCAAAACCGGGGCGTCCCCTTCCCAAGACACCGCCAGCAAAGAAAAATAGGCTGCCCTTTGCGTCCTCCTCGCCGTTGCGCCATCACAAAGGTGTGTGACGGCGGTCTCACGCCTCTGTGCTCATTGTGTTGCTCCGGGCGCTCCGGCACGCATTAGAATGTATGGGAACGAACACTCGTTCAGGGCCCCCTAAATTTAATAATTGCTTTGTTCATCAGGAGGACAAGGTCATGCCGAAAAGCGCTTTGACCATTACGGATCAACGCACCGATAAAACGTATGAGGCACCGGTCGAGCACGGAACGATCCGCGCCATGGACCTGCGGAAAATCAAGACTGATCCCGAAGACTTCGGTGTCATGACCTATGATCCCGCATTCATGAACACCGCTTCATGCAAGAGCAGTATCACCTTCATCGACGGCGACAAGGGCATCCTTCGTTACCGCGGCTACGACATCGAGGCACTCGCCGAACATTGCACCTATCTGCAAGTGGCCTATCTGCTGCTCAACGGTGAGCTGCCGACACCCGAGCAGGACAAGGAGTGGACACACCAAATCACTCACCACACCATGCTGCACGAGACCACCAAGCATTTCATCGATGGGTTCCGCTATGACGCGCACCCGATGGGAATCCTGGTGAGCACGCTGGCGGGCCTCTCAACCGTATATCCCGAGGCGAAGCACGTGCACGACCCCGAGAATCGGCAGAGGCAGATTGTACGCCTGATCGCGAAGATGGCAACGCTGGCGGCTTATTCCTATCGTCACCGTCGCGGCCAGCCCTACGTCTATCCCGACAACGACCTCAGCTATACCGAAAACTTCATGAACATGTTGTGGAAGATGACCGAGCCGAAGTACGTGGCCAGCCCGGTCATCGCCCGCGCACTGGATGTTCTGTTCATCTTGCACGCCGATCACGAGCAGAACTGCAGCTCGACCACGATGCGCGTGGTGGGCAGCGCGCAAGCCGACCCGTACTTGTCGATGGCAGGTGCAGCGTCGGCTCTCTCCGGCCCGCTACATGGCGGCGCCAATGAAGAAGTGCTGCTCATGCTGGATGAGATCGGCTCGGTGAAGAACATCCCTGCCTACATCAAGCGCGTGAAGGAAGGCGAGCTAAAGCTGATGGGGTTCGGACACCGGGTTTACAAGAACTACGACCCGCGTGCCGCCATCATCAAGGCCGTCGCCAACGAAGTGTTCGAGATCACCGGACGCAACCAGCGGCTCGATATCGCACTGGAGCTGGAGCGGATTGCGCTCGCGGACGACTATTTTGTCACTCGCAAGCTTTACCCGAACGTGGACTTCTACTCAGGAATCATCTACCAGGCCATGGGCTTCCAGCCCGACATGTTCACCGTGCTGTTCGCCATTCCGCGGGCTGCCGGATGGCTGGCACAATGGAATGAGATGATCCAGGATCCGGAACAGAAGATCGCGCGCCCGCGCCAGGTTTACACGGGCGTGATGCATCGCAAGCTGGAGACCGCGTTCAAGGAATCGGCCGTGAAAGTGGGCTGAAACTTTCTGGCGGAATTAGAGTCATGGGGCGGAGCGATCCGCCCCAGGTTTATGCACGAAATTAGCGGCTAAAGCAGTTCGTGTCCTCGAAACCCTCTGCCTCACCCAAGAGCCGGTGAGGCACTGGTTCGCCCCGAGATAATTTGAAGTTGCCGGTTTCCCTTCTCAGCGGCGATACTGCAAAGGTTGGATGGTGCCCTCAATTGAGACTTGCCGTCGCTTGAGTTCACGATTCTTAGGAGGCTCTGATGTTCAAAGGATTTCGCGAGTTTGTGCTGCGCGGCAACGTAGTCGATCTGGCCGTGGGCGTTGTAATTGGCGCTGCTTTCGGCACAGTTGTTTCTGCCTTCGTGAAGGACCTGCTGACTCCGATTATTGCCGCAGTCGCAGGCAAACCCGACTTCTCGAGCCTGTATTTCGAATTCAATGGCGCGAAATTCTTGTACGGCGACTTTCTCAACGCGATCATCTCGTTCCTGTTGATCGCCGCGGCCGTGTACTATTTCGTCGTGTTGCCAGTGAATTCGATGATGAAGCGCTTTGAAAAGCAGGCCCTTCCCGACAAGAAGAAGTGCCCTGAATGCCAGAGTGACATTCCGCTCGATGCGCGGCGCTGCGCCTTCTGTACCTCGGCGCTTGCCTAGAATTCGGTATCGCAACTGTAATCGCGGGGGTACTGCCACTGCCCTTGCCCTTCGCGCCGGGCGCAATTATTACCCAAGGATGCTACTTGTTGTAGGATTCCGGTTCTACAATCGAAGTTGCATCAGACCTTTCTAGAGTCTAGAGGCTGTATCTAAGGGCCAATAACTAGTTGAGGGATAAAGACTTATAGCCTCGAAGAGTGGTCGTCAAAGGGGCTCGTTCCGTGCTACAATAAACAGAGATCGCGAGGCTCTTAAGCCATTGAAATTTAAGGTAGATAGGGGTTATCAGCAAAGATAACCTTCGCAGCGCGATCTGTCTGCAGGAACCGGCGACCCACACTCAGTTTGTGTTGCCGAAGGAATGGAGCAGGATGGCCCCGAAAGATCCTCAATCAGCCGCGGCTGCGGTCCCCGAAAACAGCAAACCCATCGAAGTGCAGAACGAGGAGCCCCAGAAGAGCGGGAGGAATGGTGCTGGCAAGTCGGAGAGCGAGTACACCGCGGATTCCATCAAGGTTTTAGGCGGCATGGAAGCCGTGCGCAAACGCCCGGCTATGTATATCGGTTCGACTGGCGAAATGGGATTGCATCATCTCGTCTACGAGGTGGTCGATAATTCGGTCGATGAGGCTCTGGCGGGATTTGCCGACCACATCGATGTCACCATCCACATAGACAACTCCATCACCGTGGTGGACAATGGGCGTGGCATACCGACGGAAGAGATGGATGTTGACGGCGAGCGCTTGCCGGCGGCCCAGGTTGTCATGACCATGCTGCACGCCGGAGGAAAGTTCGACAGCTCAACCTATAAAGTTTCCGGCGGTTTGCATGGTGTCGGCGTCTCCTGTGTGAATGCGCTTAGCCACTTGCTCGAACTCGAGATCTGGCGTGACGGCTCGGTGTGGGAGCAGACCTACTCCAAGGGCGAACCCACAAGCAAGCTGAAGAAAACCGGTACCACGAAGAAGCGCGGGACCAAGGTCCGCTTCCTGCCTGACAAGGAAATCTTCACTACTACGGAATACAACTACGACACGTTGGCGCAACGACTCCGCGAGATGGCTTTCCTGAACAAAGGCCTGCTCATTACGCTCACCGACGAACGCACCACCGATCAGAAGACCGGCGAGCCGAAACGCGCAGAGTTCAAATACAACGGTGGAATCGCGGAGTTCATCAAACACCTGAACCGTGGCAAGAGCGTGTTGCACGACAAACCGATCTATATGGAAGCCGAGCGTGAGGGCGTGACCATGGAGATCGCGCTCCAGTACAACGACGGTTACTCCGAAACCGTTTTTAGCTTCGCCAACAACATCAACACCGTGGACGGTGGGACCCACCTCTCCGGCTTTCGCACGTCACTTACGCGCACCATCAACTACGCAGGCCAGCAGCTGGGACTCTTCAAGGATGTTAAGGAAAACCTCACGGGCGACGACGTCCGCGAAGGACTTGTGGCCGTGGTAAGCGTGAAGTTGTCACAGCCACAGTTCGAAGGTCAGACTAAGGGCAAGCTCAACTCCGATATAGCTGGCATCGTGCAAGCGTTCGTGAACGAGCGGCTCGGTGGCTTCTTCGAACAAAACCCGCCAGTGGCAAAGAAGATCATCAACAAGGCGATCGAGGCAGCCCGTGCGCGCGAGGCCGCGCGGAAGGCCCGCGATCTTACTCGCCGCAAAGGCGCGCTCGACGGTGGTGGGCTGCCCGGCAAACTTGCTGATTGCCAGGAGCGTCAACCCGAGCGCTGCGAAGTGTACTTGGTCGAGGGCGAAAGCGCCGGTGGCACGGCTAAGCAGGGCCGCGACCGCCGTTTCCAGGCCATCCTGCCGCTCAAGGGCAAGATCTTGAACGTCGAGAAGGCGCGTTACGACAAAATGCTCGGTCACGAAGAAATTCGCGCCATGATTACCGCGCTGGGAACGGGCATCGGCACAGAAGATTTCGATGCTGCCAAGCTGCGCTACGGCAAAATCATCCTCATGACCGACGCCGATGTGGATGGCTCACACATCCGTACGCTGCTGCTCACCTTCTTCTTCCGCCACATGCAGGAGTTAATCAAGCGCGGGCACGTGTACATCGCCCAACCGCCGCTCTATCGCATCAAGAAAGGTAAGTTTGAGCAGTACATCAAGAACGACGCAGAGTTCGTAAGGGTCATGGTGAAGCGAGCTGCCGACGGCCTGGTTGTGCGCTACGGTGAAGGCGCTGCGGCGCTGGAAGGCGCTCCGCTCACCAAGTTCATGACCACCCTCAACGACTTTATCGGTTTTTTCGACAAAGTGGACAAACGCATTCGCGACGAGAAGATCACGGAAGTACTCCCGCGAGCAGACTTGGTGAAGCGCGTGGACTTCGAGGGTGACAGCAAGAACCCGCCGAAAAAAATCGGCGCTCTCGATAAATCGCTCAAGGCGATCGCAAAAGAACGCTCTATTAAGTCGGTCGCGCTACGCTTTGAAGAGGAGCACAGCCTATGGGAGTGCGTCTTCGTCAACTCACAGGGCGCCGAGCACGTCATCAACTGGGAACTGGCCGCGACGCCCGAGTACCGGCAGATGATGTCGAAGTACAAACAGATCGAGCAGTACATGCAGCCGCCGTATTACATCGAGGCCGCCACGAAAGAGTCCGGTAGCAACGGCAAGGAAGAACTGAGCGACGCCGAGCGCACCGATCAGGAAAAGGCCGAGCTGAAAAGTCCTAAGACTTCTAAGCGCAAGACCGCCGAAGCGGAGACGGTCGAGAAAGCGTCTGCGCGGGAGTTGTTCGACTACGTTCTTAACGAAGGCCGGAAGGACTACACCGTGCAGCGCTACAAAGGCTTGGGCGAGATGAGTTCACAGCAGCTCTGGGAAACGACCATGGACCCTGAACGTCGCACGCTGCTGTCGGTTAAACTCGAAGACCTGACGGAGACCGAAACCATCTTCACCACTCTGATGGGCGAAAACGTCGAGGCACGCCGCAAGTTCATCGAAGACAATGCGCTGGAAGTGAAGAACCTGGATATCTAGCTTCGCATCGGAACACTTCACGGGCGCGCGATTTGCGCTCCTTTTCCCTGTGCTAATTCAGCTTTCGCCTACCGCAGCACTGCCGTGTTACAACAAAAGCTAATGTCCTTCGCCAAATTCCGCTCGCGCATTGGTGTGCCGCAGATTGTCGCCCTGTTGCTTCTCCTAGTCTTTGCGGCGCAATGCATTTGGTTCATGGCGCATGTGCCGCTCTCAGCTATGGAGGGCAGCTATATCGAAGCCGGACTGCTTCATCTCGAACGGTTGGCGAATGCCGGCTCGACCGACCGTTCCCCGCTGGTGCCGCTGCTTGCCGGACTTGCCGCGAGGATTAGCGGTGCCGAAAACAAAATCGTGCGGCTGAGCAACTATCGCTTCGTTATCCGCTTGCCCTTCCTGTGCGTGGGCTGCTTACTCGGCGCGTCCCTGTGGTATGTCGCGCACCGTCTCTACGTCAACATAGGCGGTTACATCGCACTCGGGCTTTACTGCTTTTCACCGGTGATCGTCGGCTGGTCAAGCCAAGTCGGGCCCGAGATCATCGCGGCGTGGGGGGCCTTTGGTCTCATCTTTACAGCCATCGCGGTGGCACACACCCTGTATGCTCCGCGCGAGGTCGTGTTGTGGAACTGGCGCCGAATCCTGCTGATGGGGCTTTCCATCGCAATTTGTATCGGCGCCCAATTCTCGCTGTGGATCCTACTGGTGCCCGTGATCGTGTTCATGTTCTGGGTCGGACATGTGCGCCGCGGTGCGGCCCTGGCCATCTTCGCCGTAGCCTGCGCCACTGGACTGCTGCTTCTGTGGGCCGTCTACAGCTTCCGCCCAGCCGTTCTTGGCAGGGCGCTTTTCCATGCAGACTGGCTCGGGATTTCGCCCGACGACGTCTCCTGGCGCGCCATCGCCTCTCTGTTCGGAAGCTTCTTCCTGCAGAACGGGATTGGACTGTTGCTGTTGCTTGCCGTGACGCTCGGGACGTTTTGCGTCTGGAAGCGCGCCCGGTTCTTCGGTACGACAGCGCCGCTCATCACCGGTGCCCTGCTGGTGGTATTGGCCCTTCGCATGCATTTTGCTGGAGTGATTTTCCTTCTGGTCGGGCTCCCGTTCCTGATTCTCTTCATGGCCGGTGTTTCGGCTGACCTACTGGAGAGCCCATATGCGCTGGCTGCCAATACCGTCATTGGCGGAGTTCTGATCGCCAACGCCATGATTGACGTTTATGGACTGCTCCATCTCACAGCACGAAGCCGATAAGAACTTTCCCTCATCTAAGGGGTTGGACTACACTGAGGAGCAATGCGGGGCGCTGGCCAATTCGGAAATCCGAAACGGTGCAAGAGTTCATTCCTGCGTCTGGCAGTTACTATGGGTCTCGCCGCTGTGATTGGCGTTCTGTTCGCGGCGCCGTCAGCCGCACAAACTCACGGCCCGCCGATGACCACCACGATTGGTGGCCACTTTCTGGGCCCTGCGCCGAGTGTGACGTCGATTACCGGTCACTACTTGCCACTACCCTTGCCAAGTGTGACCTCGATCCCGAATTATGGGTACACCAAGTGGTATCCTTACGGACCTTATTACAGCGGATATTATCGCGGCCGCGGCTATGGGCGCACGGGCTTGTCGTACGCCGTCCCTTACTACATCCCGCCGGACGCTTCCGGTTATGGTTATGACTACGTCGGGGGGCCAGACTTGTACTCCGGTCCGCCGATCGGCCCGAATGACCCGGGCTTTCATATGGTGATTGAACAGCCCCCCGCCAAGGCTTACGGCGGCGACCCAGAGCAAACGCAGGCGTACGCCTCAGGACCTGCAACTCTGGAACCATATGCTCCCCTGCGCGAGGCCAAGCCCAACGAACCAAGCGTCCTCGTCTTCCGCGACGGACATCAGCAGGAAGTCAGCAACTACGCCATCATGGGACAGACGGTGTACGTCTTCGACAAGAGGGCGCAGAAGATTGCGCTTGCTGATCTCGACGTCCCCGCCACCATCAAGGCCAACGACGACCGCGGTCTCGAGTTCAACATCCCAGCCCAGAAGCCAGCGCAGAAAAAGGCCGACATTGAGATGACGGTCCCTGCTGAATCTGAAACGAAGCCCCCGGCCAACATCGCTTCGATTGCACCGTAGCTACTGCCGTAAGCGCCGGTTCGACGAACTGCTTCGCCCCGGTTTGAGCGGATGTAAGCACTTGAAAACAAATAGATTACCATCCATCCTCAGCCTCGTTTCAATGATATAATTTGAAGTGCTCTTCATCGGGACAATCACCTGAAATTGCAAGCAGCTAGCCTGTCCGATTTCCCGCAAATCCGCTTGCGTCAGATCTGGTTTCTGCAGGTTTGGCGGACTCTGGATCTGGCTTGTGGCTGTGATTTCTGGGTCCGCGGTGATCTTGCAAAGCGCCCGCTAAGAGCTAAAGGCTAATCATGGCAGACGATCCAAACCAGCAACTACCGCTCGACAACATTGGCCCGGGCGCGGCCAACGTGCAGCCGATCAACATTGAAGAGGAGATGCGGCGTTCGTATCTCGACTACTCGATGTCGGTCATCATCGGACGCGCGCTCCCCGACGTGCGCGACGGACTCAAGCCCGTACATCGCCGGATTCTCTACGCCATGCACGACATGGGCCTGCTGCACAACCGCAAGCATGTAAAGTGCGCCAAAGTAGTGGGCGAAGTCCTCGGCAAGTATCACCCCCACGGCGACACCGCGGTTTACGACGCCATGGTGCGCATGGCCCAGGCGTTCTCGCTGCGCTATCCGCTGGTTGACGGCCAGGGCAACTTCGGCTCAGTGGACGGCGACCCTCCCGCGGCTTATCGGTACACCGAATCGCGCATGACCGAGATCGCCGAAGAGTTGCTGGCCGACATTGATCAAGACACCGTGGACTTCGTGGCCAACTTCGACGACACCACGGTTGAGCCGCTGCTGCTGCCGACCAGGGTCCCCAATCTGCTGGTGAACGGCTCCAATGGAATTGCAGTCGGTATGGCGACGAACATTCCGCCGCACAATCTCACCGAGATCACCGATGCCTGCATCACGCTGGTGAACAATCCGCACGCGACGCTCGCCGACATCTTAAAGCACGTGCAAGGGCCGGACTTCCCCACCGGCGGCTTTATCCACGGGCGCAGCGGCATCACCGAGGCTTACCGCACCGGACGCGGCCGTTTCATGATGCGCGCCAAGGCTGCCATCGAGCACATGACGAAAGATAAGGACGCGATTGTCGTCACCGAAATTCCTTATCAGGTGAACAAGGCGAAACTGATCGAGCGCATTGCCGAACTGGTGAACAACAAGGTCATTGACGATATCAGCGATGTTCGCGACGAGAGCGATCGCGACGGTATGCGCATCGTGATCGAGCTCAAGCGCGGCACCGAAGCGCAGATCGTGCTCAACCAGCTCTTCAAGCACACTTCGATGCAGGAGAGCTTCAGCATGATCTTTCTGGCCGTGATCAACGGCCAGCCCAAAGAGATGGGCCTGGTTCAGGCCATCCAGTATTTCGTCGACCATCGCATTGATGTGGTGAGGCGGCGAACGGCCCATCTGCTGATGAAAGCGCGCGAGCGCGAGCACGTCCTCGAGGGCTATCAGGTAGCGCTGGACCGCGTGGACGACGTGATTCGCATCATTCGTGGCAGCGAGAACCGTGCTGATGCCCGGACAAACTTGGTCGAATATTGCTCCGGCAAGACGGTCACCGTGTCCGAGGGCAACGCGAACGCGCCAGCCCGTAAACAGACCTCTCTGAAGGGCGTTGTGCCTGCGCAACTTACGCGCCCCTTCGACACCATCCAGGCGGACGCCATCCTCGAGCTGCAACTGCACCGTTTGACGCGACTGTCGATCGACGAAATCTTGAAAGAATTGGCCGAGGTTCGCGGCCGCATCACGGAGTACGAATCGATTCTCGCCAGCGAGAAGAAGCTGCGCGGGATCATCGTGAAGGAGCTGGAGGAGATCAAGAAGAAGTACGGCGACGAGCGCCGCACCGTTATCCAGGACGAAGCCGCCGAGATCAACCTGGAGGACCTTATCGCCGACGAGCAAGTCGCGGTCACGGTAAGCCACTCCGGCTACATGAAACGCACCCCGATCTCGACTTACCGTCAGCAGCGCCGCGGCGGCACGGGCCGCAAAGGCATGAGCACGCGCGAAGAGGATTTCGTTCAATATCTCTTCGTTGCCTCTACCCACGATTACATCCTGGTGTTCACCAATACCGGACGCTTGTACTGGCTGAAGGTGTACGAGATTCCCGAACTCAGCGCAGCGGGTAAGGGCAGGGCCATTGCAAATCTGGTTGCGCTGCAGCCGGGCGAAAGCGTCCGTGCCCTGCTCGCGGTGCGCGATCTGGAGGAAGAGGGCAAGTACGTATTCTTCGCAACACGGAACGGGCTCGTGAAAAAGACGCCACTCAAGGACTTCAGCAACGTGAGGTCGGTTGGACTCAACGCCATCTCTATCGAGAAAGAAGACGAACTGGTCGCCGCCAATTGCACCGATGGCAACCAGCTCATCTTTCTGGCATCGCATGATGGCAAGGCCATCCGGTTCGACGAGCAAGACGTGCGGTCGATGGGCCGCGTAGCATACGGCGTGTACGGCATGGACTTCGGCCGTGGCGATTATGTCGTCGGCATGGCGGTCACGCCGAAGTCGCCCAAGAAAGCCAAAGATGGCGAGGGGCAGGAATCCAATCTCATCCTAACGGTCACCGAGAACGGCTTTGCGAAGCGCACAGGCGTAGTTGAGTACCGTCTGCAAGCGCGCGGCGGCAAGGGCACCATCAACATGAAGGCCACCGCACGCAATGGCAAAGTGGTTTCCGTCATGCTGGTTAACGAGCAATCCGAGGTAATGGTGATCAGCCAGTTTGGCAAGATCATTCGGGTCGACACCAAGACCATCCGTGAATGCGGACGCTCGTCACAGGGCGTACGCCTCCTGCACTTGGAAGAAGGCGATCGCGTGGCAGCCACTTCGGTCATTCCGCCGGAAGAGGTCCCCGAAAACGGCAACGGGAACGGCGAAAGCGGGCTGCTGGTGCAATAGCTCGCGACTAGCGACGCTCTGCCTGAGACTCGCGCGGCTGATCAAATTCGGCGTATGCTTTTAGCGGTTAAGGAGCATTGCCGTGAGCGAAGACACGCCCCAGCAGCGTATAGGCGACTACGAAATCATCCGCGAGTTAGGCCATGGCGGCATGGGCAAGGTGTATCAGGTTCGGAACCTCCTCTCGGACCGTGTCGAAGCCATGAAGGTCGTGCTTCCTGACCTGGCGGGCCGCAGCGAATTCACCAGCCGTTTCATGCGCGAAATCAAGGTCCTGGCCAGCCTTGATCATCCCAATATCGCTGCACTCCGTACTGCGTTCACCGCAGATGATCAGTTTGTCATGGTCATGGAGTATGTCGAGGGTGTCACTCTGGCCGACCGTCTGGAGCGCGGAACATTTTCGACGGCGGAAGCCTTGAACTACATCGACCAGGTTCTCGCTGCGTTGAGCTACGCGCATGGGAAGAACATCATCCATCGCGACATCAAGCCCAGTAACATGATGCTCACTCCGCAAGGAGTCGTGAAGCTGATGGATTTCGGCCTTGCCCGGTCCGGTAATGAAATTGGGCTTACCATGACGGGTACAACGGTCGGCTCGTTGGACTTCATGTCTCCCGAGCAGGTGAAGTCCCAACCTACGGACCAACGATCAGACCTGTACTCTGTTGGCGTCTCGCTTTACCAGATGGTCACCCGGCAGCGTATGTTCCGCGCAACCAGCGGTTACTCTCTCATGGAGGCGCACGTCAAAGAAATACCCCGTCCTCCGATGGAGTTGCAAACGGCGCTGCCGAAACCGGTCAGCGACGTGATCATGATGTCCGTCGCCAAAGACCCAACACAACGGTTTCAGACTGCGGACGCTTTCCGTAATGCATTGGCGCAGATCCGAGCGTCTTTGCCGCAGCCGTCGAGCGAGGCGGCCACAGCCGCGACGGCTGAGCTGCCGCTCCAGGCACTTCCAGCGACGTCAACCGGCCAATCGGCGACTGATCGAAGTCCTACTCAGAACGCTCCCGCTACCGCCGCTGCTGTGGCGCAGCCGGCCCCGTCGAAAGGAGGCCGCGGGTTGCTCCTAGCCGTCGCCGCCGTGCTGCTCCTGGCAGTGTTGGCAGGAGCCTGGATTTACAAATCCCGCCAGCGCAGCGAACCCATCGCAGATGGTATGGGTAACACACCAACCAGCACGCCTTCGCCAGTGACGAATCCTCCGGCACAGGACGCGAGCGCTCCTGCGCAGCAACCGCCCCCGCAAGCTTTTCCGGCGAACGCGACTACTCCACCACCGCCGACTCCAGCCCAGGAGATGGCTCCTCGCGACTCAGGGAGTAAGCCGCCGTCTGCAAACTCCCCGACCGAACTGACGCCGGGTGGCTCGGCGCCGGATTCGCAGGCACAGGACCAGGCGGCTGCAGCTCTCGCACAGAAGAAGTTACTCGATGACATGGAAACGGAAAGCGATCACTTGGAGAGCCGCGCTGCCGCTGTTGAGAGCAGCCTCGATACTCTGGAACAGCAAATGCATCGTGATGGCGTGGGTTTGCGGGGAGATATGGTCGCTTCTCGGAGCAGCATGCGCACCGACTTGGCGAAGGCGAAGCAGGCGATGACCAGCGGTGACACCGATCGCGCACGGCACTTTCTCGATCTGGCGCAGCGTGAGGTTGAGAAGCTGGAAACCTTTCTCGGTCACCGTTGAGCATTTCATTCCGCACGGCGATGGAAAGCAAACGCACCGTGCACGAGTTGCAGTGGATCTAATTCCGCGGCAGTTTTTTCACTTGTACCACATTTCGCGGCAACGCTTCTAGCAACTCTCGTGCGGTGCGCTGGAGGACGGGGTGCTTCATGTCCGGCGCGATTTCGGCCAGCGGCTCCAGCACGAATCGCCGCTTGTGCATTGCAGGATGGGGCACGTCGAGTTGCGGCATGTTGATGACTGAATTCCCGAACAACAGGATGTCAATGTCGATCATGCGTGGGCCTTTCGGCTGGATGCGGCGGCGGCCCATTTTCTGCTCAATCGAAAGCATGCTGGAGAGAAACCGCACGGGCATCAGGTTGGTCCGCAGCGCCACTGCGCAATTCACAAACCACGGCTGGTCCCTGAACTCCATCGGTTCCGTCTCATAGAAGGACGAAATCGCTACCACTTCGCCGAGCTCCCCGAGCCTTTCAATCGCATTCCGCAGATTCGCGTCGCGGTCGCCAACGTTCGAACCGAGCGATAGATAGACCGTCTTCTCCACGGCCTAATGTTAGCGCGATTGGAATAACTTAGTAGCTGCCGGAAAAGATCGTAGCAAGCGAGCAGCGTGAAACCGCATAGCTAGATCAAGGTTCTCTAATTAACTTCTGTTTATCTGGTTGCTTCAGCAAGCCCCAATAGGTAGTGTAGAGGGGTGCCCCGACCGCCGTTTCCAAAGACGCTACGCCAATTTCAAGCCGACTTCGCCAGTGAAAAGGCCTGCGAGCAGTACTT
>Ga0181532_10001509_pt1 | contig 22491 bp, 21 predicted proteins | sample PEATcosm2014_Bin_33_FD_119768 | JGI IMG/M metagenome (GOLD analysis project Ga0181532, IMG submission 119768) | Peatland microbial communities from MTU Mesocosm Facility, Houghton, MI, USA - PEATcosm2014_Bin11_30_metaG | ecosystem: Environmental > Terrestrial > Soil > Wetlands > Peat | place... | reverse complement strand
CTGTGGATGTCAAGGTTAAAATGCGGAAAGCCCGCGAATTTCGCGGGTAAAAAGCGAAGCAACCCGCAGAATACCCGGAGAAAACAGGCGAAACCCATGATTGATCGCGAGTCTGCGTGGTGTTTACTAACTATATTCGCCGAGAGATTGAGCTACTAAAGATGATCTATTACAAGAAATTCCTCGTTAGCTTCTGTGTCGTTTCTGCAATGAGCGTGTCAACCGCACCTGCCATCAGCGCTGACGATTCCGGCAAGTCGGTGGCGCAACTCATCGACGAACTGACTGAGATCGACTCGCAATCGCCGGGAATTAACAGCGCTGCCAAATACGAGGGATTCATTGCAGATAATCGTCCGGGCTCGTTTGAGGTCGGCGTGCTAGGTGTGCCTGCTCCCAAAGCACCGCTGCAGATGCGCGAACTTGTGCGACGCGGCGCCGCGGTATTACCAGATTTGATCGGGCACTTGGGCGACAGTAGACCAACCAAACTCGAGGTCGGGAATAAAGACGATGGCCGTCAAATCGGCATGGACGCATTTCTGTTTATGTACTTGAGTGATGAATATGACCCCCGTTTGCCCCACTGGTTCAGCGAGGAGGAAATGAAGCGCGGGACTCGGCCAATGGAAAAGGATTTTCACGGCAGGTATACAGTGAAGGTGGGGGACGTCTGCTACGTGCTCATCGGCCAGATTGTAAACCGGCGCCTGTTGGCAGTGCGTTATCAACCTACTGGTGGATTGATAGTGAACTCTCCGATTGAGGCTCCGTCACTTGTTGAAAGAGTGAAAAACGACTGGGGCAAAGTCGATGCGGAAAGACTAAAGCAGTCTCTCCTGGAGGACATTCACGCAACGAATCACCCAAAACATATCGGCCCGGCAGAATATACGCCAAGATTCGTTAATCCGGCTCTGGCAAGGCTGCGATTCTACTTTCCTGACACATATAACGCGCTCGCAGGCGATGACCTGAAGAAGAAAACAGAATTTGAGAAGCAAGACACGAAATCACGACAGAACTGACGCGCCGACTAATGGCCGGGGGCCGAGGAGGGAAAATTAATACAAGAGAAGAAGCATGGGACCTGCTAACTGAGTTCACGCAATCCGAAAGCCTGCGCAAGCACGCGCTGGCGGTCGAAGCCTGCATGCGCGCTTGCTCCCGCAAGTTCGGCAGCGGATCGGCGGAAGACGAGAACCTGTGGGGCATCGTCGGACTGGTTCACGACTTCGACTACGAGCGCTGGCCGACGCCGGAAGAGCATCCCTACAAGGGCAACGAAATTCTGAAGGAGCGCGGATATTCCGACGAAATCCGCCGCGCCGTCATGTCACACGCTGAATACTCGGGCGTGACGCGCGATACGCCCATGGAGAAGGCGCTGTTCGCCTGCGATGAACTCGCCGGATTCATCACCGCGGTTGCGCTGATCAAGCCGGGGAAGTCGCTGGCCGAAGTCGACGTCAAGTCGGTGCGAAAAAGAATGAAGGACAAAGCCTTCGCCCGCAAGGTAAACCGCGACGACATTATTCAGGGCGCGGCCGCTCTGGGCGTCGATCTGGACGAGCACATCGCTTTCTGCATCGAAGCCCTGAAGCCCATCGCCGGCAAACTCGGTCTGGATGGAAGTGCGGGCAAGGCTGGGTAAAGCGGCTGGACAGATCGCTGTATAAACGCATGGTTCATGGCGGGGTTTGCGCGAACACATCCAGCTGTCACAAACCTGTGCTAACATCTGCTGGAATTTCTTCCTGAATGTCGCGCTTCTGACTGAAGTGCGGGGAGTACGCAAGAATGTCTGCAAACAGCGCCACACCACCGCCGGCCAAGGTTCAGCTAGGATGCAGCAAGTGCGGCGCGAGCCTGCCGGAAGAGGCGCAGTTCTGTCTGAAATGCGGCAAGCCGGTAAGCTCTCCGCCGAAAGTCGCCGCTCTGGCGGAGGTGCTGCCTCCCGCGGGACTCCCACGGCCGCGACGCAAACGGCGCGTGGTGGTTTGGGTGCTGCTGCTGACAATCATGGCCGGATTCATTCTCTGGGTCTTGAACAGCGACAGCACGCTGGCACAGGAGATCCAGGAGTTTGTCGGGTTCAAGCAGGATCGAGTCATCCTCGACAATGCTTTTTCCGTCGGTCCGCACAACTTCCGCTATTACAAATTTTCTTTGCCCGAAGGATCGGTAAATGTGGCCGTGGTCGGCCAGTTCAAGTCCGCTGCCGAGAGTCCCGGTGGCGTCAGCCATAAAAGTCCGGCGAGCGAAAAAGGCGCAGGCGACAAGAACAAAGACGCGGACATCGACAATAGCATTGAGGCCTACGTTCTCACCGAACCCGCGTTTACGGTTTGGCAAAACGGATACGCGACCAGTTCGCTGTATGACAGCGGCAATATCGCTGAGAGCGCGGTGCAGGCCGACATTCCAGCGGGCGCGGGAATTTATTATCTGGTCTTCAGCAACAAGTCCGCGCCGAAAACGTCCAAGGCGGTTCACGCAACGGTTATGCTGCGCTACAAAAGCTGGTTGCCAGACTGGTTTCGCCGCATGAAAGGCCGCATCTCGGAGTGGTTTGGGGCTTGACGACTTCCGCTGCCGCGGCGAGGAAACCATAAACCGCAAGGGTCCGCGATGGGACCCCCTTGGCCGTCCTTCGTGGTCGCTGAAGATCGAGTCTAGCGCGTGGTTTCTTCGATTTCCGAGATCCAGTCGGGCCGCTTCAGAACTTCGCGCGGCTTGGGGCCGTCGGCGGCGCCGACGATGCCGTCCTGCTCCATCAGATCGATCAGGTGCGCGGCGCGGCCATAGCCGATGCGCAGACGCCGCTGCAACAGGGAAGTCGAAGCCTTGCCGAACTCCACCACCAGCTTCACGGCATCCCCATACATGGGATCGTCCTCGGCTTCGCCTTCCGGTCCGGGCTCTCCGCCGCCTTCGGCTCCGGCTTCGCGCTCGCCCTTCGGAGCTTCCAGGAACTGCTGCTGATATTCCGCCAGACCTTGCGCTTTCCAGAACTCGACCACCGCGGCGATTTCTTTCTCCGTCACAAACGGAGCGTGCAGGCGATGCACGCGCGCCGAACCCGATGGGAGATACAGCATGTCGCCTTTGCCCAGCAAGGCTTCGGCGCCGTTGGCGTCGAGAATGGTGCGCGAATCGACTTTCGTCGCGACGCGGAATGAAACGCGCGCCGGGAAATTGGCCTTAATCAATCCCGTGATTACGTCGACCGAAGGCCGCTGCGTCGCCAGCACCAGGTGAATGCCCACGGCGCGCGCCATCTGCGCCAGGCGCGTGATCGATTCTTCCACGTTATGCGAATCGAGCATCATCAAATCGGCCAACTCGTCGATGATGATGACGATGTAGGGGATCGGTTTCTCGTCCGACTCTTCTGCGAACAAACTCGGCGTGCCGTTCTGATCGAACAGCTTGTTGTACTGGTCGATGTTGCGCACGCCCCTCGCGGCGAGCAGTTTCAGCCGCCGCTCCATTTCGCGCACCGCATTGCGCAGCGCGTTGGCCGCGAGCTTCGGCTCGGTGATGATCGGCGTGTAGAGATGCGGAACGCCTTCGTAGTTGCCCAGTTCCAGCCGTTTCGGGTCGACCAGAATCAGCCGCACTTGATCGGGCGTGGCCTTGTACAGGATCGACATGATCATGGCGTTGATAGCCACGCTCTTGCCCGCGCCCGTGGAGCCGGCAATCAGCAGATGGGGCATGCCAGCCAAGTCCGCGGTGACGATGCGGCCGTTGATGTCCTTGCCCATCGCGATCGTGAGCTTCGACTTCGAGCCCATGAATTCCTGCGACTCGATATTTTCCCGCAGCCAGATAATTTCGCGCTGGCGGTTCGGCACCTGGACTCCGACCGTGCTCTTGCCCGCCATGCGCTCGATTAGGATGCTCTCCGCCTTGAGCGCAAGGCACAAGTCGTCGACCAGATTGGTGATGCGGCTGTACTTGATTCCGGCCTCGGGCTTGAACTCGAACGTGGTGACCACCGGGCCAGGATTGATCTGCGTGATTTGCCCGTGAATCTCGAACTCGGCGTATTTCTCGGTGAGCACTTGCGCCAGCAGTTTAAGTTCGTCGGCATCGACTTGCTGCTGTTCGTCGGGACGCTGCAGCAAGCTGCTGGAGGGCAGTTTGTATCCGCCGGCGGCGATGCGGGGCATCGTAGTCTTGGCTTTATTTCCGCTGTCGGCGCGCTCGGTCACTTCAGGATCGGCCGCCGATTCCGCCGGCGCGACCTCTGCTATAGGCTCGGCCAGAATTCCACCCGTCGCTGCCGCAGGTTTGGGCGCTTCTTCTTCCATCATGCGCTCGATCCCCGTGCGGCGCGGTTCCGCGGGCGCGGGAGAGTGAGCGGCGGGCGTGCTTGGCCGGGTTTGAATCAGCTGCGTCTTTACCACCGGCTTCGAAATTCGGCGCTGCTCCAGTTCCTTCTGCTGCCGCTTTTTCGCGCGCTCTCCCTGCCAATCTTTGTAGCGATTCCACAGCGCGGTCACGAAGGCGAACCGCGTTGGAGCCCACAGCTGAATCGCCGAGAACGAGAACGCCGTCGAAAGATACAACGCAACCGCGAGCACGGTGGCGCACACGATGTAAGCGCCCACCACGTTCAGGTAGTGAATCAGCAGGTCGCCGACGACCCGCCCGAGCAGGCCTTCGATGGGAATCACGTGCATCCAGCGCCAGTGTCCAGGCAGCAGCGCCAGCATGGCGGGAACGAACATGACCAGCCAGATTCCGCCCAGGCTCTTGGCCAGTGGAGATTGCACCGGGCTGGAGCGGAACCAACGCGTGCCCAGCATCGCCGGAAAAATCACCAGCAGGAACGCGCCCACGCCGAAAAACTGCAACAGCATGTCGGCGGTGTAGGCGCCGACCACGCCGATCCAGTTGCGCGCGGCATGCGAACCGGTCAGCACCGACGCGCTGTTCCACGACGGATCGAGCGCAGAATACGAAGCCAGCGCGAGGAAGAGGAGGAGCGCGGAGACGCACATCAGGAATCCGACGAGCTCATTGAGCCGCCGGTTCCGGGTGGGAATGAAAATGCTTGCCAGATAATCCATGAAGGCAGATTCACACCGGGAGACACTACCTCCCCGGTGCCGCAATCGGCCAGAGCCCTTACATTATGCCAAGAAGCCGGGGTTAGGACAATCGAGAAAGGACAATCGAGAAATGCTCCGTAGTGCCTAGCTGGCTTCCCGTAGAACCCCCTTCGAAGCCAAATTCCCTCAAACAAACCCAACGCTGCGTCATCCCGAGCGGAGCCGTTCTTCAGGCGGAGCGGGGGATCTCCCGCTCCACGGGTCTGGGTTCATTCGTCACAGACAAAATCCCCGCAAACTTGTACACCTAACTCCATGCAATCGGGTCGACGCTTCTTCATTTACATCATGACCAACGGCCCCCCAGGGGCAACCCTCTATGTCGGAATGACTGGGGATCTTCGTCGAAGAGTCTGGCAACACAAGAATAAGCCCGTTTCTGGATTAACCGGCCGCTACAACCTAAGCAGGCTCATTTATTTCGAATGCTTCGTATATCCGGATGCGGCGATCTGCCGCGAAAAAGAGATTAAGGGATGGCGCCGAAGCAAGAAGCTTAAACTGATTGAGTCTATGAATCCTCGATGGGAGGATTTGGCACGCAATTGGCAGGATATGTATAAGCCTTCGGATGCAGTGGATCGGGAGATCCCTCGCTCCGCTTGAAGAACGGCTCCGCTCGGGATTACGCAGGATATGGTTTATGGCGTCCGCTACTGCAAATGCCACGCCAGTGCCAGTGCAATCACCACCACTCCCGCGACAATACGGTAAATGATGAAAACCTTCAGACTGTTAGATTGCAGATAGCGGATGAGCCACGAGATTGCGGCATAGCCGACCAGCGCGGACACGATAATCCCAACCAGTACCGGCATGTGCATTTCGTGAGGCAGGCCTTCTTTGTGCAATTCGTGAGCCTTGAGCAGCGCGGCTCCTGCGATGAGCGGGGTTGACAGTAGGAAGCTGAACCGCACCGCCGCATCGCGCTTGAGTCCGCGGAACAGGCCAGCCGTAATCGTAGCGCCGGAGCGCGAAACGCCGGGAATCAGGGCAAAAGCTTGCGCCACGCCGATGAGCAGCGAGTCGACGAGGGAAATCCCGGTCAGAGGTTTTTGCAGGCTGCCGACCTTTTCTCCCAGCCACATCAGGAGCGCAACCCCGATCAGCGCGCCCGCGATCAGAAAAATGTGTTCACGGAAGTAGTCCTCGGCGGAATGCTCGAGCAACTTGCCGGCAATGGCTCCTGGAATGGTAGCGATGGCCAGAAACCAAAGCAGCATGCGCTCTTCTTTCTGCTCGTCCGGAGTCAGGTTCGCATCCGACGCGCCCGATTCCGAGAAGCGCACGACTTTTCCTCCCAGCGCCGCGCGCACAATCTGGAACCAGGTTCGCCGAAAGTAAAACAGCACCGAAAGCAGAGTTCCAAAATGCAGGGCAACGTCGAAGCTGAGTTCGTGCGCCGGAGAGAGTTCGTTCCAGCCCAGCAGGCGCCGCACAATGATCAGGTGTCCAGAGCTCGATATGGGGATGAATTCCCCAAGTCCTTGAACGATGGCAAGAACTACCGCTTGATAGATTGGCAAGGTTTAGTCCGTCGTGTTTCCGAAGGTTGGTACGCCCTGTTGAATGTAAAACATAAGACTCTGCGCGCGCAATGCCCAGTCACTTTGCCCGTATTGGCTGACAATTCTTTGGGTCAGTTCGAGGGCGCGGGTTTTCGCTTCGTCAGCTTTTTTCTGATTGGCTTCGGTCTTATAAATTTCGATCAGCGCCGACCGGCGCCAGGCGGCCTGATACAGCGCTTCCGGCGCGGACGGAGACTGCTCGTGCTCTTTCGCATATTTCTCGTACATGTCGGCTTCTTTTTCCGGACACTTCGAAGCTCCCTGCCAGTCGCCGCAGAGTTTATTCTCGAGAAAATGGAAGGCGGCCATGTCGGCCCACTTGGTGCCGGGAAATTTCTTTACCACCAGCTTCATCCACTGCTCGTCGATCTGGCCGCGCATGTAGGAGTCGCGCTCGCGGGCCGAGGGGCGGGTCAGCACGTCCGATCGCTCGATCTGCCAGCGAATGTCGGCGGCGCGGTAGAGCCCCTCGGCGGACAGCGACGAGGTTGGAAACAGGTCGTAGATGCGGTAGTAGAGCCGCATGGCGTCCTGCGCGGCATCGCGGCGGCCGCGGCGGCGGCTGGCCTGGTCTTCGGAGTCGGCGGCCTCGCCGAAAATAATTTTGTCTCCGTTGGGAGTCGCCTGGGTCACCAGGGCTTTGTCTAGAATCCATCCCGTAATTGTTTTTCCTTCAGATTCCGGATCATCCTCGTCGGCGTCCTTCTTCGGTTCGCGGATGATTGCTTCCACGTGAGTCCAGTCGCGGCTGGTGTCGAGGATGACGAGCTCGTGTCCCCGGCCAGCCTCCCCGAGTTTGGCGGCGTCGGCCGCGGGAGACACGCGGATGGTTTCTTCGTGGACGAGAGTGCCCCGTTGCGCCTGAGCCTGCGCCGAGGCGATCGGCGTGACTACGAAAAATGCGGCAGCGAGAAGCGCGAGAGCGGGAATGAGTCGAAGTCTCATAGGGATAGATTAATAGATTATTGGCCGATGAGACGTTGCTTGCAACGTCTATGCTGAGCGGGTGCCCCACCCTTGCCGCGTTTTTTGCGGTAGGGTGGGGATTTTGAAGTCAGGATTCGCCGAGTGCCCCATTTCTCGCGTCTTTTGCGAGAAGTGGGGATGTTGAATTCGCAACTTATCACGGCCGCAATTCACTCAGCATCCCCGGTTCGATATTGCCGCCAGAGATGATCGCCACATTGAGCCTGGTTTTGGGCAATTGATCGGCGCGGAAAAGAAATCCGGCGGATGCGACCGCCCCGCTGGGCTCGGCCACAGTGTCAGGATTGGCCGCCAGCAGCTTCATAGCCTCGCGAATCTCGTCTTCGCTCACAGTGACAATGCCATCCACAAAACATTGCATGTGATCGAAAGTGATGGCGCCCACGCTTTGCGTGCGCAATCCGTCGGCGATGGTGCGCGTAACCTGCTCGACGGGGAACTCGACGATTTTTCCGGCGCGCAGGCTAGCCTGGGCGTCGGCCGCCAGTTCCGGTTCGACGCCGAAAACGTTCACCGACGGCTGGCTCAGCTTGATCGCCGCAGCAACGCCGCTGATCAATCCTCCGCCGCCCACCGGGGCCAGCACGGTTTCGACCTCGGGCATCTCTTCGAGAATCTCGAGCCCCATCGTGCCCTGGCCTGCGATGATGTGCTCGTCGTTATACGGCGGCACGACGATATAGCCGTGTTCTGCGGCCAGTTCCTCCGCTTTAAGCTGCCGTTCGGTGCTGCCCGGGCCTACCAGTACGATGTCGGCGCCTAGCGCGGCAGTTGCCTCACGCTTGATGGCGGGGGCGTTGTTGGGCATGACAATGACGGCCTTCACGCCCAGAGCGCGAGCGGCGTAGGCCACGCCCTGCGCGTGATTGCCGCTGGAGTACGAAATGACGCCGCGTTTGCGCTCCGCTTCGGAAAGTGCAGCGATCTTGTTGTAAGCTCCGCGCAGTTTGAAGGCGCCGATGGGCTGCTGATTTTCGGGCTTGAGGAAGAGTCGACGGTCGACGTCGCCGTGATCCAGTTCGATCAGACGCGTGCGGACGGTGATGCCGTCGAGGCGGGCGCGGGCTTTAACGATATCGTGGAGGGTTACCATTGGCATCCCTTCCAATATACCGACAGTTAAGGGAAAGCAGGAGCCAGGCTTCGCCCGGAAGACAGCAGCGGCGACTTCGCCCCAAGCAAACGATCTAAGGGTTTCGCAACGACCTAACGGCCTCGGCGCGCAAAAATGCCGGGATCGATTTCAGTTCTCAATTTTCACAGACCCACGCCGGGCGTCTTGCACGATGAAGCCGGCAGGAACCTGGAACATAGCTGCATCCGGTTCCGTGCGCGACAGATCCACGACGCGAATCACCTGTGTGCCGTTCCTCGGGTCCTTGCGGGTCACCGACAAATTCACCTGCAGATCGGGGGAATACCAGAACTCGCGTGTAGTAACCAGCGGCTGGCTGTTCCCAACTACTCCAGCGTTAATGGTAGTCGTCTCGCGCGTGCCCACCACGTTAAGACCATCGAAAGTATCGGTGCCCAGACTCTCGCGAGCGAGGAAGCGCGTCCCCTTGTCGAACGCTCCGGCCGGCTGCGGGGTAAACGTCGTCGAGACGAAATAGCTGGTGATCGTGCATTGGTGCCGGGCGATGATGCAAGTGGTTCGCGTATGCGTTACCGGATCCGAAATGGTGAGATCGATCTGCCGGGGTTCCTGATCCGAATCGCCGGGAACGAACTTGCGATTTTCGCGGTAAATTCGGCCTTGACTGTCGCGCGCCAGATCCGCATAGAGATGCGTTTTGACCACGCTTCCGTCTTCGAGAGTGCGAGTCCATTCGATGTTGTCTCGCCCCGAGAACGGCTTTCCCGCGACCGGCCGGATCTGGATTCCGTCGACGTGGAACCGCGTGCCGCCATCCGGTCCGCGCGCAGGCTCATCCGCTTCTTGGGCGGCGAAAGTGTGGGTTAGAAGGAGAGAGGCAGCTAGCAAGGCGCAGAGTTTCATGACACAACCTCACCATCAGACTGCTGTCAGACCCGGAAAGTATAGCATTTCCCGAAAAACAAATTTAATCCGGGATCAGATTGGTAGTGGCTCGGTTTGAAAATCGCGCCGGGGGTCATCCGAACGGAGCCGCTTTTCAGGCGAAGTGAGGGATCTCGCGTGCATCAAAGCCGTGATCGCTCACGCCAGATCCCTCAGTCGGCTGAAATGCGCCGACTTTCGGGATGACGCCTTCGAGGTGTGAATCAGAAATCCAAACTGAGCCAATACCCTCAGATTTCCAGTATTACCGGCATAATCAGCGGGCGTTTCTGGGTTTGCTTGGAGATATAGCGCTTCAGGTCGGCGCGGATTTTTTCTTTGATCACCCCGTAGTCGCCCTTCTCTTCATCGCTGGAATGCGCCAGCGTGTCTTCGACGATGCGCTTGCAGCCTTCCATCAGGCCGTCGTCGCCAGGATTGAAGCCGCGGGTCACGATTTCTGGGGCAGACTCCACATCGCCCGACAACTTGTTGATGGCGATGATGGGCAGCACGATGCCGTCTTCGCTGAGATGCAGCCGGTCTTTGATGATCAGATCCTCAACCACATCCGTGCGCGACCCGGAGTCGATGCAGACCCGGCCCACCTTGACGCGAGCGGTTTTGCGCGCCCCGAGTTCGTCGAATTCGAGAACGTCTCCACTCTCGATGAGCATGACTTTCCCGACCGAACTGTGCATGGCTCCAGCCATTTCGGCATGCAGCTTCAGTTGCCGGTACTCACCATGGATGGGGATGAAGTACCGCGGCTTGACCAGGTTGATGATGAGTTTGAGTTCTTCCTGGCTGGCATGTCCGCTGACGTGAATGGGCGGCGAGGTTCCATCCTCATAGATGACGTGGGCTTCGCGGCGGAACAGGTGGTCGATCATCCGGTAAATTGTTTTCTCGTTGCCGGGAATGATGCGCGACGACAGGACGACCGTGTCGCCCTTTTCAATTTTGGCGTGCTTATGGTTGTCGACCGCCGCGCGCGACAGCGCCGACATAGGTTCGCCCTGCGTGCCGCTGATCAGCACACAAACTTTTTCGGGCGGAAAATTCTTCATCTCGCCGGGATTGATCACCAGGCCGTCGGGCACTTCGATATAGCCCAAGTCCTCGGCAATCTCGGCGGAATTGTTCATCGACCGGCCGAGGAACGCGACTTTCCGTCCGTGCTCGTGCGCGAGTTGCACGGCGAGATTAATGCGATGAATCGACGACGAGAAACACGAAATAAAAAGCCGCCGCTTGGTGTGGGCGAAAACTTCGTCGAACTTGCGCCGCACCGCGCGCTCGCTGGGCGTGTAGCCTTTGCGCTCGACGTTGGTGGAATCCTGAAACAGCGCCAGCACGCCATTCTTTCCATATTCAGCGAATGTGTGCAGATCGAAAAGTTTGTTGTCGGTGGGCGTGGGATCGACTTTGAAATCGCCAGTGTGGATAATCACACCGAGCGGCGTATGGATCGCCAGCGCCACGCAATCGACCAGGCTGTGCGTCACCTGGATCGGATGGATGGTGAACGGTCCGGCCTTGAAGCGCTCGTTGGGCCGCATCTCGCGCAGGTCAGCGTCGTCGAGCAGGCCGTGCTCGTCGAGTTTGTCTTCGACATACGCGAGCGTGAACTCGGTGCCCCACACCGGAACTTTGAGTTCGGAGAGCATCCAGGGCAGCGCGCCGATGTGGTCTTCGTGGCCGTGGGTCAGGACGATGCCGCGAATCCGTTGCCGGTTTTCGACGAGGTAGGAAATGTCGGGGACCACGATGTCGACGCCCAGCAACTCAGCTTCCGGGAACATGAGTCCGGCGTCGATGACGATGATGTCGTCTCCCCAGCGGACGGCCATGCAGTTCATTCCGAACTCGCCCAGGCCCCCCAGGGGGATAATCTGCAGTTTTCCAGTTGGCATTGAGTAAAGATGATGCTAGCACATAGCTGCGAGCTTCGAACTGCGAGCGGCGAGTGGCTAGTGGCGAGTGGAAGAGCGACGAGGTGGTGACGTGGAAGAGCGGCGCTTTAGCGCCGCGTCATGGTTGCCGGTGAGGTGGGCTTCAGCCCCGGTGTTGTTCGGGACGCAACGGGGTATGACCACCGCGGCTAAAGCCGCCTTCCAACCCGATCTTGACGCGGCCCTGAAGGGCCGCTCTTCCACGGTAGCGCCAGCGGTGCTCTCGTTGTGGGGAGAAGAAGTGTGGGGACGAATGAGCCGGCCGATTGACAGATGAGAGCGCCTATAGATGGCGTTCTGGCTCTTCCTGCGGTAAGGTTGAAGCGATGGCAGAGCAGCGCAAATCGTGGCTGCGGCAACGCGTGGAGACGGCAATGGTGAACGGGCTCACGCGCGCCTACTCGACGGTGCGCGTCGATCCGGCAAAATTTCTGCTGCAACTGCGCGCCGCCTACCGCGTCCCCATCAGCGGATATCACGGCGTGTACTCGCTGGAGATTGGCGAGCTCGACGTCGTAGCGAGCTCGATCATCCGCAGCGGCATGAAGGTCGCGGCCATCGAAGGCGCCGGACTCGGACTCGGCGGACTGCTGACGATCGTTCCCGATCTCGGCATTCTGTCGGCGATCACCATGCGCACCATTCAGAAATTGAGCCTGCTCTACGGATTTGAGTTCAACACCGACGAAGAAATCGCCGAATTATGGATTGCCGCGGCCAGCGCGGCCGGAGTCGACATCAGCCGCGAACTTCTGGAAAAAGAAGTGGTCAACAAATTCGTGCCCCGCGTCATCCAAAGCATTGCCGCCAAAGCCAGCACAGAAGTCGTGGAGAAGTGGGCGGGACGCGTGATTCCCCTGGCCAGCTCCGCCATCGGCGCCGCATTGAATTACTGGTTCGTGCGCGCCTGGGGCGAACGCGCCAAGCAACATTTCCGCCAGCGGCATCTGCTGCTGCGGCAGCGGGCACAGCAGGCGGCGTTCGCCACGCAGAGCCAGCCGAGTCTTCCAGCGCGTTAGTCTCGTTGTCATCCTGAGCGAAGCGAAGGACCTGCGCAGTCTTTGGGCAGCGCCTCAGTTGCCGAAATTTGCATGGGTCCTTCGCATTGCTCAGGATGACAACTATATTGAACCCGGCCCGCGCTCCCGGTCCTTGTGATAAACATTTAAACATGCCCAGTTTCTCCTGCGCAGCCATCCTTTTCGATCTGGACGGAGTTCTCGTCGACTCGACCCGCGCGGTCGACCGCGAGTGGCGGGAGTGGGCGCAACGCAAGGGAGTCGACGGAGATGCGATCATGGCCATCGCCCACGGAGTGCGCACGATCGAGGTGATCCGGCGCGTGGCCCCGCATCTGGACGCCGCAGCCGAGGCCAGCGCCATCGAAAATCATGAGGCGGGCGATCAGAGTGGAGTCACCGTCATGCCCGGAGCGGCCGATTTGGTGAAGTCGATTCCAGAAGGGCGTTGGGGCGTGGTCACATCCGGGTCGAGGCTGCTGGCCACGAATCGCTTACCCTTCTGCGGATTGCCGGTTCCAAAAGTTCTGGTCACGTCCGACGACGTTACCCACGGAAAGCCGCATCCCGAGCCATATTTGAAGGGCGCAGAGTTGCTCGGGTTCGGTCCCGCAGACTGCTTGGTGATCGAGGACGCCCCAGCAGGAATTGAGTCCGCGCGCGCAGCCGGGATGAAGATGATCGGAATTACAAGCACGTATGCGGCGGACGCTTTAGGGAACGCGGATGCGGTGATTGGGAAGTTGGAGCAGATTCAAGTCACGTCGAACGGGGCGGGGAAGTTGGATGTCGAGGTTTGGGCAGCCGAGATAGCCGCAGACGTTCGGCGAGTGTAGGGCTGGCTTCGAACAGTCTTTCGGGTTACACGAGGTCATCGAGGATGCAAGCCTCGAAGTGTTTGATCCGTCGAAAAACCGGATCGTTGGTGAGGAAAGCCGTGGCCTTGCTGTGAATAGCGGTCGCGGCTTGCAGAGCATCGGGCGTTCGCAGCCCGGACTGCGCCCGAATTTCAGCGGCGCGCGCCGCGATTTCGAGGTCCGGCGCGACCCACTCCAGGCTCGGATAAGTCGAGAGCAGGCCAAAGAGTTCATTGACTTTCACGACCTCGTCGTTTCGATAAGGGTGGACCAGGAGTTCGGTCATGGTAATTGTCGACGTAACCGCGAACGAATCAGACCGCTCCAGAGAGGAAAAAATGCAATCGGTCAAAACCGAATAGCGAGGGCTGGCTTCCCATTGATAGATGAAGATGCAGGTGTCGAGCGCGATCCGCCGATGGCGGCGCAGCAAGGCGCGGAGGCGCACTACTTCCAACTTTGTCTTTCCTTCTTCAGATAATTCTTGGGGTAAACCCCGCGGCCAAGAATGGCGCGGTGATAAGACTTCGGTTTCTCCAGGATGAGGATCTTTCCGTCATGGGCGCGGACCAATAGCTTGTCGCCAGGCTTAAGCTGGAGCGCTTCGCGCGCTTCGCGCGGGATGACGATCTGGTTCTTCGACGATAGGGTAGCTTCAGCCATGCTTTACATTTTACCACAAAGTAAAGCACGGGTGCGGGTCTGGTTCTTCGGGTTCCCTATCTCAGCCAGTCTTCCAGTTCAATGCCCCGGTCGGTTTTTTCGTCGCGGTACTTCACGATGATCGGGGTGTAGAGCGAGAGATTCCAGCCCCAAGGGCCCTTCTCCTGCTTGACCGCGCGCGAGCCGGGGACGACCACGGCATTTTCCGGGACTTCCAGCGGTGCGTCGGCAGTGGAGCGGTAGACTTCGCCGCGGACCAGGTCATAAAGCGGAGTCGAGCGAGTCAGAATTGTTCCTGCGCCCAGAACCGCGCGCGCCCGCACCAGCGTGCCTTCGTAAACTCCGCAATTGCCGCCGACCAGTACGTCGTCCTCAATGATGACCGGCGCGGCGTTGATGGGCTCGAGCACTCCCCCAATTTGCGCGGCCGCACTCAGGTGCACCCGCTTGCCAATCTGCGCGCAGGAGCCCACCAGCGCGTGCGAATCGATCATTGTGCCTTCGTCGACGTAGGCTCCTACGTTGATGAACATGGGCGGCATGCAGATGACCGAAGGCGCAACGTAGGCTCCGGTGCGGACCGACGAGCCGCCGGGCACGACGCGCACGCGGTCGGCGACGGTGAACTGGCGGGCAGGGAACGTGTCTTTGTCGACGAACGAGAGGCCCGAGGTCATGTCGGCAAGCTCGCCCAGGCGAAATCCCAGCAGGATGCCCTGCTTCACCCAGGCGTTGACCGTCCAGCGGGCGTTTTTCGTCCCATCAATCTTTTCGGCGGCGCGGATTTTGCCTTGCGTCAGCTGATCGCGGAATTCGAGAAATGTTTTCCGCGCCTCGGGATCGTGCTCGACTTCGCCCAGAGAGGCCAGGCGCTCGATGGAGGATTTCAGGGAAGACATGAATGGTTGATTGTTGATTGCTGATTGCTGATTTGTCAAAACGGAGGAAACGCAAGGTCCCTCCACTACGCTCGCCTTCGCTTGCTTCGGTCGGGATGACAGATTGGTTTGATGCGATCCGGACGCTGGTTTTTCAATCAACAATCAACAATCAAAAATCAGCAATTTCTTTCTACACGCACTTGCACTCGCTCCGGATCAGCACGCCAGTCATGGAGTGCGCAGTCTCGCGCGCCTCGGGCAGAGTTGCATACGGACCGTGCCAGCGGGCGTGATTCACGTCGTGGCCCGCGGGCCGTCCTTTGCCGTGGCTGCACTGGCCACACGATCCGCGGTGCAGGACGATCTTGCGTGGTCCGGCGGCCCAGTTCTCGTAGATGAAAAATTCCGGCGCTTCGGCGGCGGGACCGGCGGGCTTGGCAATTAGTCCCGCCTCGGTGGCGATTTTCTGCAGGCGCGAGCGCGTGTCGCGGCGCATGGGCAACAGCGGCAGGCGGTAGACCTCCTCGATTTTGCCCATCATCGCGAGCAGCGCTTTCACCGGTAGCGGGCTCGATTCGATGAAGTTGGCCTGCATCAGCGGAAGGTATTTGCGATTCAGGGCGCGCGCCGTGGCCCAATCGTTGGAGAGCGCGGCGCGAGTGAGGGAAGCCATTTCGCGCGGAATCACGTTGGAAGCGACGGAAACGACTCCGACGCCGCCCAGCGCGATGACCGGCAGCGTGACTGAGTCGTCTCCGGAGAACACGAGAAATGTTTCGGGCACAAGACCGATCGCCTCGGCGACCTGGGTCAAGTTGCCGCTGGCTTCCTTCACGCCCACGATGTTGGGAACCTCGGCCAGTCGCGCCAGGGTTGCGGGTTCGAGGTTCGCGGCCGTGCGCCCAGGCACGTTGTAAAGAATGACCGGCTTGTCGCCGACGGCCTCGGCAATGGCCTTGAAATGGCGGTACTGGCCTTCCTGCGTGGGCTTGTTGTAGTAGGGCGAAGCCGTGAGGATGGCGTTGACTCCGGGGCGCGCGGCAATTTCTTTTGCCTTTTCGACCGCGTCGTGCGTGGAGTTGGAGGTCGCTCCGGCGACGATGGGAACGCGTCCGGCCACGACTTCGATGGTCGTGTCGATCACGTTCAGCCATTCGTCGTGAGTGAGCGTGGGCGTCTCGCCGGTCGTGCCACAGGGTAGAATAAAATCAATGCCCGATTCGATCTGCCACGCGATCAGATTGCGCAGGGCAGCGTCGTCGATTGAACCATCCTGATGAAACGGAGTTACCAGTGCAGTGCCACAGCCACGGAGTTGCATAGGAATAAGATATCGCGAATGGGGTCTCAGAGAAAACTCGGGCGCGGGATGAGTGGTTCACATGAGAAGAGAGAGACGTTGCCAGCAACGCCTCTACAGCTCTCGCCACACATCTTTGAAATCGTAGAAACCCTTTTTGCCGGCGAGCCACTCGGCGGCGCGGACGGCGCCTTCGGCGAAGCCGCGGCGGGATTTGGCATCGTGGCAGAGATAGATGCGGTCGGCGGAGGATTCGAGTACGACTTCGTGCAGGCCGACGACGTCACCTTCGCGGAAGGATGTGATTTCTAGATTCTCGTGTTGATCAGGGCTCTGGCCACTGGCTTCGCGCATGACGCGCTGGATCTCTATCGCAGTCCCTGAGGGTGCGTCTTTTTTGTGGATGTGGTGGCGCTCGAAAATCTGGCCGGAGTAATCGTGGCGCAGGGCGGCCGCGGCGGCGCGGGCGATGTCGAAAAAAAGATTCACGCCGACCGAGAAGTTGGGGGAATAGACGAATCCGGTGCCGTGCTGTTCGACCAAGGCTCGGATGCGGTCGATTTCGCCATACCAACCCGTGGTGCCGACGACCATGTTCTTGCCAGCTTGGACGCAGGCTTCGATGTTGGCGAGGACGCAGTGCGGCGCTGTGAAGTCGATGACGACTTCGACGCCGCGCAGCTTCTCCTCCGCGAGGGCGGCGCACGACACGTTTTCTTTGGCGCCCGCGACGCGGATTTCGTGATTGCGTTCGGCGGCAACCTTCGCTACTAACGATCCGGTTTTTCCGCGGCCGAGAATCAGTATGGTCATGCGTGAGTGCTTAGAAAGATTTAACCACAGAGGGCACAGAGTGGCACAGGGAAGAGCGACCCGTTTGGGGTGCTAGTCTTTCCGTTCCGTGGCTCTTGGTCGGCGGTCCATCTTCCTGATCAGGAGAGCAGAGAGCCAAGCCGCGCCCATGCTCACCCCGAGGGCAAGCAGTGCGAAGGGCAGGAATTGCCATCCCTCCCAGCCCCAGAAGAACACAGCCATGCCGGTCAGAAATAGGAACGCCACGCCAGCGACAATTATGACGGCCCAGAGGGCGAGCACGGCGGCTAACACAACGAGCCGGATGTGGAGAGGCAACGGCCGCTGACCGTTATCGGGCACACTCACCTGCATAGATGCCACGGGCTACGCGAATACTTCCGGATCCAGCTCCGAGAAAAATGTTTTGTGCAGGCGCTTGACTACGTCGGGGACTTCGTCTTCTTCAATCACGAACGTCAGATTAATTTCTGAAGCGCCTTGCGAAATCATGCGAATCTTTTTGTCGGCGAGCTCGCCAAAAACCAGGGCTGCGATTCCGGGGGTGTTGCGCAGGTTCTCGCCGACCAGGCAGACGATCGCCTTTCGGCCTTCATATTTCACGTCGGCGAGCTTGGCCAGATCGGCGGCCAGGGCCGGAATCGCCTGATTGGAATCGACGGTCAGGGAAACGCTGACTTCCGAGGTGGAGACAACGTCGATGGAAACCTTGTGGCGATCGAACGCCTCGAATATCGAGCGCAGAAATCCATGGGCCAGCAGCATGCGGGGCGCGGCCACGTCGACAATGGTGATGCGCTTCTTGGCGGCGATAGCTTTGAAAATATTTTTGCCCTGCGGGGCGCGCGTGGTGATGCGCGTGCCTTCGCATGAGGGATTGCGCGAATTGAGCACATAGACGGGAATATTTTTCTGGATGGCCGGGAGCACCGTGGCCGGATGCAGCACTTTCGCGCCGAAATACGCGAGTTCGGCGGCCTCGTCGAAGCTGATGACTTTAATCCGGCGCGCTTCCGGGCAGATTCGGGGATCGGTGGTGAGGATGCCGTCGACATCGGTCCAGATCTCGATGCGGTCTGCGCCCAGGCCAGCGCCGAAGATGGCGGCGGAAAAATCGGAGCCTCCTCGCCCAATGGTCGTGGTGATGCCCGTACGATTCGCTCCGATGAAGCCGCCCATCACCGGTACCTGGCCCGCGTCCAGCAAGGGCAGAACCCTTTCCTGAAGATTGACGTTGGTCTCTTCGAATTGCGGAACCGCCTGCATGTATGCGCTGTCGGTAATCAGCACGTCGCGGGAATCGACGTGAGCTCCGTTGAGTCCGTGGGCGGCGAAAGCGGCGGCGACAATTTTGCTGGAGAGCATTTCACCGAACGCGGCGACGTGGTCGGTGGTACGAGGCGTGATTTCGCCGACAGCGGAAATTCCGCGCAGGAGTTCGTCGAGCGCTTCAAAATCCGTGCCCAGCTCGGAATGGAATTCGGTGAAGCGCGCCGTGCCCAGCAGTTCGCTGGCCGTGTTGTAGTGGCGTTCCTGCAGCGAGCGGCAGAGTTTGAGCGCGGTCTTGCGCTCGCCTTCTCCGGCAGCGCGGGCCATGGTCAGCAGCGTGTCGGTGACCTTGGCCATGGCGCTGACCACGACGACCGGTTTTTGCGCGAGGCGTCCTTCAACGATGGAGACGACGCGGTCGATGGCCTTGGCGTCTTCCACGGAAGTTCCCCCAAACTTCATGACGATCATCGGAGGGACTTCCTTGGGGACGAGGCGACTCGATAGCGAGGGCAAATTGCGCAACGCACCTCAGGGGCTAAAGCCCGCTCAGAAACGCGGAGCCTGATCGCAGCGCTGAAAGCGCTGCGCCACCCAAAACCAGCGTCGTGCCACCCCAAAGCGGCGTTGCGCCCACTGCAAGTCTTCATCACTTGTGTTCCTGGCCGAGATAGCCTTTTGCCTTCAGCAACTCGGCGTTGAGCACGGCGGCGCCGGCGGCTCCGCGGATGGTGTTGTGCGAGAGCACGGTAAATTTCCAGTCGAGCACGCCGCAAGGGCGAAGACGTCCAACGGCAGTGGTCATCCCTGCGCCCATGTCTACATCGAAGCGCGGCTGCGGGCGGTCGGCAGCTTCGAGATAGACGACTGGACGTTCCGGAGCACTGGGCAACTTCAGTTCCTGCGGCTCGGCGCGGTAGCTGTTCCAGGCGGCGATGATTTCTGCGGGCTTGGCTTTCTTCTTCAGGCGGATGGAAACCGACTCGGTGTGCCCGTCCTCGACGGCGACCCGGTTGCATTGTGCGCTCATGGCGAACCCGCCGGGAATTATTTTGGAGCCGTTGAGCTGGCCGAGCAGCTTTTTCGTCTCTTCTTCCATTTTTTCTTCTTCGTTCTTGATGAAGGGGATCACATTGCCCAGGATGTCGAGCGAGGCCACTCCGGGATATCCTGCGCCGCTGACCGCCTGCATGGTTACAACCATGACGGTCTCCAGACCAAACTGCTGGTGGAGAGGCGCGAGCGCCAGCACCAGGCCGATGGCCGAGCAGTTGGGATTGGTGACCACATAACCACCGGATTTCTTGCGGGACGATTGCGTGTCGATGAGCTTGATGTGTCCGCCGTTGACTTCGGGGATCACCAGCGGCACGTCCTCTTTCATGCGCAAGGCGCTTGAGTTCGAGACCACGGCGCAGCCGGCGTCGGCAAAGCGGGGCTCGAGTTCAGCGGCGATGGAAGCGTCGAGCGCGGCAAAGATAATTTTCGGCGCGCCTTCGGGAGTGGCCGGCGAAACTGTCATCGCCGCCACGGCGGGCGGAATCGGCGTCTTCAGCTTCCAGCGCGCGGCCTCGGCGTAGACCTTGCCTTCAGAACGGTCGGAAGCGGCCAGCCAGGCCACTTCAAACCAGGGATGGTGCTCCAGCATCTGGATGAATCGTTGTCCGACAACGCCGGTCGCGCCCAGAATACCAATAGGAATTTTACGGTTCATATTCTCTCAATCAGGAATACCTGCAATATCAGGAATACTTGGAATTCTATAACAGTCGCGGAGAAAGCAGATTCCTCCGCCCCTCGCATTCGCTCGGGGGTCGGAATGACAAGTTTAGCTTCCAGCATGGTCACAAACCTTCGCAAGTAGCGAAAGGAGGACCACTTCCGCACGATTGCCTGCTGTAGAAATTCTTCCACCAGCCGATAGGAGAAGTGGAGGGATTCACCATGCCCGAACTGCGCCAGAACTTTTTCACCAAGGAATGGGTCATCATCGCCACCGAACGGGCCAAGCGGCCCGAGGATCTGGCCACGCATCGCGTGGTCGAACCGGTGCCGGCCTTTGTCGAGAGCTGCCCGTTTTGCCCGGGCAACGAGAGCAAGACTCCGCCGGAGGTGATGCGGTCTCCCGCGAATGGAGGGCCCTGGGAGGTGCGCGTGATTCCCAACAAATTCGCGGCGCTGTCGAGCGAGGTGCAGCCGACGCGCAGCCTGCAGCACTTGCGGCGGCGCATCGAGGGCTTCGGATTTCACGAAGTCATCATCGACAGTCCGGACCACTCCCGCTACATGGGGTTGTTGTCCAATGCGCATGTGGCCAGCATCCTGCGCGTTTACAAAGAGCGTTACAACGCGCTGAGCATGGACCACCGCGTCAACCACATCACGATTTTCAAGAATCACGGCGCCGATGCTGGGGCCAGCCTGCAGCATCCGCACTCGCAATTGATTGCGACGCCGGTCATTCCGAGCCAGGTGCGGCACCGCCTGCACGAGGCGCTGCGCCACTATGACGACGTGGGCGAATGCATGTTCTGCCACATGGTAGAGCGGGAAATCGAAGATCAGACCCGCATCGTCATCAAAAGCGAGCGCTTTGTGGCGATGGAAGTCTTTGCCTCGGCGACGCCCTTTGCCACGCACATTTTTCCGCTGCGCCATATGGCCAGCTTCGGCGACATCTCGGAGATGGAAATCACCGACTTGGCGCGCGTGCTGCGAACTCTGCTGGCGAAGATTTATGTCGGCCTGGAGAATCCTGACCTGAACTTCATGGTGCGCAGCGGACCGGCCGAATACGCCGGCGCCCGGCACTTCCATTGGTACGTGAGCGTGATTCCGCGGCTGACCCGCGTGGCCGGATTTGAGTTGGGGTCGGGGATGTTCATCAACACGGTGCTGCCGGAAGCCGCGGCGGAATTTCTGCGCAAAGTCGCGGTGGAGAAGGTCGCGGGAGCGGGCGCGGGGCAGTAACCGCGACCTGTGCGCCCCACACTACCGGGAAACTACGTGCGGTGGGTTTCGTGAGTTCGCAGCGGTAATTCAGTCAGTGGGCCGAACTTCTTCTTCTCCGCATACAGCCGCCAGCGGCGGAACACGATGCGCAGGCTCGCCATCACGGGAATGGAAAGATAGATGCCCAGGATGCCGGCAACTTCGCCTCCGGCCATCACACCGAAGATCGCGGCCAGAGGATGCAGTTCCATGCTCTCGCCCATGATGCGGGGAGAAGAAACGTAATCCTGCACCAGGCGCCAGATCGCGAGAAAAATGATCAGGATCAGCCAGTGTTGGTAACTCATCAGCAGGGCCACGGTCACAATGGTCAGGGCCGCGGCCAGCGGGCCGACCACAGGAACGAATTCCAGTACGCCGCCGATGGTGCCCAGAACCATCGCGTAAGGAACTCGCATCACGCCAAGCACCGCCGAGTACATGACCAGAGTCAGGGCTGCCAGGGTGAGTTGAGCGCGGATGAAGTGGGCCAGCATCTGGTTGAGATCGTTGAGCACGTTTTCCAAAAACTCACGCTGCGGCCGCGACGAGATAGTCGAGAGCAGGAAGTCGCTGAACGAGCGGCCATCCTTCAGAAAGAAGATGGACAACAGCGGGACCACGATGAACAGCCAGGCTTGCTTGGCGACATCGGCCACGCGCAAGCCGATCCGCTGCGCCAAGTCGGCGATATCTGCGCTGTGGCTCACCAGGAACGATTGCGCCAGGTCGGTATACTTCTCGTTCCAGCCGTGATCTTTGCCCAGTTGCTCCGCGAGTTGACCGGAACTGAGCTGGGTCAGCAGAACGGGCAGGGATTGTCCTAGCTTCGCAGCTTCCCGCGTCACTTTCGGACCGACGGCCACGAAGAACACCACCACCAGCACCACCAGCAGAATGTAAATTACGGCGATGGCGCGGTTGCGCCCGCGCAGCACCTTTTCCAGGCGATTCACCGCCGGGCTCATCAGGTATGCGAAAAAGATGGCGAACAGGAAGGCAATCAGCGTGGCGCGCGCCACATAGAGAAATCCCAGCGCCAGCG
>Ga0181532_10001505_pt1 | contig 22522 bp, 16 predicted proteins | sample PEATcosm2014_Bin_33_FD_119768 | JGI IMG/M metagenome (GOLD analysis project Ga0181532, IMG submission 119768) | Peatland microbial communities from MTU Mesocosm Facility, Houghton, MI, USA - PEATcosm2014_Bin11_30_metaG | ecosystem: Environmental > Terrestrial > Soil > Wetlands > Peat | place... | reverse complement strand
GGTTGCCGCCAACTGCGCTTTGGAGCCTTCGTCCACAAAACTGCGGACGATATCGAAGTGGCTCATGTCCTGTCCGGTGGCATATTGCGCAGTCCCGGCCGCCACCAGCCTGCCCTGGCTGTCCACGACGTACGGCATCAATCCGGTCATACTGACTTGCTGCAACCGGCGGATCAGGTAGTCCATATCCACAACTGACCCGATCATTCCCAGAAAGCGCTTGTCATACATGATCGGCGAACTGACCAGCATGACCGTGCGCGCAGATTTCCCGCTGCCCACCATCAGCGGTTGCCCGCTGTAGCCGCGCCCTTCTTGGGCGGCTTGATAGGCTCGCTCCAGTTCGCGCTGTAGAAAGGCGTCAGGCTCGATACGCCCGGCGGAAACTCCTTTAGCATCGGCGTTCAGCAGCGTGGCATAGGCAATATCATTCGAGGACGAAACAAAATTCTCGAGCATGGCCCGCAGCTCTGGCGTCAGAAAGTTTTCGGCACCAAAGTCGGCCCCGCTGGCATTGGACAGCATCATGACCTGGATCGACGACGACAAATTGGCCAGCATCATGTGGAGAGCTTCCTGGTGCTGGGAAATGTCGTCGGCCAGCGAACGCGTGACCGTGTTCTGCAGCAGCATCTCGTTGGTTTTGAGGCGCTCCCGGTTCATCGTCTCAATCTGCGCCGAGTAAAAGTACATGGGGAGCACGCTGATGGCCAAGAGCACGCCAAGGATGACGTAGAGGAGCGGAATGCGCGCGGGAATGGGAAGCTTCAGCTGCAAAAGGCAATCCTGTCGGCCCAAGCGAGGGGATGAGCTGGTCCGTCCTCATCCATTCTATGTTGGTTGCAAGGGCCGATCTCAGGTGCTTAAAGTACAGTCCACCGTTACCGAAGTACTCACACCGCTGGTCACTGCAGGCCGTTTTCAGTTCCAAGTTCTCGCAGTTTTCACTTCCCAGGTCTCAATGAGAACCGGCCGGAATTCGATACTCAGAACTGGGCACCGGGTTTGACGCCGGACTTATAATTAAGGCAGTCGGCCCGGGGTGGTGCATGCGGTCCTTCCAGGTTTGTTGGGTTGGTTGTCGGCGGTTGGCGATCCTTCTGTTCCTCTGCTCGCTGGGCTTCTCCTCGGCGCTGCTCGCCGACAACACTCCGCCGCCAAGAATTTCCAAGGAAACCCGAGAAGAAATTGTCCACGCCTTCAACCAAGAATTGGTCTACATCCGTGCAAGCTTTCCAATGGGACAGACCGGACTGAAGCTCAGGAACGGAACGGTGACGCCCAGCGGCCCGGAACTGCAACATGTGATGGCGCTCTGGGGGCCGGCAGCGAAACCCGGCGATCGGGCCCGCATCAGCGACGTCATTATCAAGGAAGACCACATCCGTTTTGAAATCAACGGCGGCCCCATCAAGAAGCAGAAATGGTATCAGCACATCACGATTGTGGGTGCGCAGTCATCTGTGCCGGTTGCGCCCTCTGATTCATCCGCCAACGCCCGCGGGTCTTTCGTGGATCTCTACTTCGACAAGTATGTGCCGGAGATGACGGGGCCAGAGCTGAAGCTGTTGCTGCGTCCCGTGTTCGATTTCGATGCCAAATCCGCGCTCGAGGCCTACGAGGAAACCGTTTCTCCGCAAGTCAAGGAAGCCATTAAGAATCACCACGTGCTGGTGGGAATGAACCATGAGATGGTGATCTACGCCATGGGACGTCCGCCCAAGAAAGTTCGCGAGCATGCGGGCGAAGTTGAGTACGAGGAATGGATTTACGGCACGCCTCCGCAGGACGTGGACTTTGTGCGGTTTGTTGGTGACGAAGTCGTGCGGGTCGAGACCATGAAGGTAAACGGCGAGAAAATTGTGCGGGTCGAAAAAGAGGTCGATCTGGGCGCGCCGACCGTTGCCAACAAGCAGGAAGAGCGCCCCGCAAATGCGCCCACGCTGCGGCGTCCTGGAGAAGAGATGCCGGAATCCAGTCCCGCCGCCAACCCCTCGGGGATACCACCGATGGCACCGGTGCCCCCGCCTTCCGGCCCGGGTTCGGGCCCAGGCCCCAACTGGAATTTGCCTCCCACCCCGACAGCCTAACTTCTTTGTCTTGCGTGAACAGGCGCATGGGTGCGCGTCCAACCTTCATGCTTAGAGATGGTTGGGGTTTTCCTACCAGTCATGTCAACCCTTAATCCACCCCTCGAGTACATGACGACGACCGAGATCGGCGAAAAGGGCCAGCTCACCGTCCCCAAATAGTTCCGGGAAGATCTCGGGTTGGGGATTGGCGCGCCCTTTGCGGTTCTGCGTTTGGGTGACGGCCTCATTCTGCTGCCGGAGCAGCGGCGCTTTGAGCGGCTTTGCGAACGGCTGAGTTCGAGCCTGACAGCTGCCGGACTGACGTCAGAGGATCTTCTCGCGACCATCCCAGAGGCTCGCAATCGCGTATACACGCGCCGCTACCGCACGAAGCCTGCGGATTCCGGCAACGTTGCGCGGCGTCACCGGCGCAACCCGCGCGGGAAGTGACCGGCCAACGCAGAATCCGGTTGTTTCTCGACTCGAATGTCCTGACCGGAGCAATTGTTTCGACCTGGGGCCTCGACAAAGCTACGCTGTCGCTCTGCGCCGCCAAGGTGTGTGAGCTGGTGCTGGCGGAAGTGGTTCGCGACGAGGTGGAGGAAAACCTCTTACTTCACGCGGAACGTTTGCCGTCGCTCGATGTCGGCCAACTGGTCTCGGACGATGAGCGCCTCATCAAGTTAACCAATCCTGAGCTTGTTCCGTATCCGGATAGAGATCTAGTGCATTCGAGCCGGTACTTGATCCGGCACGAACCGGATGTACCGCTGCTACTGTCTGCGATGGCCAGCACACCCGACTGGCTGCTGACGCATCACACCGAGCACTTCACCAAGGCCGTTGCGCTGCGGACCTCGCTGCGCATCGCGACGCCGGCAGAGTTCTTTCGTGCGCTTTCAGACCTGTTCCGTTAAGCGTCTTCCCGCCCGACCTTCCACACCTCGACCTTCTAAACTAAACTATAAGCGTGAAGATTGCCCTGGGCCAGATCAACCCCACCGTCGGGGACTTCTCTGGCAATGCTGCCAAGATCATCCAGTTTGCGCTGCAGGCGCGGAGTGCGGATGCCGGCCTGATTCTGTTTCCCGAACTCGCGGTCTGCGGTTACCCGCCGCGCGATCTGGTGGAGAGGCCGTCGTTTGTGGCGCGCAATCGCGCGACGGTCGAGCGGATCGCCGCCGAAACAAAGGGAATCGCCGTGATCTGTGGGATGGTGACGCCGGCCGACGCGGACTCTGGCAAAAAAGTGATGAACTCGGCCGCCCTCCTGCGCGAGGGGCACATCGATTTCATTCAGTCGAAGATGCTGCTGCCCACCTATGACGTCTTCGACGAAATGCGCAACTTCGCTCCCGCCAAGAGCCAGCAACTGTTCAGCATATGCGGCAGGCAGATGGCCTTAACCATCTGCGAGGATGCATGGAACGACAAGCGCTTCTGGAACCGGCAGCTCTATCGCGTCGACCCGGTGGAAGAACTGGTTCGAGTCGGCGGAAACTTCGTGCTCAACATATCGGCGTCTCCATTTTGGCTGGGCAAACGCGAACTGCGTCACGACATGTTGGCGGCTATCGCGAAGAATCAGAAAGTGCCGGTCGCCATGGTGAACCAGGTCGGGGGTAACGACAGCCTGGTGTTCGACGGATCGAGCCTGGTGATTGCGCCCGACGGACAGGTGATCGCGCAAGGGAAATCGTTCGAGGAAGACCTGATCTATTTCGATTCCCAGAAGCTCAATGGAGAGATGCACCCTCAGGTCGCGGGCGAAGAAGCGAGCGCGTACGAGGCGCTGGTTCTGGGCACGCGGGATTACGTGTACAAATGCGGCTTTCAGCGGGCGATTATCGGAATCAGCGGAGGCATCGATTCCGCGCTCACCGCGTCGATTGCGGCCGATGCGCTGGGCGCCGAGAACGTGATCGGTGTCGGCATGCCCGGCCCGTACTCATCGCAAGGGTCGATTGATGACGCGCAGGAATTGGCCAAGAACCTCCACATTCGCTTCGAGTTGCTTTCCATCCAGGAAATCTACGAGGCGGCGCGCCAGACGCTTGCGCCGGTGTTTGCCGATAGCCCGCCCGACACCACCGAAGAAAATATTCAGTCCCGCGCCCGCGGATTGCTGCTGATGGCCATGTCGAACAAGTTCGGCGCGCTGGTACTTTCGACCGGGAACAAGAGTGAATTGGCAGTCGGCTATTGCACTCTTTATGGCGACATGGTGGGCGGACTGGCAGTGATCTCGGATGTGCCCAAGACGTTGGTATACCGAATCAGCGCTTACGTGAACTCACGGCGCAAGGTAATTCCGCAATCGACGATAGAGAAGCCGCCTTCTGCCGAATTGCGCCCCGATCAGAAGGATTCGGATTCACTCCCACCCTACGACGTGCTCGATGCAATTCTCGAGGACTTTGTGGAGGAGTCGTCGTCGGCCGAACAGATTGCGCGGGTTCACAATTTCGAATTGGATCTGGTGCGGCGCGTCATTCGAATGGTGGAGCGCAGTGAATATAAGCGGCAACAGGCAGCGCCCGGAATCAAGATTTCCGCTAAGGCGTTCGGCTATGGGCGGAGATTTCCAATCGCCGCCAAGTCAGAGTTCTAGCTCTTTGTAGGGACAACCACCCTCGGCTGTCCAGCGGGCGAAGCCCGCCAGTTTCTCACGCGTTCGCTCATTCAGAAATGACAATCGCGCCGGTTTTTGTAACAATCGAATTCCAATCGAACTCCAAACTAAACTATGACACGCATGCAAGGCACACTGCTCGTCGCTCTTTTGTTCTCCGGCCTCGCCATCGCTCAAACCGCACCCACTCTCAAGACAAGACCGCCCGCTACCGCAGCTACTTCGGCCACGGCGGAAGTCACAACCATTCTGCCCAGCGAAGACACCGTCAATTCATTCCTGTTCCAGATGTTTGGCCACGATCCCACCTGGACCTGGAAGGTGAACGAGATTCGTCCCTCCCAGGTGGTCGGCTTGGCGGAGGTCTCGATCGTTGTCACCAACGCTCAGGGCTCGAACATAAATCGGTTGCTGGTTAGTTCTGACGGAAAGCATGTAATTGTGGGCGACATCCTGCCCTTCGGTGCGAAGCCATTTGAGGATGCTCGCGCCAAGCTCGAAAAAGGCGTGAACGGCCCGGCCAAGGGACCGGCGCAGGCTTCCGTCACGATTGTCGAGTTCAGCGATATGCAGTGTCAGCACTGTCAGAAGGCCGCGCCCGGGGTCGAGCAGCTCCTGGCACTGGCGCCCGAGGCGCGCTTTGTTTTCCAGAATTTTCCGCTACCGGCGCATGACTGGGCGGAAAAGGGCGCCGAATATGTCGATTGTGTGGGGCGCACTTCGCCGGGGCAGCCTGCGAATGAAGCGGTCTGGAAATTTATCCAGAAGACGTTTGACGAGCAAGCCAATATTACGGCGGCTAATGCCGATGAAAAGCTGAAAGCCATTGCGACCGCATCGGGTGTGAATGGCGATGCGATCGCCGCCTGCGTAGCCAAGCCGGATACGAAGGCGAGAGTCGAGTCCTCCATTGCGCTGGGAAAATCGGTTGGGGTGAGTGGCACGCCGACTCTGTTCATTAATGGCCGTAACGTCAGCGGGGCGTCCGTCGAGGTGCAGAAGAAGATTGTGGATTTCCAGTTGAGCCAAAAATAGATCGGGTCATGCAGTCATGGAATCATTGAAAACCAAAGGCAGCGCCTCTCTATGATTCAATGTCCCGATTTATTTCCCCACCCAGATTTCCGGCGCTTCGGTGCGTTCCGGGGCACGGACAACGAACGGCGTGATCAGGATCAGAAGCTCGTCGTTCTCTTCCTGTTTTGAAGTCTGGGAGGTGAGGACGCCGAAGCCTGGGATATTCGAGAAAAAGGGTAGACCGCTCAGGCTCCGTTGATCGGAGGCGGTGACCATCCCCGCTACGACCGCCGGTTCACCTTCCTTGAGCAGGATCCCCCCCTTGTACTCACGATTCAGAATGTCGGGAATGCCGTTGGTGTTTGTGGTTCCCAAAGTGCGAAATTGTATCTCCAGCTCGAGCGCTACGTCCGAATTGTTGTGAACCAGTGGTTTCGCTTTGAGCGTGAGTCCGATGTCCTCATAACTAACCGAAGGAAAGGGCGCGGTGAAGGACTGATTCCCGATGACCTGCGCGATGGCCGAATTGTTATAAATCGGCGCAAAGCTGGCATTGAGGATGGGATAGCGCGATCCCAGCTTGAAAGTGGCGTCCTTCTCCTGGGAAGCGAGCAGATGGACGTGATCGAGCTGCCGGACCGAACTCTCGTTCATGGTGAGCGTGGCGGCCAGGTGATCGAGGCTAAGCCCCATAAACGTGAGTCCGCCGCCAAAGGTCGCGAGCGGCTGACTGAAGATCCCGTTCTGCTGGCCTTGCAATTGGGCGAGGAGAGCTGAGATGGTCTGATTGCCGGCTTGGTTGATGCCGCCGGAGGAAATCAGTTGGTTGATCAGGCTCTGGATGTTGGGTCCGGCGAGAGCGGCCAGCGCGGCCGTCGGAATATTGAAAAGATTGAAAGTATTCGGGACGTGCAGCCCGATACTACGCATATAGGTGTGGCTCACCTGGAAAACCTTTAGATCGAGCATCACTTCCGGCCGCTCGAAATTCATCTGTCCCAAAAACTGGGTTGCGCCGTCCAGTGCGGCCTGCGGTCCGCGCACCGTGATTGTGCTTGCCGCTGTGTCGACGCTGGCGAAGCCGGTCGGAGCGCTAAATCCAAATAACGTTTGCAGCGACTTCATCAGGTCGTTCAACTCCTGCGCCGTGCTGCTGTCGGGGATGTAGAACGAGCGCATGCCCATGCGGTCGTAGAGGCGGTGGTTGTCGGCATTATCAAGGGCAGCGAAAAGAACCGTGTCTTGGAGTGCGACGCTGAAGCTTTTGGTGACCGCGGAGGCCGCCCGCAGGGCGGTGGCGAAATCAGCATTCTCAATATCGAATCGCACCCGCCGGCTGGGGAAGCTATCGTCGAAGATTACCGTTAGTCCATAACTCCCGGCAACCGCGGTGAGCAGACCGCGCGAATCGCCGCGGTAATGGACGTCATGCAGCCCGTCGATCGGTTTAGGGGTAAGCGCGTCGGCGCTGGCGACCACTTGCGGCGGGCTTGCGGTGTGCACCGGCACGGGTCCGAGGGCGTCGTTTATGCGCTGTTGAGCAAATTCGTTCTGCGGATCGAGGTTCAGCGCAGTTCGAAATTCCCCCAGCGCCTCCACTTGCTGGCCCTTGAGCAGGTCGCTGTTCCCACGCTCCAGATGTATTGCGGCCAGATGCTGTCGCGTAACCTCCTGCGCGGTCAGGTACTCCACGTTTTGCGGGACGAGGCGAGCCGCTTCCTCAAATTCGTAAAAAGCTTCGTTGAGATTTTGCAAATTCTCGTCCGGCGATTTTTCGTTTCGTGATTTCTCGAGTTTCAGGCCGCGCGCAAACGCTTGCCGCGCCGCCTTCAGGTCCTTGGCAGGAGCGTGGCAGGCGGGTGCACCTGCGGAATTGGAACAGAGCGCGGGCGCGGCGTCCGCTGGTGTAGCGGACGGAGGAGTGTCGGTGGCCAAACACACTCCCGCAAATAACAAAGAAAGTCCCGCCGGCAGCCAACGCATATGTTTACTATAGAATGCCCGGCGGTGGCTGTCTTGCAAGAGAAATACTCGATAGGGGACTACCATCGTAACGGTCGGAAACACAGGTTAGTCGGTGGTTAGCGCAGCATCAGCCGTTCCATCCGAGTGGCGCGGCCGGTCTGGTCATCGCACTCGACCACGACCGCACATAGGCGGACATCGCCATTGGCAGCTTCGAAACGCGCTGGCATCCCGCTGAGAAACTTCTCGATCACTAACTCTTTCTTCACCCCAATGACGCTATCGTATGGTCCGGTCATGCCTACGTCCGTGATGTAGGCAGTGCCCTTCGGCAGAACGATCTCGTCCGCCGTAGGAATATGCGTGTGCGTTCCCACGACGGCGGTGACGCGTCCGTCGAGATACCATCCGAAGGCAATTTTTTCGGAACTGGCTTCGGCATGGAAATCCACAAATACGATCTTTGCTCTGATCTGTTCCAGAAGCCGATCCGCGTAGCGAAAGGGATCGTCACTCGACCCCATGAAAACGCGCCCCTGAAGATTCATAACGGCATAACCAACGCCGTTTTTCTGGCCTTCGTACACTCCCCAGCCGGGCAGGTTCTGCGGAAAATTTGCCGGCCGGAGTAATCGGCGCGCCGGGCTGTGCGGGTTGCCGTCCGCCATCTGGAAGTATTCGATGATTTCACGTTTGTCCCAGACGTGATTGCCGGTGGTCATCACGTCGATACCGAGATCGAAAAGCTCTTCCGCCAGCGGAGGGGTGATTCCGAAGCCAGCCGCAGCATTCTCACAGTTGGCGATGACCAGATCGACGACGTGCTGCTTGCGCAGTTCAGGCAGCCGATCTTTTACGATCGTCCGTCCGGGGCGCCCAAAAATGTCACCGATGAAAAGAATTTTCAAGATCAGGTCTCAGGTGTTAGGTCTCAGGCCACAGGAACAATTCTGCCCGCGCTCAAGTGCTCGCACAAAGGTTTGATGTTATCACGCTGAAAACTGGCTACTGGCTGCTGATCTCAGCGGTCTTTAGAAAGTCGTAATTTCCCGACGGATTCAGGGTCACGTCACGCACCCGCCGCGTGTGCACGAGCACGTTATCGAAGTACCACAGGTTGATCGACGGGACATCCCGCGCCAGGATTTCCTGCACTTCACCATAAAGCTGCTTGCGGACATTCTGATCGGTCTCGCGGCTCGCCTGGTCGATCAGGGTATCGATACGAGAATCTAAATAGAAGCTGCGGTTCCTTCCCGCTGGAGGAAAGTTGCGCGAGTGAAAGGCTGCGTCAAAAATGTCGGGATCTTCGTTACCGCCGATCCAGCGCAGCGAATAGAGCTGGAAGGCGCCACTGGTGACGTCGGCAAAAAACGTGGCAAACTCGAAGGTGCGAATGTCGAGCGCAATGCCCACAGCGCGCAATTGTTGTTGCATGACCGCGACCATCAGGCGCGTGTTTTCGTCTGTCGAGGTCTTCATCACGAGGTGAAAGCGCACGTCGCTCACGGCTGGGTAGCCGGCGGCGTCGAGCAGTTGCCGAGCCTTAACGGGATCGTAATCGTAGCGCGGCACGTCATCGTTGTACGCCCAGCTTTGCGGCGGCAGGATGCTGTATGCAGGTTGGACCTGGTTGCGCCAGAGGTACTCCATCATGGGGCGACGGTCCAGAGCATAGGCGATGGCTTGGCGAACCCGCACATCTTTCAAGACAGGGTCGCGCAGATTGAAGGCCAGGTAGGCCAGCCGGGTGCCGGGACCGTGCTGGACGATGAGGAACGGGTCGCGTCCGAGTGTGGCGACGGTGTCGGGTGACATTCCTGAGTTGATGGTTAGGTCGGCGCTGCCTTTTCGCAACTCTAGAGCTTGCGTGGTGGCGTCGGGCACCACGGCGAAGCGTACCCGCGCTAGACGCGGCGTTTGGCCCCAGTAAGCGTCGTTGCGCTTTAGAATCACTTCCTTGTCCGTCTCCGCGCTGACGAAGGTGAAGGGCCCGGTCCCGATCGGCTGGCGAGTAATTTCGTCGAGCGAGCCATAGGGCACGATCCCAATCGCTCCCTCCGAGAGATTCCACAGCAAGGCGGCCCACGGCGTTTTCAGATGGAACATCACAGTCAGGTCATCGGGCGTTTCGATCCGGTCCACGTAACGGTAGGTTGAGGTCTTGGTGCTGCGGATCTTACCCTGAAGCAGGGAATCGAGCGTCCATTTTACATCTCGCGAGGTAAGCGGCCGTCCATCGTGAAAGGTTACGCCGCGATGCAGATGGAAGATGTAGGTCAGCGAATCCGGGATTTCCCAACGCTCCGCCAACCCGGGCCGAACATTGAAGTGCGCGTCGCGAGTCAGCAGGGCATCGAAGAGGAGTTCGTCAATGCGCTCCGATTGTCCATCAATCCCCACTCGGGGGTCGAGATTCGTCGGGCTGCTCTCAATGATCATCACCAGTGTGTTGGGATTAGGAGCTTGTGAGCAGGAGAGGAGCGGCAGCGCCAGGCTGCCGAGCAATCCCAGAAGAATTGTCATCCTGAGCGGAGCGAAGGACCTGCTGTTTGCGCGTTGCCGCGCTGCCGCGTTACGCATACGAAATCTTTCCCAGGATCACAGCCCGCTTCGCTCCCGTAGCCGACGGCACATTGCTTGGCCGCCGATGCCAGGTCTCATGCGCGAGCAAGGCGAACGCCACTGCTTCCTTCGCTTCCGCCGGAAGGCCGAACTCATCGGAGAAATGCAATTCGATGCCCAGAGGCGCGATTTCGTCGCGCAACATGGCGATCAGCGTCGGATTCTTTGCGCCTCCGCCCGAGACAATCATTTCGTGACCACCCTGCTTTCGAGGCGAGGCATTTGGACGAAGTGCGAATCGCGGCAGCACGAAGCGCTGGACTGCGTTTGCAATCGACCGCGCCGTCAAAGCCGTTGCCGTTGCTACCAGGTCGGGGTTGCCTTCGCCGCGGCAAACCTGAAGAAATCGGCTCAGGTATTCCCGGCCAAACTCCTCGCGCCCCGCCGTTCGCGGAGGCTTCTGGCGGAAGAAGCGCGCGCGCAACAATCGCGCAATCACGCCATCCAGTACGCGTCCCGAGGCCGCGACTTTGCCATCGCGATCGAAACGTTTCCCGAACAGCTGTTCCATCACCGCATCCATCACCATGTTGCCGGGGCCGGTATCAAAAGCCAGCACCTGACGCAGCGATGCGCCCGCCGGAATCGCCGTCAGATTTGCAATTCCGCCGATGTTCTGGGCGATGCGATTCGCGCGCTGATCGCGATAGAGAAGATAGTCGACGAACGGTACCAGCGGCGCGCCTTTTCCTCCGGCCGCCATATCCGCCGGACGAAAATCGGACACCACCGGTACTCCCAGCCGCGCCGCAATCACCGCGCCTTCGCCCGTTTGCCACGTGGCCGTCAACTTTCGCCCGAGAAATCGCTCCGCCACTCCCTGGTGATAGAGCGTCTGTCCATGACAGCCCACCAGGTCAAGTTTTACGCGATGCTGGCGCGTCGTCTTGGCCACCGCCTCGGCGTACAGTTCGCCCAGAACAAAGTTCAGCCGGGCCAAGTCCGCAACGGGGGCCAATTCCGCGTTCATCATGGCCAGAATTGCGCGTCGAATGTGAGAAGGGAACGAATACTCCTCGTGACCAAGAAGCTTGAAGTCTGAGTGCGGTTTTTTGTGTGGTGACGGGCCTCTGGCCCGTCCAGCCGTCTGGGACGGAAACCGAACCAGCGCGACATTAATCCCATCGGCGGACGTGCCGCTCATCACGCCGGCAATAATCATGCTCATGCGCGTTCCCCGTCTCTGTGAGCGAGCGTAGCAAGCCGGATCTCTTCCTCGAATTCCCAGAGCTGTCGCGTCAGCTTCTCGATTCGTGCGGGCGTGGGAGCGGGGGTACGGTGCCTCGTCACCGATTTGTTTAATACCGACTTCTTCGTATTCTTAAACGCCAGCACGCGCTGCACCGATTCCTGCACGCGGCGGGCAAATTTGCTATCGTGCTGCGCCTCACGGAGCGCGGCTTCATGCGCTCGCAGAATGAAATCTTCCCGATGGCAGATCAAGCCAAGATCGCCACCGGCGCGGATGTGCCCGATCATCGCCTGTTCGATCGGAGCGGCTGCCAGCACTCCGCCCATCTCCAGATCGTCAGAGCAGATCAAGCCCCGGTAGCCAACCTTCTTGCGCAGAATGTCGGTGATCCACTTCTTCGAGAGCGAAGCCGGAGTGCGCTTTTCGGTTGGGTCCTTCGTCGCCTCCAGCGTCACTCCAGGAAATGCGGCGTGCGAAACCATGACCATCGGCAGTTCGCGCCGCAGCAAACGATAAGGAAGCAGGTCCTGCTCCCACAATTTGCGCAGCGGCTTTTCCACGCTCGGAAGTTCATGATGGGTATCGAGCGCGGCCTCGCCCAGTCCGGGGAAGTGTTTGCCGCAGCCGAGTACGCGAGCCTCGCCCAGCCCGCGCAGAAACTCGCGGGCGTAGACCACCACCTGCTTCGGATCATCCGAAACCGCCCGCGAACTCATCACCGAACGCGAAGCCGGATAGGCCAGGTCGAGCACCGGGGCGAAATTCACATTGAAGCCAAGCGCTCTGCAGTTTTCGGCGATCACGCGCCCGTGCTTGCGAAAGAGCGCGCGGTTGCGCGTGGCAAAAACCTCCGCCGGAGAAGGTGCCGAGCCGATCACATTGCGGAAACGGTCCACCCTGCCGCCTTCAAGGTCGACGCAAGTGAAAAGCGGTGTGGACACGCACTTCTGACATTCGCGGAGGAGACTATGCGTCTGCTCAGCACCGGTGATGTTACGGGCAAACAGGATCACGCCGGCCGGCTGAATCTTCGTGAGCAGGGAAGCAAGCCGCGGGGACATCTTGGTTCCGTCGAAGCCGATGATTAGGAGTTGGCCGATTTGCGTGCGCATGTTTGGTCGGATTGACATTATCTAAAGAGGCTCCGTCGTCGTACATACCGAGGGAGACCGAAAAGCGTCAGGCAAGCAATGGTGAACAGAATTCCGACGGTTGCAGCACCGAGCAGAACGAGCGCCGTTGTAATTCCCAACATAAACGCGAGAGCAAGCGCAAAACCGATTGGTCGTCGCCGCACCCAAAACAATAAGGGGTCGGGCATTGGCGGTCGAGAGCCTTGGTTACCGATGACGCGCTGTCGGGAGGTTTCGAGATCGAGCCCAACCGAACGGAGTCTACCTGCAGCTGCGTTGTCGCCCTCTCGAAGGATGCCTAACACGCGGTGCTCGCTATCAATCCAGTAGTCTCCGAGGCCGTTTGCCTCGCGGGCCGCGTAGGCCAAGATCCGTTTCCCATCTGCACTCCTCGGAATTGTGTTGGGAGATGGTGTCTTTTTCTCGTGAACGAATTGAGCAGGGGTTTGCTCAATGACCAGTTTCCATTCGTTGTGCTGTTTGTTGAACTCCGATTGTTGGGAAGCCTCATCGGGGAGCCGTTCGCGAAGTCCGAAGATCCGCTTCGTACGTGATTCATCGTCTGTCACCAAGCCGAGCAGAAGGTGCGTCGAATCGATCACTGTTGCATTCTGGTGCATGGCCGATTTCGCGACGTAGTAGATCGCCTTCTTGGCTTCGTCTGTGGAGCGCTCGAACATGGTTTTGCAATCCCACCGATCAAGGGTTAAGTTTCTGATCGGTTCGCTTTCTCGGCCTCGGCGCACTCGGCGTCTCGGCGGTTAGATTTCTTTCTTCAACTCCGCCAGCAAGTTTAGCGCCTCCAGCGGCGTTAGCCGGTTCAAATCGACTTCGCGAAGCTTTTCCAGCACGGGTTGCGACAACGGCGTGAAGATGGTCAACTGCGTCGGACGCTCTGCCACTTCGGAAGCTCCGGGCGTCAGATGCTCGGAAAGCCGGTGCTCGGACGATTCATGCTCGGCCAGCACTTCGCGCGCGCGCACCACGACTTCGTTCGGCAATCCTGCCAGCTTCGCGACTTCGATTCCGTAGCTGCGGTCGGCCGCGCCCGGTTCCACGCGACGCAGAAAGACAACGCTTCCGCCTGCCTCTTTGACCGACACGTGATAATTCTTCACGCCACTCAATTGCTCCGCCAGCTCGGTCAGCTCGAAATAGTGTGTGGCAAACAAAGTCTTGGCTCGCACACGCGCATGCAGATACTCGACGGCGGCCCATGCGATCGCCAGCCCGTCATAAGTGGACGTGCCGCGCCCGACTTCGTCCAGCAGGATTAACGACCGCGCCGTCGCCGTGTGCAGAATCGCCGCCGTCTCCGTCATCTCGACCATGAACGTCGAGCGCCCGCGGGCCACGTTATCGCTCGCACCAATACGCGTGAACACGCGATCCACAATACCGAGCCGCAGGGCGCGCGCGGGAACAAACGAGCCCATCTGCGCCATGATCACGATCAGCGCCGCTTGCCGCAGATAGGTGCTCTTGCCTCCCATGTTCGGCCCCGTCAGCACCACGATGTTGTGCGTTGTGGAATCCAGAAACAGTTCATTCGGAACGAAGCGCTCGCTGCCTGCCGCCAATTCCTGCAGTTCGATCACCGGATGTCGCCCCTCGACAATTTCCAGATCGCCCACGTCCTCGGCGTTTTCGGCTTCGCCGAGATTTGGCTCAAACTTTGGCCGGCAGTAATTCCGCAGCGCCGCAATGTGAGCCAGGCAACCGAGCACATCGACTTCCGCCAGTGCCAGCGCCGTTTGCCGGATGCGCTTGGCCTCGGCCGCGATTGCAGAACGCAACTCGGCAAACCGACGCCGCTCGATCTCGACAATCTTCTCCTGTGCATCCAGAATCTTCGATTCATACTCCTTCAGCTCGGGAGTCGTGAAGCGCTCGGCATTCACCAGCGTCTGCTTACGCTCGTAGTCGGCGGGCGAGAGATGCAGGTTGGCCTTCGAAATCTCAATGTAGTAGCCAAAAATGGAATTGAACTTTACCTTGAGCGATCCAATCCCCGTCCGCTCGCGTTCGCGTGTCTCGACCTGTGCCAGGTACTGCTTCGAGTTGCGGCTCAAGTCGCGGAGTTCGTCCAGATCCTTATCGACGCCGGCAGCGATCACGCCGCCATCGCTCAACGTCAGCGGAGGCTCCGGAACCAGCGTGCGGTCGATCCTCTCGCGCAGATCGCCTAGTTCGTCGATCACTTTGTGCAGCGCGCCCAACCGCAACGCATTCAGTCCGGCCAAAACCATTCGCACCTTGGGAATTCGTCCGAGCGATGCGGCCAGAGCCAGCACGTCTCGTGGATTCGCCGTTTCCAGCGTGACCCGGCTCAACAGACGTTCCAGGTCGAGAACTCCGTCGAGCGACCGCCGCAATTCTTCGCGTCGCACCGTGTCTTTAACCTGCACTTCGACGGAATCCAGCCTGCCCTCGATCTCGGTTCGATCCAGAGATGGCCGCAGCATCCAGGCACGCAGCAAGCGCTTGCCCATCGGCGTTACGGTCGCATCGAGGCAGCGGAACAGGGTCACTCCAGCGTCCGTCCCAGCAAAGAGCGGCTCGATGAGCTCAAGGTTGCGCACCGTGACCGCGTCGAGCACCAGGCAATTCTGCCGTTCGTAGAAGCCGATGCGGTCGACATGATCGAGCGTGCCGCGCTGGGTTGACCGGATGTAATACAGAATCGCTCCCGCCGCCGAAGCTGCCGCCCGTTTGCCAGCCAGGCCGAAGCCCTCGAGCGAGAGCACGCCGAAGTGATTTTCCAGCAGCGGAATTGCGTGGTCGGGAGCAAAGATCCAGTCGTCTAAAGGAGTCTCTGCCCAGCCCCCGCCAGAAACCCGAGCGACGGGCGCAGTACCCGTGGAGAACCCTGTGCCTGTGGGGTGACGGGTCTCTGGCGGGCCTGCCCGGAGCAAAGTCGAAGGGCTTAGCGGAGCGAAGCTTCGCATCTGCGCTCCCGCAGCTCGCTCCAGCAGCGGCGCCGAAGACCCGTAAAGCATCTCTTTTGGCCGCAATTGTTCAAGTTCTTCTTGAATGCGACGCCCGCCCAGTTCGCCTCCGAACTCCGTCGCTCGAAACTCGCCGGTCGAGAGATCCAGCGCCGCAAAACCCATGCAATCCCCTACCGTTGCTACCGCCGCCAAGAAGTTGCTCTCCTCGGCGTTTAGCGATGAATCTGCTGCCGTGCCCGGCGTGACGACACGCGTCACCTCGCGCCGCACCAACTTTTTTGCCAGTCGCGGGTCTTCCACCTGCTCGCAGACCGCGACCTTAAACCCGCGCCGCATCAGCTTTGCGATATAGCCCTCGGCGGCGTGGTAAGGCACGCCACACATGGGGATGGCCACTCCTTTTTCTTTATTGCGCGAGGTCAGCGTGATTTGCAATTCGCGCGCGGCCAGCACCGCGTCATCGAAGAAAAGCTCGTAAAAATCCCCCAGCCGGAACAACAGCAGAGCGTTCGGATGCTCTTTCTTGATCGCGGCATACTGCCGCATCAGCGGCGTAGACGGCTCGGACATAGAGGAATTGGTGATTTGTAATTTGTAATGTGTAATTTGCCAATTTGCAATTGGGCACTGGAGCGGTGGCACTAAACCATGGCAAGAGGTCTTGAATCTCAAATCACCAATTGCAAATTACAAATTCTTTTGTTCTCCTTACGCCATGGAACTCCGCAAAGATCCCATCACCCGTTCCTGGGTGATCACCGGCGACGATGTTATCGAGCCCACTCCACGTTCTCAAACCTGCCGGTTTTGCGAACCTTCCGCCGAGCCTGCCCAGGTGATTGCCAACCTGCCCGGCGTGGATGGCAGCGCATGGTCGGCGCGCTCCGTAGTCCATCCGCATGCGCTCTACCACGTCGAAGGCGAGGCGGCCCGTCGCGGTGACGGCCTCTACGACCGCATGGGATCGGTCGGCGCTCACGAAGTTCTGCTCGAAAATCCGCGCCACGACGGCCATCTCTGGAATGCGAGCGACTTCGAAGTCGAACAGTTCTTGCGTCTGGCCGCGCTTCGGATTCAGGATTTGAAGCGCGACAGTCGGTTCAAGTACATCAGCATTTTCAAGAATCACGGCGAAGCAGCCGGACAGGAATTCGAACACCCCACTTCCCAGCTCACCGCAACCACGTTCGTGCCGCGCCGTGTGCTCTACGAACTACGCGCCGGACGCGACCATTTCGAGAGCAAAGAACGCTGCGTTTTCTGCGACATTCTGGCGCAGGAGGAGCGTCAGAACCAGCGCATCGTCGAAATTCGCGGAGACTACGTCGCCTTCTGTCCATTTGCTCCGCGCGTCCCATACGAAACCTGGATTCTGCCCCGCAGCCATGAATCTTCCTTTGAGCGCACTGGTTCGTCGCGCGTCGGCAACGTGACTGATCTTGCCGCGCTTCTGCGGCGCACCCTGCAGCGTATCCGCACCGTCACCGAAGCTTTCCACCTGGTGCTGCACACCGCACCCAACAGCCAACATCCTTCCGCAACACTGGGATACTGGAAAACGTTGGAAGACGATTATCACTGGCACATCGAAATTCTGCCCGTTCTCGAGTCCAAGGCGAGGTCGTACACTTTCAAAGAGATTTATTATTCTCCCGTCACCTCGGAGACGGCAGTCAAACGCCTGCGCGAGGCAAAAATCTAATCCATTTCAAGGCTGTTCGTGGCAAGAGAGTTCATGCGAAGAAAACCCGAGGCACGGAAGCCGAGGCATTACGAAACAATCGCTGCGTCGCTGATCTTGGCTTGCAGCTGTCTTTGTCTGGGTCTGGCCGCCTCCGGTCAAACTTCGCCGCCTCCCAGCGAGAAGCAACAGGTCCTCTGGACGAAGCTGGAAAAAGCGATTCTTGACGTCGACCGCAGTCTCGACGGCGTCATGGGCGTCGCCATCGTCGATCTCACGGATGGCCACAAATATCTGCTGCACGCCAATGACGTTTTCCCGCAGGCGAGTTCGATCAAGATCTGCGTTCTCGCTGAACTTTACCGGCAAGCGCAGCAAGGCAAGCTGAAACTCACGGATCTTTACACCGTCAACGCCGCCGACCTGGTCCAGGATAGCGACATCATGAACGGACTCACGCCCGGCGTCACCCGGATCACGTTGCGCGACCTTGCGACCATGATGGTCGCCGTCAGCGACAACTCCGCCACCAATGTCCTCATCGACCGCGTCGGCATGGATAACGTGAATGCCTTCCTGAGCGCGCAGGGGCTGCACGAAACCCGCCTCCGCCGCAAGATGATGGATGTCGAAGCCGCCGCCGAAGGCCGCGAAAATGTCTCGACGCCCCACGAAATGCTGAGCCTGCTCGAAGCGCTCTACCGCGGTCAGATCCTCAGCAAGGAGATGACCGATGATTTTTTCAAAGTCCTCTCTACCCACAAAGACAGCTGGATTCCGCGCGCTCTACCCGACGATTTGAAAATCGCCAACAAGCCTGGCGCGCTCGAAGGCGTGCGCAACGATTCCGGCGTGATATTGGTGGACAAGCGTCCGTACATCCTTTGTGTGATGACGACCTACTTGCGTCACGAGCGTGACGGAGAAGAAGCCATCAGCAACATCTCGCTCGCCGCCTGGCGCATGTTCGACCGGATCGCGCGCGCCAGTGAGTATGGGAGAGTGGTTTCGCCGGGGAATAGTAGCCGGTAATAATCAGTCGCTGGTCGTAGGTCGTTGGTCGTTCGCGGTGCCTATGCTGGTCGATTTCCGTGCCCTTATTTCGATTCTTTTCCCTGGGGCCTCTTCGGAATCCCCAGAAGCCGCGTTCGTCCCGGCTCCGCGAACGACCAACGACCAACGACCAACGGCCGTCCTATGACCATCCGACGCCTGAAAACCTACACCGGATCGCAAGGCTACGTTTACCAGTACTACTTCGTGGGGAAACGCCCAGCCCCGACATCTGACGGCCGTGAGCCTGACGCGGACGAATACGTCTTCGACGTCACCTCCGACCGCAAGCTGACCTACGCGGTCAGTATTTTCCTCCCGCATCAGGTCGTCGCCGCTTGGGCCGAATCCCACGGACGCACCCTCTCCGATTCCGAGCAGTACGCTGCCGTCAAGATGCGTCTGTTCCGCGCCTTCGACGAACTGGAAGAAATGCAGGCGCATGGCCGACGGCTGCAGATCGAGTTGCAGGCTCTGGAAGAATCGCTGGCGTCGTTGGGCGTGGAATAGAGTTGGCCTGGCTAAAGGAGAAACGGCGGGAGCTGGTAGTTGCTCCCGCCGTTTGTTGAATTAGCTTCTCGGGGCGAAAGCAACGCCACGCAAGACTTCTCCGAAGCCAGCTTGACGAATGGTAAAGAAGTTTTGCTGTGCGGCGACTGCGGGGTCCGTGTTCTGCAAAGAGTCGAACACGACGACGAGTTGATTGGGGTCCGCGCCCTGGTCGCCGTTTCCGCTGACGGTGGAAGTGATCGCCCAGATGGCAGCGTAATCACCAATTACCGCTCCGGTTAGGTTGCGGAGGCCATCCGTCGCGGGTGCCCAGGGAAGGCCCGTGCCAACATTGTTTCCGGTCGGATAGCCGCAGACGGTGTAGGGCACGCCCAGGCCCAGCCCGGCTTGCAAGGTATAGGCCAGGTTCCAGGTATTGGTAGACGAATTCAAAATCCACTTCTGCAATCCTGCCGTGGTTTGAGCTGCGGCATGGGTATAGAGATCCGTTCCACCGGAGTAACCGTCGCCTTCGTCCGCAACATAAACGGTGGTGGCGTTGGCGAACCAGATGCCGAAGGGGTAGGCGGTGATCGTCGCCTCCTGGTTGGGAATGGCAGGGAAGCCGGCCAAGATGCAGATGTTGCTGGGCAGGCCGACGGTCGGTAGGGTAGCCGGATTATAGACAAGCGGGGACGTGGGTAAGGTGGCCGAGCTCGAGGGAAGGCCGACGCCATTCGGACACGCGGTGCCGGTCGTGTCGAGGAAGAAAACGGTGTTAACGCCATTGCCGCCGCTTCCCTTGGAGTAGTAGAGCACGTTGTTGAATATGGTTAGGCCGCGAAAGTTGTCGTCCTTGCCGATCTTATCCGCCTTATACCCCAGTTGAGTGATGTTGAAACTGCCGACGGGAGTAGGCGTGACTGGATTCTGCGCGCGTTCGGGCGCATTGGCGGGACTGATGATCTGTGTGCCGGCTCCGAGGATGACGTCGTCCGGTTGAGGATTGCTACCGTTCCCGGCGTTGCCAGAGGTGTAGAAGAAGTCAGCGCCGTTGGTGTTGTTCCAGATGACGGCACGTCCGTTGTTTCCGCTGTAGGCGTTGGTTTCCGTGAACTGGAACTGTCCGTAAGCGTCGACCTGCGCCTCTGCGCGGTAGACATTCTCGCCGACGGGATTGGTCGGGTCAACCGCGCCGGGCGTGTTGGAGTTAGACACGTCGATTTGATCGATGGGCGTGACATAGCCAGAGAACGTCAGGTACTGGCCGTCGGTCGAAAGGTTTAGCGCCAACTCCGACTTGGAACTGAAGCTGGTGACCATTTGATCGCTGTTGCTGTTGATTTCGCTCTGGGAGCTGTTGGGAACTTCGAGGCTGTTAATCACGAAGCCGAAGAACGGAAACATCTGATCCAAGTAAATTTTAGAAGTGATACCGAAGCTGCCGTCGTAGAGGTTGTTGTTCCAGACGTAGGGGTAGGTGCCGTTGTTTGGGGCGCCAGTGGGAGCGGAGCATCCGCCTTGCGTGTTTGCGCAGTTGGGAGGAAGGATTTCGCCGACCTGGACGTTATTGGGATTGTTGTCGTACACACTGCGGCTGACCACGAGATTGCCGGGAAAGAAGAATCTGCCACGGTCGTGCTCACTCTTGGTTTGTTGTGCAGCCGCTGGAGTTGCGGCGACAAACGCGCCGATTGCGATGGCGGCGATCGTTTTTATCAACGAACGGCAAGGTTCGTTTCTTCTTGAAACTTCATGCATAGAATTCTCCTCAGAATAAAGTTGGAAGGTTTTCACTGACCCCAAGATCCACGAATGTCGAAGAATCTAGCATTCTGAAATTACGGCTTTGTTAAATCTTGTGCACAGCGGACGGTCCGACCGCAGCACACTGCTCGTGTGGAATTTGCCCTGGTGTGATCCCCGTCACAAACCCCTGTGACAGCCTACGTTTCCCCTCGCGCTCTCCGCCCGGCACACTATAATCACCCAGGCGGAGTGGGGAAGCTAAACCCGACTGGCAGCACCCAAGAATAGTGATGATGACCTTAACCTGGCTGCGCGTCGCGCTGGTTTGTTACGCTGCGGGATTGCTCTATGCGCTGGTCGCGCTTACTCGCACCTCAGAGATACTCAGCAAAGTTGCGCTCCATGCCTCTTATCTCGGCATGGTGTTTCATTTCGTCTCGCTGACCGAAGCCGTCGTCGAAAGCGGCCAGCTTGCTTCGGCGTCGGTTCACAACGCGGAATCGCTACTCGCCTTCTTGATCATGGTCGGCTTTATGGTTGCTTACCTGGTGTACAAGACGACCACCCCGGGCATCGTGGTTTTCCCCCTGGTTTTTCTGCTGACTTTCGTGGCCGCCACCGGCCAGCAACCACTCGTCTTCGCCTCGGATGTCGTCAAAAAAGGCTGGCTGGCCGTGCACATCCTGATGATCTTCACCGGATATGCGGCGCTGTTCCTCAGCTTTGGCGCCAGCATTCTGTACCTCATGCAAGAGCGCGCGCTGAAATCTAAAAGTAAGAGTGGAATGTTCTCGCGGCTGCCCGCTCTGCAGGTGATTGACGACATCGGCTACCGCTCGCTTATGCTCGGATTCCCCTTCATGACTCTGGGCCTGATCGCGGGCTCGGTCGTGGCCGAATCCACCTACGGCCGCATTGATTTCTACGACCCCAAGATTCTGCTTTCCGTGCTGATGTGGGCGGTGTATTTGCTGATGGTGTTTACGCGCCTGAATGCCGGATGGCGCGGACGCCGCGCCGCTCTGCTCGCCAGTATTGCCTTTGTTGCGGCGATCGTGGCCTGGATTTCCAACTACTTCAGCGGAATGCACAGGTTTATCGCGTCATGAGATTCCAGCTCATCGGCGTCAATCACACCACCGCACCGGTCGAGGTGCGCGAGCGCCTGGCCATTCCTGAATCGCGCTTGCCGGAAGCCTGCAAGCGGCTGTCCGAGCATCCCTCCGTGACCGAGGGAATGATCGTCTCCACCTGCAACCGCGTCGAATTTATCGCCAACATGAAGAACGGCACCGGCGACCTGCGTGAATTTTTGCGCGAATATTTCGAGACCGATCTCAGCCCTTTCGAAAGTCATCTCTACGAATTTCGGGAAGACGAAGCCATCCGCCACGTCTTTCGCGTCGCCGCCAGCCTCGATTCCATGGTCATCGGCGAGCCCCAGATCCTGGGGCAGGTCAAGGAAGCCTATGCCACCGCCCGCGCCGTTGGCGCTGTGCGTGCCCAGTTGGATCAGTTGCTCACCCGGGCGTTTGCCGTGGCCAAGCGCGTCCGCACCGAGACCGCGGTCGGATCTTCGTCGGTTTCGATTGCTTCGGTGGCGGTTGAACTGGCAGAAAAGATCTTCGGCAGCCTAAACGGCAAGAGCGTCTACCTGGTGGGTGCGGGGAAGATGAGCGAGTTAGCGGCCCGGCATTTGCTCGCGCACGGCGCCGCGTCTCTGTTTGTCGCCAACCGCACCTACGACCGGGCGATTCGCCTCGCGCAAAAATTTGAGGGCCAGGCCATCGAGTTCAGCCGGCTTTATGACAGCTGCGAACGTGCCGACATTGTGATCACATCGACCGGCTCGCCCCACTTCATCTTCCGCCGCGAACACGGCGAAAAGCTCATGGCGCTGCGCAAGAACAAGCCCATGTTCTTCATCGATATCGCCGTTCCTCGCGACGTCGATCCGGAGATG
>Ga0181532_10001504_pt1 | contig 22523 bp, 22 predicted proteins | sample PEATcosm2014_Bin_33_FD_119768 | JGI IMG/M metagenome (GOLD analysis project Ga0181532, IMG submission 119768) | Peatland microbial communities from MTU Mesocosm Facility, Houghton, MI, USA - PEATcosm2014_Bin11_30_metaG | ecosystem: Environmental > Terrestrial > Soil > Wetlands > Peat | place... | reverse complement strand
CTCTCGTCCAGCACCGCCTCCAAGAACCTGAAACGATCGCGGACTCCAGCTGAGTCTTCCATCCACTCCAGAATAGCTCAAGACATTTCAGAATGGAAATGTTATTTATTAACAGTTCCTTAGTGGAGGTGATAGCCGAGCCGCCTCTAGCGCGCCTGCAAAATCGCATCCGCCACACGGGCCGCTTCCACCGCAGCTTTGACGTCGTGCGTTCGCAGAATGTGCGCGCCCTTGAGAATGAGCGCAGTCTCGGTGGCAAGCGTTCCATAGAGGCGACCTTCGGGCGGAACAGCCTTCCCGTCTCTTCCCAGGGTCCGCCCAATAAATGATTTCCGCGACGTGCCCGCCAGCAGGGGAAATCCAGCCGCCTGCAGTTCGCTGAAGCGTCCCAGCAGTGGATAGTTCTCGTCGAAACTCTTGCCGAATCCAAAGCCGGGATCGAGTACGATCCGTTCGCGCCGCACGCCCGCCAGCACAGATTTCTCAGCCCACTCCTTAAGTTCGCGCTTTACCAGCAGCACAATGTCCTCTGGCGGCGGCAGCGTGCGCCACTCTTCCGGACGCCCACGCATGTGCATCAGAACCGCGCCACACTTGAGCGCAGCGACGGTCTTCGCCATCTGCGCGTCCCAGCGGAATCCGCTGACGTCGTTGACGATCTCGGCTCCAGCACCCACGGCCGCGCGGGCCACATCGGCCTTGTAGGTATCAACCGAGAGCACTGCAGCAGGATGCTTCTTTTTCAGATCAGCGATCACCGGCAGCACGCGCTTGAGTTCTTCCTCCGCGCTGACCGCGGGCTGGTGAGCGGCGGCCAGCGTACCCGCCTTCAGATTCGCTAGACCTTTCTTCAACTCGGCTGCCTCCGAATCTCCGGCATCGACGCGCGCTCCAGGCCTCGTCGACTCGCCGCCAATGTCCAGGATGTCCGCCCCTTCCTGCAGCAATTGCTCGGCATGTGCGACCGCCTGATCGCGATCCAGAAACTGGCCGCCATCGGAGAAGGAATCAGGGGTCACATTGACGATGCCCATGATCAGCGTGCGCTTGCCCAGTTCCAGCGCCCGCTCACCCAGGCTCCATTGAAAAACCGGTCTCATGCGGCACGATTCTAAATGAAGTGGAGAGGAGAGACTTGGCGCGCGATGGCTCTACCGGCGCCGCACGGCAGCCTCACGCCGCCGCATGACATGCACTGCTCCCGGGCCCGTTCCGGTCGGAGGCTTTCGCATCCCATCGAGCAGTTCCTTGAGAACGAGCGCATTATTGTTCGTCTCGTTCTTCGAGGCAAACAGCAGGGTCAGGCGCTTTCTCTTGCGGGCAAGCTGGTAGAGCTGGCGCAGCGCGTCCTCGGCTTCCGGTTGCGACAACTCCTTCAGATATTTCTTGCGAAAGTCCTGCCAGTGATCGGGCCGCGCATGAAACCAACGGCGCAACTCGTGAGACGGCGCCAGGTCGCGCAGCCATTCGTCGACCGCCGCCTTGTCTTTCGTGAGACCGCGCGGCCACAACCGGTCGACCAGCACTCGCGCTCCGTCGGTGCGCGATGCTGGTTCGTAGACGCGCTTGATTGCGATGGTCATGGGGTAGGCGAAACCGCGCTCTGTCTTATTATTGTAAAGCGGCTTCCAGCGCCGTGTATGGCACGATCGAGGGATGGTTCATGGAAACGCCAGACATCAGGGGGATGAGTCGGTTCTTGGAGAATAGGGGCAAGGGAGTTTTGTTCGGAGCTCTGGTTGCTCTGCTCGCATTGATTGCGATTTCCGCTTGCGACGTCGAGCGCCGCAAGTCAGACGCTGAGCTTGGCCTCAACCCGCAACAATCCGCCGGCCGCAAGATTTACGACGACCGCTGTGACCGCTGCCACGAGCCGTATTCCAACCGCGGCAAGAAAGGCCCTGGATTGAAGGGAATGTTCCAGCACAAATATCTTTCTCTCAGCGGATTGCCCGCCAACGATGAACGTGTCACCGATATCATCCGCCTCGGCCGCAACGAGATGCCCGGCTACAGCCAAACTCTGAGCGCGCAGGATATTCAGGATCTGCTCGCGTATCTGCATACGCTGTAGCGCCTTCTAACCGGTGCATCGCGTCGTTTTCATGGGATAATCCGGGGGATGAAAAGCACGGCGAAATTAGAGCTTTTCCGCGAACTGCCGTCGGTCGACGAGGTCCTGCGACTGCCGGGCGTGGAGGCCGTAGCAGCCGTCCACGGAATAGTGCCTGCGACCGATGCTGCCCGGGCCGTGCTCGCTCGGCTGCGCAACGCAATTGCCTCCGGCCTGTTGCGTGAGGGGGCGCTGCAACTTGCCCTGGCAGGAATCGCAGATGCCATCGAAGGACAGCTGCGTCACGCGCTCGGACATTCGCTGCGTCCGGTGATCAACGCTACGGGCGTCATCCTGCATACGAATCTTGGCCGCGCTCCGCTGGCCGAAACCGCGCTGGCGCACATTCACGAAACGGCTGGGCTCTTTTCGAATCTCGAGTTCGACCTCGAGGCGGGTGAGCGCGGCAAACGCGACGTTCATGTAGACCGCCTGTTCAGAAGCCTGCTTAACGACGGCGCGACATCAGCTCGTGTGGGGACGGGCGCCTCGGCCGTCCTGCCTGAGCCTGCCCTGAGCGAGCACCGCGCGCCGAAGGGGCGAAGCCCGGAGACTCCCAACGCAGTCTCGACCATAGTGGTAAACAACAATGCCGCGGCGGTCTTGCTGGCCCTTAACACGCTGGCCGAAGGTGGAGAGGTAATCGTCTCGCGCGGTGAATTAGTAGAGATCGGTGGCTCGTTTCGCATTCCAGAGGTCATGGCGAAATCGGGTGCGACGTTACGCGAAGTGGGCACCACCAACCGCACTCGCGTCGCCGACTACGAAAAAGCCATTCACGACCGCACGCGGCTCCTGCTGCGTGTGCACCGATCGAATTTTGAGATCACCGGCTTTACCGAGCAGGCATCCACCGCGGAACTGGTGGCACTCGCGCGCGAACGCGGCTTGCCGTTGATGGAAGACCTGGGCAGCGGCGCGCTCGTGGACTTGCAGAATTTCGGCATCAGCGGCGAACCCAGCGTGCTCGACAGCCTGCGTGCTGGCGTCGACGTTGTAACCTACAGCGGCGACAAGCTGCTGGGGGGGCCGCAAGCCGGATTACTCAGCGGCCGCGCCGATCTCGTCGCCCGCATGCGCGCCAACTCCCTGTTTCGCGCCCTGCGCGTCGACAAACTCACCTACGCCGCCCTCGAGGCCACGTTGCTTGTGTACGTAAAGCGCGACCACGACGCCATTCCCGTATTGAAGATGATGCGCCTGAGCAAAGAGGAAATCGGCAAGCGCGCCGAAGCGCTGGCAGCGCAGGTCCGGTCGTCGAAATTGAATGTCGAAGTTACCAACGGTGAATCTGTGATCGGCGGTGGCGCCGCCCCCTCTTCGGTGCTGCCGACCCGCCTCGCGGCTCTAAGTTGCGAAGGCCTCAGCTCCGATGAGCTTTCCGCCCGCCTGCGCGCCTCCGATCCGCCAATTATTGCCCGCGTGGAGCAAGGACGCGTTCTGCTGGACCTGCGGACCGTGTTCGCCGACCAGGACCCGATGATTGCCGCCGTGCTCGGCCGAATCGCGGCCTAGCCCTTCAGCATCCAAAACGTATTGGCCGTTTCTCTACACCATCGGGCATTCCACCCGCACGCTCGAGGACCTGATCGCCGCCCCTGCGGGCGCGTCAGGTTCAGACCCTCGTCGACATCCGCGCATTCCCCATGTCGCGGCGGCTGCCGCAGTTCAATCACGATTCGCTGCAACAAACTCTGCCTGCGGCGGGAATCCGCTATGGGGGATGCAGACGCTGGGCGGCTACCGGAAGAAGATTCTCGAAGAATCGCCGAACATTGCTCTAGGCAACCCCAGCTTCCGAAACTATGCGGACTACATGCTCACGCCGGAATTCGATCGGGCCATCTCTGAAGTGCTGGCGCTGGCCGAAAAGTCTCGCACAGCGTATATGTGCGCCGAGCGCAGGTATTTCCGCTGCCAGCGCATGCTGGTTTCCGACTGGCTGGTCGCACACGGACACGAAGTCCTGCACATCGATGTTGAGGAGCCAGTCAAGTCGCACACGCTGATGGCGGAAGCTCGCATCATCGACGGACGGTTGATCGATCGTGGAGATCGATTGCTGTAAGATTCAATGCCGAGGATGTCCCGAACATGATCGTAGGCACAGGCATCGACATCGCTGAAGTTCCCCGCATCCGCCAGTCCATCGAGCGCTTCGGGCAGCGTTTTCTGCAGCGCATTTTCACGCCCGCGGAGATGCGCTATTGCGACTCCAAGGCGAATCGGATGGAACGCTATGCCGCGCGCTTCGCCGCCAAGGAAGCCGCCATGAAAGCTCTGGGCACCGGCTGGAACCATGGCGTACGGTGGCGCGATTGCGAGGTAGTCCGCATGCCAGGAGGCCGGCCGACCATGACGTTCCACGGAAAGGCGGGAGAGTTCGCCGCAAGACTCGGAGTGAAGAATGCAGCTCTGTCGCTGTCGCACACCCAGGAACAGGCGATCGCGCAGGTGATTCTCGAGAGCTGAGCGCCCAGCGGGCGGTCGCGACGCAGATCCTCCGCCCACCATCTGCTAGACTGTCGCCTTCCAATCCCTTTATGCCCGTCATCACTCCGACTCCTGCGCCAATTTCGAACAGCACTGAAATCCCGGAAAGAACTCTGCTGGCGGGCCTCGCGCTCACCAGTTTCGCCGCCCTGTTACTGGAACTGGCGCTGACCCGACTGTTTTCCGTCGTGCTCTTCTACCACTTCGCCTTCCTCGCGATTTCGATTGCCCTGCTTGGACTGGGTGCGGGTGGCGTGTTCGCCTACCTGCTGAAAGCGATGCTCGCGGCCACGGACACACGCTCGCTCGCGGCCCGCCTATGCATGACCAATTCCGTGGTCGTGCTCGTGGTGCTGGAGATCGTGCTCCATGTTCCGGTCGCGCTGCAGGTCTCGTGGGCTAACTTCGCGCGGCTGACCGCGCTCTATCTGGCCGCCGCCGTCCCTTTCTTTCTTACCGGCCTTCTATTCGCGGTTGTATTCGCGCGCGAAACGCGCCGCATTCCGCGTCTTTACGGCGCCGATCTCTGCGGCGGAGCGCTCGCTTGCCTAGCCGTCGTCCCCTTGCTGAACTGGGTGGGTGGACCCAACGTCATTCTGGTGGCCGGAGCCACCATGGCCGTCGCCGGCACGATCTGGGCAGAGCTCCGTGCGCTGCGTAGAAACGCGGCCCTGCTCGCGCTCGCCCTTGTGGCCCTGATCGGCGCGAACTACTCCGGCCGCCTGATCGACGTGGTGTACGCCAAAGGCATGTTCCGCGATCCATCGTGGGTGGAATTCGCACGCTGGAATGCGCTCTCGCGCGTGGAAGTCGACCGCCAGGGTCAGGCCAAAGCAATCGTCATCGACGCCGACGCTTCCACCTACATCATGAACGCCGATCTGGCGCACTGGCAGGGCACTGTGTGGGAGCACAACCTGATGGCCGCGCCGCCCGCGCTGGCCAATGTTCTCCGCCCACACGGAGAGTTCGCCATCATTGGCCCCGGCGGCGGTGTCGACGTCTTGCGCGCCGTGGCCAACGGCAGTCCGAGCGTGACCGGGATCGAGATCAATCCCATTATCGCCACCACCATCATGCGCGGGCGTTATGCCGACTATGCGCAGCATCTCTACGACCGGCCTGACGTGCATATCCACGTGACCGATGGCCGCTCGTTTCTGCGCTCGACCTCGCAGCATTTCGATGTCGTGCAGATGACGCTGGTCGACACCTGGGCCTCCACCGCTGCCGGCGCGTTCGCGCTCAGTGAAAACAATCTCTACACCGTCGAGGCCTTCCGCGAATATTTCGATCACCTCAAGCCCGATGGCATGATCGCCATCACCCGCTGGGAATTCCGCCATCCGCGCGAAGCCTTGCGGGTGGTCGCAGTGGCCATGGAAGCGCTGCATCGGCTCGGAATCGCGAATCCCGCCCGCAACTTCATCGTCGCCTCTCAGGGCGAGCTCGATGCAGATGGCATCCCGGTCGTGGTGCTGGCCAAGAAGACTCCGTTCACACCCGCCGAGGAGACGGCGGTGATCACCCATTTCGATCACTATTCGGAACTCGACCCGCTATATCTGCCCTCGCAGCCCGGGCAGAACCCGTTTTCCGATCTCATCGCGAGCAACGATCCCTATAAGTTCGCGCGCGGCTACGCTTACAACGTAGCGCCCGTGACCGACAACGCTCCATTCTTCTTCTTTACGCTGAAGCCGGGACAGATCCTCGGCGAAAAAGGTTTGCGGGAGGGCATCGACTGGAAAGTAAATCTGGGAGTGCTGGTGCTTCTGCTTGTACTGGTGATTTCTCTGGTCGCCGTGCTGGCATTTCTAGTTCTGCCCCTGGCGTTGAAAAGCCGGAACGCCCGCCAGTCGCCGTTTCCCCTGCTCTATTTCGTGGCCGTGGGTCTGGGCTACATCCTGGTGGAGATCGCCTTCATCCAACGCTTCGTACTGTTTCTCGGCCATCCTACGTACGCCCTGACGGTCGTGATTTTCCTGCTGATGCTTTCCAGCGGCGCGGGCAGCCTGTTTTCGCGTCTCTGGCTTCCGCGCACGGACTTGTGCTGGGTGCCGCTCGTGCTCGTCAGCGTCACGCTTCTCGCCGACGTGTTTTTCCTGCCCGGCCGCCTGGCGGCGCTGGTCGGCCTGGACTTCGGATATCGCCTGCTGGTCAGCGGGGTTCTTCTCATCCCGCTGGGATTCGTCATGGGAATGCCGTTCCCCACCGGCCTGCGCGCGTTCGCTGCCCTGCCCGCTCCCGAATTTCCCTCGGGGCAAGGCGCCTCGGATAATTCCGTCGAGTGGGCCTGGGCGATGAACGCGGCGGCCAGCGTCCTCGGATCAGTGTTGGCCATGGTCATCGCTATCCAGTTCGGACTGACCGTTACTTTGATCTGCGGAGCCGTCGCCTACCTTCTCGCCTTGCTGCTGACGCCCGCCCTGCGCACGAAAGCGGCCTAAGCCTGGCTCCGGTTTTGTTATCATGCTGCGAGGAGCCGGATGCGATCCCGAGCTGTTCGCGCAGCCGGCGCAATCCATCCAGACTGGCGTCATGAGGAAACGATTTGCCTAGCCAGAAGCAGCTCAAGTGGTCGCAACTGCGCGTTGGGATCACGGTGATCGTTGCCACTCTGACGCTGTGTTTTCTGCTGTTTCTCATGTCCGGAACCTCCGGGCTCTTCACTCCTCGTATCACTTTGAAGTCCTATTTCGATAACGCCCAGGGATTGCGCAAGGGTGCTCCGGTGCGGCTGAGTGGTGTGGACATCGGCAACGTGACGGATATCCGCATCGTGCCCGACAAAGATAAGCAACTCACCCCCGTCGAAGTCACCATGAAGCTCAGCACGAAATACGGTTACGCCATGCGCCGCGATTCGGTGACCTCGCTCGAGACCGCCGGCGTGCTCGGCGAGACCTACCTCGATATCGAGAGCGCCCAGGCCGTCGGCCCTCCCGCGCAAGACGGAGACACGCTGCCCACGCAGGTGCATCCCGACTTCAACCAGGTGGTGCGCGCCAGCCAGAGTACGCTGGAAAACTTGGACGCGCTGTTAAAGCGCGCCGACCGCATTCTGGCCTTCGCCGAAAGCGGCAAGGGGTCGCTCGGAAAACTTATCTACGATCCGACTCTCTACAACCGCTTCTCCTCGACGGTTGCGGAATTCCAGGCGATCGTGCAACAGGTCGGAAGCGGCGAAGGCAGCCTGGGAAGGCTGATCAGCCGCAACGATGCCTACGATAAATTCATCGCCACGCTCGACAAGATGAATGGCGTCATCGATGACATCCAACAGGGCAAAGGCACTGCCGGAAAGTTCGTGAAAGATCCGTCGTTCTACAACAACGCCAACGACACCATCGCCAACATGAAGAAGATCACTGAGGACATCAATGCCGGCAAAGGCACGCTCGGCAAGCTGACCAAGGATGAGGAACTGGCAAAGAAGCTCGACAACACGATCAGCAAACTCTCAGAGCTGACCACCGAACTCGAAGCCGGCCAGGGCACCGCCGGCAAACTCTTCAAAGACGAATCCCTCTACAACAACGCCAACCAGATGCTGACCGAGACCCGCGACCTGGTGAAGGCGGTCCGCGAAAACCCGAAGAAATACCTCAGCATCAAGCTGCACATTTTCTAAGCGGCTCCCACCTTTTCGAGAACTCGCGAGCTAAGGTCGCGCCATCAGCCGTTCGAATTGCTGGCTCCGGCAGAGTTGCGCTCGCCGTCAGGAGGCATATAATTGCGCGCACAAATGGCACTCACCTCGGGTTCGAAGCAGACGGATCACCCGCCGTCCGCTTGAGTGACGGACTTTGCGCGGCGCTCAGCCGCGATCCTCAGAGGGTGATTTGCACTACTCCCGAAGGCCAGTTGAACGCGGTTCCCACCAAAACCGGGGAAGTTAAGTCACTGACCCACGACCAAATAAACCATGGACCTACACAGGGGTTCCCGGACGAAAAGCAGATCGCATTCCTCGGCCAGGAACCGGGACGTGGTCAGCGGATTTACGTGCAGGACGTCAATGGCGGCGCACCACGGGCCATCACTCCGCAAGGAACTGGCCTTAACTTCCGTCTATCCCCTGACGAAAAGCGGTTCGCGGTCGCGATGGACACCGATTTCAAAATCGCAATCTATCCTGTAAGCGGCGGCGATTCTCAATCGGTTGCGGGCATTGAAGCAGGCGAAGTACCGGCAGCTTGGAGCCCCGACGGCCGCTTCCTGTATTGCTATCGCTTGGGAAGTGTACCCGTAGACGTCTTTCAAGTGGAAGTCGCGACCGGCCGCAGGATCGCGTGAAGGAGATTTACACCCCCGATCCCATTGGTGTCACCTTCCTGTCGAATATCTACTTCAGCTCCGTTAGGAAGAGCTACTACAGCATTAATCGCGACTTGAGGTCCTCTATCTGGTCGAAGGCCTGCGGTAGCAAGCCGATGCATCTTTCTTGCCGATCTCCAGTCTCAGTGCTCTCCGATCCCGAACACCGACCCCAGCATCAAGATCACCAGCACGCCCAGCGCGATCCATCCATATTTCATGTCTTTTTCCCGAAAGAATAGGAAGCAGGCGACGATCACGCGCACGACCGGCGTGGCCAGCATCAATAAAACGCCGGCGCGCTCAATGTCGAGCGGAACGTGGCCGGTCACGAACAAGCCGCCGATCAGCCCGGCCAGCATGATGAAGAAGCAACTGAAGGCCCCGATCCGCAACACCAGCGCCACGGCGCGGTCGAAGGCGGGTTCCCGCACCTGGCTCATAGCCACCCCCGCATCAGGTGCAGAATCAAGTGTCCCGCAAGGTAGAACATCACGCCGACGAGCAGATACACCACGACCTTGGTGTGAACGCGCGGAGCCTGGCGCGCTCCCAGGAGCGAGCCCAAAAACACACCCACCGCAAGCGGCGCGGCATATTGCACCAGAATGTCGCCGCGCCGGTAATAGACGATAGCGCTGGCCGCCGCCGTTACGCCGATCATGAAGTTCGATGTTGCCGTGGCCACCATCAGCGGCACGTTCATGAAAATGTACATGACCGGAACCTTGATGGGTCCGCCGCCGATCCCAAGCAGACCTGAGAGTGCGCCCGCCACCAGCGACGCCGCCAGTCCCAGGGGATAGCGCCTCGGTTCGTAAGGCGGGATCACACCCGGGTCGACAGCTGCGGATGATTCATCCTGCATTTGCACTTTGCCGCGCTTGGTCAGAATCGTGATCGAACTGTACAGCAGGAAGGCGGCAAATATTCCTTCGAGAACATTGCGATTGAAGTAGCCCACCAGATAGGCCGTGACCGCCGCGCCGAACGCGGTTGCCAGCTCGAGCGTCATGCCCAGGCGAATGTCAGTGGTGTGGCGCTGCAAGTGAACCGAGGAACTCGCCGCCGAAGTGGTAATCACCGCGACCAGGCTCGTCCCCACGGCTTGGCGAATGGGGATATCGAAGTACAGCGCGAGAATGGGCGTGAGCAGCACGCCGCCGCCGATTCCGGTGAGCGCTCCCAGCACGCCGGCGAAGAATCCAAGGATCAGCAGCAGAACGGTCACCACTGGAGCTGGCTCCCGATGCCGATTTGTTCGATGGGGATACTAACGCTGCGCGCCGGGTTCGTTGAAAGGAGGATTTTGGCGAGGAATCCCGTTCGCCGCAAGCTACGACACCGCCCGCGGCAGCGCAGCAGCATCGGCATGCTCGTGCGCGTGATAACTGGACCGCACCAGCGGCCCCGACTCGACATGGCGGAAACCGAAGCGCAGAGCCTGGTCCCGCAGATACGTGAACTCTTCCGGCTCATAGAAGCGGGCGATGGGCAGGTGATCCTTCGACGGCCGCAGATACTGCCCCACCGTGAGAATGTCAACGCCGCGCGTGCCCAGATCGCGGAAGACTTCGATCAACTCTTCCGACGATTCACCCAGACCAACCATCACGCCGCTCTTGGTCACCATGCCGGGCCAGAATTTCTTGGCGTTCTCCAGCAAAGTCAGCGTTCGTTCGTACCGCGCCCCGGATCGCACAGCGCGATACAGCCGCGGCACCGTCTCCGTATTGTGGTTGAGCACATCGGGTCTGGCATCCAGCACGATGCGCAACGATTCTTCCAGCCCCTGAAAATCCGGGATCAGAATTTCAACGCGGCAGTCGGGGGTGAGTTCGCGAATCTCTCGAATCGTCTCGGCAAAAATTCGCGCGCTGCCAATATTGTCGTCGTCGCGGTTCACGCTGGTCACGACCGCATGCTTCAGTCCCAGGGTAGCGACCGCCTCCGCCACGCGCCGCGGTTCGTCTCGGTCGATGGGCTCCGGCCGGCCTTTCGGCACCGCGCAGAAACCGCAGCGCCGCGTGCAGATATCGCCCAGCAGCATGAACGTCGCAGTCTTGTGGTTCCAGCACTCGCCAATATTAGGACACTGCGCCGACTCGCACACCGTGTGCAGTCCCAGGCCCCGGGCCAGTTTCTTCAGATTATGGAAGTTGTCGCCCACGGGCGCTTTCGCCCGCAGCCACTGCGGCTTCGGCACCCGTTGCGGAGCGCCAAGCTCGATCTGAATCAGTTGGGAAGAACCGGCCATCTTTTCGATTCTATCAGTTTCGAGGTTTTCTCCAGCCAGCAGCGCCTAGCCCACTTCGACTAGTCCATACGTGTGCTGCCAGCGCGCCCGCATGTGCAGCAGAGCACGGCTGATTTCTTCGGCAGAGATCTCAGCATTCGGCCCGGCAATAACGGCCGCCGCTTCGTGCTTCGCCGCCTCCAGTAATTGCGCATCCCGGATGATGTTGGCTACGCGGAAACTCGGCATCCCCGCCTGCCGCGTGCCGAAAAATTCCCCGGGCCCGCGCAGTTCAAGGTCGAGTTCGGCGATCTGAAAACCGTCGTTGGTTTTCACCATCGCGTCGAGGCGGCGTTGACCCTCTTCGCTGACTTTCCCCCCGGTCATCAGGATGCAATACGACTTCGTGGCGCCACGGCCGATGCGTCCCCGCAACTGGTGCAACTGCGCCAGGCCATAGCGTTCGGCGTGTTCGATCACCATCACGGTGGCATTGGGCACATCCACGCCGACTTCGATCACGGTGGTCGCAACCAGAATCTGCAATTCGCCGCGCTGAAACATGCGCATAACCTGCTCTTTCAGCTCGGCGTCGAGTCGGCCGTGCAGAAGCCCAACTTTCAAATCGGCGAAAATCTCGCGGCTGAGCTCGCGGTACATCTTGATCGCGGCCTTGAGTTCAGTCTCTTCATTCTCGGCGATCACCGGATAAACGACATAGGCCTGATGTCCCGCAGCCACTTGCTTGCGGACAAACTCCCACACTTTCGGCGATTGGTCATCGGCCACGCAGTGCGTCGCGATCGGCGTGCGTCCCGGCGGCAACTCGTCGAGCACGCTCAGATCGAGATCGCCGTACAGGGTAAGCGCCAGCGTGCGCGGGATGGGCGTCGCCGTCATCACAAGGACATCCGGCTCGGCCGGACCTCTGTCGGACTCCGCCGAGCTTGCGTGGGGCCGGGTCTCTGACCCCGCCAAGCCGAGCGAAGCTCGGCTGCCCCCGTCCCCATCTCCCGACTTCTTCATCAGCTTCAGCCGCTGCAACACCCCAAACCGATGCTGCTCATCGACAATGACCAGCCCCAGCTTGGCGAACTCGACTTTCTCCTCCAGCAGCGCATGCGTCCCAATCACGAGCTGGGCGTTGCCCTGCGCGATGTGACGACAAACCTCACGTTTGCGGTCGGCTTCCAGCGAGCCGGTCAGCAGCACCATGCGGTAGCCCGCATTCTCCAGAATCCGTCTCGCCGAAAAATAATGCTGCTGGGCAAGAATCTCGGTCGGCGCCATCAGCGCAACTTGGCAGCCGTTCTCAATCGCAATGATGGCCGCCTCAAAGCCGACAATGGTCTTGCCCGACCCGACGTCGCCCTGCAGCAAACGCCGCATGGGATAAGGCTTTTCCATGTCCGCCGCAATCTCTTTCAACACCCGCTTCTGGGCCGCCGTGGGATGAAACGGCAAAATCTTCTTGATCGCCGCCCGCGCCCGATCGTCCAGCCGAAATGCGATTCCGGTCTGCGCCTTCTGCTGGCGGCGCTTCAACGCCATCCCCAGTTCAACGAAGAACAGTTCGTCGAAGATCATCCGGATGTGCGCCGGCGTGCGCGACGACTGTAAGTTGTCGAAACTTTCGCCCGGCTCGGGCCAGTGCACGTTCCATAGCGCGGCCCGCGGCGAAATCAGCCCCAAGTGGGCGCGCACCGCAGCAGGAATCGGGTCTGGCAGTTCCGGCGTCAAATTGTCGAGCGCCGTGCGAATCACCCGCCGGAACCAGCGCGGAGTCAGCCGCCCGATCGCCTCATAGATCGGAACGATGCGCCCAATCTCCAGCGACTCTGCGGCTTTCTTTTCCGCTCCGTTCTCACCTGAGTCGGTGGGATCTCCCAGAATCTCGAACTGCGGCTGCATGATTTGCAGCTCGCGGCTGCGCTGATCTTCTTCGACTTTGCCGTACAGCGCGATCATCTGCCCGGGCGTGAACTTGTCCTGCAAGTAGGTCGCATTGAAAAAGAGGCAGCGCAGGCGCGCGCGCCCTTGCCCGACGGTCAGCTGAAAAATCGGCATCTTCCGCGTGCGGAACAGCCCGGAATTGCGCACTTCGCCGACGACCGTGGCCATCTCGCCGGGACGCAACTCGGAAATCCCGCGCGGGTTTAGCCGGTCTTCATACCGAAAAGGCAGATAATGAAGCAGGTCGCCGACGGTGCAAATTCCTTTGGTGGCGAGAACTTCCCCGATGCGCGGACCAACGCCCTTCACATATTGGACCGGCGTGGAGAGTTCGAGCATGCGCTAGGGTTCCGTGGGCGTGGCAAAAGAATGGTAGCAGGAGCAGGCGACTGCCCGCTCGTGACTCACGCCAACCGGGCTCGGCAAGAACCACGCCGTCGAAACCTGCAGGAGAGCCGCGGTGTCTAAACCATCAGTGCTCGTCAATCTCCTCCAGACTCTGCTGGCGATCATATTGGGCAACGTGGTGTACTTCGTCCTGATACCGTCTTTGCCTCCGGCCGCGCGGCACCGCCCTTTCCACCTGGACTTGGGCATGATTGTGGATTTCTGGTTCTGCCTCGTGGCCTATGGACTGATCCGTACCGCAAGAAAGTGGCGATAAACCCGGAAGAGTGGCCCCATCGCCCTGCGTCAGAAACGGTCCCTTGTGAAACACACGCCGAAGAACCCTGGGCGTCTCCCCGACGACGTGGGACGTATAATCTCGCGAAAATGGTTCGGTACGGGCAGGAGAATCTATGCGGCGGGTTCGGTATTCAGTCGTCATGAGCTTAGACGGTTATATTGCAGGACCGAAGGGCGAAGCCGATTGGATCACCACGGACCCGGATTTCGATTTCGCTGCCTGGTTCAGCCAGTTCGACACCATCTTGGTCGGGCGCCGGACGTTTGACGTCATGGTGGCCGCTCGACGTGTATCGCTGCCCGGTATGAAGACGATTGTTTTTTCGCAAACGCTGCGGCAAGGAGATCACCCTCAAGTCGCTATGGTTGCGAACCATCCAAAGGAGACCTTAGCCGCTCTCAAGGCGAGCCCCGGAAAGGATATCTGGTTATTCGGTGGTGGATCGCTCTTCCGCAGTCTCGCCGAAGACAGACTCGTTGACACGGTTGAAGTCCGTATTGTCCCGATCCTCCTTGGTGCGGGAGTTCCTTTGTCGCCGGATCAGAAGAACCAGATCAAACTAACGCTCACCGCTCACGCGGTCTCCCGGTCCGGCATTGTCTCGTTAGAGTATGCGATCAAGTAGGGTGCCAGCTGCCTGGCCGTCGCTCCCGCCGGACGAAATCCGGTAGAGCGGGCCCCCGTCCACCACCGGTTACTTTCGGAACATCGGTAACCCCTTTCCCCCGTCGTACAATTCGTTCGACCATGCCGAAACTCGCAGTCTTATACGACGCAGGCCAGGCCGTGCTCTCCACCTTTGATTTGGACGAGGTGTTGCAGAGAATTCTGGCCATTGCGCGCGACTATTTTCATCTGCCGAACGTCGCCATCCTGCTGCTCGATAAGGAAGCTGAGCAGCTCTCGGTCCGTTCGCAGATCGGCTGGGACGCTGGCAAGGACAAGATTTGTTTGGGATACCACGACGGGCTCACCGGAGCCGCGGTCCTGAAGAAGCAGCCGGTCTATGCCCCCGACGTGACCAAAGACGCGCGCTATATCTGCGCCGCGCAATCCACGCGCTCGGAACTAGCGCTTCCGCTGATGGTGTGCGATGAAGTCGTGGGCGTGCTTGACTGCCAGAGCGACCGCGTCGATCGTTTCGACCACGAAACCATCGAGCTGCTGACTTTGTTTTCCACGCAGGCCTCCATCGCTCTGCAGAATGCCCACTTGTACTCGCTGGAACGCCAACGGGCGCGGCAATTGCAGGCGATCAATACCATCGCGCAGCAAAGCACGGCCGTTATGGAACTGGAGGATCTGCTGGTCCGGGTGTGCTCCATAATTCAGCAGGCCTTTCAGGTTTCGCATGTATCGCTTCTGTTGCGGGAGGAAGGCGACCTGGTCATGCGGGCGCATCAGGGAGAACTAACACCGTGCATTCCGCCCGGCGGACGTTTTCCGACAAGCGAGGACCCCTGGTCGCGCATCATCGAAACCAGTGGCAGCGTGATCGAAAAAGATCTAAGCGGTACACCTGAGTCTGTCCGGCTTTTCCGGGAGTGCGCCTCGCGCATGAGCATTCCCCTGATTTCATTTGGCCAGACCTTGGGTGTGCTCACGTTGCATAGTTCGCGGCGCAATGCATTCCGCGAGACCGAACTGCAGTCGCTCGAATCGGTTGCCGACATTTGCGCCAATTCCATCCAGAATGCCCACTACGTGGAGCGGGTCAAACAGCTGGCGTATCTCGACGGCCTCACCGGAATCTTTAACCGCCGCTTCTTCGAGCTGCGGATCCTGGAAGAGATCGAGCGCGCCCGCCGCTACGGAACCGGCATGGCCGTGATCATGGCCGACATCGATCAGTTCAAAAGGCTGAACGATGAGTTCGGTCACCTGCTGGGCGACGAAGTCCTGCGCCAGGCCTCTTCGCTCTTCCACCAGCAGTTGCGCAAGATTGATGTAGTGTGCCGCTACGGCGGAGAGGAATTCGCCATCCTGCTGACCCAGACCAATGCGGAGCAGGCCATCGCCATCGCTGAGAAGTTACGCCGGCTAGTCGAGGGATATCAGTTCCCCGGCGTGCCCCGGACGGTGACCATCAGTGCCGGGGTCGCGGCTTTCCCCGCACACGGTAAGAGCCGGGACGACTTGATCCGCGCCGCCGACCACGGTCTCTATGCCGCAAAACAGGCGGGACGCAACCGCGTCTGCCTCACCAGCCTGACTCGCAGCGCCGCGGTCGGCCGCTAGCCCGCCGAGTCCGGCTCATTTCTGTTAGATGTCCGCCCAGGTCCGGAGGACCAGTGTATTCCGGCGCATCCGGTCCAGTTCTTGTCTGAGTTCTTGCCCTTGTTTGCGGAACTGTTCCCGCATTTTCGCGCCTTCCTCGCGGAATTTCTTTTGCTGGTCGCACAGCGACTTGCGGAGTTCTTCTGCCGACTTGCGGTAGTCCTCGGCCAGCGACATCTCCGGACGTAACTTGGCAAATTCCCGTGCCGCTGCGCTCAAGTCAACCGCGGACTCGGCATCGATCCAAGAACCGTCAGAGCTCTCTTCTTCCAGAAGCTCGCCCGATTCCTTGCTGTCGGGCAGAGACAAGGTCAGGGTCTGCTCTTTCTTATCGCGCACCACAACCACGTTGACCGACTTGCCGCTGCGCGACTTCATGCCGTGCGCAAAGTCACTGGTGTCGTGGATCACCTGATCATTCACCTTGACGATCACGTCGCCCGCGCGAAATCCGGCCTTCTCGGCGCGGCTGCCCTTTTCCACCGAACGTACCAGCACGCCATTGCCGTTTTTCACTCCGAAGAAGTCACCCAGTTGAGGCGTGATGTTCTCCATCGTCAGCCCGCTGCGCGCCGACGACGTTACCATGATCTGGATCGGCGGAATGTCGATATCCGGCACGTGGATCTCGGGAATCCGGACCTGGAAGTCCTTCATCTGGGGGCCGGTCATGGAAAACTCTTTGTGCTTATCGGCCAGTTGCACTTTCACCGTCATCGGCTGGCCATCCCGGCTGAGGCCGAAAGTCACCACACGGCCCGGCGGCGTCTCGTGAATCATGCGCCGCAACTGTGCGCCACTCTCGATCGACGTGCCATTCATCGTCAGGATGACGTCGTGCTCCTTAATGCCCGCCTTCCCGGCCGGGGCATCCTGATCCACCATCGTGACTTCGACACCCTTTTCTTCCTTGAGCTTCAATGCGCTCAGCCGTTCGGCGGTCACGTCCGAGATATCGACCCCAAGATACGAACTGGTCCCGCTGTCTTCGCTGGAGAACACCCACGGCTGCCCCGGGGGGTCCACCGACGACCAGTTTTGCGCGGCGTGCGAAACACTGAGGAGCAATGGCAACAACGCGATGCTGGTCAAAACGTATTTGCGCATGGTCATTCCCTCAACAGTATTTTGGTTGAGCCCGCGGATTCGCGGCCGCGGGCCGATTCCATCTTCAATGGCTGGCGCGCTTGAAGCAGATGTCGCCAGTCGAGGTGTGCACTTTCAAGGTAGGCCCGCCGCCATTCAGCTTGCCTTCCGCGTTCAGCGTCTTGGGCTCCCACTGGCTGCCCTCGCTGCTGATGTGGATATCAGGGAACTCGGAGGTGATGCGGTGTCCGTTCCCCATATCGACGCTGGCACGCACGTTAACCGCTACGTCCGCCGCCAGATAGACCGTGATGTCACCCGCCCCCGTTTCCAGGTCGGAATCGTTGCGCTCGGCGCCCGTATTCACCAGCTTCACGGTAATCCCACCTGCGCCCGTTTCGGCCCGCGCCGAAGGAACGCCGTAAAGCTCAATACCACCGCCGCCCGTTTCCGCGCGTACGTGTCCCTTCGCCGAAGTCAAGTGGATGTTCCCGCCGCCGGTGTCGATCTCCGCCGGACCGCCAATGTCGCTCAAGTCCACGGTACCGCCGCCGGTTGAAACCTTTACTTTCCCGTTGCACTGGCGCACTTGCACGCTGCCCCCGCCGGTCTCAATGGTCGCGCCCTGCGATCCGCCTTGGATGTCGACGGTGCCCCCGCCCGTTTCGGCCACAATTTTACCGTTGGCGTGACGAACCTCAATGGACCCTCCGCCGGTGTGCAACCCGAGATCGCCGCTGACGGTGCCGACATCGATCGACCCGCCTCCGGTCTCGGCGCTCACCCCGCCGCCAATGTCATCGACCCGCATGCTGCCGCCGCCGCTCTCCGCTTCCACGCGGCCCGCGAGTCCCGTAGCGTCCACGTTGCCGCCTTCAGTTTCCAGCTTTACCAGCGCCATTTCGCGCGGCACCATGACGGAGAATTCCGAAGAAGAATGGCGGGGCCGTCGTCCGCCCTGCCAGTCCGCCACGATCCATGCAGTGTCGCCCTTCACATAGGCCGTGATTTTGTATTGCTCGAACTGGCGGCGCGCATCTTGCTCGTTAGAATTGCCAAACCGGGTATGAACGACATAATTGATGCCCTGCTGCTGCCCGCCGCGCACCACTACGGAGCCCATGTCCACTTTGATTCTCAAGTTCTTGACCGCGGCCAGCGAGCCCGTGATCTCCTGACCCCAGGCTCCGCCTTCGCGGGTTACATGTGTTTCCTGCGCCCAGCTCTCCCCAACCAGGACGAGCGGCGCAAGCAGGGCCAGCACACCGGCCAGCCCGACGATTTGTAGCGCACGTTTCAAAGTATCCCCCCTCACTTCTCGCTATATCTCAGCGGTAGTTCTTTTGTAGCGCCGCCGTCCCGGCGGCTGTCGCGGGGGCGTCTCGCCCCCGCAGGCGAAGGCAAGAGCCTTCGCTGCACTTCTTAATCAATCTCCGGCAACTGCGCCAGCATGGTCCGGGCTTGCGACTTGATGTATGTGCTCTGATCCTTCGCCGCCAGCGCCATCAGCACGCCGCGCACGCTGCCGTCGGCCTTCACCGGCTCGATCAACCGCAGCGCCTCGATGCGCACTCCCGAGTTTCCGTCGTTCACCAGAGCGCGCAAGACGGCGTCGCGCACATTCGTGTCGTGCTTGACGTAATTGCCCAGCGCATCCAGCGACTTCAGCCGCACTCCCGGATTCGTGTCGTTCTGCAACGCATACATCAGCGCCTCGCGCACCTGCATGTCGCTCGTCTTCTGCGCCAGCAGGTCGACCGAGTCCACTCGAACACCCGAGTTGTAGTTGTTACGCGCTGCGTACAGCAGCAACTGCTGGATCCTCTCGTCGTTCAGCGACCCCTGCACTTCCTCGGTCGATACGGCGTTGTACTTGATGCTGACCTGATTCGTGCCCGGCTGCTGAACGATGGAACTGATGCTCGCGATCGAAGCCTCGGGGGGAACAGCGGCCGGGTTGGCGGCGTTTGAAACTCCGGCAGTAGGGGTTGGGCGCGTTCCGTAGATCTTGTACGTGGTGCCAACTCCGCCCACAAACCCAAGAATCAGAATCGCCGCGGCCAGCGCGGGCGAGAACTTCATCTGCAGCAGCCAGTTCGCCGGATCGAACGCCAGCCGGCTCCAGAAGCTGCCTTGCTTGGCCGTCTCCAGCGCTTCCTGCAACCGCATGCGGGACGCCGCTACCAGATTCGGCGACGGATCGGCCGCGCGATCCTGCGCGAGCAGCGCGTGAAAATCCTGCGCCGCCTTCAATTCGGCTGCGCAGTCAGCGCAGCGGGCCACGTGCTGCTCCAGTTCGTGGCGGGCGTCATCCGCCAGCTCGCCATAAACCTGAAGCACGATATTTTCTCGAACCCATTCGCATTTCATAAGTGCCACCCTGCTGGGTCTCAGGTCTTGGGTGTTAGGTGTTAGGCCAAAAGCCTAAGACCCAATACCTGCGACCTAAGACCTACCTCATATCCGCCAGCGCCCCGCGCAACTTCTGCGTGGCGCGGAAGAGCGTATTCTTGGCGGTCTCTTCCGTGGTCTTCAAAATCTCGCCCACGGTACGCAGCTTCAATCCGTGGTAATGCTTCAACTCAAACACCATGCGCTCGCGCGGCGTCAGTTTCTCCAGCGCTCCGGCGATGCGCGCTCCCAACTGCCGGCGCAGCAAGTCGCGTTCCGGATTCGCTCCCGCGCGCACATCGGGCACCTGCTCGAGCAGATCGTACTCGCCGCCCGACGGATCTTTCGCCACCGGCGCGTCCTCTTTGCGCACGTTCTTCTTGCGCAAATGATCGAGACACAGGTTGGTCACGATCCGGTAAATCCACGTGTAGAAGGAACACTCGAACCGGAAACTTCCGAGGTTCTTGTAGGCCTTGAGGAAGGCGTCCTGGTAGACGTCCTGCGCGTCCTGCTCGGTCCCGGTGAGATGGAGAGCCAGGCGCAACACCGCCTGGTCGTAATGACGCACCAGTTCCTCGAAGGCGGCGCGGTTTCCGCGCTGGGCCTCTCGGATCAACATCGTGTCATCTATGCGGCGTTCTTGCCCAGCCATGCGGCCCCGCGTGGGGTCCTGGTTCTGACTGACTCTCTCTACTCTCTCACTCTTCTCTTTCGAGTGGGCCCGTTCGCCAACCGCAAGTGGTAATGCCCATACACCGGCCGGCATGTGTCGTCGTGTCCTCTACTGCCCGGTATTTAGCGTCTCCGGGCTTGCACAGGAATAGACGGGTCGTCAGCGGAACCGTGAGCAGAAATTATAGGCTGGCCGGGGATTTTTTGGGGGCCTAGGTGATTCAGGGGCAAAGATTTAGGGGGAAACAGAACATTCGCCCGCAGCGCCGGCCAGCGGTTTGGCACGGGAAGTGCCCTGTTTCTTATGCAACCAAGCCTGGGAAGCAACTCGGCCCGAGCGAGCGCCCGGGCCGGCATTACGAACTCTACTCCGCGACCGCTTCCTTCTCGATGACCACTTTCAAGTGCGCGGTCACGTCCTTGTGCAGCTTCACCGGGACAGTGAACTCGCCCACGGTCTTCAGCGGCTCGTGCAGTTGGATCTTGCGGCGATCCACGTTGAAGCCCTTCCTGGTCAGCGCGTCGCCGATGTCGCTCGACGTGACCGAACCAAAGAGCTGATCGTGCTCGCCCGTGCGCCGCTGGAACGACACCGAGACGCCTTCAAACTGCTTGGCCAGTTCCTCGGCCTGCGTCTTCTCTTTGGCGGAGCGCCGCACCGAAGCGGCCTTCATCTGCGAGATGACGGCCTTGTTGCCCTCGTTGGCCTGAATGGCCAGCTTGCGCGGCAAGAGATAATTCCGTCCATATCCTTCCGCGACCTTCACCACGTCGCCGCGGGATCCAAGCTTCGCTACATCTTCTTTGAGAATGACTTCCATGGAATGACTCCGTTTCAGAATTCTTGCCACGGATTCACGCGGATCAACATGGATAAACCAAATCATTCAAAACGCCTTATCCGTGAAGATCCGTGCCAATCCGTGGCGAATGTTGTTAAGACGCCCGTCCCGCAAACGGCAGCAGCGCTATATTGCGCGCCTTCTTGATGGCCGCCGACAGCCGGTGCTGGTGCGGTGCGCAGACGCCGGTCAGGCGCCGCGGCACGATCTTGCCGCTCTCGGCCACAAACTGCCCGAGCATGCGGTAATCCTTGTAGTTGATGTCTTCAATTTTCTCGACGCAGAACTTGCAAACTTTCTTGCGCCGGAAAAACTTGCGCCCGCCACCGCCTTCACGCGGAGGACCGCCGGGCCCACGTCCGCCACCGCCGCCGCCAAACCGCGGACGATCTCCTCCCGGTCGGGGACCCTCGAAACGCGGCCTCTCGCTCGGAGTGGATTGCTCTGGTGCTTTCGTTTCGTCAGCCATAATTCTCCTTCATCTCTCTGCCGTATTTTTCACCGGCTGGCGCGAGCCGAAGTCTCGCGTTGTATTCCCTTGGAATGCCGCGGCGCTCAGGCGCTACACGGCTGAAGCGAATCGTGGACGAGCCTACGCTGTCGCCGGAGCTTCCGCCGCCGGAGCAGCCGGAGCTTCCGCTGCCGGTGCCGCAGGCTGCGCGCTTACCTTCTTCTTCGCATCGCGCAGCGCCTTGATCTTGTCCAGCCGCTTCTGCTCCTCGTCCGTGCGGACGGTGAGGAACTTGATGACCGGTTCGGTCACGCGCAGGCGGCGCTCCAGTTCGTGAATCACCGCGCCTCCGCCTTCCACCACCATCAACACGTAGATGCCTTCGTGGAACCGGCGCACGGTGTAGGCCAGACGGCGCTTGCCCATCTTATCGACGCGCTGCACATTTCCGCCCGAGGTCGGCACGACACCGCTCAGAGTCGAAATCAGTTTGTCCAGATCCTCTTCCGTCATATCCGGTCGAACAATGAACATCAATTCATAGGTACGATTCATTCTTTTCTCCAAATCCTTGGCCACTGATTCTCGCGGATCTTCACGGATAAACTCTTAGGAACTTTGTCTTGATCCGTGAGAATCCGTGCAAATCCGTGGCTAATCTTTTCCGTCTTCCGGCTCTTTCCGGTTGAAGCGGTTCATCGCCGCCGCCGGACCCTCTTTCAAAATCACTTTCACTGCCTCTTCGGCGGTGTCGAGCATGCCGTCCACAACCGCCAACTCCGGCTTACGCATCGGAGCCAGCAAGTAGGCCGCGCCGTCTCCAACTTTCCGGTCCGGCGCCACGCCGATCCGGATGCGCAAGAAATCCTGCGTGCCCAGCGCCCCGATGATCGACTCGATGCCGTTGTGCCCCGCCGAACTCCGCCGCGTATGAATGCGCAGCGTGCCCAGCGGAAAATCCAGCTCGTCCTGAATCACAATCAGGTCCGACTCCGGCT
>Ga0181532_10001495_pt1 | contig 22591 bp, 19 predicted proteins | sample PEATcosm2014_Bin_33_FD_119768 | JGI IMG/M metagenome (GOLD analysis project Ga0181532, IMG submission 119768) | Peatland microbial communities from MTU Mesocosm Facility, Houghton, MI, USA - PEATcosm2014_Bin11_30_metaG | ecosystem: Environmental > Terrestrial > Soil > Wetlands > Peat | place... | reverse complement strand
ACTGGCTGCCGTCGCGGCACAAGACCAGGTCATCCCCAGCCCCAACCCAAATCCGGCCCTTCCGGTCCACCATCAAACAGTGCGGGTCTTGAAGCGATCTTTCAATGGCCGGGGCCGTCAGCGGAAGAAAATGGCCACCCTGAAAATGGAAAATACCCGCTCCCGCGGCGCCCACCCACATTGTTCCCGTGCTGTCTTTAAACAGCGTGGTGATCATTTTGCCTTTGAACTCTCCGGCATCGCTCAACGGCGATCCGTTCCGAACCACCAATCCTGCTTCCGTCCCAACCCACAACCGTCCTTCATTGTCTTCGGCCAGCGCGGTGATGGAGTCGGAGGGAAGTCCGTCCCGCATGGTAAAAGTCGTAAACTTCCCTCCCTTCCAGCAGGACAATCCGCCACCGGAGGTGCCAATCCACAACGCCCCGGCGCTGTCTCCGAACAACGTTTGCACGGGGCCGCTGTTCAATCCCTCCCGCAATCCGAACGATACAAAGCGCACCCCATCAAACCGGACCACCCCGTCGTCATTTCCCAACCACAGGTAGCCGTCGCTCGTCTGGGCCATGGCGCGCACCGAGTTTTGCGGCAACCCCTGCTCCCGTTGCCAGGAATGAAAGGTCACCGGCTGCTCCCCGCGGCTCAGGCGGGAAATCACCCCGTTGGATTCGCTGCTGTCCGAGGTCACAAAGTCACTGAAGGAAGTGGCGATTTGCATATCGCTGAAAATCCATCCGCCACCCCCTCCGCCATGCCGGAGGTGGATTTCATCAAATGATGCATTGGCATTGAACCGGGTGATGAGGCTTTCCGATTGCGCAGTCTCGCTCGCCCCGGGGCCCAGATCGGGATTGAGCCACACGGTGACCAGATCATTCCCGCCGGCGGCATACTGCACCTTGAAGACGATCGTGCTTTCAAGTCCGCGATGGGGATTCTCGTAATCGTAGAAACTTCCATGTCCGGAAGCTTCGGGTCTGGATGAATGAAGATCAATGTAGCCGGAATTCATGTTCACATCGCCGGGGCCGTCGGCCGTGAACGCGCTGTAGGCCCACGCCTTCAAGGCGTTGCCCACGCCCAAACGTTCCTCATCCCTGTCGTACAGCTCGAACGCGGCGAAATACTCCTCCGTGCTCGTGTCGGAAAGGGGGTCCACATGAAATTTGAAATAGAGCGCGTCGGTGGACGAATCATCCCGCTTTACCGCTCCCCCAAGGATGTCACTGCCGACCCCTGTCTGATAGACCAGCGTCGCGCTCAAGTCGCTCCAGAGAACGGTTGCCCTGCTCGTCGCCGCCCCCACCCATGCCAACAGAGTTAACAAAAGGCAGATGGCTTGATTTTTGGACATGGTTCGATTATAAGAAAGGCGCCCCTCCGAGACAAGCCGGCATTGGTAATTTTCGATCGCCGTACCAAGGAAGCACATAGTTGGTGTCAAGGGCTGTGACTTTGAAACAGAACCTGGCGAAAAGAGAAATCACGCTCTCAGCGGTGCAAATACCGGGCCACCGCCTCGCTGCGCGACTGGACGTGCAGCTTCTCGTAAATCCGCCGCAGATAAGAGCGGATGGTGGTGATGCTGATGCCCAACTGATCGGCAATTTGCTTGTAGGCGAGTCCTTTTGCCAGGCAGTCCAGCACCGTTTGTTCGCGGGGCGACAGCAACGCCGGCTGTTCCCCGCCCGTCCGGCCAGTCTTCTGAAAAGAGGCCACCACCTTGCGCGCAATCGAATGGGACATCGGGGAGCCGCCCTCATGCACTTCCCGAATCGCTTCCAGCAGTTTGTCGGGGTTGAGCCGTTTCAACAGATAACCGCTGGCGCCCGCCGCAAGCGCCCTGAAAATCTGCTCCGTGTCCTCATAAACCGTCAGCATCACAATCTGAATATCCGGCCGCAGCTCTTTCAATCGCTCCACGCATTCGATACCATTCATGCCCGCCATGTGGATGTCCATCAATACCACGTCCGGTTGCTCGGTCGCCAATCCTTGCACGGCCGCTTCCGCGCTGCCGTACGCGCTCAGGCAGCGAAAGCCGGGCGAGCCGTTGATAAACGTCACGATGGACTGGCGCAACTGGCTTTCATCGTCAACAATAGATACAGTGATCATGCCTTCGCTCTTTCCGTTCCGGGAACCGCACCAAATTGCAACCCCGGCAATCCAGCCTGGCGGGAGTTTACTCTCCGGGTTCCTGGTTGGATAGTCCCATGAAATGACGACACCCGCGCAATTTATTGAGCCGGGACCGGCGGCAGATCAATCCGTCGTCCCGTCCGCGCCGATTCCCGGGCCGCGTCCAGTATCTCCGTGACAATGAGGTTCATTTCAAGGGAGGAGGGGCCGGATGGTTGAATTTCGCCGCGGACCAGTGCGGCCAGGTAAGAGAGTTGATCCCGGAACGGACTCGATTGGGGCGGCGCGGGCAAATCCAGTTCAATCTCTTGCGCATCGATTTTCCCAAGGCGCAACAAATCCTTTCGTGGAGCGAGCACATATCCGGTCGTGCCATAAAGTTCCATGTCCTTGCGGTCTGTTGCCCAGTTCCACGATGCCTGGATGATCCCTTGTGCTTTCGGATAGACAAGCACCACCGTGGCCTCATCCTCGACTTCGGGATAAATCTCGGGCTTGATCTGCTGGGTCACCGCAAAAACCGAAGTCGGCCGTTGCCCTGCCAGCAACCAGGTGATGAGCCCGGCCCCGTAACAACCAAAATCCGGCAACGCGCCGCCGCCATTCAATTTCGGGTCTGTCAGCCATTTGAGGAATGTTTCCGAACATCCGATCTCCTTCGGCCCGCGATGCCCGTCATGCACCACGATTTTGCGCAAATCGCCGATGGCATGCTCCTCGTCCGCCAGTTTATAAGCCGCTTGGGTGGCCCGGTACCAGGTTGTTTCGTAATTCACAATGACCTGAATCCCGCCTTTCCTGGCTGCGGCCTGGATCGCCCGCGCTTCAGTCATATTCACCGCCAGCGGTTTCTCCATCATCACATCGATACGCAACGGGGCGCACATTTCCACCACGCGTCGATGATCCAGCGTGGTGGTGAAGGCCGCCACGGCGTCCACGTTTGTTTTTGCGAGCAGAGCCTCCAATGTGGTGTAAAAAAGGTTGGTGGGCAGATTGAACCGCTTGGCGTAAGTCGCCGCCAATTCAGGATCCGGCTCCACAATGCCGGCCAATTGAACATCCGGGCGGCTTTGCGTCAGGGGAAAAAACCCGTAGGCGTGATCGTGAACCAGGCCGATCATGGCGATACGGACAGGCGGTTTGACTTCCGCTGGCCAAACAACTCCAACCGACAAAAAAAGACTGAAAAAAATGATGAATTTTTGCATGAGTTGCGCGGAGTGTATCAGTTTGGAATTACTTTTCAATCACAGTCTGAAGAGAATCGAATCCTCGTCTCACATTAAGAAGCCTCGGCTCGATCAAGCCCGATCATCCGGGCTGAACCCTGTCATGCCCTTCGAGGAATTGATGGATCTGTAGCCAGAGAGACTTGGCCGGTTTGTTACGGTTGTGTTCCCAGTTTTTGAACGTTCTGGCGCTTATGCCAAACTATTTCGCAATTTCTTTTTGCCTCACACGTGCAGCCAACCGCTTCTCCAACAGCAACTTGCACAATGGTGTTTGCTGACGGTCAAACGGTGGCGAATCGTGCCATATGGCCCTGATCAAAAGATGGCAAAGGGGGCGCAGAAAGGCCCCCTTCCGCCAATTTTATAATTAAAATCGCGAAAAGGAATTCGCCAGAGTGATCGCCGTTATATTAGATTCATCGTGTGGAAGCGATTGACCAAAACGGCCGCAAGGAGGCACAGGCTTTGATGCAGAAAGCGGACGTTTCGGATCAACGAAACCCCACGGTTACAAACAGTTCTTCACCTGCTGCCAAGATAGAGTTGTTTAGATCTCTTTTCCGGGGCAGGGAAGACGTCTATCCCCGCCGTTTCGTAAGCCGCAAAACTGGGAAATCGCAGTTGTCGGGTTTGCTCAGCCAACGCTGCTGACGGGCCTGCTTGCTGGCGGCCTGGCAGTCCGGGTTGGAACAATATTTTCGGCGGCCCTGATTCCGGTAATCGGGAACAAAGATCTTCTTGCAGTGCAGACATTTACAGCAAATGGCGTGTGGCTTCATGGAGTCGAAAAACCACCTCGTTAAATACCTGCCTGCACGACTGCAAGCCGGAAGAAAATCAATCGGCGAAGAAGACGGAAAATGAAGAGAAGAAAAGATTTTCGTGGAACGAGGGGAAGAACACGGAAGCCTAAGAAAACAACATTTTCAAACCGACATTTTCACCCCATTTTCGAACCGGCGCTGACAACTTTCTAAATCTTTTGGCTGGAATTGTCACTTATAGGCTACATATCGCTCGATTATAAGTCACTTTTAAGTGTCAACAAGGAAAGTGATGCCGACGCCAAGAGTGCGGCGGATGGATTCAGCCTTCAAGGCGTCTAAAGTCTCGCAAGCCAGGCGGAAGTTCAGGCGCACAGTTAGCCTTAGCGGTATTTTTGGTGATCGCGGCCTCCAAGGTGGGATTCCAACCATTTTGAGCCTCTAATGGGGGGCGCAAACCGGAACCTGCATCTCGGGTGAGTTCCGAAACAGTTGTTCCTAAGGCATGAGCTAGCTTCAACAGACTGAGAAAAGTCACGTTCCGAGTGCCCCTTTCAACATCGCAGATGTACGTGCGGTGCAGGCCGGATTCTTCTCCCAAGGCCATCTGACTCAACCTCCGGCTCTCACGAACCCTACGGATAGCTTTTCCCAGAATTGTAAGTTCCACATTCACAGGGTGTTGAGGGGAAATGGGAAGACGCGCCACATTGGGCTGCGGAAGCGCCCTTTCACCCTCCGCTCCCGCAGCGAAGCCTGTTTTCTGGTGATTGGCCGAGTTTGCCATGCACTACCGTTGATATCGCTGTCGGCTGGCCATAGGGAACAAAATGCTACGACCGGAAGTTTTGTATTGCCCGTTTGGCTTAAACCATTGATTCTCAAGATGCCTCCACAAGAGCCGAGGCCCAAAATTTACTTCGTCGCATTTTCATCGTTTCCCGTCATCATCTGAATAGAGAGATGACCCGACGACGTTACGCCGGCTTTCATCTTTTTATCACGGAATGCCGACGACGCGATAGAATCGTTGCGTTGCCGTTATCGTCTCAGTCCAGGAGGTGCTGGTTGTGTAGCCCAAAGTCTGCCAGTTGGTGGCCAGCGAGGCTGTGTAATCAATCCGAAAATTGACAGCGTTGCTAAGGGTGCTCCAGTTCAGAACCACCGACCCACCTTGGTCGATGATGTATAAGTCGGCCGTGGAAGGCGGCGGCGGCGGGGCGCTGTTGGTATTGTTGGTATAGTAGCTGGCATAGAAAAAGCGCTGTACGGTGTTGGTGTAGGGCAAATCCACCGGGTCAAGGACGTTATTCCCCAGCAACAGAACCTGTGCTGCCACTCCAATTCCAGGAACCAGCCAGTAATAGTACTGATTCGTGTTTATATCCAGAAGCAGCGGAGGATCGCTCACATCGGTGACTGTGTAGCTGTCAACTTCATGGACCCGCAACGCCGGAACTGCGCCAATCTCAGGCAAGATCAGGGTTCCGAAGGCGTCCACGGAGGAGCTATAAGTATAATAGTTGCTGACAAGGATTATCTCGAAATAAGTGGATAACCAATAAAGGGCGTTGCTCCACGTTTGGCCAAATTGGACGGTGGAAGGAATATCCACCGTAGGCGGGACAAATACTGCCCACTCCGTTACAGGCTCATTCTCCGGCGCGTCGAGGCCGTAACATAGCCGGCCCGAACTGGTGCCGGAATCTGTAAATCCGCAATATCGCCACCCTATTTGATTGGTGGGTTCCAAGGTGTCTTGCTCGGCGTATGTGGCATAAGGGAACTGCCCACTATTAGCCCCGTCTTCCGGCGCAATGATATCGGTGCGGAGGACGGATTCATAGGGTTGTTGCGGTTCGGAGAAATCCCAGTTTTGCGATACGATTGTCGTCCCCCCGCCTGGAGCAGGGGGTCCCTGGTTCGTGTCCAGCATCAGCATGGCCGTGACGTCCACATTCGTGCTGTAGTAAGAGCAATTGTACTGTCCTATCTGGCTTGGCAGACTGTTTGTGGTAAAAATGGGCAGAGCTTGGGCGCATAAGCCAGCCAGAACAGTTATGCAAAAATACAGATGGAATTTCATTGTGGCCTTTCCGAGACATGCGAATTGTCGCAGAGCGATTTCATTTCCACCTATGACTAGAAGGAAACCGCTGGAACGTTACGGAAGAAGACACAGCTGTTTGTACAGCTCACGAGCGACGGGAAAGCTTAAGAGATCCACAACTAAAGGATGGCAGCGGGCTCGGGCTTACCACCACTCCGGGTGGGGCTGATTGTCGCTGTTCCACAGACGACGACTTTGATCAGTCGCCGCAATCCAAAAGGATTGTTGATTGAACTGCACATGCGCGTCACCAAAAAGCATGTTGGCCCCCCCGTCGTGCCCGTTTCCCACCCCGAGATAGCCCAAAGGTTCGACGATGTATGGGAAGACAATGTATATCTGATTGGGAATGTTAGTTTGAGGCTGAATGCCAAGGATGGCATCGATGAACGTCGCGCTATCGCCTATCGTGATCATCTGCGCCGGCGTTACAACTCTGTTGGCAGACGTTGGCTCTCGCGAGCCGGCCGCAAGATTTAAGTCGCCGCCAAGGCCAAGATTGTATGGCGGAGAACCCCTCCAGACCGCGCCAAGAGCATTGTAGCCGTAATGGGGTGTAATAGAAGCTCCAGTCAATCGGAAAATATTGATAAACTGAGTTGACGGTGTTTGTTGGAGCGGACAGTAAAATCCACTCTCCGGCACGAAGTCGCGCAACGCCTGTTGCCAGGCGCCGAAAACCCCATCCGAGGTGGCCAGAGGGTAACAGTTATTGTTTTGGGCGTAGAGGTGCAGTGCGATGCCCAATTGATGGAGATTGCTTTTGCACTGAGCAGTGCGGGCTTGGCGTTTGGCGTTGCCAAGGGCAGGCAAAATCAAGCTGGCGACACTTGCGATGACCGCGATAACGACAAGCAATTCCATGAGCGTGAACCCGGCCTCGGCTTTTAACTTCCTCGGAGTGGCGTCTTTTGACGAAACGGCGCTTGTGGAAGGGCAGGCTGTCAGACCCACAAGACCTGGATAAAGTTCGAAAGCGGTTGTATTCATCGCCTCAATTAAAGACCGTTTCAGATCCCAGCTTTTGGAATACGATTACTAAAGATAATTGAGCGCTCCAAAGCACAATTTCGGCAATGATGTCAGCTTTTATTAAAATAACAAGGAAAAATGGCAGGAAGACATGGCAGGAATGCTCTTCCAGCTTTCTGTATTTATCACATGGTCAGGGATGTTGCACCGATTCGGCCATGGCCCGTATTTTTCCCGTCAAGATTTTTTTCTGGATTAGCGCCCACGAATCGCCCGGACTTCGAGCGAGCATTCGATCAAGGCGGTCACGAGCCTCACCCAGCGCACCGACCGCGAGCTCCAATTCTATCCGCTTTTGGAGAACAAAAGGGTTGTCCGGTTCCCGCCCTTCCCATTTGGCGATTAGCTCCCTGGCAAGCTCATAATCCTTAAGCGCAAAAGCAAAATCGTAGTAGACGGCCAACTCGCGCGTTGTGCATTCGCCCCTGGCGCAAGCCCGGGCGGCATTTTGCAAACATGCCTGAGCCGCGGCCTTGGAGCCGGTTTGCTGGGTTTGCGCTAATTCAAATTGCGTCTTCGCGGCCAAATATCTGGCTAATCCGGGTAGGTTGGGAAGAATGGAGGGCGAATCGGCGGCCGTTTGAAATAGATCAGCTTGCAGCGAAATCAAGGACGTTGAATGGCTTCTATCCGCAGCCCGGTAGCGGTCCAGCGACAGCCCCGCTAGCAGCGGCATCAACGCTTCAGGATGATGTTGCCAGCCGAATTTGATTTTCTGGACTGCTGCCTTCGGATCCGTCATGAAGGGGTTCATTAAATTCCGGACCCCGGCCAAGCTTTCCAACATTCCTTCTTTCACGCAGGCCAACTGAGCAATACGAATCGGCACGCCAGGGTCGGCTGAGGCCAAAAAATCGCCGGGTAACTCGAAGGGTGTTGTCTCCATCGTGAAGACCTGTAAGTTGGTCTGGACTGAATTTAAAAAAGTGTTGACATCATAATAAGCCGCAGCTGCCGCCAATTTCCGGCAAACCAAGTCCAGGCGATTGAACGTTTCCTGGCTGGCGTCTCCTGCGACACTTCCCAAGCGGGCCTGGGCATCCCTGAGACGGTTTTGCGAGGCAAGTTCCATCGCTTCAAGAATGACGGGCGATGGATCTTCCGGATAGAGAGTAGTAAAGATGTGCCTCTCCGCCTGTAGTTGCTGGTGTTCGCCAAGGAGAAACTCAAGACCAAGGACCGCAACGTGCGCTCCATGATGATAGGGATTCAAGACCAAAGCTTGTTGAAAAAGTTTCAATGCATCGCCGCTAGATTGTGCGAGCAAACCTTTCGCAAATGCCTCATCGTCTCCGGCCAAGCCCGCAGCAATCGCTTGAATCACATGATGGACACCGAGATCGGACGTCGCCTGATCGAACATTTCGTGCTCTCCCATCCTAAGAAGGACACGACCGCGCTCGCTACCCAAATCGGAGCGGCGCATAAGTTTTGCCAACTCCGCCTGGGAGAGTTTGGGTTCATCCAAAACTGCCCACGCTTCCGCGCGTGACAATCCAAGGTAAACCGAGTTCTTGTAGCCGGCCTCTTGTGCTCGGTTCCAGAATTGAAGCGCCTGGCGCCAGCGGCCGCCGCGCGCCGCCAACTCGGCGCTACGGACTGCGGTTGTTTGGAGAGCCGCGTCCCGGTCCGCTTTAAACGCCCGCGATAGAAAAAAGGCGACCGATGCGATAATGGCGGCCGCGCTGAGGGCTAGAACAAACGAGATATTGCGAAGCGTCCATTTTTGCAGTTTCAGCAATGCTCCCGGCTTTCGGGCCTTGACTGGACGCATTTCCAACCACGCGCGCAGTTCTTCCGATAATTCGGACATGGTTTGGTAACGGGCCGTTCTGGCATGTGCCATTGCTTTCTCGCAAACGGACGCGAGATCGCGTGATGCTCCAGGGCGCACGCTACGAACAGGAAGGGGCGGGCCATGTTTGATAATTTCCCGCAAGACATCTGCCTTGGGCAGTTTGCCAGCAGGCCCCAGATATGGCAGGTCGCCTGTCAGTAGCTCATACAGCATTACGCCGACGGCATAGACATCTGTTGTTGGCCCCAATTCATCCCGATGGCCTGCGAGTATTTCGGGCGGGGCAAAGACTATCGTGAGAGGTTGTCCAGCGCTCTGGGTGGCCAGCGGAGAGAGGGGGTTTGCCCAAATTTCTTGCATGCGGGCGGTCTGGATGTTTTCCCGTTTCAATAGGCCTAAAGACTCCTCAAACTTCGGCCGGTCCTGGGCCATAATGTACGCTGCCCCCCAGTCCACTACTCGCACGTCCCCGAAGGACCCGACTAGGATGTTCTGGGGCTTGAGGTCGCGATGAATTACGCCACGGCTGTGGGCGAATGCCAGAATATCGCAGACACGTTCAAGCAAATCTACTGTTCGGTGCAACGGCCATTCGTGCCGGGCCGGGTCATTGGCCTTTTGCCAGATGTGCTGCAGCGTCAGGCCGGTAAGAAGACTTGTCGTATAATATGGCCTGTCGTCCGGATCCAAACCCACATCAAATATGGGAAGAATGCCCGGGTGCTCAAGCTGGCTGGTGATTTGGGCTTCGGCAAGAAATCGGTAAAGAGCGGGCTCCGAGTTCAAATCCGCTTTAGCTAGGCGCTTCATCGCCACATGGCGACGCAATTCGTAGTCCCAAGTCTTCCAAACCTCGCCTTGGCCGCCTTCCCCCACGCGCTCCACAATGTCGTATTTCTCGAAGAAATCGCGTCGGGGAAATACCCTCGCGAGCAGGACGGTGCCTCCCAGCCGAAAATGTTCATCCGCCTGTGCTTCTTTGGGAAAAAAGGAGGGAGCCAACAAACAGTTTGGACAAACGACAAAAGGGTATTTGTCGTCGATGTCCGCCCCGCATGTATCACAAAACTTCATTATGACCCACCGCCGCGTCGGGCTGTCTTCACCCACTATCGAATTCGACCGGCGGTGGCGTGACGTTACGAACTAATTTGCCAGGAGATTCATCAGGTAATTCATCTCGGCCCGTATTTCGGCCTCGTCCGGACCAACCAGTTTGGTCACTTCTTCGCGCAGAGCCTCCGCCAGTCGGCGGCGGAACCGGAGATAGCCCTGGCGGAAGGCGTTTTCGGATAGCCCCAACTCCTCGGCTGCTTGCCTCTGAGAAATTTTCCCCCACAAGTGAGCCTCCATCTGCTTGGAGTGCTGGAACCGCTTGCTGGCAAGCGCAAATACGCGCCGCGCGAATTCCTCATCCAACTGCCGTCCAAACATCTCTTCACTCCCGTCAGGGATCTCGATGCCGATTTCTCCCAGTTCTTCCAGTGACGTTCCAGTTCGTCCACCGCCGGCATTCTGCGCCAGTTCAGCCTTCGTCGTGTCTTTAAGGAACCACCACATCGCGTGGGCGAGGAAGGTACGGAACTTGCGCTGCTCCTGCCGCTCAACCATGTATAAAAAGCCAATGCCCTTGGTCAATTGCCCCGGAAAGGCATCCGCCAGAAGTGATCGATTTAACCAAACGACCCAATTCCCTGTCGGTCCCCTCTGTATAAGATTGCGGCTCTCCACCGAAAGTTCCACATCAGCGAAACGCCGCGCCTCGTAAATGGAGGGGCCCTGAAGAATTGCGTTAAAATCGACAACCAGCTTGGCTCGCAAATCATCCTCCTGCTCTTCGTGGGCCGCATAGCCCCCCAGCAATTCGCGGGTCGGATCGCTGAGAATTCCCCACAGATATTCCGTCAAGGGCCGCCTCCGTTGCCTCAAAGCTTCCGCAAAAATTTTTAGGCGGCGAATATCCTCAATGGAGTACAAGGGCGAAAGAGATCCGTGGCGCCGGTTCCACGGAACAATCACGCGGCTTTCAAAAAAGGCCGAGGTCAAGTCATCCGCGCGGGTCCGGTTGAACCGCTCGAAAAAGGCATGGATGGCCGGCCTGTACTGTTCGAACAGTTCCCCCAGTGCGGTAAGGGATTCGTTATCACCGCCCTTTTGGATTACGTCAATAATCTCTGTCCATCGGGTAGTCGGATATATAGATGATCTATTCTCGGGCGATTCGCACATTCCAGTACTTGATTCACAGGAGAATGTTCGTAAACAAAAGCGCCCGCAAGTGGGAATATTAGCCTTTTTGGATATAAAACACGTAACGCATTAACTTGGATTTTAGGATGAGGCTTCGCAACAATGAGCAAACGCACCATTGGGGCACAGCGAACTCCCCAAAAGGGTATGGTCAGGAAATGCTCATCCGCTTGCCTCCAGCCGGGTCAAATCCGAGGAACGCCACAACCCGTTCAAGATCGCCGGCACTCGGTCGGCGCCGGCGTCTGTATCTCAACGCCGCACTGTTTCAAAAACCCCGCCCCCTGGGCCATTCCGGCCAGAGCAGTTTTAGGGACAATTGGGGGACGGCAAACCTTCGGTTTTCTTCGCAAACGCGGTTTGGCTCGAAATAGCCAGAAGCGAAGAATTGCCAATAAAGACGGGGCTAAAACACGTTGTTGCGAAGATTAGCGAAAACTCATTTTCGGGTTTAAATCCACCGCTTCCCACCAGTTTTCATTTTTTCCCGTATGTCGGTCCCTCCGCCTCATTCGGCAGGCCGAAATATTTGAACACCCCCTTGACCGATCATAAACCGGCCTGTCGAACATTTTTGCTCATGCACAAATCGCGTTCATTGCGCCCAAGTTTTGAGCCGGAAATCCCACGAACTCCATCTTGTCGGGATGCGTCATCAAATCCTCCTTCCCGTCAACCGCAGCCGTTGTCCCGGCTCGTATCCCAATCGGGCACTTTCCTCCCGGTTTCACCTACGGGCTGATTTGGCCGCCGTTGCCCTGGTCAAGATATGTCACTCCGTTGACTTCGGATGTGTCCAGGTATTGCCGCCATACGAATCCGTTGCCCTTCCATTCCGTCTGGCGATGCCGGGGCGCGAATGATTGAATCTGCGGCCCCGCCACGGTCAATGCTTCGCCCAGGACGCGACCGGATATTTTTTTCTTCGGCTCGATTCCCAGTATCCAGAGTATCGTGGGCGCAATGTCTATGTTGCCGCTCGGCAGGGAATCTTTCATGCCTCTGGCAAAATCAGGGCCGAAAGCGACGCAGGTGTTGTGCATGTCCCAGGGGCTCAAGGCGCCGTGCATTCCCTGTCCTGGACCGAAAGATTTACCGTCGCAATATATCCCACCAGGCGTGCCGTTTTTGCTTCGCCCGGATGTCCAGCGCATGGTGACGACAACGTCCGGCCCGGCGGGTGAAGCGAGTTGCGCATCCGCCAGGGAAAACGCGCCATCCACCGCCGGTTGGCTGAATATGACTCCGCTGTAAGGTTGCGCCTGCAAGCAATGGACCAGTCGCGCGATCAGAGCGTGATCATGTCCGGCAACGTGACAAAAAACCGCCCCGCCATCGCCAACCACCATTATGTCTCCGTCCTTCCTTTCTGTTTCGGGGAATTTGCGCCAGGCATGGAAGCCGTGCTCCTTCAGAGTGGCCGCGACATCGATGTTCTCCAATATGGTCGAAAAACCATGATCGGAAACAACGATAACGTCGGTTGAATCTTGCAGATTTTTTTCCCGGAGCGTTTTGAGAACCCGGGCCAGATTACGGTCCGAGCTTTTAATCGCGGCCAGAGAGGCCTTCGATCCCGGGCCGGTTTGGTGCTGCGAATAATCCGGTTCGGCCAGCCACAGCACCGAGAAGACGGGGACCTCCTTTTGCCACAGCGGACCGACGAGCGCCCGCGTGGTCCATTGGTCCAGATCGATTTTGTCGGACCCTGGCTCCGGGAATTTTCCAAGCGCCCGCGCGAGGCTCTGTTCCATCGCCTCCGGCAGAGCATGTCCGGCGAACACATCAACGCCCAAAGAACCTGCCGGGCGCGGCGCACGATCGTGCAGCAGCGCCACCCGCTTGCTTCCGGCCACCACTGTGCGGAGGCCGTGCTCATGCAGGATTTCCGCAACGGTTGGAAACGCGAGGTAATGATTGCCGGTCAATTCATCGCCCTGGCGCGCGACGGCCAACGAATCCGTATCGATGGGCTCAAACGCATCCAAGGCGGGGCGAAATTCGTGATTGCCGATGATGCCGTTTTGCCACGGGTAAACGCCGGTGGCCAGCGCGGCCGCATTGACTTCGGTCGAGCTGACATACACCGGGTGATGATGCAGAAAAGTCACTCCATCCCGCGCCAGGGCAAAGAGGGCGGGCGTCGTTGCCTCCGAAACAAAATCCGGCCTCATGCCATCCCAGACGATGAGGACCACATGTGAAGCCCGCCCCGCCGCGAAGCCTTCCCCCCCCGGCAAAAGCACAACCAAGCATGTCAACACTTTTTTAATCAACCGCATGGTGAAGTATTCGCAACCCGCCCCGCGGGCGCAAGCCAAAGCGCGCGAAAACCGGTGCATACCCGGTGAAAACCGCGCCAATTGAAAATACCGCTTGATATGGGGGGCCATCCATGCGAGTATGGGTGGCAATATTATGAAGACAACCGTTGAAATCTCAGACGACCTTTTCGCGCGCGCCCAACGGCTGGCCCGCAAAGAGAAAACTACTTTCCGCGCTTTGACGGAAGCGGGGCTCCGTATTGTGCTCAAGGAGAAGCAGTCCAAAACCCCGAAGTGGAAGTGGAAGCCCACAACCTTTCACGGCGGCGACTTGACCGATGAATTTAAGAACGCTGACTGGGAGAGAATTCGCGACGAAATCTACCGGGGACACGGCGCATGATCGCGCTGGACACAAACCTGTTGGTTTATGCTTACCTGGAGGAGTCGCCATTTCACTCGATCATCACGGAAGAATTGCGCCCGATAATCGAAGGCTCCGCTCCTTGGGCGCTGCCGTGGCCCTGCGTACATGAATTTATCGGGGTGGTCACCAATCCCAGGATTTGCAAGCCGGCTTCTCCGTTATCGAGCGTGCTTGGTTTCATGGACTCCTTGATGACTGCACCCCATTTGCACCTGCTCTCGGAAAGCCCCGGCTATTTCGAGAAATTGCGGGATCTCGCTTTGGCCGCCAAACTTTCCGGCCCGCGCATCCATGACGCGCGCATCGCCGCGCTGTGTCTGCATCACGGCGTGCGCGAACTCTGGACGGCGGACCGGGACTTCTCCATGTATCCGCAACTAAAGACCCGGAACCCGCTGGTCAAAACGTAAATTCATCACGCCGCCTTCACCTTGATCTTGTGGCCTTTGATCTGGGTGCGGTTGAGCTTGGCGATGATGCCGTTGGCATGTTCGGCCACGACGTCCACGAACAGATGCCGCCCGCGGATGTCCACCGCGCCGACGATGTTGCCGGGCAGGCCGGTTTCCCCGGCAATCGTATTGACTATGTCATTCGGGACAATGCCCATTTCCCCGCCGATGTTCATCCACAATCGCTTCTGAAAAGGTTGCGTCCGGGGTCTCTCTTTGGATTTGGCCGCGGGCTTTGCTTCCACGGGCTTGCCGGGTTCCCTGGCAATAACGGGGCGGACAATTTCCCGGGGCGGCGGTTTGGGCGCTGAACGAATCGCCGGTTTCGCCACGACTGCGGGCGCAACGGGAGCGGGCACGGCCGGCGGCGGCGGCGGCCGATGTTCCGGGCGGGGCGGAGGTTCGGTTCGTTGGATTCGGGGCGGCGGCGGGGTGGAGGAACGGTCGTCGCGGCGTTCCGCAAATCGTTGCGGGCGGGCGGGCCGGGCTTCAGCGCGATCCGGACGCGATTCGCGCCAGGGCTGGCGCGGGGGGCGTTCGGCGGGCCGGTGTTCCTCCGGGCACCGCGCGGGCTTGGCGGGCGCGGCGTCGCCGCCCTGCAAATGATGGATCAGCGCGGAGGCGATGTCGGTCGAGGCGAAGCCTTCTTCGAGCAGGCGTTCGATGAGACGGTCATGGCGCTTGTATTCGCCGCTGGTGAGTGTGGCGCGGAGTTTGTCCAGAAACACCACGGTGCGGGCTTCCTCCACTTCATTGGCGGTGGGGGGCTGGCCGCGTTGAATGCGTATGTTCGCGTAACGCTCGATGTTGCGAATCTGAAAAACTTCGCGCCCGGAGGCGAACGAGATGGCCCGTCCGCTGCGGCCCTGGCGGCCGGTGCGGCCGATGCGATGGACATAATCCTCGACGTCGTAGGGCAGGTCGTAATTGAAAACAACCTCCACGTCATCCACGTCGATGCCGCGGGCGGCGACGTCGGTGGCGACGAGAAAATCGAGGCCGGATTTGCGGAATTTCTGCATGACACGGTCGCGCATCATCTGGGTCATGTCGCCGTGGAGACGGTCGGCGGAATAACCCTGGGCGTTGAGGTGATCGACCAGATCGTCCACCATCCGCTTGGTGTTGCAAAAAATGATGCCGAGTTTGAGGTCGTGGATGTCGATGAGCCGGGTGAGCAAATCAACTTTGAAGCGCCGGTCCACTTCGTAATAGACCTGCTCGACCGTCGGGACGGTGAGGGCCTTTTGCTCGAGGCGCACTTGTTGCGGGTCGCGCGAATATTTCTCGATCAATTGCTGGATGGGCCGCGGAATGGTCGCCGAGAAAAAGGCGGTTTGCCGTTCCCTGGGCGTGGCTTGAAGGATGAGTTCAATGTCGTCGCGGAACCCCATATTGAGCATGACATCCACTTCGTCGAGGATGACCATTTTGATGGCGGCGAGCTTGAGGGTGCCGCGGCGCATGTGGTCCATGACGCGGCCCGGTGTGCCGATGACAATATGGGCGCCCTGGCGGAGACCGGCCAGTTGGCGGTCATAGGATTGGCCGCCATAGACCGGCAGGGCATGGAGGCCGCGCTTGAAGAGCGCCAGCTTGTGGACCTCCTCGGAAACCTGGATGGCCAGTTCGCGCGTGGGGCAGAGGATGAGCACCTGGGTGTCGCGCCGGGCCACATCGACTTTTTCGATGGCCGGCGCGGCGAATGCCGCCGTCTTGCCCGACCCCGTTTGCGACTGTCCGACCACATCCCTGCCCTGCATCAGGATGGGAATCGCTTCGGCCTGGATGGGGGCGGCCTGCTCGAAGCCGAGCTGGCTGATGGCCTTCAACAATTCGGGCGACAGCCCCAGTTCAGAAAATAATTTTGGCGTCATGCAAATCCTTCTTCAAGGGGACATCATAGCGCGCAAAGCCGGCAAAGGCGATGAATCATTCAAAATCTTATTGTTCACCTCTTGCATAAAAGCCGAAAGTATGAAATACTGAATCCATGACAAAAGTCATCAACATCAATGATCGCGGCACCCTGACGTTGCCCAAGGCAATGCGCCGCCGCCTGGGCGTTGACCGCAATGCCCAGGTGGTCGCCGAGGAAACCGACGAAGGCGTCCTGCTGCGCCCCGGCGTCACTTTCCCCGTGGAACTGTATTCGGACAAACGGCTGGCTGAATTCCGCCGCAACAACGAGGAGTCGTTGGCTGGTTACCGCTTCAAAAAGAAATGAGGGTTTTTCTGGACGCCAACATCCTCTTTTCCGCGGCGCAATCCCACAGCCGTATGCGGGCGTTTTTGGACGTGCTCCTGGATCGGGTGGAATGCCTGACCAATGACTATGCGATTGAAGAAGCCCGGCGCAATCTGGCCTCGAAGTTTCCGGAGGGCGTCAAAGCGTTGGAACGTCTGGCAAAACAGTGTGAACTCGTCTTGCGGCTGGAGACGGATTTGCAAATCGAACTGCCGTTGAAAGACGTGCCGATTCTCGGCGGAGCCATTGCCGGCCATGCGACACATTTGCTCACGGGCGATGAGCGTGATTTTGGGAAATTCTGGGGCAAAACAATTCAAGGCGTCAAAATTGTTTCGCCGCGAATGCTGGCCGGGGAATTGAGGTTGTCCTGAACGAATTCCCCTGGAAAGACTTTTAACGCATTGAAAATTGTCGCATTATCTCCGTATGGCTTTTCGAATCCATGACAGTGTGGTGCGCGGCGAAATTGACAATCGCGCCAAAGGAATTGTGCGCGGCAAAATCTGGCTAGCGGGCCGGGCCGGGCCGGTCGTCCTCGAACTCAAGGGCAACGCCTGGCCGGATCTTGCGGGCTGCCTGCTCACGTTCACCAACCCGCAGAAGCCCCTTCCGCATCCGCACATTGACTCCCTCCAATCCATTCAGCGGGGCAGCATCGGCGACCTTACCGCGTCGCGAAAAGTTCGTGTATTTGACGTGCCGCTTGAAGAGGCCCTGGCCATGATCCGGCGGGAGGAGAAACCGCCGGAGCACATGGCCAACAGCCTTTATCTTGAATGGTTCAGCGAGGCGAACGGACGGGTGGTGATCGAGAGCGCGGATTATGAGCTGGCCATTTCCGCGCCGGAATGGCGGATGACCCCGGAAGAGGAGGCGGAGCGCGCAAAACAAGCCGCGGGTGGCATGGCGGATTTTATGAAAAGGCTTAACGCAGCGGTGGAAACGCACCAACGCGGGAAGAAAGACCATGAGGAGCCCTGGGACGAGCACGATTACGAGAAGTTCCTCAGGGAGTGCGACGCGCGAACAGACAAATATGGCGAGTTGTTGGACAAATACGGCGACTCCGCGGAGTCTGCGGCGAAGATCGCGAACGAGATGGGCTGGAACCGAAAGGACGACGAGGACGGGGACGAACGGATGTCCGTCGAAGAGATGAATGCGATCTGCGAATCCGCCGCCAACGAACCACCGCCCGAGCCAGACCCGCACACCGAGGGAATCGACTGGATTCGCGACGAGGGTGGCGATCTCCGACACCCGCTGCAACATCGTTGTTCTGAAGGCGCGGTGAAATTCTGGCGTCAAGTCAGCCAGATGGGCCTCGACCCATCAGCCGACAAGGACTTGGAACAGTTCATCGTTGAGTTTCAAATCACCGGCGCAAAACTGGCTGGAGCGTTGAACTGCATCGCGCGGGAAGCCGGCTATGTCGATCCTGCGTTCACAGTGGCTTGCCTGAAACGCGCGCTGGGCCATTTGCACCAAGCTCAAGCCGGACTGGAAGCAGTCGCGCCGAAGATGCTATTGCCGCAGGCGATGATTGCGGAGGCTCGCAAGGAACTCTTCGAAATCCGCGAGGGCATCCTTCGGGTGATGGACCGCTTTCGTGGACACTGATCTTACAAGAACCATTGAGTTTATTGGTTAAAATCAAGGTTGGAGCGGGTGAATCCGCCGTCGCGCTTTGCGCTTTTGCGGGACAGGAGGAAATCGAACCTTCGTCTCATGCTTTAGAAGCCCTGGGGAATGTTTAACAACGCTCCGGAACCAGTTGCAAACTGACCCGGCCTGCCTTAGTCTTTTTTCGAGGATTCTGCGCTCCGAAGCTCCGAATCCCCTTGAGAACGCCAGTCATGAATTCTCCATTGCTTATTCTGGCTTCCGCCTCGCCGCGCCGCGCGGATTTGTTGCGGGAGTTGGGATTCGATTTCCACATTGTGCCCAGCGCGGCCGGGGAAATCCATTCCGAGGACCTCAGCGCCGGCGAAGTCGCGCAACTCAACGCCTATCGCAAGGCCCGCACCGTTTCCAAAAAATTTCCCGATGCCGTCACTCTGGGCGTGGACACAGTTGTGGCGCTGGGTCCGACTCTCTTCGGCAAACCGTCCGGTCTGGCTGACGCGGAACGGATGGTATTGGCCTTGCTGGGCAAGACCCATCAAGTGGTCACCGGGGTTTGTTTGATTCATCTGCGCGGGCATCGCCAGAAAAGTTTCTGGGAGCAGACCGACGTCACGTTTCGGACGCTGACCCTGCCTCAAATCCGGCATTACCACGCCCTCGTCAATCCACTGGACAAAGCGGGCGCTTATGGCATCCAGGAACACAGCGGGGTTTTGGTGGAATCCATATCCGGTTCCTTCAGCAATGTGGCGGGGCTGCCCATGGAACGATTGCAGGCCGAATTGGCCGGCTTCGGGATTCTGCCGGCGGCGGCGCCTTAGTCCCGGCCATTGCGAGATGCAAAAATACTGGCACGTCATCAAAATCGGCCTGGCCAACACGCTGGTCTATCGCTTCAATTTTTTCTTCAGGGTCGCCTTCAGCCTCATCCCGCTCCTGGCCACCATTTATCTGTGGCGCACCATCTATCGCGGCCAAACCGGCCCGGTGGCGGGTTACAGCCTGGCGGGGATGATTTCCTATTATCTCATGGTGACAATTGTCGATACCCTCACCGCTGTCACGGAGGACGACTGGCAGATCGCGGCCGACATCAAGGACGGCAACATCAGCCAGTTCCTGCTCAAACCGATCAATTACCTGGCCTATCGCCTTTGCCTGTTTTTTTCGGGAAGATTGATTTTTACGGTCGTGTCGCTCGTGCCGGTCGCGCTTTTCATATTTTGCTGGCGCCGTTATTTTGTCGGGCCGGATGGCGGGCTGGCGTTGGGATGCTTTTTGCTGTCCACTTTTTTGACGGGCCTCCTGCAGTTTTTCATGTCCTTCACCATGGCCCTGCTGGCTTTTTGGCTGCTGGAAGTCTCGACCCTTATTTTCATGGTCTTCGCCCTCGAATACATCGCCGGCGGCCATTTGTTCCCCTTGAATATTTTGCCGCCGGTCCTGGCCCGGGTTTTGAGTTACACGCCGTTCCCCTATCAATTATATTTTCCAGTCGGCATTTATTTGGGCCAGGTAAAAGGGCCGGCCCTGTGGCAGGGCCTTCTCATCCAGTCGGGCTGGGTGCTGTTCTTTTTTGTCCTGGCGCGCGTGGTCTGGCGCCGCGGCATCCGAAAATATTCCGCCGTGGGCGGTTGAACCATGACTCCCATGCTTAATCCTAATCCTAATCCCAACTTCCCGGAAAGGCTTCGCCGCCATGCCGCCATCTACCTGGCGCTGTGGCGCAATTCCGTCGTGCGCGAGATGAGCTTCAAAAGCAATTTCCTGCTCTGGATCGTGGTCGAGTTGCTCTGGTTTGGTTTGCAACTCAGCTTTATTGGCGTCATTTACCTCCACACCGATCACATCGCCTCCTGGAGCAAATGGCAGGTGGTCATGCTGGTCGGGGCCAGCCACTTTATCCAGCAAATCTTCCAGGCCTTCTTCCTGACCAATTGTGTGCAACTCTCCGAGCTGATTCGCACCGGCCGCCTCGACTTCATGCTCTTGCTGCCGATGAACACCCGTTTTCTCATTTCGTTGCGGCAGGTCGATTTGGGCGGGTTTGTCAACGCCGCCTCCGCCCTGGCGGTCATGGGCTATGCGGCCCGGCAATTGCATCTGGTCCCTGATGCGGCGCAAATCGCCGGTTTTCTGATGTTGTGCGTGGCCGGAATCCTCATCCACTACTCGTTGATGTTTCTTTTGGCCAGCGTGGCCTTTTGGACCGTGCGCGCCCAGGGAATCGTCTGGGGCTACTACAGCCTGTTCAATATTGCGCGCAACCCGGACTCGGCGTTTCAAGGTTTTTTCCGCGCCTTCTTCACATTTGCCATTCCGATGCTGCTGGTCGCCAATGTGCCGGTGAAGCTGCTTCTCAACCTGGGATCGCCCCGCGAAATGCTCTGGCTCCTCGGCATGGTCGTGGTTTGCTTCGTAATCTCGGAACTGTTTTGGCGCTTCTCCATGCGCCATTACGCCAGCGCCAGCGCCTGAACGCGTGACAATGCCAAAGGCTGAACGCTAAACGCTAAATTAAAACAAAAACAAGGTAGGGTGAGACTCTGTCGAACCCTAACTCGATCGCCTTCAGCCTTCAGCATTCAGCCTTCAGCCTTTGCTTTAGCCTTCAGCTTTTCCCACCACCGCTCCCAGCGCCAGACATCCGCCCAGCACCACCGCCGCCGCGCAAAACAGTTCTCTTTGCCACGATAATGGATGCGGGCTTTTGCAAACGATGACCAGCGCCAGGGCCGACAGCAGAATATCCCCGCCAAAAAGATACCAAGCCGGCACAACAGACTTGCGCGTGGACGCGGCCGCCGGCGGCTCGACCGGAGTCGTCTGCTGTCCGCGCATCAGGGAGCGGACGCCCGAACCGACCGGCGCTGAATCCGGCGCAAAGGGATCGCCGGCCTTCTTCGCGCCGCCGTCCAGGAGCGCCTCCAAATTTCGACCCAAAACTTGCTTTGCCATGACCCCAAGCGTGGACAAAAAACCGCCCGGAAACAAACCTTATTTCCAAGGCAAACGTACTAAAATTCTCGGGGTCACGCGTCCGGCTCTCATTAACACCGCGGCTTCAGCCCGGTGTCGAGGAGGCGTAAGGCAGACTCCGGCCTCTGCTCCTTGAAATCTCCAATCTCAAATTTTAAATTTGAAATTCCCTGCGGTCGTCTCCACTGCCTTTCGCCCAATCAGCCTCACCTCCACCCGGCAGGGCGAAGCTCCTTGGCGCGCCATAGCCTTCGGCGACGGCGGGCGCTGAGCCGTGACTGGTTTCCATTACTTTTCGGCGCCTGGGCTTCTGCTGCCTTTCAAATCTCCAATCTCAAATTTGAATTTCCCTACAGTCGTCAGCCGTTTGGCCAGCATGGATTTGCCCGTGCCGGGCGGACCGATCAGCAGAACCTTCCGCCAGCCCGGCGCTACAAAACCAATGCCACCTTGACTGATTTCAGCTCATAGACGGCGCATCAATCGCCACCGTCAATTTAGATACGTCTGCCCTGCGGTGATTGACATGGCTAGCAGCGAACCCTGAGCCTTTGGGAGTGCGACCGGGTGCATCCGGCATGGCCCCGGCAGCCTGCCGTGATCACGTACCTGGGCTACGATCCCTTCACCGATCCTGAGCTCGGTAGGCCCAAAGGCAACGAAACCCGAAGCGTTGCCTTTTTAGCACCGACCGGCCCCTCGTCCCTTGGGCAACAGATCAGGAAACTACGCATGGAATTGAGGAAAAACCGGACGGAATGCGCCGAAGAACTGGGGGTCAGCGTCAAAACCCTTTGGGGCTGGGAGACCGACCGGCGCCGACCAGGTTCTGTCCCCCGGAAGCGAATCGCGGAATTCTTCCAAATTGACATCCCATGAACCAAGTCGACGGATATCGACAAGTCGCTTCAGCGGGCTGCCCGCTGCAAGTGCCATTTTTTCAGACTGTTTTGCACAAAAACCATTTGCGCCGTCGCGAATCGGGCGGATGTTAAATTAAGACCATTTGCCATGTCGGGCACGAGACCGTTGGTCACGCTTCGGTCATAATTAGTTCGAGTCCCGAACAAAAGATGAAGTTGGAGGTTTTGAATTATGAACAGGAATGGCGATGAAGAAGCGACAGGATCGCCGGAGCTAAGCGAGCGATGCAGGACAGGTTTGGGGGTGAACTTTTTTGAGTAGTCCAGAACATAGATTTTGGTGGTTTGGAGGGATTGATAGATTTCTTGCCGGAAGGTCTTTCTGGTTTTGCCGAGTT
>Ga0181532_10001488_pt1 | contig 22654 bp, 19 predicted proteins | sample PEATcosm2014_Bin_33_FD_119768 | JGI IMG/M metagenome (GOLD analysis project Ga0181532, IMG submission 119768) | Peatland microbial communities from MTU Mesocosm Facility, Houghton, MI, USA - PEATcosm2014_Bin11_30_metaG | ecosystem: Environmental > Terrestrial > Soil > Wetlands > Peat | place... | reverse complement strand
TATCGGGAAATTGCCACGGCTCTGAGGGTTCCGGAGGGGACCGTCAAGTCAAGAATTAACCGGGGACGGGCGGAACTTGCACGGCTCCTACAACGTACATATAGGCAGGTGATCTGATGCCGGGTGAAACAAAACATGGGATCGAGTGCGCGGAGTTCGAAGCGCTGCTCAGCGAGGCCTTGGATGGTGACGGGCAGTTGAGCCCGGCTCGCAAAGAAAGCTTCGAGGCCCATAGGCGGGTGTGCGCGATTTGCGGTCCGCTGTTTGCGGATGTACAGGCGGGGCAGCGGTGGCTGCGTTCGCTTGAGGCGGTCGAGCCTCCGGTGCATATGGTCAACAAGATTCTGGCGGCTACCAGCGGCGTCGTGAGCAGGCGAACGGCGATGGCCGATGGGAGAACGACACCGTTTAGGGAGCGCTTGCGCGAAGGGTGGGATTCCTTCCTCGCTCCGGTCGCGGCATTTATACGGCAGCCGCGGTTTGTGATGTCGTTTGGGATGATCTTCTTCTCGTTTTCGCTGGCGCTGAGCGCGGCGGGCGTGAAGCCGAAGGACGTGGCCAAGGTATCGCTGCGGCCGTCGACTTTGCGGCATACGTACAATGAGGCGCAAATCAGAGTGGTGAAGTACTACGACAATATTCGGTTCGTGTACGAGATCGAATCGAAGCTGCGCGAGCTGAAGCGGGCCAACCCTCCCGCCGAGCCCGGGCCCGATGAACGGAAAGAAGAACAGAAAGAAAATCGCAAGAACGATACCAGTGGGCAACCAGACCAGAGACAGGATCGTAACTATTCCCAGGAATACAACCAGCCGGTTTTAGCGGCACTGCGGAATGCGCCTCCTGCCGTGATGGTGGCGGGGACCGCAACTACAAATCGGAGGTTTGTATGAACTGCGCCAATCATGCTGATGCGTCAGCAGTGGCCTATTGCCGCACTTGCGGAAAGGCACTGTGCGCGAACTGTACACGTCCCGTGCGGGGCGTGATCTATTGCGAGGATTGTCTGGGAGCGAAAATGGAAACGCCCCCTCCTCCGACCGCTTACCAGCAAGTCATGGACCAGGGGTTGGGAATGAAGGTTCCTCCTGCCCCTAGTCAGGGGCCAAACCCGGCGGTGGCGGGAATTCTTGCCGGATTCTTTCCCTTCGGCGTGGGCGCGGTTTACACCGGGCAGTATGCCAAGGGACTGGCGCATCTGATCATCTTCGGATTGTTATTTGCCGCGGCTAACGCCGCTGGCAATCACGACAACGATGGAATCCAGGCTGTCTGCATCCTGGGCCTGGTGTTCTTCGTGATCTACCAGATTATAGATTCGGTGCGCTCGGCAAAGGCAATCCAGATGGCGCAGCCGGTACCGGATCCCTTCGGCCTGGCGGCAACTTTTGGCGGCGGAGCAAAGATCGAGACCAGCAAAATTCCGATCGGTGCGATCGTGCTCATTCTGCTCGGCGTGCTCTTTCTGCTGCATACCATGGGCCTGGGACTGGGCTTCGACCGCTTCTGGCCGTTGATTTTGATCTTCATCGGCGGCTGGATGTTTGCGCGCAACTGGGGTTCGCTGAGTTCGCATGCTCCGGACTGTGATTGTTCGCGCTGCCGCACCCGGCGGATGATAGGCCCCGGGCTGGCGGCTTGTACCATGTGCCAATGTGCGCGGTGCCGTGTTCGGCGGATTATGGGGCCGACGATAGTTGTCACCATCGGCGTGCTGTTCCTGCTGGAGAGTCTGCACGTGGGAGACCTTGGCTTTCACCGCACCTGGCCGGTCATTCTGCTGGTCATTGGCGCCATCAAGTTGCTGCAGGGAAACGCCTCGGTGGAAGGACATATTCCGTTCGCGGGGTTCGGCGCCAAACCGTCAGTTTCTGGAGGGCCGAATCCTCCGGTACCTCCGACTCCGCCTATGCCGCCAACTGGGGAGGTGAACCGTGGCTAGCCCGATGATGAACCCGCCACCGCCGCCGACCCCGCCGCGTGTTCCGCATCGTTCGATGGCCGGGCCGGTGGTGCTGATCCTGCTGGGAGTGCTGTTCCTGCTGGGGACGATGGGGATCATGGACATTCACCACCTGGGATCGCTGTTCGGTCGCTTCTGGCCTGCCCTGCTGATTTTGTGGGGCGTGCTCAAGCTGATCGAATACGAACAGGCCAAACGCTCCGGCCAACCGGCTCGCGGGATTGGGGTCGGCGGCGTTTTCCTGATGCTGTTCCTCATCACGGGGGGCTTGATTGCGACCCAACTATCCCGCCTGGACTTGAAAAGTCTTGGGGAGCACATCCAGATTGGCGATGACCAGGATCTGGACGAAATTTTTGGCGGGTCCACATTCGACTACAGCGACGAACTGAGCCAGGAGATTCCGGCGGGCAGCACACTGCACGTGAACGACGACCGGGGTACGATCACGATCAATGTGGGGGATAGCAAAACCATGAAGGTTTCGGTGCGCAAGAAGGTCCGCGCCGAACAGGAGAAAGACGCCGAAAACTATAACGGCAAGACCAAGCCGCAGATCACCGTCGCCGACAAGGTGGTGACACTGAACGCGAACACGAAGGGCGCGGGCGACAAGGGCGTGACCGCCGACATGGATATTTACCTGCCGGCCAATACCGTGCTGGTGATCACCTCGGGGAGAGGCGATGTGACCGTAACGGGGATGGCCAGCAATGTTGAGGTCAACCACCATCGCGGCGAAGTCAACATCAGCGACCACACGGGAAACGCCACGCTGAACCTGGACGGTAGTTCGGCGCGGCTGCAACATCTGAAGGGCGACGTCACGATTCAGGGCAAGGCAAACGAAGTGGACGTGGAAGATGTGGACGGCGCGGTTCATCTGAACGGAGAGTTTCAGGAAAGCGTGCGTCTGGTACGCGTGAGCAAGACGGTGAGTTTCCACTCCTCGCGTACGGAAATGGAATTTTCGCGGCTGGATGGGCGGCTGGATCTGGATTCGGGCGACCTGCGCGCCGATTCGCTGAGCGGACCGATGCGCCTGACGACGCGCTCGAAGGATATTTCGCTGGAAGGCTTGTCGGGCGATTTGCGCTTGGAAGATTCAAACGGGTCGGTCGCGGTCGGACTGCACAAGCCGGGGAATATCCAGATTGATAACCGCAAAGGCGATGTGCAGGTTTCGATTCCGCCGGATACTCCGATGAAGGTGGAGGCGCGCACGCGTGAAGGCGAGATTCAGAGCGACTTCGATGAGATCAAAGTCGACAATCACGACAAGGAATCGAGCGCCAGTGGTTCGATCGGAATGAATGGTCCGAAGTTGGTGATGAACTGCGACAAGGGAGCGATTGAGATCCGCAAGGGAACGGTTGCGGTGGTTGCTCCGGCTCCGCCGGTTCCGCCAATCCCGCCACCGAACCCGGGGAAGCGGTTGAAGGCCTTGCCGGCTCCGAAGGCGAAGCCGGTGGAGAGCGAAAATTAGCTCTCAGCTCTCGGCTGGCAGCTCTCAGTTCATCATTCCTTTGAATCTGGGTGGTGAGTGCTGACGCTGATTACATCAACGATGCAGAGTCGAGCTTTCTCCGCCGATACAGTCCATGGAAGAGGGGCAAGAGAATAGCAATGGCGAGGGCCATGCGCTCAGGGTGCTGATATGTGTTCATGGTTGACGAAACCTCAGTGTGCTGCCCTCCAAAACGGTACGTAATCGTGTTTCGAGCCCACCCCATAAAAATGCACCCAATGAACCCAGCCAAGAACCCGGAGGAGCCAAGGGATGCATCCTTGAGCAGACGTTTCCGACTAGTCCTCGCCAGTCGAGAAACGAGCCATCCAGTTACGACGCCAATCACCATCCCTGCGACCGCGTAGGCGGCCAGGTAGAGCGCAACTACAAACCAAGGAACTGGAAACATTTCGTCTATACTACCCCCCGGCTGGTCAGTTGGAGATGAATCCCCAGAGCACTCATTAACGGGTCAACGTAACTGCGTGTGGGGTTGTATCATGATAGGCGGATGGCATTTCCTATCCAAATCTGTACCGCCTGCTCGGAAGAGTTCGAGCTTAGGCCGGATAAACCCGGCTTTGCCAACCGCTGTCCGGCGTGCAGCGAGCCCGAGCAGGCTGACCCTGTGACGAAGCAGGGCATGGACGCCGACGAACGCAAGACTGCGAAGGAAGCTAACGAAGCTCGGAGACGGGCAATGCGCGACCTCCTCTACCGCAAGGATAGCTAGCGGCTTTCCCCGTGACACTTTGGCACCCGTGCGGGAGACGGGGCTAGCCCCGGCTCTACGGGAAAGTCCCCTTGGTTTATAATCTCGCCCACCGATGAACCTTACCTCTGGCACCAAACTTGGACCTTATGAAATTGTCTCCCTCTTAGGCGCTGGCGGCATGGGCGAGGTGTATCGCGCTCGTGACTCTCGCCTTCGGCGCGAAGTGGCCATCAAGGTTTTGCCGCAGGAGCTTTCTCTTGACTCCGACCGGATGCGGCGCTTTGAGCAGGAGGCGCTGGCTACCGCTGCCCTGAATCATCCCAACATTCTGGCTGTGTTTGATATTGGCACGAGCGATGGGTCGCCTTACGTGGTGTCCGAACTGCTTGAGGGCGAGACGTTGCGGGAGCGACTGCGCAGCGGGTCAATCCCCGTGCGCAAGACTCTCGACTACGCCTTGCAGATTGCGCATGGACTGGCCGCGGCTCATGAAAAAGGGATCATTCATCGCGACCTCAAGCCGGAGAATCTTTTCCTCACAAAAGATGGGCGGGTGAAGATCCTGGACTTCGGGCTGGCGAAACTTACTCAGGCTGATCCGGGATCTCATACCTCAATGCCCACCGTGACCCACGGCGCGACCGAAGCCGGCGTGGTGCTGGGGACGGCGGGATACATGTCGCCGGAGCAGGTGCGGGGCATGGTGCTTGATCCGCGCTCCGACATTTTCAGTTTTGGGGCAATTCTCTACGAGATGCTTTCTGGAAAACGCGCGTTCCATGGCGACACTCCCGCGGACACTATGAGTTCGATTCTGAAGGAAGAGCCTCCGGAGTTGAGCGAGACGAATCGGAATGTTTCTCCGGCGCTGGAACGCATTGTGCACCACTGCCTGGAGAAGAATCCCGAGTCGCGCTTCCATTCCGCCAGCGATATTGCGTTTGATCTGGAACATCTTTCCGGGCTTTCCGGGTCCACGGCGAGAGTCGCGGCAGCGGAGGCGGCGGTGCAGCCGCGCCGCCGGCTGCTGATTGGGCTGGCAGCTGGTCTTGCGGTGGCTTGCGCGGTGTATGGTCTGGGTTGGCTAACTGGCAAATCCGGTTCCCGCGCGCCCCAGGCCGAGTATCAGCAGATCACGTTTCGCACTGGGTCCATCGGCAACGCGCGGTTTACGCCGGACGGCAGCATTGTTTACAGCGCATCGTGGGAGGGCGGGGATAACCAGCTTTATATGTCGCGCACGGATGACCCGGGCTCGCGCGAACTGGGGATCAAGGATGCGGAGTTGCTTTCGATCTCCAAGGGCGGAGAACTGGCGATTCGGCTCGACACGGTGGGACACGGAGGCTATGCGCGAAGCGGGACGCTGGCGCGGGTTCCGCTGAGTGGCGGAACGCCGCGGGAAGTGCTGGAGAATGTGGGGGACGCCGACTTTTCCGCTAGCGGCGAAAGCCTGGCGATTGTCCGTTACGTTCCGGAAAATAATCATTGGCGTCTGGAATATCCGATTGGCAAGGTGCTCATCGACAGCATCAACTGGATGAGTCACCCGAAGATTTCGCCGGACGGCAAATGGATCGCTTTTGCCGACCATGAAAACCCGAACGGTGACGACGAGGGTACGTTGGCGGTGATTGGGGCGGATGGCAAGGAAAAAGAAAGGAAACTTTCTTCTGGCTGGACCTCGCTGCAGGGGATTCTCTGGTCTCCGGCGGGCGATGAGATCTGGTTTACCTCCACTAACACAGGCCAAGCCGCGAACCCGCGCGCCGTGACGCTCTCGGGCAAGATGCGCACGATCACGAACGTGCCCGGGGGTATGTGGCTTGAAGACTCGCGGAATGGCACGGTGCTGACGGTCGCGAATCATACGCGGCTTGGAATCCGGGGGATGGAGCCCGGTGGAAAAGAAGAGCATGAATTGGGATGGTTTGGATGGTCGGAGTTGCGCGATATCAGCCGGGATGGCCGAAAGATCGTCTTCGACGAGGAAGGCGATGGTGGTGGTCCGAACTACACGGTGTATCTGCGCGATACGGATGGCTCGCCTCCGGCGCGGATTGGCGAGGGAGACTCGTTGGCCATCTCGCCCGATGGAAAATGGGTGATCACGAAACCGGCGAAGGGCGGACCGTTGAGCATGGTGCCGACGGGAACGGGCGAAGCAAAGCAGCTTACGCACGATGCCATCAGCTACAGCTCGGCCCGCTTTCTTCCGGATGGGAAGCGGTTGCTGGCTGCGGGGATTGAAACTGGACACGGTGGGCGCGACTACATGATCGATGTGAGCAATGGCGATTCCAAGCCCATCACTCCTGAGGGCACCGCCGGCACGATGGTCTCCCCCGACGGCAAAAGCGTGGTGGTGCGCGGACCGGATGGAAAACGTGGGATTTGGCCGCTGGACGGCGGAGGGTTTCATCCGATACCGGGGTTTGAGGGGAACTATTCCATAATTGGCTGGACGCCGGATGGGGAGTCGGTATATGTAGCTCCCAACCGCGGGCGGGCGAAATCCGCGAAGGTCTCTCGGGTGAATCTACAGACTGGAAAAATGGAGCCTTGGAAAACCTTCGGAGAAGAAACGGGCTCGGGAGTCACGGCGGTTGTCGCACCTCATCTCTCAAGCGACGGGAATGCGTACGCGTATCTCTACGTGCGGGTGCTGTCGGAGGCGTATGTGGTGACGGGGTTGAAGTAGGGAAGACAGTTGTCAGTTATCAGTTTTCAGTTCAGACACCCCTTACCTGGGGGTGCAAAAGCATCTGTTTATGTCAGTTAGCTATTCTCGCGTCCGAATTGATATACCCTCGTGCGGAGACGGAAAGCGAAAGGCACATGGTGGCTGGAACGGCAGCTTATTCGACAGAGGTACAGACCTCCGGGGGCTTTCGGATCGAGATCTCTCCCGACGTGCTGACCGTCACCGAAGCCACGTCAACCCAAACACGTCGTTGGATATATCTGACATACGGGGTTGTCTTCTGTTTACGTTCTGGTCTCGGTGCGACGATCCTCCGCCGTTCTCCTTTTGCTGCTGCTGGCAGTAGGCGTTCTTCGATACTTCTTCTTCGGAGTTCGTAATCTGCGATGTACCCGTGAGAACCTTGAAGTGATCGATGTTTTTCGTGGCCGGGCAAAGCGAACAAGGTCCTATAGGCGCGGCGACGTCGGAGGGATCAGATTTGGCTCGGTTTCTTTTTCGAGGTATGGCCCCACTGGTGGTTTGATTTCTGAAGTGGCGGGCAAACGGATCAACACGTTGTATGGCCTGAGGTGCATCGAAGCGCAGAAAGTTCTTGACGAGCTCCAACGCCTAGGCTTCAACGTTTGCCACGATCCGGGGATGCCCATGATGATTGAGATGGAGGAATCTCGACGCAAGTCCTGGTTCGGCAGACTGCTCCCTTAACGACTCGGTTGCTTTGCGCGCTTCCTAGACCAAATCTCTCAGGACAAATTTCACTTCTCGCTTTGCTCCTGCCGCGTCCTGCACTTGTAACTTCACCACCGTCCCCGGATCGGCCGTCTTCCAATGGTCGCGCAATTCAGTCAGAACGATCTGCCCCGTATCCTTGCCATCGACCGCGAGGACACGGTCGCCGGCTTTCAAACCGGCCTGATCGGCCGGACCGCCGGGTATCAGGTCGAAGATTTCAAAAGCATCGCCCTTCTGCGCCAGCCATATTCCGGCGCGGTCGTAGCTGTCGCGATGGTCGAAGTCGGATTTCTTTTCGAAGATCAAGCGGTGACGTGCGTAGTCGCAGATGAAGGTGAACTGTTTGAGAACGTCGGGGCCGATGAGGCCGGATTTGCTGTTGGTGGCCGTGGCTCCGGATCTGTTCAACGAGAGACGGGCGATCAATCCATGCAATTCGAATTGCCCAATCTTTAAGCTCTGGGATCGGACCATGTACGAACGCACCGGTCCGCCGAGGCCCCATCCGCTGACGCCTTGAAACTTGGGCTGATATTTCTCGACGATGTGATGATCGGCCACAAACGGACCGTAGAGAATCAATGCCGAGCGCGCGCCGGTGTCGACGCCGAAATGCCCGTCGATGCCGTCGAAGCTCGCGCTAATCACCGGGATGTTGCCTTGGCGCTCAAAGAGGACGGACTCCCCAGTGCCGGAATAGACATAGGTTTGGGGATCGTAGAAGGTCAACTCTCTCTTCTGATAGTCGTGGCGGACGACATACTTCTCAAATACTTCCGCGCCGAAAAATCCATCCACCGGAATTTTGCCGAAGACGTAGGGAGAATCGGCGGTGGAGATGATGTCGCAATCGAGATTTGAAAGATGCACGGGGCCGAAAGTCAATTCACGGACATGACTGTTCTGTGCCTCGACACTTTTTTCTCCTACGCCTCCGCTTTCGCTGGCGCCCCCCGCGGTGAGGCCTGCTTTTTGCGCCGCCTCAGGGCGAACGGCCAGGCTGGCGCCGGTGTCGAGGATCATGTGGAACGGCCCGTGGCCATTGATCATCACGTTGACGAAGATGCGATTGTCGATCAGTTCGAAGGCGATCTCTCCGAGCGGCGCGGGCTCGACAGGCGCGGCAGGGGCGCTCGACAGAACCGACAAGATGACGGCGCAGAGCGCAGAGTAAAACCGAAAGAGTGGAGTTCGCGACGGCATGTTTTCTTCGACATCTTAGCGTAAACGACTCGCTCTCCAGGTCGCAGTCTAACCCCAGCGGCTAAAGCGGCTCGGGAATACGCCACCGATCGCAGCGGTGAACCGCTTGCGCCGCCCCAAAAACAGACGCAACGCCGACCTTTTCACGCTGTCATAGGCTGAGTGCTAAGTGTGCTAGTGCTGAGTGCTGAATGCTCAAAGCTCTCCATGTTAGATTCGAATGATGCGCTCGATTCTGCGAAAACGCTCGCTGCGATTTGTTTTTGCGGCAAACGTGATCTCCATGCTGGGCAGCGGGATGAACTCCGCGGCGGTGGCTTGGACGATTTTGCAGCGCACTCACTCGGAAATGGCCTTGGGTACGTTCGCCGCGCTGCAAACGATTCCGGCCATGCTGATGCTTCCCTTTACCGGCGTCATAATCGATCGGGAAGACCGGCGGCGCTTGGTCATGTGGCTGGACGCTTCGCGCGCCATCGTCATTCTTGCGGTCACCGTGCTGGCCTTTCTTCATCGCGTGCAGGTGTGGGAACTCTACTTGATGAACACGCTGGTGGCGGCGGGCTTCTGGATGTTCTGGCCGACGATCACAGCGCTGATTCAGGAACTGACGCCCGAGGGAGGATATGTGCACTCGAATACGTTTCTGCTGGCGGGAGTCCAGGGGGGATGGCTGATTGCCGGCGCGATCGTTGGATTTGTTTATGAACACATTGGGCTGGGCGGCGTGCTGCTCGTCGACGTGAGCACTTACGTCGTTTCCTTTGCCTGCTACTTTGCGGTGCGACAAGGGCGGCACGTGGTTCCGCGAGCGGTTGAACTTCGGCATGATCTGGAGGCGGCGGAAACTGCGGTCGGGCGCTTTCTGCGCGAGATGCGCGAAGGTTTGGTCTTTCTGCGCGCCCATCGGAGCGTGGTTTTCCTGGGCACGAGTTGGGCTTTATTTCTGGGCGCTATGATGACGGGAGTGGTGGTCACGGCTCCGCTCAGCGATCGCGTCTTCCACGCCGGCGCTACCGGCTATGGGTGGTTGAATGGGGGATGGGGTGTGGGCGCGTTCCTGAGCGCGCTTTATGCTCCGGCGTTAATTGCGCGGGTGGGAGCACGCAGTGCAATTGCGATTTCGATGCTGCTCCTGACTTTTACCATGGCGCTTTCTCCGTTTTCGCCGTGGCTGGCAATGGCTGTGCTGCTGTATGGGCTGATGGGATCGGCACGGGGCGTCAGTGGCGTGGCGATGAATACCAGCTTGATGGAACAGGTGCCGCCCCAATTTATGGGACGTGTGCAAAATAGTTTTTATTTCTTTGGCACGCTTCTGCAGCTAGCACTGGGGCTGACGGTGGGCTGGATCGCATCGCGGATCAGTCTGGCGGCGGGGTTTGGCGTTATTGCCGTTGTGTATGCGGTCGCATTTGGCAGCACCTGCTGGCCGATTCGGGCAACGAAGGCTGTGGCTGCGGCGGCAGAGTAGCAAGACTCAGGGTTTGTGTGGAGCGGACACTCTTGTCCGCTGCCTTTGATCCTGGGGCTGATCTTGATCTCCGGAATCGAGGTCAAAATCAACTTCAACGTCAACGTCAAAATCAACAGCAGCGGACAAGAGTGTCCGCTCCACACAAGCAGTGGGATGCTGATATTCTTTCATTCATGTTTGAGGACTTGAAGGGGCGGACGGCTGTCGTCTTCGGAGTCGCTAACAAGCGCTCGATCGCTTGGGCAATTGCGCAAGGACTGCACGCGGCGGGGGCGAATCTCGCCATCACGTATCAGAATGAACGAATGGAGATGGAAGCGAGAGACCTGATTCTCTCGCTGCCGGGCGCGGAAGGATTCATGTGCGATGTGTCGAACGATGCGGAGATTGCGGGGCTGTTCGCGAAGCTCAAGGAGCGCTACGGCAGGCTGCATGTGCTGGTGCACAGCGTGGCTTACGCTCCGGCGGAAGAACTGAAGGGCGACTTCGTGAACACGACGCGCGAGGGCTTTCGCGTGGCGCACGACGTGAGCGTGTATTCGCTGATCGCGGTTTGCCGGGCGGCGGCGCCTTTGATGGAGGACGGGGGCAGCGTCATCACCATGACTTATTACGGTGCGGAAAAAGTTGTGCCGCACTATAACGTTATGGGCGTTGCTAAGGCGGCGCTGGAATGCACGGTGAGGTATCTGGCGCAGGATCTGGGACGGCGGAAGATTCGCGTAAACGCAATATCGGCAGGGCCGATCAAAACGCTGGCCGCTCGCGGCATCTCCGGCCTGGGAGACATGCTGAAAAACCATGCCGAACGGGCGCCTCTGCAACGCAATGTGGAAGTCGGCGAGGTGGGCAGCACCGGGGTGTTCCTCGCCTCCGATGCGAGCTCCGGCATCACGGGCGAGACCATCTTCGTGGACTGTGGATACAACATTATGGGATTTTAACCTTAGTTTAGTTTGGAGGCGGCTGAAAAAGGGGGCGTTACGCCGCGCTGGCCCCCAGCGGCTAAAGCCGGCTCTGTAAACGGTCCCCCTATTCCTAGCGGTGAACCGCTGCGCCACCCAAAAACCAAGTGCGACATCGAGTTTTTCCGCGGCATGCTGGTTCATTGACGAGACTGGTTACCCATGTTCCGTTTGACAATTTTTTGACAAGAGTCCGGGGAGAACAAGAGGTAATCTTAGGTTCTATGAAGTACTCGCGGATTCTCTGCCTTTGTACTTGGATGACGTTGTCGCTCACTCCCTGTTTTGCGCACCACATGGCGGTCGTGGTCAATAAGGACAACGGCGTTCAGAATGTTACGTCCGCTCATCTGGCTAAGATTTTCAAAGGGGAAACGAAGAAGTGGCCTGACCGCAAGAATGTGGTGCTGGTGTTGCACGGATCTTCCCCTGACGAGATGGTCACGCTGGAACATCTGATCAAAATGACCGAGGCGGAAGTGAAGGCGCTGATCGCCTCGCATCAGGATTCGATACGGACGGTGCAATCGGATGCGGATGTCATCGATACCGTGGCTGCTAATCCGGGCGCGATCGGGTTCGTGGAAGAACGATCGATCACGGATCGCGTGGGCGTGGTCAAGGTGGACGGTAAACTGCCGATGGAATCGGGCTACTTGCCACATTAGCACTGGTCCTCAGGGCTGAAGCGCGCATTTATACACAGTTACCGCAGCGCGAAAGCGCCACGCCGCCCGAAATCAAGCGCATCCCCAGTAAAGCATCGTGGCCAATCTGTCGATAGCCTTGGCAGGTGCACGCTCCTCACTTCGATCTCAAGTCATCGTCGAGACGTTTCTGGCAACCGCTGTTCCGCCCATCGTTGTTCCGGTGGTCGCTGTTGCGGGGTTCGGAGTTCAATCCGCGAGAAGTGGCACCGGCCGCTACCGATCCGTTGCATTGCGAAACACCGGTGCTGCGTCACGCCGAGATAGCCACGATGTACAGCGGCCAGCGCGGTGGTGGCGATTTCTATGAATTCCGGAGGGTGGGGCCTTCTCGCATGCTGTTCGTGCTGCTCGACATGGCTGGCCTACGGGCGGATACGCGTGAAATCCTGACTGCCGTACAGAAGACGTTTCGAACGCTTGCGCCCGAGCTTTCTCCAAAGAAGAGTTCAACGAGACCACGGCCATGATCGAACTGTGCGACGCGATGGACCGCACCATGATGCGTGCTGGTCTCCGCAGTTGTCCGGCGTTCATCGGTTGCCATAACGAAGATCTGGGAACGGTGTGCTATGCCAATGCCGGCCACACTCAGGCGCTGCTTCGGGACCACGCGGGAATCATGCCGCTCGAGGCCACCGGGCTGCCACTCGGCTTGTTCTCGCACACGACGCAGAGCGCGGCTGACGGTCACCTTACGCCAGGGTCAGCGCTTCTGGTGATTTCACGCGGAATCGTCGAAGATCTCCGTTGAAACCGACTGTGCGGGCACGGAATTCGGATTGGACGGGGTGAGGCAAAGCCTTCAGATGGCGCTCAGCGCGCGCGACCTTTGTCTGGCCGTTCTGCAGGCGACTCAGCGGTTCACCTCGACGGCGCCCACGCATAACGATCTGACGGCACTCGCACTGGTGCGGAATGCGTCCCATGATGTGGTTTGAAACACTGGCAAGGCTGCGCAAAGCCCTTATTTTCGCCCCTTCAGTTCGGCTGGATTAGCAGCCCCACTCGGCAGCGCCTGGCTTCGCAAAATAGCGTCTCGAGTCTTGCGCTTCCTTTGCCGCCGAGGCCACTTCCAGGATGGCGAGGCGCGCGGCTGCCACCATCCGATTCTTTTCTGGCTGCGATATCTCGTCCCATGACTCGGGTGTGGACTGGGTGGTGCAGCCAAAGTCTGGGCCAAGTGCCTGGTGATAATGGTGGAAGAGCTCCGCCAATTGTTCCGCTGATACTTCGTGGATCGACATCAGAAATGCCCCCTAACTACTCCACTCTATTTGACGCGATGAGGCATAAATTTCGAATAAAACGTCCATAAAAAGTTCATAAACAACCCGGACCTGTGTTTACCAATTCTTTATGCCCGCCTGGTGGCGCTCTTACACGGCCTGCTAGAGGGATCTTCCTGGGGATGCCGTGTACCAGCCTTCCTTCAGGAATTGCTCGATGGAGCGCTTCTGAATGCCTTCCTGGACACGCAGTTCGTCGTTCAGAAAATGGTAGGAAACGCTTCGGGCGCCGCGGGCGACAGCAATGTCAGTGTCAGAATCAATGCGGTCGATCCGAATGCGATTGCCGTCGCGATCGGCGCAGATTAAGCCCACTTCCAGATCTGGCTCTTCGGCTTTCCTGATGGTTGGTTCGGTTCTTGGGGTCATCGTTCGATTAGATGAGGGGCGATTGGAGAAGGAGCGGCGCGGTTGCCAGGTTGGGCATCTTGGGCGATGATGTAGGCAGATGCGCCGTCGCATGTTGGTGTTTGCCTTCTTCGCCGCTCGAATGCTGTTCTCGGTCGTCCGGGAGTGGAGATTGACGGCAAGCTGCCCGCGGCTGGAAATGACTGGAAGGGTTCGTCTCCGGCATTAGTGCTGCTTCTTCAGTTTCCGGCGGACATCGGGCCAGAATTCCTTGACCACCAGCGTGAGCATATCGTAGCCCACCTGCGATCCCCAGACGCTGGGTGCATTCTTCAAGGTGCGGTCGCTCTCAATGTATGGCACTTTGACGCCGGGTTCGGGATGGTAGCCGGGATGGGGATGATAGCTGTAGGTTGAGATGGCCGACGCCAGAGCGGCGCCAACGATTTCAGAGTAGTTGAATTGACTCTTTCCAGAGTCGGTGCGAGTAACGAAGATCCGGCTGACGGCATAGCCGCTGCGTTGGAAGAAAGTGCCGTGGCCTTACTGAAAATAGCGGGGATCCTGGTGGAGCATGGAGGGCAGAATCGCGCCCACGAAAAAATTCTCGATGGTGCCATCGGCAGCGTAGGCGCCGAAGCGCTTCGCATATGCCGCCCAGCCCTGTCCGTAACCAGGCTCGCAGTTCTCGGCCTGGCATATACCGGAGAGCGCGCCGTACCAGACAATCTGCATGGGGTCGAACGAGCCCAGGGCTACAACTTTGTATTTCTGCCCAGTGGTCAGGGGCGGGACTTGGCCGGCATTCTCCAAGGTCAAGAAGTTGGGCAGAGCAAAGAAGAGACGGTCTTTGGATGTGCCGGATGTACCGGACTCATCATTCGTGGCGTCTCTTGAGTTTTGGCCATTCTGACCCTGGCTCTGGCTTTGAGTTTGATCGGCCGGCTGGGCCGGTGGTTGACCGGCGGACGGTTTGGCGGGAGGCGGCGTTTGCTCGGGTGTCTGGCCGGGGGCAGTGGCGGGCGGTTGGGGGGACTGGTTCGCGCCCGAGGTTTCAGGTCCTGATGCGTTTTGGGCGGCGCAAAAGGCGGCCGCGAGAAAGATCAATGAGGACACAAGTACGAAATGGGTAAGTTTCAAGTTGATTCAGGCTCCGAAATTCAGTTGATCGAGATGCGCCCGGGGTAAAATCTTGCCAGTCCGCTGTCATCTACCCCATTTTGGATTCAACGGGTTGTGACTTGGATTCTGCGGTCAGTTTCGCCCACCCGCTCTTCCGCCATTTGCTCCAGGGTGATTTCCACGTTCTGGTCGCGTTCGAAGCGAGGGAACTTCTCTCCCCACTCTATCAGTAGGATGCAGTTGGGCGCGAGCAGGTCGTCCAGGCCGAGCGTTTCCAGGTCGCGCTGGGTATCGATGCGGTAAAGGTCAATGTGGTACAGGGTGGCGCGAGGGCCGCGGTATTCGTGAACGAGGGTGAAGGTCGGGCTGGTCACTTCATCGGCGCGAGCGGCTTCAAAGCCCTCTGCGATCCCCTTCACCAGGGTCGTCTTTCCCGCCCCGAGGTCGCCGCGCAGCAGCACGATGAGCGGAGGAGAGAGTTCGGCGGCAAGCTTCCGCCCGAAGGCGATCGTCTCCTCGGCGGAGTGAGTGATGGTCTGGCTGGTCATCCTGAGTACGTCATCCCAGAAGACTCAGTATAGCGACGAGCCGAACCTGCCGGGGGCGACGCGACTCAGAATCCGGGCCTCAGAATGCTTTCGGCGTCTGAGGCCGCTCGGAAACCGGGTCGAGGAAACTGCGGTCCATGGCGCATTCGAGAGACATGCGCAGCTTACGCTCGTCCTCGTCGGCCAGGGCTATAAAGCGAAAGGGCTGAAGACACGCACTCTGAAACTTGCGCGTTGGGTGCAACATTTCGGCCATACCGCAGATGGCGCCCGAGCGGGTGTGGAAGGCGATTTCAACGAAATCTCCGGCAGAAAGCTCGTGCTGCAACTGCAGCAATCCACCGGTGATGGAAATGGATTGTAGTTTTGCGCGTGTCCGCTGACCGCCTTCGGCCATGACTGCGGCCGTAACCGATCCATTGAGATTTACTCTGGGCGAGCGCCGGTTGACATTGCTTTGGGGGAAGTGAGTCATAGCCGATTAAACTATGCCATGGTCCGGCCGGTTGGGGCAGGTTACCAAAGCGCCTGTACACGAGCGTATGCTCTAAAGACAGGGCCTAACGGGCTCTTTCCGATGCCCGGGTTTACGGTAATAATGGCAGTAACTGTTATGGTTTGCACCCCGAGAGTACCTTTGTGCATTGGGGTATTGATAAGACAAAGTTTGCGCAATGTGAGGCGTTCGGAGATATGGGTAAGGCCACGGGGTCAAAACTTCAGATAGCGGTAGCGGCGGTTTGCGTGCTGGGGGTGTTGCTGACGGGCTGCTCGTCGCAGGATCCGAACATCCGCAAGCAGAAGTACCTGGAGAGTGGGCAGCGCTACTTCGACAAGGGGCAGTACCGAGAGGCCGAAATTCAGTTTCAGAACGCGATCCAGGTTGATTCGCGTTTCGCCGACGCCCATTACAAGCTGGCACTGGCGGCGATAAAACTGGGGGACGGGCGAACCGCCGTCCAGGAGCTATTGACCACCGTCCAGATCAAGCCGGACTTCTACGAGGCGCAGCTTGACTTGACCAACGTGCTGATCATCGCTCGTCAGTTCAGTGACGCGAAGGAGCATTTGGACAAGCTGACCAAAGAGTGGCCCGACAAACCCGACGTCTACGTGACGCGCGCGGACTACGGCGCTGCTCTGAACGACACCAGCGCCGCGGTGGCGGACATGGAAAAAGCGGTGAAACTGGATCCCAATCGTTCGGACTATCGTCTGAATCTGGCCATGTTGCAGATGAAGGAGCAACAGTGGGACTTAGCGGAGGCGAGTTTCAAGGAAGCCGCCAGACTCGGTCCCAACTCCACCGATGCGCTGACCTCGCTGGGGAATTTCTACCAGACTCGCGGGCAATTTCCGGTAGCAGAGCAGTGGTACCGGCGAGCCATTGCGACGGCAGCCGACGATCCCAACCCGCGGCTCTCTCTTGCCCGCTTGTTCATGGCGGAGAACAAGTTCGACCAAGCCGAAGAATTCCTGCGCAAGTCGAAGAATGATTTCCCGAACAATTCGGTGGGCTACCGGATGCTGGGCGATTTCTATTTTTCCCATAATCAGTTCGATAAGGCCACGGCCGAGTATGCGGCGCTGTATCAGGCCCATCCCAAGGACATGGTTGTCAGGGAGAATTACATTCAACTGCTGATCCTGACAGACCGGATCAACGACGCCCGCAAGCTGAATGACGAAATCTTAAAGGTGAAGGGCCATGACGAAATCGCCCTGGTCTACAAGGGCGAGATCGAGATTCGCGACGGCAAGGCGGGTGATGCTGTCAATACACTGCAAGCGGTGCTGAAGAAGGATCCTGACAATGCGGTGGCGCATTACCAGCAAGGCCTGGCATTCGACCAAGTGGGCAACACCAGCCGGGCGGAAGCAGAGTGGCGCGATGCGGTTCGGCTGCGTCCTGAAATTGTGGAAGCGCACCGGGCCTTGGCGGCCGTTGACATCCACCATGGCGATGCCTCGGGGCTGGCTCAGGAAGCGGATCAGATTATCGCCTTGCAGCCAGCCGCCCCTGACGGATACCTCTTGCACGCGGTGGCCGATATCGATCGCAAACAGTTCGTAAAGGCGGATGAGTATATTCACCGGTCTTTGGAAAAGGAGCCAAATGATCCCGCCGCCTATGTGCAGTTGGGCAACCTGCGCATGGCACAAAGCCAGTTTGTTGAAGCGCAAAAAGCCTACCAGCAGGGCATGGATCTGGATCCGAATTCCACCGAAGCGCTGTTCGGCGTAATTAGCGTGGACCTGATACAGAAGCAGCCGGACCGGGCAATTGCTACCGTCAAGACACAGTTGGCCCGGTATCCCAAGAACGCCGCGTTTCACATCATGCTGGGTCAACTTCTGATGGAACAGAAGAAGGATCTGGCGGGGGCGGAACAGGAGTTCAAACTAGCTACCGACTTGGACCCGAAGAACAACGGGGCACTGGTTAAGCTCGGCGAGGTGCAGAACCGGCGCGGCGCCACGGATCAGGCGCTGCAAACCTATCTCGATGCGGCTAAGAACAACCCCAACGAGGTCGCTTTCCACCTGCTGGCGGGCAGCATCTACGAGAGCAGGCAGGATTGGGACCACGCGCAACAGCAGTACAAGAAGGTGCTTGAGATTCAGCCGGAGAATCCGCTGGCCTCCAACAATTTGGCGTACGTGATGCTGGAGCAGGGTGGCAATGTGGAGCTTGCTTTCACCATGGCACAGACAGCGCGGCGCCAGCTTCCCGATAATCCGAACTCCGCCGACACGCTGGGGTGGGCTTACTACCACAGACACGTCTATACGTCCGCGATTAGCCTGTTCAAGGAAGCTGTGAAAGAGAAACCGGACAACGCGCTCTTCAACTACCACCTGGGACTCGCTTACGCCAAGAATGGTCAAGTCGCGCTAGCTAAGCAGCAACTTGACCGCGTGGTAAGGATCAACCCGAATTTTCCGGACGTTGACGAGCTCCGACGTGCAGTGGCTGAGGCGAAGGGGTAAAGACTAAAGACCGCTCACTCCGGCCAGGACCACTCCGAACAGCTCACTCAGCTTTGAGCGCCATTCCTGGTCTCCGGAGAGCAACGTTTCCTGTCGTGAACCGCAGTGTGTCTCAGTCAGCTTGTCGTCCGATAAAGTAACTCGCCCATCGGGAGTGGCCAGGGAGCATATACGCTGGCGCGTGAAATGCGACTCGGGTGAAGTCTGATGATGGTGACACATGCCGGCAAATTCGGAGAACTGCCTCGGTTGGAGGCTGAACGCATATTCACTTTTCCAGTTGCCTTCAAGCATGACCTCTAGGCCGAACTCGCTATAGGTCGATGGCAAGCCGGATGTCGGGCGGGATGTCAGACGATAGACGCGCCCGCTTTGCGCCTGCTCCATGCCTGAACCGAGGCGTAATGGTTCCAGGAAGCCCTCTCCAAATCCGACATCGGCCAGCCACGGTTCCTCGAGATCGACGCGTAACGTGAGGTGGTCAAATTCGGGGCCGCAGCTACCATCTTCGCGAGCGACGCGGGCTGAGAGCAACGTCACCCGAAATCCCAAGGCTCGCAGCAGGGCGGCGAAGGCTCCATTCAACTCGTAGCAAAAGCCGCCGCGGTGTTCGTTCACGATCTTGTGCAGAATGCGGGTTTCGTCACAGATGATTTTGCGTCCGAGATGGATGTCGAGGTTTTCGAAGGGGACGTTGAATAAGTGCGCGCGATGGAGGGAACGCAGAAGACTGGCGCTGGGGCGGTTGATCACCGGCGCCTGGTAGCGGATGCGCTTTAGATAGACTTCGACGTCCATGGCGACCCTGAGACGGGGCAAGCCAAGTCTCTACACTGGCAGTTCTTCCTGCATCCATCGGCCAGTGTCTTCGAGCTTGGGCGCGGTGGCGAGATCGAGAATCAATTTTTCCAGGATCGTGCGTTTGCCGGGAGGATTCGAACGCAGCGCGAGATCGGCTTTTGCAACTAAGCGAATGGAGCGCGTCAGTTCCCGCTTTGATTTGTAGCGCCGCGCCTGGCGGATGATATCGTCGGCGGCGAATGGCGGCACGCGAAACCCCTGCCACAATGCCGCCCACAGCATGCGCTGGTCGCGCACATTGCGCTCCAGGATTACCAACATCTGGCGAAAAGTCTTGGCCAGCATGTAGAGATGGCCTATGGCAGCTTCTTCGCCGTCGCCGGTCGAGAACAGCGCATCGAGGATTTCGAGCGCGCGCACTCGGTCCTTGGAGGAAATCGCATCGGTCAACTCGTAGAGCGAGCGCTGCTTTGCGGCGAGCACCATGGTCTCGACATCGCCGTGCGTGATTTTTTTCTTTTCGCCTACATAGAGAATCAGCTTCTCGAGTTCGTTCGACACCATCATCATATCGCTGCCGAGGGCATCCACTAATTCGCGGGCGCCGTCGGTGTCCATCTTGACCGCTCGCGTGGCGCAGTACTCGCCGATCCAACGAACGGCTTCACCCTCTTCGACGCGAGACAGTTCCACAATGCCGCAAAACGGACCCATGTCTTCGCGGATCTTCTGGTAGCGGTCCTTGTCCGTCATCTCCATGCGGCGAGCGTCGGCGGGAATGTTGATGTGATCGGCAACAAAAACCAGGAGCGCATCGGGATTGGGATTCTTGCAGTAGGCCTCGATGGCTGCGATCTTTTCAGCATTGGAGCTCGAGCCGCGGCCAAACAAGGTCTTCACGCCGCGCACGAAGAACACCTGAAACGGCGCCATGAGGGACGGCGTGCGGGCGCGGTCCAGAACCTCATTCAGCGAAGTCGCGGCGAGATCGAACTCGAACAAGCCGAAGTCGCGCGAGTCGGGCGCCACCAGGTGCTCAAGAACGGCATCGCGGCAGCGCTTGCGAAAGAATGCTTCGTCGCCCACCAGCACATAAGCCGGCTTCAGCTTGCGCGTCCCAAGCTCGGAAACAAAGCGGTCGGCCTGACTGAAGGCGCGCATGATCAATAGTAGCCCTCCAACATCAGCCGGCTCAGCATCAGTAGGCCTCCAGGATATTGGCTACCAGGGTGCGGGCGAAATCACGCGACAGCCGATCGACAGCCGGAGAATCTTCCTCGAAGAAACTGGGAAGATCGCTCGAAATCTCGTACTGTTCGTGAAAAAGATAGGAAGGGTTTTCGAAGAGTACCTTGCCCTGACGGTCGGTCAGTGTCACCTGTACGCTCACGGTAACCAGGGCGCTGACGGCCCGCCCGGTTGTGGAGTCGTAAACCAGCGGGCTAGTCGACGCGGATAAAACTGTCGCCTTCAGCACTGCGTCCGCGTCGCCATTCGCCTCATGGACGACGTGATACTGGGTGCGGGCGTCGAATTCGCGAACGACGGCGTCCGTTAGCAGTTGCTCGACGCGAAAGGTCCGGCTGTGGCTCACAAAACCGGGAATGGCGACGGTGTGGATGTTCTGCGGCAATTCGGGCGCATTTCCGGCCCGGTGGTAGCCGCAGCCGGTCGCGGCTAGGCACACCGCGAGGGCAATTGCGGCGGCCCCACGGCAGGGCATCGAATCTTTTCGCAGCCTGTTCATCCCTAAGATCGTCGCTCCGAAGATCGTCGTTCCGAAGATCATTGAACCTGACCCCGGGGCCGGGATGCGGTCATGGTCTCAGCGCATTCGACCGCGGTTAAGGCGGCAATGCGCAGGTTGTCCGTAGTTACCCAGAGCCATACGCCGTTTTTGTGATTCGCGTCGGCGACGATTGAGACCAGGATATCGCCCTGACCGGCAGCGCTCACATTGGTGGGCGCATCTTCGGGACCGCCGCTCACGGCCACGTGCTCTCCCGCCAGAGCCTCGGAAAAATCCGCGATTGCGACTGGCTTCTCCATTTCCAGGTACACCGAAAAACCGTGGCCATGGAAAACGGGCGCCTGCAGCACCTGCATCGCAGGCTCGGGGGCGCCATGGGCAATGTGCCGGTAGTGTTTCCGGATGCGCTGCGCCACGGCATCCAGCGCCAATTCAGATCTCTGCCCGTAGCGCGCCACCATGTTGAAGGCCACCTGAATGTCGTACACACTCTTCGGCAACTCCTGGAAGGAGAGCAGGTTTACAGTCTGCTCGTGCAGTTCATCCATACCCTTCTGGCCGTTCTCGGATGCAGGTTCAAACACGGTCGCGGCCATTCGTTGTATTTGGGCAGCCTTCTGACTGCGTAAGGCAAGCATCGCCAGCACCGTAGCCGCGGGATGGGCCACCACAACCGGGCCGGGCTGTAACTCCGTGGCCATGGGCTGGCCGGTTTGGCGCTCTATCCAGGGGGAGCGGATCACTGATCCCGCTCCCGCTTCATTTTCCAGCGCAAAGGTGAGATCCACGATGGTATCGCCGAGGTCGCGCGCCGCTTTCCAGTTATTGCGCGTAGAGCGCGCATCAGAAGCGAAGAAAGCAAAGTCCACGCGTTCGAACTGTTCCGGGCGGATGCTCTGGATGAAGTTCATCTCGTCACCGACCGCTTCCAACTGGCCAAGAGACTCGTCGTCATCGAGCAACCGGACATCAACGGCAGGAAAATTCCGTTCGCGCAGGATTTCAGCGACCTCTTTTCCCTTGAGCGAAGCCGCGCCGACGATCGCCACACGATACAGGTTGGTGCCGCGAAGATCAGCCTGTGAACTGGAGGATTTCGAAGCGGGAGTCTTCGAAAGGGGGGACTTTGAGACGGGATTCATGGCGTATGAGATGCCTCCCGGTACACCGGAGGTGCAGGCGGAGTCTTGCGATGGAAGATCCACTGCAGGCGCCACAGGACGCCGGAAGCCATATATAAAATCGCGATAAAGAAGAGCGTCGGCCGGGAAAATCGCGCGATCAATGCGATCACCACGGCAATGATCACAACCAAGCGGAAAGGATGGCGCGAACGAAAATCGATATCCTTGAAGCTGTAGAAACGCCACGTGCTGACCATCAGATAACCGATGACGACTACCATCATCAACCAACTCATCGCCGTCCACCAGGAAGTTATGGGGACTCCGGCGGAGTAGTGGACGATGGCCGCAACGACTCCTGCCCCGGCGGGGATTGGCATGCCCACGAAATACTTCTTACCGGGACGTCCGGGATTCGAAGGCTCCGGATTCTTCGCAATGTTGAAGCGCGCCAGACGGCTGGCACCGGCGATGAGAAAAACGAAGCAAGCGACCGAGCCCAGATCCGTAATCTTCTGGCGTAGCTCGGGCGCAATAACCATCGGCAACAGATGAAATCCCCACATCCAGGCAAGCAGGGCCGGGGCAACGCCGAAGGTGATCACGTCAGCCAGCGAATCGAGTTCCTTGCCAAAATCGCTGGAGGTGTTGGTCATGCGCGCGATGCGGCCGTCCAGACCGTCGAACAATACGGCAAAGCCG